>Ga0335069_10010535_pt1 | contig 13098 bp, 8 predicted proteins | sample Lox_Sample_11_FD_206714 | JGI IMG/M metagenome (GOLD analysis project Ga0335069, IMG submission 206714) | Soil microbial communities from Loxahatchee National Wildlife Refuge, Florida, United States - Lox_Sample_1.1 | ecosystem: Environmental > Terrestrial > Soil > Wetlands | place: USA: Florida... | reverse complement strand
CCAGACGTAATCGGTGCCGGGAGCTACTCCCGCCTGTTCCTCGTACGGGGCAGTAGGCGGCGGCCCCAGGACTGTCACCTGGGGTGAAGGCACATTCACCGGGGCCGTTACGACGGGACCCGTGGTCGTGATCGTCCCGTTAGGCCCGGTGGTCGTCGTGCTGGTGCTGGTGGTTACCTCTGTTGTGGCCGGCGCCACATACGCCTCGGATTCGCGATAATGGTGGCTCGCGCACCCAAACAAAGCGAGGGAGCTGCCGGCCACCAGGAGCGCCGTCGTTGTCCTTGTCATCCTTTTCATGCGTCCTTGGCTGAGCCGAAATCGTGCCACGCGAGAACCCGGCCTGGTTTCGGCAACTCTGACCAGAAATGGCACCCCAGCGGGACTCCAAACACTTGCAAGTTGCAACTCGTCAGGTGCAGGATGCAAGCCACGGAACCGCGAGTTGTCCTCGGCTCGTAGCGCTTCCCTTACATCATGGCGGCGAGCCGGGGACGGCTCGCGGTCCGGCCTTCTTGGCACGACTCCTGCCCGGTAGGGTGGGGTGGAGGTCACTCATTTAAGAGAAATGGGCAAGCTGTTCTGCTGCCTTTTGCTGGCGGCAATCGCTTGCGGTTGCAAGACCGTGCGGGAAGCGACGCCCAAAACCACGGCAACCGAGGAATTGCTGATGAGCACTGCCGTGAGCAATGCGCTGGACGGCCAGCGGTTCACCTGGCTCGCGGGCAAAAAGACCTTCGTGGAGGACAAGTACTTCGAGGGTGAGGATAAGGGCGATGCGGTTGGCGCCATTCGCGAGCTACTCTCCGCGAGCGGGGCCTTGCTGGTTCCGAAGCAGGAGCAGGCCGAGGTCGTCGTGGAAATCCGCGCCCCCGTGCTGAGCATGGACAACTCGCATCTCCTCGTAGGCCTGCCGGCGATGGGGCTGCCCGTCCCGGTGACGGGCATCCCCGTGCAGACTCCCGAGCTGGCGCTCTTCCAATACAAGTGGTCCGACGCTCTGGCCAAATTCGCGCTCTTCGCCTACGAGCGGACCTCGGGCCGGTATATGCGTTCAGTAAACCCTTTTTCTGGCAGTGCGCACCTCCACCAGTACACGCTGGTGTTCATCCCATGGCAAAAGACCGACGTGCCCGAGCTGCGGCACCGGCACCGGCGCCCTCCAGCGAACAGGCCTTCGTCTCGGTAATGGCAGACCCAACGCCGCGTGAGGGCACGCGGCCTACAGGGGTGGGACCGCTCGCTTGCAGGCCGCGTGCCCTCACGCGGCGCCTGGTGGCCGCTTCCGACGGAGCGTCAAATGTGCAACTTAGGACGCCGCGGCTGACCCCGGTTCCGCCACACCGTGCGGCGCTGAATGCGGCAGGAACAACGGGATGACGTCCGGGCGCAACGACCGGATCAAGTCGGGATCCAGCAGCAGTTCGCGCTTCTCGGACGTCGTGAGAGCGTGCAGACCCACATGGACCAGTTTCAGCGCCAGGCCCTCGAGGTGATGCCGCTGCAAGGGATCCGCCGCTTGCAACGGCGGCACCAGCAGCGAGAGGTGCAGGTTGCGGACCTTGGGGTCATCCAGGACCCAGGCCAGCCCGTCCCGCGGGCTGGCCCAGGGCCGTCCCGCGGCTCGCTCCAATTCCTGACTAAACCGCTTCAAGATCTCCGGCGGCCCCAACTCCTCCGGTGTGAGGAACAGCCCGTGGCTGCGAAACCACTGGCCGACCGCCGTCCGGCTCGTCCAGGCGGAGAACGGCACACTGACCAGCAGGCCGGCCAGCACGGGCAGGAACCACCAGAATAGCCCGGGCGCGGCATACAGCAGCACGGCTCCCCAGAGCAAGCCGAGCGTCGTGCTGAGTCGATGCCGCCGCAGCGCTTCTCCGAGGCTGGTGCCCGCTTCGCCCCGTTCCTGCGCGTCCCAGCGCACCTTCCTGCCCAACAGTGTCGTGAGCACAAAGCGCGTCTGCAGCAGCGCCAAAACGGGCGCCAGCAGCGTCGAAAAGACCATCTCCAGCAGGACGCTCGCACTCAGCCTGCCCCACCCGCCGAACTGCGCCACCCGCGCGCGGTCGCGAAAGTTAATCAGCAGACAGAACACTTTGGGCAGCAGCAGGAGGGCCATCACAATGCTGAACAGCAGGATCGCTTGCTGGCTGATGGAAATCTGCCAGTTCGGGAACAGCATGTGGCGCTGGGGAAGGAAGAAGGCATGAGGCGACAGTGTCTCCCTGAGCCCTTCAATGGTGCTCAACACCAGCAGCAGCAGCCACAGGGGCGAGGACAGATACGCCATCACCCCCAGCGACAGGTGCACGCGGCTGGTGATCCGCAGCCCCGGGGTGAGCAGCAGCCGTGTATGCTGCAAGTTGCCCTGGCACCAACGCCGGTCTCGCGCCGCATAAGTAGTCAGCGAAGGCGGCGCCTCCTCATAAGAGCCCCCCAAATCGGTGGCCAGATAGACCCGCCACCCGGCCCGCCGCATGAATGCCGCCTCGACAAAGTCATGGCTCAGGATTTGTCCGCCCAGTGGCTCCTTCCCCGACAGCCGGGGCAGACGGCAGTGTTGCACGAACGGCTTGATGCGGATAATGGCGTTGTGGCCCCAGTAGTTGCCCGTCCCTCCCTGCCAAAAGTTGAGCCCGGTGATGAAGACCAAGCCATAAGCCTGCATCGCAAATTGCTGCAGGCGGCCGAACAAGGTCCGCCGGTTGACTGGCATCGGGGGCGTTTGGATGATGCCCGCCTGGGGATTGCTCTCCATCAGCCGGACGAGCTTCACCAGGCTCGGGCCCGTCATGAGACTGTCCGCGTCCAAAACCACCATGTACCGGTAGCGCTCGCCCCACGTGGCGCAGAATTCGCCAATATTGCCGGTCTTGCGCTCCACGTTCTCACGGCGATTCCGGTAGTGCAGGCGCTCAGGCGCGCTCACCGCTTCCCGTAATTCCGCAAAGGCTACCTCCTCTCGCACCCAGACATCCGGATCGTTCGTGTCGCTCAGGAGGAAGAAGTCGAAGCACGGCAGGTCGCTGGTCTCCTCCAGGCTGTGATACATGGCCGCCAGCCCCGCAATCACGCGCGCCGGCTCCTCGTTGTAAGCCGGCATGATCACTGCCGTGCGGGGAAGGGGCGCCGCCCAGGCTGGCCCCCCCTCCGCGGCGCGGTGGAAGCCCAACGCCGGCCGCCCCGCCAGTTGGAGCACAAAGCCGATCGCCGCCGTCCAGAACGAAAGCGCGATCGGAATCAGCAGCACGACGAACAGGGCAAAGATGCCCAGCTTGAGCGCATTCAGGCCGTTCACCCGCAGCATCTCGAACGCCTGCCAACTGATCAGCAGCACCGTCAGCGCCACCAGCCCGCTGCACAAAAGCTGACGCAGGGTGGTACGCCAACGAGTCCGGCTTCCTGTCATCTCGGTTGCCATCGCGCCTCCTGCTAAGGGAGCCAGAGATATAGCCACGTCTCGCTGAGCGCTTTCTCGCCCAGGTTGAGCGTCCCCCGCATCTGCACGCTATCCGTTCCCGGCGCCACCAGGTCAAAGAACGCGCGCCAGCCGCCCGTCACGTCGTTGGGCTCGATCACCAGGTTGCGGACGTCGCCCCGGGAGGGGGTGATCCTGGCCGTCAGCGCGGCGTCCGGCGCGAGCACCACCGGCGCACGCCCAATAAAATCAACAAAGAAGCGCGGCGGCTTGCCATTTTGCGGCGGATCAATACGGGTCGAGTGCGCCGAGAGCAGCGGGTTGCGAGGGGGGTCGTCCAGCGAAGCCGAAAGCGAATAAGCGAGATGAAACTGCCGGCCTGCCGAAGCCTTCTCCGCCGGGACCCAGTAAGCCACGATGTTGTCGTTCCACTCGTTGGGCGTGGGAATCTCCACCAGCTCCAGCGTCCCTGCGCCCCAGGACTGGCGCGGGGCAAACCAAAGGTCAGGGCGCAGATCATACCGCGCCCCAAGGTCCTGGTAATAAGCAAAATCGCGTTGCCGCTGCAGCAGGCCAAAACCCTTGATGTGGTCGCCCGGGAAATGGCTGATATGGAAGGTCTTCTCGGGGTTGATCAGCGGGCGCCATTCCCACTCGCCCGTGGCGGTTTGCAGGAGCAAGCCGTCGGAGTCATGCACTTCGGGCCGGTAATCCAGAAAGCACCGCGTCCGGTTGGCGCCTACCAGGAACATGCTGGTCAGCGGCGCCAGCCCCAGCTTGCGCACGTCCTTGCGCAGGAACACATCCGCGTCCACGTCAAGGACGGTGACCGTCCCCGGGGTCAACAGGAACTGGTAGGCCCCCGTGGCGCTCGGGCTGTCCAGCCGCGCAAAGAACTTCAGGGACGTTGCCTCCGGCGCCGGCTTCTCAATCCAGAACTCCGTAAAGCGCGGAAACTCCTCGCCCGTCGGTTCGGCCGTATCAATAGCCAGCGCCCTCGCCGAAACCCCGTAGCGCTGTCCCTTGCCCAGCAGCCGGAAATAGCTCGCGCCCACGAACGACGCCACCTCGTCCTGCTTGGTGGGCGCGTTAACCGGGTACAGGATGCGCAGCCCGGCAAAGTGCAGGGAGTTCGGCAGCGGCTCGGGAAACTTATTCGTCCCATACTCGAACTGCGATTGCGAGAATTGGAAGTCCTTCACGTGCCCATCTTCCACCAGGTGAACCAGCACTTGGTCCTGATATAGGAAGCCGGGGTGGAAGAACTGAAAGGTGAATTTGAGCTTGTCCTCCTTCCACGGGCCTTCTCCGCGCAGGTACCGGATGGCCTGGTAGGCGTCGTAGCTGAGATTCTTGAGATAATCCGGCATCCGGTTTGCCGGTGGCCGGTACTCCGCCTTGGCGGCGGCGGCAGCCTCGTCGCGCACCGTCGCAAAGCTGAACGGGGCAGGCCCAGGCGGCGATGCCGCTCGGCCTGGCTCGCCTGCCAGGTACGCTAACGTTATCGCAATCAAATGGACTGGACACCTCACCTCCGCCAACATGACGCATTATAGCACCGGGGCTGGCGCCGTGCTAAGAATTCCGCGCCAGCCTGCCGGACCCGAAGTTTCCGCAGCCGTTGGGCAGGGGGGCTGCTCGCACATCTTCAGCCGGTAATCCTCCGGGGCCTGTCCTATGCCTCGCCTTTACCCCTCCGGAGAACCTCTGCAAACCTTGCAGAGGTTCTCCGGAGGGGTATAGGGGAGGTATGGGAGGGATACTGGATTAACGAGCGCGAGGCCGGCGAACCCGGAAGGTTGGCGGGACGACCGCAAGCCGGAGGCTTGCCCGACTACAAAGCGGGGGCGGTGCGCGGATGCGCCCGTGGGGCTCGGGAGGGCGGCTTTGGGCTTGATTGCGGACGCACGTTTCTCCACATGATGTGACTTAGGCCGTATCCTGTGCAGCGAAACGCCATAAGTGGGGCCCGATGAACGCGGATTCCAGGAATCCGCATCCTGCCGCGCCTCTGCTTTCAGTCGTAGTCCTCAATTACAATGGCGCCCGCTGGCTCGAGCGCTGTGTCAACTCGTTGCATGGGCAGACCATCTGCGGCCAGATCGAGGTCATCCTCGCCGATAATGTATCCACCGACGGCTCCGCGCAGGTCGGGAAGCGCTTGATGGAAGCCTGGCCCGGGGGGCGCTTCGTCCAGCACGGCCAGAACCTCGGCTATTGCGAGGGCAATAACCGCGTGGCGGCGTTGGCGAGGGGCGAGTATCTGCTGTTCCTGAACAACGACACCTGGCTGGAGCCCAACTGCCTGGAGGTGCTGCTGGCCGAGGTGCAACGGGCCGGTGCGGCTGCCGCAGGGCCGCTGATCCTGAACTACGAGGACGACAGCTTCCAATCGCTCGGCGCGTTCGGGTATGACATCTTTGGCTTCACCTCCACGAGAGCGGAGTCGGCGGTGACGCGGGAGGTCTTCATGCCCGAAGGCTGCGCGTACCTGATCCGCAGGGACTTGTTTGAGCAGCTTGGCGGGTTTGACTCGCAGTTCTTCATGTTCGCCGACGAGCTGGACCTGTCGTGGCGCGTCTGGGTTTCAGGCCATCGCGTCATCGGCGTGCCCTCGGCGCGCTTGCACCACCGCGGCGCAGCGCAAGTCAATCCCGCCGGCGGCGGGGCCGCTGTCGAATTCCGCACGAGCGACACCAAGCGGTTCTACAGCAACCGCAACGGGGTGCTGGTGCTGCTGAAGAACGCGCGGAACGTGCTGCTGCTGCTGGTTCCGCTGCAGCTTGGCTGGCTGGCGTTCGAGGCTGCTGCCGCCTTGCTGCTCGTGCGCCGCTGGGGCTTCGTCAGGCGCGCCTACCTGGATGCCATCGCCGACGTGTGGCGTCTGCGCGGCCATGTTCGCGCCGAGCGCAAGCGCATTCGCCAGTTCCGCCGTCGGGGCGATCTGTTCATGCTGCGGTTCCTGCGGCTCCGGTTGAACCGCTGGGACGAGGTCCAGCGCATGAGGCGGCATGGGGTGCCTAAGGTCAGCCCCGGCTGATGCGAGTATTTCGCGGCGCGGCAGAGCCGCAAGCGAGATTAGAGGATCGGGAATAGCCGATAGCCGATAGCCAATCGCCAATCCGGCCCCAGCGCGCGGGGCAGAGAATCTACGCGGCTGGAGACGGTGTTCTTGAAGAGTGAGAACCTCTGATTGAGACGCCGAGAGTTTGCAAGTTAGGGACGCCTCGCCGAGGCGTCCGTGCTGTCGCGAGGGCGGACGCCTCGGCGAGGCGTCCCTACCAGCGAGCAGCACGGAAGTTAGCCACCGGCCGCTGCGGAGCGCGTGGTCCAGAGGCGAATGCCAAACAGGTGGTAGCGAGTCACAGCAGTGCCGGTTGAAGTAAGGGTGCTTCGCGAGATGCCAGTGCCGAGGACGTGCACGCCGGTAAAGGATGGGCTGGTCTGGTCTTTGAAAAGGATGCCTGCGGGCAGCACGTCAAAGGTGGTTCGCCCCGTGCTGTCTTTGCTGCGGCTGATGGCCAGTCCCCAGACCAGGGAGGAGCGGGATACGGTTCGCGCCGGGTCCTGGGGCAGCCGGGCCGAAAGATGGCCGTAGAGGACACCCCAGGGCAGCAAGGCCGTTTTGTAAACGCCACGGCGGGTATCGGACTGGTGCTTAGCCACGAGGCTCCAGCCCAACTGCCACTTGTTGAACGAGGCTGTGCGGCTCCAGTCCCCCACGAGGCCCAGGGCCAGGCAGTCGGCGGCGCCGATGCTGTTCCGGTCGTGGCGGGACAGGAGCCCGCCGAGGGTTCGCGTGACGGTATAGTCGGCATCCTTCTGCCGCGAGAACAGGGGGTTGTAGCGCAGCAGCGTAGGATTGTCCGCGGCGCGGATACGCTCCTCCGGCGGCTGAGTGAAGCTGATGGCTTCTCTCCAGGCGGCGGTGTTGCTCAGCCCGTCGGGCTTATCGGTCGCAAAGATAAGGACCTGATTGTCTTCCCGCAGGAGCGCGCCCCTGCGCCCGTCGGGCTCCACCCATTCCGTCCGCTCGGGGCTCGTGAGGGTCAGGGCGGCCTTGTGAAGCTTCCGGCGCTCGTTGAGCCATGCTGAGGCAAAGCGGCTCGCGGCGGGCCGGGACTCCCAGCAGGAGGCCCAAATCAGCAGGCGATGCCCCTCCGGCGTTGTGTAGAGCGCGGCGCGGTCACCGTCCCAGCCTTGGGCGAGCCGCTCCCCGCGATTCAAAGACTTGAACGCGCAGCCGAACAAGACCGACACGCCCGCCTCACCAAGGCTGTCGCCCGCCAGCTCTTTCCATCCGCCTTGGAGCGTCGTGGGCATACGTATCTCGGCGGGCAGGTCGCGCCATTGCCAAGCCTTCGCTGGATGGATGATCTGCGCGGTGCTGACCGGCAGGTGGTCGCAGACGTAGTCCAGCCCATCCAGGCCCCAATCCCGCATGATCCCTGAGCAAAAGACGTAGCCATAGGAGTAAGGCATGGCCTCGGAGCAGGCCAGCGCCTGGGGGACCCCCGGCACTTGCGCGTCCGGGCTCTTCCAGACGTGCAGGAGCGCCAGGTCGAGCAGCCACTCCGCCAACCCGGAATGCATGACGTTCCAGGCGATCGGGTAGGCGCCCGGAGTATCCTGCTCGAGCTGGGCCGGCACCGCTTCGATCATGATCCGCGTGGCGGAGCCTTCGGCCAGGAAGCTGCGGGCCTCTTCACGGTCGGTGGATTCGCGCCGCGCGACGGCGTTGGTGTCGTCCAGCGGCCAGTACTGGTCCTCCAGGGCATGGGTTAACTCGTGCGTCAGGATGAGGTCATCGGCGAAGGTGGAGAACCGCTCGGCCTCCTTTTTGGCGCGTGCCTTGGGGGCGTTGGTTTTGCCCATCGTGAGGGACGGGATATACATCTCCTTGGTGTCGCTGTCGTAAAGGCCCGCGACCTGGTCCACGGCAAAGGCAGCGTTGGCCTGCTTGAGGCTGGTGCCGGGGGGCAGCATGCCCAGCCAGGTCATCAGCGCCTCGTAATCGGCCAATTTGGCGCCGGGGTAATCCTGCTCGACTTCCCGCTCAACGACCGCGCGCAGCTCCCGCTCAGAGATCGTGAATGCCGGCACCTTTTGGCGGAAGGTCTTGCCACGCAGCGTTTCGACGGTCGTGCGGAGCGGGGCGAGGCTGAGCGAGGCAGGAACCTTGTCGGGAGAAGCCGCGTTGGTAGCCGATATAGCCAACGCCGGAAAGGCCGTGCCCAGCCATACGCAGCAGCCAATCACCGTGGACCAACCGCGCGGGCGCTGCGGGCAAGGGAGCAGGACTCGCATAGAGTAGGTTGCTGAAAAACCGGAGCGGCGCAACTGTTACTCGTACCGCAAGGACTCGATCGGGTCGAGGTTGGCTGCCTTGAAGGCCGGGTACGTCCCGAAGACCACTCCTACGACCGAGCAGATCAGCAGCCCGAGCACGATCCAGTCCACAGGGATGACCGGCTCCAACTCGAACAGGTAGGCGGTAGAGTTGCCGCCCAGGATGCCGCAGCCGACGCCGATGATGCCGCCGATCTCGCATAGCACTACGGCTTCAATGATGAACTGGGTGACAATGTTGCGCTTCTTGGCGCCGACCGCGCGGCGAATGCCGATCTCGCGCGTGCGCTCGGTGACCGATACCAGCATGATGTTCATAATGCCGATCCCCGCCGCCAGCAGCGCAATGGAGCTGACCAGCAGCACCCCGATGCGCACGGTGATCGTGAAGGCGTTGAACTGGGCGATGAGGGCGTCGTTTGAGGAAATCTCAAAGGTATCGGGCTCGCCCGGGGGGTCCTTGCGGATGAGCCGCAAGAGGCCGCGGACTTCCTCGACGCAGGCATCGTAGCTCCCGCGGTCGCGCGCCTGGACGAGAAGCGTGAGGCTGCGCCAGATGTAGCCGTAACGGTTGAGGCCCGTGGTGAGGGGAATCACCGCGAATTTGTCCTGGTCCCCGCCCAGCGAGCCGCCCTTGGGTTGGAGCACGCCGACGACGGTGTAGTTCAACCCGTCTATCTTCACCCGCTCCCCGATAGGCGACACGGTGGGGAAGATGGTTGTGGCCAGGCTGTGGCCCAGCACGCAGACGTCCGAGGCGGCTTGCACGTCAGCCTCCGTGATTCCGCGTCCATCCTGGACGACCCAGTTGCGCGCGGGGAGACTGTCCGGGGTCTCGCCGTAGAGGCGCACGTCGGGTGCGGAACGCCGATAGCGGGTCTCGATCTGCCCGGCCCAGAAGTAGCCCTCGATGCCGACCGAGCGCGCCAGGGTCACTCCTTCCATGAGCCGCCGTCCCTGTTGCAAGGTGATGTTCTTCCGCCGCCGGATCTTCTCAATCCCCTCGGGCACCGAGAACAGGATGATGGGCCACTTGCGGACGGTGAAGGTCTGATCGCCGAGCTGGCTGAGTTCGGCCTCGACGGAGCTTTGCATGACGCGCAGGGCGGTCATGACCACAATGATCGAGAACACGCCCACGAGCACGCCGAGCAGCGTCAGCGCGGACCGGAGCTTGTGGGCCGCCACGGCGCTCAGCGCCATGCGCGTGCTCTCGCGCAGTTCGGCCAGCAGGATGGTGCAGCCTCGGATCACGCGGAGCCTCTCATTCGTTCCGCAGCGCGTCCACGGGATTCATCCGCGCCGCGCGCCAGGCGGGAACGAAGCCGGACACGACGCCCGTCAGCAGCGACACGAACAGCGCCAGGCTCACCACGACGGGCGACAGCGAGGCAGGCATGTACGTCGAGAGCAGCAACGTCAACGGCCATGCGATGCCCAGGCCAATGGCGCCGCCGATCAGGCAGATGGTGGCTGCCTCGATCAGGAATTGCAGGAGGATCGTCCGCTGCTTGGCGCCGATGGCTTTGCGGATGCCGATCTCGCGCGTCCGTTCGGTGACGGAGACGAACATAATGTTCATGATGCCGATGCCCCCGACGAAGAGCGACAGGCCGGTGATGAACAGCCCGATGCCGCCGATGATCGCGGTGATCTTGTGGACCTTGGTCAGGATTTCCTCCTGCTGGTTGATGGAGAAGTCGTCGGGGTCGGCCGGCGAGAGGCGGCGAATGCGCCGCATGACGTTGTGCACTTCCTCGATGGCTCGGTCGAGATTGTTGACGTCCTTGACCTTGATTTCGACTATCTCGATTTCATGGGTGTGCTGGAAGTCTTCCATCATCTGGCGCAAGGGGATGATGGCCTGGTTGTCGAACTGGCCGAAGATGTCACCCTGCTTTTCCAGCACGCCAATGATCTCGAAAGGCTGCTGGCCGATTACGATCCGCTGGCCCAGGGGTGACTGATGAGGGAAGAGGTTGGTGGCGACCGTGGAGCCGATCACACAGAAGGGCCGGCCACCCTCGGCATCGCCTGCGGAGAGAAAGCGGCCGTCGGCGATGGAAATGCCCCCGGTTTGCAGCAAGTGATCGGTGGAGCCGACAATCTGGACGCCGGTGGCGCTGCGCTTACCGAATTTGATGGTGCGCTGGTCGAAGTTCAAAGGCGTGACGTCGCTGGCCAGCGTGAGGTCGCGTTCGAGCGCGGCGGCCTGCTCGATGGTCAGACGGGGTCGCTTCTGGATCCTGCGCCACTCGGCCTCGGTATCCGGGCCCGACCAGTCATCCCGCATCACATAGAGCACGTCCACGCCGACGGTTGAAATGGCCTTCATGAACGCCGCGTTGAGGCCGGCAATGGCTGTTCCCATGAGGGTGACGGTGACAATGCCAATGACAATGCCGAGGGTGGTGAGCACCGAGCGGAGCTTGTTGGCCCGGATAGCGCTCCACGAAATGGCCAGGCCTTCTTTGAGCTCGGTGAGGACGTTCATGGCGCCATGGCCGCCGCGCCGGCGGACGCCGGCTGTTCGGGGCGAAGCTCCGGCGCCTGCATGGCCGGCTCGTCACTGGCAATCAGCCCATCGCGGATGCGCAGGATGCGGTGGGCGTGCTTGGCAACGTCCTCTTCATGGGTGACCACGATCAGGGTGTTGCCCTGGCGGGAGAGCTCGGAAAAGAGCGCCAGGATTTCCGCGCCGGTCTTGGTGTCGAGATTGCCGGTAGGCTCGTCCGCCAGGAGAATCGAGGGGCGGTTGACCAGGGCACGGGCCACCGCGACGCGCTGGCGCTGGCCGCCGGAGAGCTCATTGGGCCGGTGGTGGATGCGGTCCGCGAGGCCGACCTTGGTCAATGCTTCGAGGGCCACCTGCCGCCGTTCCTCGGCCGGCATGCCCGAATAGATCAGCGGCAGCTCTACGTTGCGCAGCGCATCCGAGCGCGGCAGCAGGTTGAACGTCTGGAAGATGAACCCGATTTCCTTGTTGCGGACCTCGGCCAGTTGGTTGTCGTCCATCTGGCTGACCTGCACGCCGTTCAGCTCGTATTCGCCGCTGGTAGGAGTATCCAGGCAGCCGATCAGGTTCATGAGCGTGGATTTGCCCGAGCCGGACGGCCCCATAATGGCCACGTATTCACCGGTCTCAATGGAGAGCGAGACCTCGCGCAGCGCGTGGATGGTCTCGGAGCCCATCTGGTAGCGGCGGGAAATCTTGTGGAAGCGGATCAGCGGCATAAACCCGCGTCAATCCGCGCGCTTGGATTCCTTGTCCTTCGCGCTCTCGCCGGTCGCCGGTCCCTTGTGGATCTTCTTGCCGTCTTCCAGTTCGCGCGTGATGGCGCGGAAGCTGCCGGAGACCACTTCCTGTCCTTCGGTAACGCCCTCGGTGATCTCCCAGTAGTTATCGTCGCTGATACCGATCTTGACCGGCACCATTTTCGCATGGTCGCCTTCGACGACGAACACGACCTCGATCGGCTTGGCTGCCTCTTTGGACTTCTGGTCGGCCTTGGCGGCGTTAGTGCCGGTCGCCGCCGCGGCATTTGTGCTCGAAGCGGCGAGATTGGTACTCGCGGGCGCATTGGAATGGACCGCCACGGTATTGGTGGCCGCCTTAGCTGCGTTCGTGGAGGCTGGATCTTTGGCGGCCACCAGCTTCTGGCCTGCCTTCTTGTCCTTGTCCTTCCCTTTCGGCATGCGGGTGGTCACGCTGGCGAACGGCACCGCAAGCGCGTTTGTCCGGTAGCACGTCTCGACCTCGGCGGTCACGGACATGCCGGGGCGGAAGGCCTCCTTCTCCTGAATACGTATGGCTACCTCGAATTTGGTGGCCTCCTGGCCGCTGCTGCCCTGGCCGGCGTCCTTGGCCGAGTTGGCGATGTCGGTCACAATGCCGTTGAACTTGCGGTTCTTGAAGGCGTCCACCTCCAGCTTGGCCTTCTGGCCCGGCGCGATCCGCACGACGTCGTTCTCGCCGATGTCCACCCGCGCCTCCATTTCGTTCAAGTCGGCGATGGTCATGATCTCCGTGCCGACGTTCTGGATGGTGCCGAGGACGCGCTCGCCGAGGCGAGAGTTGAGCTTGCTGATCGTGCCGGTGAGCGGCGCCACGATCGTGGTCAGGCCCAGCGACTCGTTGGCGCTGTCCAGGCCCGCCTTGGCGACGGCCACCTGGTGGACGGCGCTCTCGAGTTGGGCCTTGGCAACATCGTCCGCCGCCTTCACCGTGTCGAAGTCGGAATCGGACACGAGCTTGAGGCGGAACAGGTCCTGGTTGCGCCTATATTCGGCGTCCGCCTTCCGGAGATTGGCGTCGGCCACTTCCTGGGCGG
>Ga0335069_10010534_pt1 | contig 13100 bp, 10 predicted proteins | sample Lox_Sample_11_FD_206714 | JGI IMG/M metagenome (GOLD analysis project Ga0335069, IMG submission 206714) | Soil microbial communities from Loxahatchee National Wildlife Refuge, Florida, United States - Lox_Sample_1.1 | ecosystem: Environmental > Terrestrial > Soil > Wetlands | place: USA... | reverse complement strand
CCTGCTCGGGAACGGCACCGTCCACCTCGGCTCGCTCGAGGTCAAGGAGTCGACCTACTACGTGGCGTCGATGGCGGCGTTCGGCGTCATCACCGCCTGCTTCAACAACATCGCGATCAGCATGACCTTCAACCGCGAAGCCGGGATCCTGAAGCGGATCGACGGGACGCCGCTGCCGCACGCAGCGTTCTTCGCGAGCCGGATCCTGCACGCGACGTTCGTCGCCCTCCTGCTCGTCGCGATCACGACGGCGTTCGGTCACGTCGCCTACGGCGCGCATGTGCCATCGGGAGTCGCGCTGCTCCGCTTCCTCGTGATGCTGCTGGTCGGGGCCGCCTGCTTCTGCGCGCTCGGTCTCGCGATCACGGCGGTGATCCCGAACGCCGACGCAGCCCCGGCGATCGTGAACATCGCGATCCTCCCGCTGCTCTTCCTGTCCGGGATCTTCATCCCGTTCAGCAACAGCACTCCTGAGTGGATCGTGTGGGTCGCGCGGATCTTCCCCGTCCGCCATTTCGTCGCCGGCCTGCAAGCCGGGTTCCTGGGGACGCCGTTCCACTGGAGCGACGTCGCCGTCGTCGCTGCATGGGGGATCGCCGGGCTTCTGATCTCCGTGCGCTTCTTCAGCTGGGAGCCACGCCAATGACTGCCGCGTGCCTGGACACGATGGTTGGCGTGAGACGAGGGCGGTCACCGCACGCCGCCCGAAGACCCGTTACGCCGTCGGGTACGACGCGAAGCCCATGATCCTCATGCACGGCGTCTTGCCCGACCGCGGGCTCGACGCCTACATGCGCCGACCCGTCGGCGCACCGTCGCGATCGAGAACGGGCGGGTTCAGGCAGGCGGGGCGAGCGCAGCCTTGAGGCTGGCGAGGTCGGAGGCGCCGAAGACGAGGCGGTTGCGCGTCGCGACGTAGACGAGATCGAGGTCGATGCCGGCCTGTGCGACCTTTCGCGTCAGGTCGGCGAGAACGCCCGGCCGGTCCTCGACGTCGACGACGACCACCTCCCGCTCGCGGCTCACGCCGAGGTGCGAGATCGCGAGCGCGTGCTTGGCCGCCTCGGCGTGCGGAACGAGGACGTGCAGCTCGACCCGGTCGGCCGTCCCGATGCACGTCGCCGCGGCGAGGTTCACGCCCGCGTCGCTGATCGCTGCCGCCACGCCAGCCAGGGCCCCCGGCTCGTTCGTGATCTCGATGACCAGGTCGAACGGGATCGCGCGCTCCTTTCGGCCGCCGACTGTCCACGCGCACTCTCTCAAATCCGCTGCGGCTGCGAGCCGTCCGGCTCCCGGGCCGACGAGCGCGGGGCAGCGCGAACGCTCAAGATGTCGGCCGCCGGAGCCGAAGATACCCAGCATGCGTGGCTACGAGGTCATCCACGACGGCTCCGACGGCTCGATGCGACTGAAGACGGCGCATTCGGGTCGCGTGCTCGCGGTGATGAGCGCCGACGAGGCGCGCCAGCTCTGGATCAATCTCGGCGTTGCGCTCGGCCTCGGAACCGAGGCGCTGACCGTCAAGAACGTCAGGAGCGCGTCGAGCCTGAAGGCGCTCGCGAAGCGCGTGAAGAAGTCCGCGTCCGCGAAGTAGGCGCTCGGGTCCCGAGAGGGCGGCCGAACGCTCGATTCGGAACGGCTCGACGTCTCGCCTAGGCTGTCGTCGTGGCCCGCCTGTACGCCGCGACCGGCGATGGGATCGCGCGGCTCGACGAGCACGAGGGAGTGTGGACGCTCGAGCTGTTCCTCACGGGAAGCGGTGCGCAGTGCCTCGCCGTCGACCCGAGTGACCCGGACACCGTGTATGCGGGCCTTCGCGAGGGCGGCGTGCGCCGGACGTCCGACGGTGGTCGGAGCTGGCTCGACTGCGCTCTGCCCGAGGCAGGCGTGTTCTCGCTCGCCGTCAGCGAGGCGGACGGAGCCGTCTATGCCGGCACGGAGCCGAGCCGGCTCTTCCGGAGCGACGATCGCGGCGGCCGCTGGGGCGAGCTCGACGCGCTGCTCGAGCTGCCCTCACGTCCGCGCTGGAGCTTTCCACCCCGGCCGTGGACGTCGCACGTCCGCTGGATCGCGCCCAGCCCTCACGATGCGCGGCTGCTCCTCGTCGGGATCGAGCTGGGCGGGCTGATGCGCTCCGACGACGCCGGCGAGTCCTGGCAGGACCACCGCCCGGGCGCACAGCCGGACGTGCACTCGCTCGCCTGGCACCTCGCCGTGCCGGGGCGTGCCTACGAGGCGGGAGGAGGCGGCGCGGCCCAGAGCGCCGACGGCGGCGAGAGCTGGCAGCCCGCCGACCAGGGCCGCGATCGCCACTACACGTGGTCGGTTGCGGTCGATCCGCACGACCCCGACCTCTGGTACGTGTCGGCGAGCACGGGCCCCTATGCGGCCCACGGCGGTCGTGACCCGCAGGCCCGCATCTACCGCAGCCGCGCCGGCGGCCCGTGGCACGCGCTGGCCGGCGGGTTGCCGGAGCCGCTTCCGGCGATGCCGTACGCTCTGATCGCGACCGAAGGTCGACTCTTCGCCGGTCTTGCCGACGGCCAGATCTGGGCGAGCCGAGACTGCGGCGACAGCTGGGAAGCGCTGCGTCTCGAGGGCGACGCGCCCGGAGCGCTGGTCGCCCTCGCGCACGTCGGCGGTTGACGGGCGCGCCGGTCGCCCGACCCGGCGTCGACTAGACGCCGGCGTCCGTCCGGCTGCGGTCGAGCTCGAGCTCGCGGAGCTCGATTCGGCGGATCTTTCCGGTGAGCGTCTTCGGCAGGTCGGAGACGAACTCGATCCGGCGCGGGTAGGCGTAGGCGGAGAGGCTCGTCCGAACCGAGCTCCTGATCTCGTCGGCGAGCGCGTCGGACGGCTCGTAGTCGTCGGCGAGGACGATGAAGGCCTTGACGACGTTGCCGCGAAGCTCGTCGGGCGAGGCCACGACAGCCGCTTCGCGAACGGCCGGGTGCTCGAGGCATGCCGACTCGACCTCAAATGGGCCGATGCGGTAGCCGGCCGCGATGATCACGTCGTCGGCGCGTCCGACGTACCAGACGTAACCGTCCTCGTCCTGGACGGCGGCGTCCTTCGTATGGAACCACTCGCCGCCGAACGCGTCGACGCTTGCTTCCTCGTTCTGCCAGTAGCCGAGCGGGTAGTGCGGGTTCGAGCGCGCGCGCAGGCAGATCTCGCCGCGCTCTCCCCGTGCGACCGGCTGCTCGTCCTCGTCGAGGAGCGCGACGTCCCAACCCGGCATCGGCTTCCCCATCGATCCCTCGCGCACCCCGAGGAACGGGTAGTTCGCGACGAGCGGATACGACTCGGTGAGCCCGTAGAAATCGAGAACGGTCACGCCGTACTGGTCGCGGAACCAGCGGATCGCCTCCGGGTTCAGCGGCTCTCCGGCCGAGCACACCCGCCGGAACGCCTGCGGGTAGCGGTTGCCGGCGTCCTCGATCGCCATCATCGAGCGCATCGCCGTCGGGGTGGTGAACACGTTCGTCACCTGGTGTCGGCTGAGGAAGTCGAGCTGCCGGTGCGGGTCGAAGCCGCCCTCCCGCCGGTAGACGTACTGGACGGCGCCCAGCCGCCAGGGGCCGAGCAGAGGCGCGATCCCTGCCGCCCATGCCCACTCGCCCATGCCGTGGAAGGGCTCGCCGTCCCGAACCTCGTGGCAGTAGACGAACTCCTCGTGGGCGAGGATGTACCGGTGCGCGTGGACGATCCCCTTCGCGAGCCCGGTCGTGCCCGACGTGTAGTAGAGCTGCGCCGGGTCGTCGGCCGCGGTGTCGGCGCACACGTGGTCGGTCGGGGCTGCGGTCAGGGTGTCCGGCTCGAGGACGAGCCTTTGTGGTGCCCAGGTGCGCTCGAAGCGCGGCGCGTTCGCCGGGTCGGTGACGAGGAGCTGCGCTCCCGAGTCCGTGAGCCGGTGCTGGATGCCGTCGTCGCCGTACAGCACGGACATCGAGAGCAGGATCGCGCCGAGCTTCCAGACCCCGAAGAAGATCGCGGCCGTCTCGGGCGTCGGCGGCAGCACGACCGCGACCCTGTCGCCGCGCGCGACGCCGAGCCCGGCGAGCGTGTGCGCCGCCCGGTTCGCGAGGTCCTGCAGCTCGCCCCAGTCGAGCTCGCGGGTCGAGCCGTCGAAGCTCTCCCAGACCATCGCCGGCTTGTCGCGCGGATGCTTGTCGCAAACGTCGGCAGCGATGTTGTACCGCGCCGGCACCTGCCAGCGATGAGCTGCGCAGATCTCCTCGTAGCTGGTCGCACTCATCGCATCCGCCGAGGAGCCTACACCGCTCGCTCCGCCTCGCCCGTTCCCGCAGCGTGGTGCTCCGGTTCAGCTCCCGTCGGCTGATCGCTCGAGGTGTCGGGTCGGGCGGCTGCGTTGCCGAGCAGCGCCGCGCTGGCGACGACGGTGGCGAAGGCTGCGATCTGCAGCACGCCCTGGACGTGGTGGGGGAGCATCTCGTCGAACAGCACGAAGCCGGCAGCGATCGGGAGCGCGTTGGTCACGAGCGTGGCCAGGCCGGCCGAGGTGAGGGCGCTGCCGTGTTGAAAGGCCATCTGGAGCACCGTCGTTCCGGCCGCGTACGCGGCGATCAGCGAGACGAGCGCCAGCAGCCAGAGACCGCCGAGAGTGATGAGCTTCGCGGAGACGTCGCCGTCGGCGAAGAGGAGACCCGCGGCGAGCCCGAGCGCGACCGCCCGGGTGAGCGAAATACGGACGAGGACGAGCGCCACGGCGGCCCCTGCGACGGCGGCCAGCCAGACCACGGCCGCGGCCGGGTGTGGCACCTGCGACGAGGGATGCACTCCGACGATCGACACCGAGAGCAGGGCCAGGCCGATCAGCGCGAGCGCGACCGCCAGCTGCTCGTGCCGGGAGAGCCGTCCCGGATGACCGTGCACGCTGAGAAGGGCGAGCACCGCGATGCCCGATGCGCTCACCGCCTGCACGAGACTGAGCGGCGCGAGCAGGAGCGCCGCCAGATACATCAGCCAGCCGATTCCCTCGAGCGCGAAGCCGAACAGCCACGGGCGGTTTCGGAGCAGCAGACCGAGCGAGCGAAACGGTCGTCGCGGGTTGAGCCGCGGCAGGCGCGACGCCGCGGCATGCTCGAGGGTGTACGCCCAGTTCACCGTGACCGCGGAGACGAGCGCGAGCCCGAGACCGAATGGAACCTTGTCGATGACCGTCTCCTCTCCTCCGGCGATCATCCCTCACCGCGAGGAGCAGCGACGGGACGGCCCGCGCCGAGAGCTCAGCGAGCGCGTCCCCGAGAGCCCGGAGCGGACCGCCCCACCGCCTGTCCTCGCGCGGCCGGCTCGCGGCGCCGTACTTCTCCGACGCCCGTGCGTGCTCTTCTGTTCTCCCCGACCGGCACCGCCCCGGCGGTGTCCTGCGCCGCGAGCGGCTCGACCTCGCGGTAGACGTACTTGCCGCCGCGGAGCCAGGAGGCCCAGGCCGCGAGGAGGCACATCACGATTGCGAAGGAGAGGACGATAGTCAGCCCGTGCTTGAAGGGTGCCGAGATGAGCTGCGGGAAGAACGCGTGCCCGGTCAGCCTGGCCTGCTGCGCCGGCGTGAGCGCGGCGAGCGCCTTCTCTCCGATGAGCGACCGCAACGGGTTGCTGCCGAGGAAGGCGGCGAACAGGTAGCCGACGGGCGGAAGGTGCGAGAGACGGAGGGCGGTGGTCGTCGGCACGCCGTTGGAGGTCAGGCCCGCGAGCAGCGCGTGCGGGACGCTCGTGGTCAGGCCGATGATCATCAGCGAGAAGAAGATCGCGATCGAGATCGGCATGCCTGCGTTCTGGAACGTTCCGCGCATCCCGGAGGCGACTCCGCGGTGCCGTGCGGGGACGCTGTTCATGATCGAGGTCGTGTTCGGGGCTGCGAAGAGGCCGAACGCCACGCCGTTGAAGAAGATCACGACCGCGAACGAGGCGTAGCCGAAGTCGACCGGCAGCAGCATCAGCGACCCGAACGTCGCGGCCGCGAGCAGCATGCCGCCGGTGGCGAAGGGTCGCGCACCGAACCGGTCGGTGAGGAATCCGGCCAGCGGGCCGGCGGCCAGGAAGCCTACGTTGAGCGGGACCATGTAGATGCCCGCCCACAGCGGCGTGCGCTCGAAGCTGTAGCCGTGCTGCGGGAGCCAGATCCCCTGCAGCCAGATGACGAGCATGAACATCAGCCCGCCACGGCCGATCGAGCTCAGGAGCGCCGCGGCGTTGCCGGCGGCGAACGGACGGATCCGGAACAGCGACAGACGGAACATCGGCTCCGGCACGACGCGTTCGATCGCGACGAAGGCGACGAGCAACGCGACTCCCGCCGTGAGCGTGGCGAGGACGAACGGGCTCTGCCAGCCCATCATGTGGCCGTCGTAGGGACGGATGCCGTACGTGATGCCGATCAGCGCGAGCGTCAGCCCGACCGCGAAGGCGACGTTCCCGCGCCAGTCCACGTGCGCGGTGGTTCGCTCGCCGAGCTCGCGCAGCCGCGCGTACGACCAGATCGTGCCCGCGACGCCGACGGGCACGTTGACGATGAACACGAGCCGCCAGTCCACCTCTACGAGCAGGCCTCCCGCGATCAGCCCCACGAACGTGCCCGCGAGCCCCACGACCTGGTTGAGCCCCAGCGCGAGCCCGCGCTGGTCTTCGGGGAATGCATCGGTCAGGAGCGCGGCCGTGTTTGCCATCAGCATCGCGCCGCCGAGGGCCTGCACCATCCGCAGAACGATCAGCTCGAGCGCGCCGGTAGGCCCCGTGCTCCAGACGAGCGACAGCAGGACGGACGCGACGGTGAAGACGAGGAAGCCGAGGTTGTACATGCGCACGCGCCCGTACATGTCGCCGAGGCGGCCCAGGTTCACGACCAGGACCGCGGTCACGACCATGTAGCCCATCAGCATCCAGAGCAGGTAGTTGAAGTTGCCGGGCCCGAGCGGATCGAGGTGGATTCCCCGGAAGATCGCGGGCATCGCGATCATCACGCTCGACATGTTCAGCGTCGCCATCAGCATGGCCAGCGTCGTGTTCGAGAGAACGATCCAGCGGTAGCGTGAGGGAGTGCTCACCGGCTGGCCCGACGCGGGACGATCAGGACCGGGCACGGGCTGTGGTGGGCGCACTGTGCGCTGACCGAGCCCAGCAGCAGCTCCGCGAAGCCTCCACGGCCGCGGGATCCGACCACGAGCAGCTCCGCGCCGGCGGCGGCTTCGACGAGCACCTGCGCCGCCGAGCCTTCGACCACCTTGCGCTCGACCTCCAGGTCGTCGAGGGCCGCGCCGGCGGCCGCGCAGGCCGCATCGAGGCGCACCTCGGCGTCCTTGCGCAGGTCGTCGAAGACCGTGTTCGACATCGCGGTCCAGCTCGTTCCTCCGTAGACGAGCGGCGACGGATGCCACACGAGGACGATCTCCAGCGGCAGATGGCGCAGGCGCGCCTCCTGCGCCGCCCACTCGAGCGCGCGCACCGAACCTTCCGATCCGTCCACTCCGACGACGACGCGTCTCATCGCTTCTCCCGCGCATCGTCGTGCCGGCCCGACGCTCGCGCATCGGTGGCGTTCCGAGTCCCGTCTGCGGCCTTTTCCCGTTCGCGCCTCCTGCGCTGCCTCTACCGTTGGGTCGTGGACCGCACCCCGACCGTGCGTTCGCCCGCCGTCTCGACGGGCCCGGGCGTGGAGATGCAGCACGTGAGCACGCCGCCGGGGAACGGCGCCCGTTGACCCGGCTGCTGCGCAGGTTCCTGCGACCGTATGCCCGTCAGATCGGGCTCGTGGTCGTGCTGCTCGTGGCGCAGACGATCGGCAATCTGTACCTGCCCACCCTCAACGCCGACATCATCAACAACGGCGTCGTGACGGGCGATCTCCACCACATCTGGACGATCGGCGTCCTGATGCTGGCGATCACGCTCGTCCTCGGCGCGCTCTCGATCGTCGCCGTGTACTGGGCATCGCGGGTGTCGATGGGCACCGGCGCCGACCTGCGGAGAGCCGTCTTCACGAGCGTCCAGGCCTTCTCCCAGCGCGAGCTGAACCGGTTCGGCACGCCGTCCCTGATAACGCGCAACACGAACGACGTCCAGCAGATCCAGCTGTTCCTCCAGATGGCGCTGACGATCATGGTGATCGCGCCGATCATGTGCCTCGGCGGGATCTTCATGGCCGTCAGGGAGAGTGCGGCGCTCTCGCCGCTCGTGGCGGTCGCGGTGCCGGTGATGGCCGTCGTGGTCGGCATCGCGCTCGTCGCGGTCGTCCCGCAGTTCCGGTTGATGCAGCGCAGGCTCGACCGCATCAACCAGGTGCTTCGCGAGCAGATCACCGGGGTGCGGGTGATTCGCGCATTCGGTCGCACCGGCTCGGAGGCGGAGCGGTTCGGCGAGGCCAACGAGGACCTGACCGCGACCGCGCTGCGGGTCAACCGGACCTTCGCCCTCGTGTTTCCGGCGGTGATGCTGATCCTGAACCTGTCCAGCGTCGCCGTCATCTGGTTCGGCGGACATCTGGTGCGGGACGGGTCGATGCCGATCGGCAATCTCACCGCCTTCCTCACCTACATCGCCCAGATTCTCATGTCCGTGATGATGGCGGTGATGGTTGTGATCCTGCTCCCGCGTGCAGCGGCGAGCAGCGAGCGCATCGACCAGGTGCTCGAGGCACGGCCGACGGTTGCCGACCCGCCGCGGCCAGTGGTGCCGATGCGCGTGTCCGGGGCCGTCGAGTTCGAGAACGTGACGTTCGACTACCCGGGGAGCGAAGAGTCGGTTCTGCACGACCTGACGTTCTCGTTCCAGCCCGGCCGCACGAGCGCGATCATCGGCGGCACCGGCAGCGGCAAGACGACGCTGCTCAACCTCGTCCCGCGCTTCTTCGACCCCAGCGGCGGCCGTGTCCTCGTCAACGGCGTCGACGTGCGGGAGCAGGAGCTCGAGCGGCTCTGGAGCACGATCGCCTTCGTGCCGCAGACGTCGTATCTCTTCAGCGGCACCGTCGCGAGCAACCTCCGCCTCGGCCGTCCGGAGGCGACCGATGCGGAGCTCTGGCACGCGCTCGGCGTCGCGCAAGCTGCCGACTTCGTCGCGGCGATGCCGGGGCAGCTCGACGCCGTCATCGACCAGGGCGGCACGAACGTGTCGGGGGGACAGCGACAGCGTCTCTCGATCGCGCGTGCGCTCGTCAAGCGTCCGGCGCTCTACCTCTTCGACGATTGCTTCTCGGCGCTCGATGCCGGCACCGACGCGCGCCTGCGCGCGGCGCTCCGCTCGGAGATGCGCGACGCCGCACTCGTGATCGTCGCGCAGCGCGTCAGCACGATCATGCACGCCGACCTGATCATCGTCCTCGACGACGGGCGCGTCGTCGGTGCCGGAGTGCACGCCGAGCTGATGCTTCGCTGTGCGCCGTACCGCGAGATCGTCGTCTCCCAGCTCGGGGCGGAGGCGGCGGCATGATCGGAGCCGGCCGGGGCCGCGCCTTCCGTGGCGCACCGGCGCCCGCCGAGCGGAGCAAGGACCTGCGGGGTACCGTGCGGCGGCTCCTCGCTCGTCTCCGACCGGAGCGACTGCGCCTCGTGCTCGCAGTCGGGATGGCCGTCGTCTCCGTCTGCCTCACGGTCATGGGGCCGAAGATCCTCGGCAACGCCACGAACGTCCTCTTCGAGGGCGTCGTCGGCGGGAAACTGCCTCGCGGCATGACCAAGGAGCAGGCGGTCGCTGCGCTGCGTGCGCACGGTCACGACCGCCTTGCCCAGATGGTCTCGGCCGGGCGTCGGGGTCGACCTCGGGCACGTCGGCCGCATCCTCGGCCTCGCGGCGCTCGTGTATCTCCTCGCCGCGGTGTTCAGCGCCGGCCAGGGGCTCCTGCTGGCCGGGGTCGTGCAGCGCACGATGTATCGCCTCCGCGACGACGTCGAGAACAAGCTCGCGAGGCTGCCGCTCAGGTACTTCGACAGCCATCCGCACGGCGACGTCCTCAGCCGCGTCACGAACGACATCGACAACCTCTCGACGACGCTCCAGCAGGGGCTCAGCCAGCTGCTGACCTCCGTCCTCACGATCCTCGGCGTGCTCGGGATGATGTTCTGGATCTCGCCGCTGCTCGCGGCCGTATCGCTTGCGATCATTCCGCTCGCGGCGCTCCTCACGTTCCTCGTCGCGCGGCGCTCGCAGGTCCACTTCGGCGCGCAGTGGGATCGCACCGGGACGTTGAACGGGCTCGTCGAGGAGACCCACACCGGGCACTCGCTCGTCCAGGTCTACGGCCGGAGGCAGGCGACGGTCGAGGAGTTCGATCGCCAGAACGATGCCCTCTACCAGGCAAGCTTCCGGGCCCAGTTCCTCTCCGGGGTCATCCAGCCGATCATGCAGTTCATCGGGAACCTGAACTACGTCGCGATCGCGGTGATCGGCGGCTACCGCGTCGCGTCGGGGCTCATGTCGCTCGGCGACGTGCAGGCGTTCATCCAGTACTCGCGCCAGTTCACGATGCCGCTCACGCAGATCGCGAGCCAGATGAACCTGCTGCAGTCGGGGCTTGCGTCGGTGGAGCGGGTGTTCGAGTTCCTCGACGAGTCCGAGGAGGCGCCGGACCGGGTCGCGCCCGGCGCGCCGGTCGTGGCCGCCGGACACGTCTCGCTGGAGCACGTCAGCTTCCGGTACGAGCCCGACGAGCCGCTGATCGAGGACTTCACGCTGGACGTCGCCTCCGGCGAGACCGTCGCGATCGTCGGCCCCACGGGCGCGGGCAAGACGACGATCGTCAACCTCCTCATCCGCTTCTACGAGATCGACAGCGGAAGGATCCTGGTCGACGGGACCGACTATCGCGAGCTCACGCGAGACCAGGTTCGCCGCGCCTACGGCATGGTGCTCCAGGACACCTGGCTCTTCACGGGCACGATCCTCGAGAACATCGCCTACGGAAAGTCCGGTGCGACGGAGGACGAGGTGATCGCCGCCGCGAGGGCCGCGCACGTCGACCACTTCGTCCGCACCCTGCCGGACGGTTACGCGACCGTGCTCGACGAGGAGGGCTCCAACCTCTCGGCCGGACAGAAGCAGCTCCTCACCATCGCCCGCGCGTTCGTCGCCGACCCGAGCATCCTCATCCTCGACGAGGCGACGAGCAACGTCGACACCCGGACCGAGGTGCTCGTGCAGGAGGCGATGGCGCGCCTTCGCCGGGGACGCACGAGCTTCGTGATCGCCCACCGGCTCTCGACGATCCGCGACGCGCACACGATCATCGTCATGAACCACGGGCGCATCGTCGAGCAGGGCGCTCACGACGAGCTGCTCGCGAGCAACGGCCTGTACCACACCCTCTACACGAACCAGTTCACCGGGCCGCCGGAGGCTGCGCTCGCGGCTCCCGGCTCGCTCCCCGGCTAGAACCGGGCGAGGCGCCGCCCTGAGCGAAGTCCGCGGGGGCTGTGCGGCGCCCGTCCCGGAGACGTGCGAGGTGGGCCCGACTGCCGCAATGTCGGACCCACCGTGCCCGCTCGCGCCGAGACCAACCGAAGGGGGGAGGGTGGTGTCCCGGCTGACGGGCCTCGCCGCATCAGGCCCGCCGGTCTTCCGATCATGCGTTGCGTGCCCCACTTCACGGAATCGCCCGATCGGTGGTTCACCAACGCGGTTCACCCACCGTGGGGGATTGCCGGAGGCGGCCGATGCGCCTACCGTGAGTCGGCAGAGCGGTGGGCCGCAGACCGCTCCGGAAGAAGCGCCGGCAGGGATGGGAGCCGCAGCCCTCCTTCGCCGGCGCTTCTCTGTCTCCGCGGGGAACCTCCCGCCCGTGGGCGAGATCAGCCTCGGGAGTGCGCTAGGGTCGACCGGTGGGATGGCCGGACGCGGGTATGGGGCCGCCGCGGGACTTCGTCGGCTACGGCGCGAGCCCGCCCGACTTCCGCTGGCCGGACGGCTCGGCAGTCGCCGTCAGCATCGTCGTCAACTACGAGGAGGGGGCCGAGCTCAATCTCCTCGACGGCGACGGCGCCAACGACACCTGGGGCGAGTACTCGACCACGGTCGAGCCCGGGTGGCGCGACCTCGGCACCGAGACGCACTTCGAGTACGGCAGTCGGGTCGGCGTCTGGCGGCTCGCCCGCCTCTTCGACGAGTACCGGATCCCGGTCAGCTTCGGTGCTTGCGCCGTCGCCCTCGAGCGAAACCCCGGGCTGTGCGAATGGCTGCGGGCACGGGAGCACGAGGTGATCGGCCACGGCTACCGCTGGACCGACGACTGGAAGCTCGAGCGAGAAAAGGAGCGCGCGCAGATGCGACTCGCGATCGAATCGGTCGAGCGAACCACCGGCCAGCGCGTGCGCGGCTGGTACATCCGCTCCTTCCCGAGCGTGAACACGCGCGAGCTGCTCGTCGACGAAGGGGGCTTTCTCTACGACTCCGACGCCTGCAACGACGAGCTTCCCTACTTCGTCGACGTCAACGGCACACCGTTCCTCGTCGTTCCGTACACGAAGGTGTTCAACGACAACCGCTACCTGATCGCGCCGACCTACGCCACGCCGAACGATTTCTTCGAAAACCTCCGGCTCGGACTCGACTACCTCCTCGACGAGGCCCGGAAGGGGCACGGGTCGCGCCTGATGACCGTCGGTGTCCACTCCCGCTGGAGCGGGCAGCCGAACCGGGCGAGCGCGCTCAGGCGCTTCATCGAGTACGTGCTCGCCGCCGACGGCGCCTGCTTCATGCGCCGGGTGGACGTCGCCCGCTTCTGGCTCGACCGGTTCGGTTGAGCGTGTCGATGCCGGCTACGCGAGCCCGGCCGTCTGCGCGAGCAGGAAGACGTTGAGGACGATGATCACCGCCGCGATCCCGCCCGCCAGCCAGGTCGTGGCGCGCCGGTTGACGTGCACGCCCATCACGTCCGCGCGACGGGTCAGGAGGAGGAGCGGCACGAGCGCGAACGGGATCCCGAAGGAGAGGATCACCTGGCTGAGGACGAGCGCGCTCGTCGGGCTGACCCCGATCGCGAGCACGACGATCGCCGGCAACATCGTCAGCCCGCGGCGCAGAAGCAGCGGGATCCGGAGGTTCACGAAGCCGGCCATCACGACCTGGCCCGCGTACGTGCCGACGCTCGA
>Ga0335069_10010533_pt1 | contig 13100 bp, 13 predicted proteins | sample Lox_Sample_11_FD_206714 | JGI IMG/M metagenome (GOLD analysis project Ga0335069, IMG submission 206714) | Soil microbial communities from Loxahatchee National Wildlife Refuge, Florida, United States - Lox_Sample_1.1 | ecosystem: Environmental > Terrestrial > Soil > Wetlands | place: USA... | reverse complement strand
GCAGCAGTCGGCAATATCTGCGATCTGTTCACCCCTCAGGAGTGCCAGAACTATTTCCAAGCCGCAGGATATGCGTCCAATTAAACGCACGATGCTCTAGCCGCTCGTGCGCGGCACGGCCGCCGCCGGTTCAGGCCGTCCGCTGGCGCACCCGCACGCCACGCTCGATCGCGGCAGCGACCAGCGGATCGAGGTCGAGTTCGGCGCTTAGGAACTCCAGCATCCGCAGCGATTCCTGGCCTACTTCCTGGTCGGCCGCGACTACGTCGCAGGCGAGCGCATAGGCGGTCTCGCGCATGGGCGGCGACAGGGCGTCGCGGATCAGCTTCGCGCCGTGCGTCAGCCCCTCGGTCTCGTCAAGCAGACGCACCGCCGCATCCGTCGCGATCCTTAGTCGTTCGGCCGAGAAGCCGCGGAAGACCGGGAGCGTCTGCACCAGTGCCGTCATCGAGCCGATCTCACGGTCGGTGATGCCCCCATCGGCCGCGGCGACGAGGACCATCGTGCAGACCAGCGCCTCCTGCGGGTCGAGCGAGTCGCGAGCAAGCATGGGAAGCCTCCGGCTGTGTTCGGCGCGGAAGGTGCGCGAAGCGCCACGTGGGATCAACACAGGCGATTGGTCTGGTGGCGCGAGCAGGCCGAGCGTCAGTGGACGCCCGGCCGCCGGCTGCGTCAGGTTAGGCTCAGGCCTACGTCGACGTTGTTGCGGGTGGCGTTGGAATAAGGGCAGATCTGGTGTGCGGTATCGATCAGCTGGCGTGCATCCGCCGGATCGAGGCCCGGCAGGCTCACCTGCAAGTCCGCGGTGATGCCGAAGCCGCCCTCCGAGCGAGGGCCGATGCCGATCGTGGCCGTGACAGTCGTTTCGGCAGGCACTTTCAGCTTCAGTTGCTGCCCCGCGACCTTCAGCGCGCCGATGAAGCAGGCCGAATAGCCGGCCGCGAAAAGCTGTTCGGGATTGGTGCCGTCGCCGCCGGCGCCGCCGAGTTCCTTCGGCGTGGACAGCCGCGCCTCGAACCGGCCATCCGCGCTGCGGGCGACGCCGTCGCGTCCGCCGGTGGCGGTCGCCGTGGTGCGATACAGGACGTTGACGGACATTGGGATCTCCTTGTAAAATCAATATCGCGGTATTCGTTGTCGCGATACATCGTGATCTACGTCAGGTCGGCGGGCTTGTCCAGGATTTCTTTATCGTGATATGGGATTGTGCGATAGAGATCAGGTACCACCCCAGGAGCCTTTCCGTGTCAGCCCCCTTGCCGCTCGATCAGCAGCTGTGCTTCTCGATCTATGCTGCGGGCATCGCCATCAACCGCGTCTACAAGCCGCTGCTCGATACACTCGGGATCACCTATCCGCAGTACCTCGTGCTGCACGCGCTGTGGGAGCAGGATGGGCGCACGGTGGGCGCGATCGCGGAGCGTCTCGCGCTCGAATCGAGCACCATCACGCCGCTGGTGAAGCGGCTGGATGCGGCGGGCCTCGTTACCCGCCTCCGCAATCCTGCTGACGAGCGCCAGGTGCAGGTCCGGCTTACCGGACGCGGACACGCAATGCGGGAGCGGTGCGGATGCCTGGGAGAGGAATTCCTCGCGCGATCCGGAATGCCGGCGAACCGGCTTGAAGCGCTGAATCGCGAGGTTCAGACCCTCCGCGATGCACTGACGGAGAAGGCGGCATGATCCTCTACGAGCACCCGCTGTCGTCTTATGCGCAGAAGGTCAAGATCGTCCTGCGCGAAAAGGGCGTCGCCTTCCAGCGCATCCTGCCGGAGGATTTCGGCACCGGGCGGGGCGATGCGCCGTTTGCCGCCGTCAACCCGCGCGGCGAGGTTCCGGTGCTGATCGACGGCGACGCCGCGATCTTCGATTCCACGGTCATCATTGAATACGCCGAGGAACGCTGGCCGCTGCCCGCCATGCTGCCGCGCGACCCGCTGGCCCGCGCGCGGGCGCGCATGATCGAGGATATCTGCGACACGCACTACGAGGCCGTGAACTGGGGCTTCGGCGAATTGCGCTGGTTCCGCCGCGCGAGCGGCTCGCTGGAAGCGACGCTGAGGGCGGCGGCAGCGCGCGACACGGCGACGATCCAGGCATGGCTGGCCGACCGGCTCGGCGGCGCCGACTGGTTCGGCGGCCCATCCTTCGGTTGGGCCGACGCGGCGGCGGCGGCGATGGTCAACCGCTCCGTCCATTACGGCCTTGGTCCGCCCCCGGGATCGCCGCTCGCGCGCTGGCACGCCCGGATCAGTGCACGCCCTGCGGTCGCCGAGACGTTCCGTGAATTCGACGGCGCCGCGGCGGCGATGGCGGCCGCGGCCGACTACCGGACCGGCGGCAGGCGACGCGAATACCGCGATCACCGCCTCGAATGGATGATCCGCTCCGGCGGCATCGACGTGGTGCGCGACGGCCTGCGCGACGACAACAGTCGATTCTCTTGGCCCGGCTGATACCAACCTGCGGAACTCCTGACTCTCGGAGGCTTTCCGCTGTGACTTGGTTTTGATTCGATGCTGGGCGGATCGATTCGCGGAGCATCGAATGGGTGCGACGTTGAGGGTCACACGAACGGCGCATACGGCGGCGGACCTTCGCGCGGCGGCGGGCAGGTTCCGGGACGGCGCGCAGGTGCGGCGGCTGCTGGCGCTGGCGATGGCGATGGTTTTGGATGGCCGTCCACGCTCCGAGGCGGCGCAGCAGAACGGCATGGATTGGCAAATCCTGCGCGACTGGGTGCACCGCTACAACGAGGGCGGGATCGAGGGGCCGAGATCGTCGCGCGGTCCCGGGGCGCCGCCTGCCTTGACGGCGGAGCAGAAGGCCGAGTTGCGGACGCTGGTGCTCAGTGGCCCCGATCAAGCGACCCACGTCGTGGTCCGCTGGTGGTGCCTGGACTTGCGCGAGGAGGTCGCGCACCGCTTCGGTGTCGTGGTGCACGGAAGTACCAACGGCAAATGACTGCATCAGCTCGGTCTGAGCCGGCTGCAGCCGTGGCCCCATCATCCGCAACAGGATCGTCACGCCGAGGCGGCATTAAAAAAAACTTCGTCACCCTGCTGAGAGACGTCCTGCCCGCATCGGCCGCGGGCACGCCGATTGAGATCCGGTTTCAGGATGAAGCCCGAGGCGGCCAGCAGGGAAGCCTCGAATACATCTGGGCGCCGACCGGATCGCGGCCGCGAGCGGTGCGCGATAACCGGAGAGACTCCGTGTATTTGTTCGGCGCGCTGTGTCCGGCCAGGGCCGTCGGCGCCGCCGTCGTCATGCCATCAGCCAAACGCGAGGCCATGAGCATACACCTTGCAGAGATCGGCACGCAGGTCGCGCCTGATGCCCCCGCCGTGGTGCTCTGCGACGGAGCCGGATGGCACCAGACCGGCGGGGAATTGGCGGTGCCGGGCAACATCACCCTGTTGCCGACACCGCCATACTCGCCAGAGCTGAACCCGATGGAGAACGTCTGGGACTATCTGCGCGGCGACCACCTCAGCCACCTCGTCTGGGGCGGCTACGACGACATCGTCCAAGCCTGCGCCAAAGCCTGGCGCTTCCTCATCGGCGATCCAGACGAATCCGCTCCGTCAAAGCCAGAGAGCGGGCATGTGTCAGCCTTTAGGCGGGTTGGTATTAGGCTCGACCACGGCGCAACGCGAACCCGGCATGGATTGCATCGTCGCGCTATCGCCGCGGCCATCGCATAGCCGAGCGTGCGGGAGATCCGCTACCCGATCGCCCGCTTGCTGCGCAAGCCGATAGCGCGAGCCCGACTCGTGATCGCTCAGTCACGATGGAGCCGGCAGCACCAAGCCACTGCCAGCGCCAAGCGACAATTTCGGTGCAAATCGCAACTGTAGCAGCAGGACGCGCCCGGTTCCCCAACCGATGCAGCAGCGAAATGCCGGGCCATCGTCAGCGTCGTCCGTTCGCTGTGACGATTGATGCGGGTCGCGTGCCGCCGATCGAGACGTTCGCGCGGCTCGACCAGCGGGCGTCCATCAAGATGAGTGTCCTTGAGCTGCGCCACCGGCCGTCCCTGGCGCGGCACGGACACGGTACTTGTCGGCAATTCCGCGGCAAGGCCACCGATCGGGGCGCGCAAGGCCGCGACGCTCGCCGTTGCCACCGCCTTGCTGCTGGCGCCGAGACGAACCGATCCGACGCCGGGTTCGATGGGCCCGGCAGGATGAGGTGCCTTTGCCGCTGCCTTCCCGGCCGCAGTCCTATCCGCTGACCGCGTCGGACGTTCCCGCGAAGGCGTCCATGATGACGGTCGCCGCGACGATGTCGTGGTTCGTCGGTCCAAGCAGCACGGGAGCCTGCGACGGCCGCCCCGGAATGGCGTGACCACCGCCCTCGACCCGGTACACCGTGACCGACGCGCCGCGCCGGCAACGGATCCAGCCGAGTCGCATTACGGTCGTCTCCCCCAGTTCCGGAAAATGCGGCAACCGCTCCACGACGGGCGCGCGAGCGCAGCCGTGGACGCGCGCAATCAGGTCGGCTGCCTCCTCCACGCCGAGCACATGACCGCGCCCGCCATGCACGCCAACCTCCCCGCCTTCGTATGGCATCACCGGATCATCGGTGCCGTTCACCATCACGAATGGAACGGGCCGGGTCCGGCGCGGATCAAGCCGCGCCGGCATGTTCGCGATCACCGTCCCGATGCCCTGGAACAGGCTCGGATACCGGCACGCCATGGTGAATGCCATCGCGCCGCCGTTGGAGATGCCGGCCAGATAAACTCGCGACGGATTCGCCAGCTCCTGCCCGATCAGATGCAGGCACAGCGCGCGCAGAAAACCCTCGTCGTCGGGTCCGAGCGTGTCGTCGTAGCGCGCATCGTGCCAGTGGCCGTCCAGCCCATCGGGGAAGACGGCGGTGAAGCGGTGCCATGCCGCGGCTTCGGCGAAACCGGTCGTGCGCGCGGCCCCCTCGCCAGACCCGCGGGAGCCATGCAGCACGAGCACACAGGGGGCCGGGACTTTCTCCGCCGGGACGACCGTGGCGTAGCGCAACCCATCATTGGTACGCATGGACAGCCGCCAAGCGCCCGGCAGGCTATGGTGGTGCATCACGGCTCGGCCGCCGGCCGGCCTGCACAGCAGAGTTTCATCGATCGCTCACGTGGGGAATCCGGCCGCAGTGTGCCGGACCTTCTGCTCAGGGAACAAGATCGGCCTGCGTCCCGGCCTCCGGCGGCCCGAGCGGCGGCGGTTCTCGAGCGCGGTCACCGCAGGATGGTGGCCATCCCTTCGCGAACGCGCTCCTCGGACAGCGGCTTCCGGATCAGGGCCAGCGGCTGCATCGATGATAGATCCAAATCCTCCAGCGAGCGGGCGCTGAGAACGAGGATCGGGGTCGATCGAAGGACGGGATTGGAGCGCAACCAGCAGATGGCGACACGCCACGGCACGTCGGGCAGCTGGAAATCGATCACGATGAGCTCGGGCGGCGCCTCCCGCGCCGCCGCCACCGCGGCGATACCGGATTCGACACAGGAGACCGCGAACCCGGAACTGGAAAGGGCGGCCATGCAGATCCGGCGGGCCGCCGGATCGGCCTCGACGAGCAGCGCGGTCCGCTGGGCGTTTCGCCGATGGCGCTGACGCCGCTTCGGCGGCTGCGTAAAAGGTTCGCTGCCACTTGGCGGCGGCAGGCGGCCGTCCCATTCGGCCGTCTGGGTGCCCGGCATCAACATCATTCCGCGCGGCCCCTCAGACCTCATACCGCCCCGCATCGCCCGCAGCGATATCCTCCAGGCGCTCACGGTCCAGGATATGCACAAGGCTGGGATTTGGCAGATCGATAAGCCCGTCGCGTTTCAGGCGGGTAAATGTCCGCGACACGGTTTCCACCGTCAGACCCAGATAATCCGCGATGTCGGCGCGGGTCATCGGCACATCCAGCGTGTCGGCGCCGCGGTCGCCCTGCTGCCTCTCGGCGAGCACGAGAATGAAGCTCGCAACCTTCTCGGTGGCCACCTTGCGGCCGAGCAGGAGCATCTGATCGTGGGCGATCTGCAGCGCCTGCGAGGTCAGCGCCAGCAACCGGCGGGCAAAGCCGGGGATCTCGTCGATCAGCCGCTCGAAGGCCGCGCGGGGATAGCGGTAGACGGTCACCTCCGTCACCGCCTCGGCGGTGCTGGCGCACAGCCCATCGGGTCCCGATGCCATCAGAAGCTGCCCCGCCGACAGGAACCCGATCACCTGCCGGCGGCCGTCCGGCATCAGCTTGTAAAGGCGCAGCATCCCGCGCACGACTTCATAGACGTTGTCCTGCGCGTCCCCCTCGGCGAACAGGACCTCGCCGGTGCCCTTGCGGATCAGGGAGCTGATCGCCGACCCACGCGCCGCCACGGGGCGCTCCATCGCAGGGATCGGCCGATGCGTCATCGAAGCGGGCCGGACATCGGGTAACAGAACGGCGTGACTGTTCATGGTGGCTGGGCTCCTGCCGCGTTCCCACGTGCAGGCGGAGCTTGGTCCTGGCATGTCGATACTTGATGGCAGGGCGGGACGTTCCGGGTGGCACTGTGTGGCACTGTGTGACACCCTGCGACGCAGACGAGGCCGCCACCCCTGCCACGGCGATGCCGCCGGAGACGGTCCGATGGACGCTTCGCCCCATATTCTGATCGTCGACGACGACTCTCGCATCCGGACGATGCTGCGGCGCTATCTCTCCGAGGAGGGATTCAAGGTCACCGAAGCCGAAGGCGGTCCGGCAATGCGGGCGGCGCTGGCGGATGGCGGGGCGGACCTGGTGCTCCTCGATCTGGTCATGCCGGGAGAAGACGGTCTGACCTTGGCACGCCAGCTTCGCCACGATACCGACATTCCTGTCATCATCCTGACCGGCAAGGGCGACGTGATCGATCGCGTCGCGGGGCTGGAGATCGGCGCCGACGACTACATTGCCAAGCCGTTTCACCTGCGCGAGGTGCTGGCCCGCATCCGCACAGTCCTGCGGCGCGCCCAGCCAAGGCAAGCGGCCGCTTCGGCCACCCCGGCACCGGAATCCGCCGTCACCGCCGAGACCGCAACGTTCGATCGTTGGCGTCTCGATTTCCTCCGCCGGGAATTGCGCACGGGGGAGGGCCATACCGTTCCGCTCACCGCGACCGAATTCGACCTGCTCGGCGCGCTCATCCGGCACCCGAACCGGGTGCTGAGCCGCGATCAGATCATCGACCTGGTGAAGGGCCCGGGCTGGGCGGCCTTCGACCGGACGATCGACACACAGATCGTCCGGCTGCGGCGCAAGATCGAGCGCCGGCCCGACGCGCCGGAACTCATCCGCACCGTGCGTGGCGCGGGCTACATTCTGGCCGCCGCGGTGCGCTGGGGGTAGGTCCGATGGCCGGGCTCGCGCCGCCCGTTCAGGCGAGCAGCCGTCCCAGCCGCATGCCCAATTCGTCGAGCGCATAGGGCTTGCCGATCCAGTCGGTATGCGGCTCGGCGAGCGCCCGCTCGATCGCGGCGGGATCTGCATAGCCGGAGGTCAGCAGCACGCATAGGCCGGGTCTTAGCCTGGTCGCCTCGCGCGCGAGGTCGAACCCCGACAGCCCGCCCGGCATGATGATATCGGTGAAAAGCACATCGATCCGTTGGCCCGGGACAAGGTTCCGCAGGATCTCTAGACCGGCGGCGCCGCTGTCCGCCTCCTGCACGTCGTAGCCGAGCTGCCGCAGGCGCCTGACCGCGGTGCGGCGTACGCGCGGGTCGTCCTCCACGATCAGCACGCGACGGCGACGCCGGCGGTCCTGCGGGGCGGTACGCGGCCGCGGCGGCTCGTGCCGCTGCGCCGGGTTGCTCGCGGCCTTCAGGAAGATACGGACCACCGTCCCGCGGCCCAGCACGCTCTCCAGCTCGACATGGCCGCCCGTCTGCTTGACGAACCCGTAGACCATGCTGAGCCCAAGCCCGCTGCCCGAGCCGCCCGCCTTGGTCGAGAAATAGGGTTCGAACGCGCGCTGCATGACCTCGGCCGACATGCCGGCACCGTTGTCCGTGACCGACAGGGTCACGTAGCTGCCCGGCGCGATCTCGCGGACCGGCGCGTCGTCCTCGGCGCGGATCTCCGCCTTGCCCGTTTCCACCAGCAACATGCCGCCGTTCGCCATCGCGTCGCGCGCGTTGATCGCGAGGTTGAGCAGCGCGTTCTCGACCTGCCCCGGATCGGCAAGCGTGATCGGCAGGCCCTCGGTCAGCCGCGTTTCGACCTGTATTGGCTTGCCCAGCGTACGGCGCAGCAGGTCTGTCATGCCCACGACCAGCGCATTCACATCGACAGGCTTCGGATCGAGCGATTGGCGGCGTCCAAAGGCCAGCAGCCGTCGCGAGAGCTGCGCGCCGAGTTCCGTCGCCTCCAGCGCGTCCCGGATGAGCTCCTGCTGGCTCGCGGTCTTCAGCCGCGCTTCGAGCAGTTCCAGGTTGCCCTGTATGACGGTCAGAAGGTTGTTGAAGTCGTGCGCAATCCCGCCGGTCAGCTGTCCGATCGCCTCCATCTTCTGCGCTTGCCGCAGATCCTGTTCCATTCGCGTCCTGGTGGTAATGTCGCGGATGAAACCGGTGAAGATGCGATGCCCGCCCAGGTGCACCTCGCCGACGGCGAGTTCGATGGGAAAAACCCGTCCGGACTTGTCCCGTGCCTCGACCTGCCGGCCGATTCCAATGATCCGCGCCTCGCCGGTGCGCAGATAGCGGCTCAGATAGGTGTCGTGCCGCCGCGCATGGTTGACGTGCATCAGCACGTTGACGTTGCACCCGACGACTTCGCCTGCGGCGTAGCCGAATATCCGTTCGGCGGCTTGGCTGAAGGACTGGATCACACCCTTCTCGTCGATGGTGATGATCGCGTCGGGCGCGGTTTCCAGCACAGAGCGCAGCCGCGCCTCACGTTCCTCCAGCATGGCGACCGCCCAGCGGTGATCGGTGATATCCTGGCCGACCTCCAGCACCGATAGCGGCGTACCGTCGCTGGCGCGGTGCAGCGCCCAGCGGGTCGCCATGATGACCTGATGGCCGTCGCGATGCTTGCGGGTCAGTTCGCCCTGCCACTCGCCGCGATCGAGAAGCTGCGCGGTCGCTTCGCTCAGCTGCGCGCGTGGCTCGGTCGCGAGCAGTTCCTCCGCCGCGGACCCGACCGCCTCTTCCGCTGTCCAGCCCAGAAGCGATTGCAGACCGCGTCCCCACCGCACGATGCGTCCGTCGATGGTCCGCACCATCGTGGGGGCGAGATCGAATGCGTGGGCAAGCTCCTCAAGCCGGCGGGTGGCCTCGCAGAGCTTCTCCTCGATCCGCTCTCGACCCATCGCGTCCTTGGCCGGCCTGCTGCCGTCCCGGCGCGTCATTGCGACATCGATCGGGACGCGACGACCTGGATCAGATCGCCGGTCCGACGGCGGCGCCCGACATCGGCTCGATCCAGGTCAGCTCATCGCGCACCGCTTTGACGCCCGGCACGTTCTCGGCAAGCACGCGCATCGCGGCACGGTCCTGCTCGTCCACGATCGTGCCTTCCAGAACCACCACGCCATCCACCACATCGACCGTGACGCCGGTCGCCGGCGCCCAGGGCTGGCGCGCGAACTCGGCGACAATCCGATCGTGGATATCCAGGTCCGAAACCGTTGCCGCGCCGGTGCCGCGCGTCATCGCGGCGCGCAGCGCACGCAGCAGATCCTTGCGGCTCACCACCCCCACGACCGTGGGTCCATCGACGACGGGAACGCGCTTGATGCGCTTCGTCTCCAGCAACGCGACGACCTGCTCGAGCGGCATGTCCGGCTCGACCGTCACAACCTCGGCCGTCATCAGATCGGCGATGCGCCGGCTGTTGGCGGCGACATATTCGGCGGCCAGACGGCCCGGCCCGAGAAGAAAGTCGAGCCAGCGCGGCCGCGCCTTCGCGGTCCCCGTCTCGGCGCGGCGCAGGAGGTCGCCCTCGGTCACCATGCCGACGAGGTTGTTCGCTGCGTCAACCACCGGCAGGCCGCTGATCCCGCGATCCAGCATGATCGAGATCGCTGCGAGCAGATCCGCATCGGCCCGGATCGTAAAGACGTCGCGGGTCATGATGTCGCGCGCGTACATGATCGCCTCCGTCGTCGTCTGCCATTGCGGCCGACGTTCGTGCAACAACCGCCGGAGGTCAATGGCGTCGATCGCGCGTCCGACGCAGCGCGACTGCAACCGGGAAGATCAGCCCGGGACAGTCACTTTCTCAGCGGCCTCGGGCGCCGGCGGCGATGAAATCTTGCCGCCCAGCGCGAACAGGATACGGTCCGCCAGGTCGCGCTGCATCCCGGGCGCCGTGAACGCGTGGTCCGCGCCGGCCATCACCTCGAAAACCGCGCCGGGCGCCCGCGGCGGATCGCCGAAAGTCTGGCGCAGCATCGCCACGCTCTCGTCGCCGGGCGATTGAACGAAGAACGTGCGGGCGCGGGCAGACAGGGTGCGCATGCTGCGCAACGGGAATCCAGGCGCGAGATCAAGCCCGACCAGCGCCCCGGCGCGCCGTACCGTGGCCATCGCCCATCCATAGCACCAGATGAGTTGCATCTTGAGCCGCTCGCCCAATCCCAGCTCTCCCGACAGGATGCGCTTCCATATATCGACGGTGAACAGTTTCGGCAGGAACTGTGCCGGGCTTTGAATGGCATGATCCAGGAATTCGACCGGGTCGCCTTCGCGCCACTGGAAAAGAGGCATGTTGAGAAGGAAAAGGTCGGAGATGCGGCCGTCGGCCAGCGCCGCATGGAACGCATGGTAGGCGCCTGAGCAGAGCCCCTGGATGGCGAAACGTCCGTAACCCTGCTCGACAAGGAAATCGACCGCATGACGGACATCGTCAGTCCTGTCGGTCGCGAAACAGTGCGTCTCGGCGTCGCCTTCGGCCAGGCTGTCACCCAGTCCCGCGAAATCGATACGGAAGGACGCGACCCCATTGGACGCGAGCCGACGCGCGAGCCTGACCGCCAGGCGCGCGAACCCGTGGCTTGGGTTGCCGCTGCTGTTGACCAGAATAACCGCCTGGTCCCGCATCCGCACGGGAGGCGCGGGGCGGCAGAGAATGCCGAAAAGGCGGCCGTCCGGACCGAAACGCAGCGGCTCCTCGACGCACCCCGAAAGGCTCAGGATCGGCGTGTCCCGCCGAACCGGCAGCAGCCCGCCGACCGGCTGTTGCGGAGCCAGCGCGGCGACGCAGCCAACGATGCGGCCGACATCGGCCGATGGTTCATGGCACATGAAGGCAGGGCGCATCAGAGCCTCGAGGCCGTCGAACCCCAGTTGCTCGACCCGGACGCCGCTGTCCCGCCAGGACGCAAGCACCTCCGAGAGGCCGGGAGACGAAGACTCGGCGAAGATCGCAGCGCCGCAGTGCGGGGCCGGGGCAACGCGGCGCAAGTCCAAGGCGGAAATCTTCTCCTGAGTCTCGGCGCCTAGGTCGAGGTCCAACAGTGACAGAGCCGCGCCCTGCCGCTCGCCTCCCTGATTCATGCTGACTTCGATGGCGACTTGGCGGATGAACGCGCGCCCCCGCAAGAACGGCTGAAGCAGAACAAGCCCGACAATGTCCTCGCGTCCGGCCGCGGCAGCTGCGGCAAGAAGGGCTCCGAAGCGGAAGCCGATCAGCACCACGTCCCTGACGCCGGCGTGATCTCGCAGCCAGTCGACCGCGTCCGCCACGCTTCGCAGCCAGACGGCGAGATGATCCGGTTCGGTCGTATCGGGCGCGTTGCCTGTTCCAGGATAATCGAAGCGCAGTGCCGGATAGCCCGCCGCGGCCAGTGCGGCAGCGATCAGCCGGAATGACCGATAGGCCGTACAGGCGTCGTTGAGCAGCCCGGGGCAAAGCACCACTCCGACCGCCCCAGGCTGCGTGGGCGCATCGAACGTGCCGCAGCAGTCGCCGAAGATGATGGGGCTGCCCGAAACGGCCGGCGACAGCTTTGCGGAGCGGACATCCTGCGCCTCGCTCTGTTCCGCGATCGAGACGAGCATGCTTTCCGCGCTCACGTGCTATCCCGGAGAAGCGGCAGGCATGCCAGCATCGCGCCTAAGACCGGTTTCATTGAAGTGAGCCACGTTCCAGACCGACTACCATAGATTTCGGCGTCGCGCCTTTTTTCTAGGCCTCCGCGTTGGTTTCGCGCCGCTGTCGGCGCATCCCCCTCTTGCCGGCTCCCGTTGCGAGGGACGCCCAGCCTCGGCGCAGGCGAAACTTTGGCCCAATGGGCCCGAGGTGCCGGAAATCGCATCGAACCAAGGCCGTTCAGACAAATTTAATGGCAAGTCTCGATTATGCGATCAGTCTCAAAAAACGGTCGGATAATCAGATGTTGAAGAAAACCGTATCTAACAGCAGCCTGTTGCCCGTTACAGTCACGGCCAACAACGACATAGCGAGCGTTGCTGCTAATTCGACCGTTTGGATCAATGCGACAAGCAACGACTTCGCGAGCAACGGCGCCGCGCTGTCCGTGGTCGCCCTTAATCTGGCCGGCACCCATGGGACGGCAAAGCTGTACCCGTCCGCCCCGAACGGGTTCGCGTATTCCCCGAACGGCGCGTTCGCCTATCTCAGCGCCGGCCAGACCGCCACCGATACCCTGCAATACACGGTATCGGACGCGGCGGGAGACACGTCGGTCACCACGGCCGTCATCACCGTCGCCGGGGTGAATTCGCCGCCCGTGGCCGGCGCGATCGCCGCAACGGACAGCGCAACCGGCGCGATCGCGATAAACGCACTCGCGTACGCGAGCGATCCCAATCAGGCCGACCAGCTGAGCGTCACCGCCCTCAACCTGTCCGGCACGAAGGGGACGGCGTCGATCGATCCCGTGACGGGGATGGTCGACTACAATCCGAACGGTGTATTCGCCTATCTCAGCGTCGGGCAGACGGCAACCGACACGCTGCAGTACACGGTGTCGGACAATCATGGTGCGACCAGCACGGCGCGCATCAGGATCGCCGTGACGGGGGTGAATGCGCCGCCGGTGGCCGTTAGCATGAGCGGGTCGACGACGGCCAATTACGGGTGGGTCTGGTTCAACATCACGGCCGCCGACAGCGATCCCAACCA
>Ga0335069_10010532_pt1 | contig 13100 bp, 13 predicted proteins | sample Lox_Sample_11_FD_206714 | JGI IMG/M metagenome (GOLD analysis project Ga0335069, IMG submission 206714) | Soil microbial communities from Loxahatchee National Wildlife Refuge, Florida, United States - Lox_Sample_1.1 | ecosystem: Environmental > Terrestrial > Soil > Wetlands | place: USA... | reverse complement strand
CCCACCCGTGCCCTCCAGCCGTCCCCCCAGCCGTCCCCTCCGGGACGTAAACCCTGATCGTGGCCAGGAATAGGCAATATTTGGCCCTTTCTGGCCACGATCATGAAAGTCCCTCGGCTAGTCCGACGCCGGATGCTCGATCACCGCGTCGGGGCCTGGGTAGATGAGCCGGGTATGGCCGTCGTCGAACTTCACGAGGTAGGGAGGCGCTCCCTCGCTGCCGTGCACCTCGACGATCTCGCCGTTCTTGTCCGGGTGCCCGACGATGCCGCCGTGGATGCAGATGCGGTCGCCGATCGTCGCCTGCATGTCAGGACCTCCTTGCCCTGAGAGCCGTGCCACAGGCTCGCGCTCGAATCGCTGGCAGGTACTAGCCTAGGCGTTTCCCCGGCACGGCGCAGAAGCGAGTCAGGGGTCGCGAATACCGTACGCGACATTATGAACACGTATCGTCATATCTATGGCCAGGAATCCTTCTTAATCCGGATTTACCCATCACCATAAGCATCCTCGGCATCATGGGCCGCATGGTCGGCCTGCGGTTTCCGCCCCTCATTTTGAATCCACTTGACAACCCGGATCCGGCATCTTAAAAGGAGGTGTCGGGATGCGCTGACTTGGTGGGGGCCGTGGCGCGTTCCGGACATCGCCGGGATTGGGGGGCGACGATGGCGCGTGGTGGCGATAGCTCGCGCGAATGGTGGAATGAGGGAGGCGGCGGCAGTTCAGACGATGCTGCCCGGGACAGGTTGAACGAGGCCGTAACGGAACTCCGCCGTTTGGCCGATGACCAGCTATTTCAGTCCATAGAACGCCTCTGTGACGTGGCCGGCATCCGTGACGGCGCCAGCGTCAGCGTCGAGGGCGTTCGCAGGCTCCGGCTATGGAGCGCCGGGTACCTGCGCCTTGCCGCTGAACTTGAGGCCGGCGCTCGCTGCTGCCGGCTAATCGAGCAAGAACTGCGGCAGCAAATCGATACGCCTCTCGGAGGCCCGGCAGGCCCGCCCGATAACGCCCGTTCGGCCGAGCCGGCCGGGAAGAGCCATCGCGGTATGAGCCTCCCAGGCTGGCTGAAAGCGATTTCCCCGCACAGTCAGCCAGCGCACGGCCCGCCCGATGCGTCCGGGCCCGATGCGTCCGGGCCCGATGCGTCCGGGCCCGATGCGTCCGGGCCCGATAGGTCGGGGACTGCCTCCCCGGCGGCGCCGGCCGGGCTCTCGGTGGTGTCGCTGGTGCAGCCACTTCCCAAACCGAGCCGGCCTGAGGCCGATGTCGCCGCGATGACGCTTGGGCCGCTCGAGGTAACCGTGGCCGGCAGGCGCGTGCTGAGATGGAACAGCCTGAAAGCGAGGGCCGTGTTCCAGTATCTGCTCATTCACCGTGGCCGGCCGGTGCGGCGCGATGTGCTGATGGAACTGCAGTGGCCTGACCACACTCATACCTCGGCTCGCAACAACCTCAATGTTGCGCTGCACAGCTTGCGGAACACCCTGGACGGGCCATGGAAAAGCCTGCAGCCCATCCTTTACCAGGACGGATGCTATGCGCTGAATCCCCGGCTGAAGTGGTGGGTGGACCGTGACGAATTCCTTTCCACGCTGAGCCAGGCAGATGTTGACCGGATTTCCGGCCGTCCCAGGCAGGCGATCTATCGCTATCAGCGAGTGGTCCAGCTGTACCGCGGCCCGCTCTTCGAGGATGACCCCACCGGGGACTGGTACCTGCCAGAGCAAAGGCATCTGACCGAGCTCTACCTGCAGGCGCTCGAGAGCCTCGCCGAGATCTACCTTGATCTCGGCGAGCTTGCTTCTGCGGAGTATTCGGGCAAGCTGGCGCTGATGCATGACCCATGCTGTGAGCCGGTACACCGGCTCCTGATGCGGTGCTACGCCAGGCAGAATAAGCAGCAGCTGGTAACCCGTCAGTACCGTCTGTGCGTCGATGCCCTGCGCGACGAACTCGGAGTGTCCCCGGGTGCGGAGACACTCCGGTTGTTCCATGATCTCACCTCGGCCTCGCCCTGAGCCGGGGGGAGACTACCCGTGATGGGGCGCGATGGGGCAGGCCGTCGGGGGCACGTCCGGCGCCACGAAGTCCAGCAGGTCGTTCCACTCCTCTGCGGTGAGGTCCTGCCGGGTGTGGATCTTGCGCCAGTTGGCGTAGAAAGCGGCGCTGCCGACCTCGTCGGACGGCATGCCGTTTTCCTCACAGTAGGTGGCGAATTCCTGCACTAGAGTGGTCACCCTGTTCTCCTATCAGGCGGTGTGGCACCCCCCTCTACCCGGCCCATCTCCTCTCTCCCTCAATCGTAGGGAAAGTTTGTAAAATCTGTGTTAACAGTTGACACGGTCTGGAGGCTCCGTGGTGCCTCCGTTCGGTGGCCGGTTCGTCATCTACGGTTACGTAGCGGATACGGCCGCGGGCCTCTGGCGCCCTCGTCCCGGCCGCCGGGTGCGATCTTATGTGCTAATTAAGCGCCCGAGCCGGATTTTAATCGCAAAACTAATCCCTTATTATGCGTCAATCACAGCGGCGCCTAATTGCCGTGCGTAATCGTAGGGAGGTATGCACCTGGCCTTCTACCAGGGCAAACCAGCAGTGAAAAGGAGCTGTGAAATGACCGAAGAGTCGGTACGGTCGCGGTGTTGGCCGGACGATCCGGATTACCTCGACGGCAAGACCGAGATCGAGCTGCCGTCGAGGCGGTACACGCAGGTGTTCTGGGATGCCGACATCATCGACCTCGACGACAAGAACAAGGCCGACACGATCCTCGGCACCGAACAGGCCTTCCAGGTGCGCTTCCGCGTCGAGATGCGGGGCAGGCTGTGGCGGTGCATGACCGGCGACTGGCTGTTTGATGTGGGCTTCAAGCCGATCGGGCCCGGACGCGGCTTCTTCCTGTCCTCGCTTCTCCCCGGCAACCCGGGCTTCGAGTTCAAGGGCTGGAGGGGCTGCGACACGCTGTGCATCGAGCAGTACGTCGACGTGCCTCCCGGCACGATCAAGCTGCACGAGGGCCAGGACACCGAGGTCTACGAGGTGGCGGCCAAGCTCGAGCTGCGCTGCTGCGACGGCCACGTCGCGGTGGCCGGCTATGAGGCGCTCGAGGAGTACGAGTTCTTCAGGGGCGCCTGAGCCTTATCTCTCAGCCGCCCCCGGGGCCCGGCGCCTGCGGCGCCGGGCCCCGGGCGGCGACATGGCACGCGCGAGACGGCAGGCAAGGAGGTGAGCAGCAGTGCCCGGCGACGATATGGACTCCGTTCCCGGCCTCGAGGAGAACCACCGGCACGCACTGGACGGCAAGCTGGGGATCACCAGCCTTCGGGCCCTGGCCGACGCGGACCAGCGCGCTATCTACGCCGCGCTGGGAAGCATGCGGCCACATCCGTCACTCGCGCGCATTGCGGCGTGGCAGGATCATGCCCGCAGCAGGCTCAGCACTGGGGCAAATGATCGGTCGGCATGGCACACCGCGGCGTCATTCGCGGTGATCTTCTCGCAGCGCCACGCTGACGGCCGGCGGGAACGCCGGCTGGAAGCCGAGCAGACGGAGGTGGAGCCCGAGCCGGAGCCCCGGCAGTGGCCCGGCTGGGACTGCGAGCCGCTCTGTGACTGGATGCTCGGCCAGCTCGGGCTGCCAGAGAACGAGGCGGATGCGGCCGGCCAGGCCGGGCCCGCCGCCGCAGAACCGGCTACCGCCGCAGAGCCCGCCGCCGCGGAACCGGATGCCGCGGCGGAACCCCCTGCCGCCGCGGGATCCGCAGTCAGCGGCGCACCGGGGCGCGCCGAGCTGCGTATCGACAGCGCCACGATCAGCGATGCGGTTCACGACCTGGACCTGATCACGGCCGGGAGCCCGGTCACGGCACCGCCCGGAAACCTGCGGCACCCGGTCCGCCTGCGCATGACGGTGCATGGCGCGCGATCCGGCCAGCAGCTGCGGGCGGCCGTATGGTTCCGCCGCCCGGACGGGCCCGGCTGGAGCCCGCAGGAACCGGTCATGGTCCCCGCCTCGGGCCAGGCGGAATTCGACCTGTCCTCGGTTCCCCCCGGCGGGCACGACGTCAGGCTGCTGGCCTGGGCCACCGACTCCGGTGCCACGCTGGCCGCCGCCACGCTGCCCAAGCTGACGTTCAGCCGGGAAGCCCGGCAGCACGGGTGAGCTTCCCGGGCTATCCGCGGCCGGGAAGCCGTGTCGTCACCGCTTTCAAGAACTCCATCTGTCGGCGTCGCGCAGGGCGGCCTTGAGGATCTTGCCGGAGGGGCCCTTCGGCAGCTCGGTCATGAACCGGATCTCCCGCGGGTACTTGTACGCGGCCAGCCGCTCCCGGGTGTGGGCGATGATCTCCTCGGCGGTCACGTCATGACCAGGCCGGAGCGCCACCACGGCCACGACCTCCTCGCCGAGCCGCTCGTCCGGCTTGCCGATCACGGCCGCCTCGAGTATCGCGGGGTGGGCGTACAGCACCTCCTCGATCTCCCGCGGGTAGACGTTGTACCCGCCGCGGATCACCAGGTCCTTGGCCCGGTCGACGATGAAGTAGAAGCCGTCCTCGTCCATGTAGCCCAGGTCGCCGCTGTGCAGCCAGCCGCCGCGCAGCGCCTTCGCGGTGGCCTCGGGCCGGCCCAGGTAGCCCTTCATCACGTTGTGCCCGCGGATCACGATCTCCCCGACGTGCTCGCGGCCCGGCGGCAGCGGCCGTCCCGCCCGGTCGCAGACGCGCATCTTCACGCCCCACAGCGGCTTGCCGATGGACAGCACCTTGCGGTCACCCGGCCGGTTGAACGAGCACGAGCTCGCGGTCTCGGTCATCCCGTAGCCCTCGAGCACCTCGATGCCGTACTTCTCCTCGAAGGTGCGCATGATGTCCCCGGGCAGCGACGCGCCGCCGGACACCGCGACCCGCAGGGCCGACAGGTCGCGGCCGGTGATGTCCTGCTGGGCCAGGGCGTGCAGCATGGTCGGCACGCCGCCGATCACCGTGCACCGGTCGGTCTCGAGGGCGTCGAGCACCGCGGCGGGGGTGAAGCGCGGCACGATCGACAGGCAGCCGCCGTGCCTGACGAACACGTTGACCACCGACGACAGCCCGAACACGTGGAAGAACGGCAGCACCGCGAGCACCACGTCGTCGCTGCGCACGCCGAACAGCGCGCCCGCGATCGTGCTGTTCATGTACAGCTGGAAGTGGGTGAGCTCGGCTCCCTTCGGCTTGCCCGTGGTGCCGCTGGTGTAGACGAGTACCGCCGTGTCGTCGGGGGCGCGCGGGATCCCGCCCGGCTCGTCCAGCGGCGCGGCGCCGAACAGCTCGGTGACCGGCCGGGCGCCCTCAGGCAGCGGGCCGGATCCCAGGCTGACCAGGTAGAGCGGGACCCCGGTCGTCTCGCAGGCCTTGCTCGCCTCGGCGTGCATGCCCTCGAACCCGACCAGCAGCGCGGCTCCCGAGTCGGACAGGTGGTATTCGATCTCGGGCGCCATCAGCAGCGGGTTCAGCGGCAGCACCACGAGCCCGGCCTTGAGCGCGCCGAAGTAGGCGATCAGGAAATGCGGGAGGTTCGGCAGCTGCAGCGCCACCACCGTGCCCTCGCTGAAGCCAGCCGACCGCAGCCCGGCCGCGACCAGGCCCGACAGCTCGTCCAGCTCGCGGTAGGTGGTCGTGGTGCCGGCGAAACGGCAGGCCGGGGCGTCCGGCGCGGCCAGGGTCGTCTCGGTCAGGATCGTCGCCAGGTTGAAGCTCATCCCTGCCCCCAGTGCCAGCGGAAGGCAATTCTGGTCAGTGAGACATATATTAAGTGTGTATCACCACCTTGCCTAGGCCGCCGATGTGAGGCGGCGTGAGCGGAGGGAACAGCGATGTACCTCGTCCGGGGAGGGTCCAAGGGGTCTCGTGACGCGTCCGCGGACTCCGGTGACGGGCAGCCTGCCGCGGGGCCATCGGCCGGGCTGCTGCTTACCGAGCCCGTCCGCGGGCTGGCCGACGTGGCGGCCCTGCTGCTCGCCGCGCCCGTGCTGGCCACCGCCCCGCGGGGCGACGGCCACGGGGTGCTGATCTTTCCCGGCCTGCTGGCCGGCGACGCGAGCACGGCGCCGCTGCGGGCTTTCCTGCGCTGGCTCGGATACGACGTGCGCGGGTGGGACCTCGGCCGTAACCACGGACCGACCGAGGCGGTGCTGGCCGGCCTGCCCCGGGCTCTGCTCAGTCATGCCGAACGGACCGGGCGTCCCGTTTCCCTGATCGGCTGGAGCCTGGGCGGCGTGTACGCCAGGGAGATGGCCCGCAGTCATCCGCGCCAGGTCCGCCAGGTCATTACCCTGGGCAGTCCCTATGCCCTGACCGACCCGCGGCAGAGCCACGCTCATGGTCCTTACCGGCGCCTCAGTTTCAGGCACGCCCCGGGCATCAGGCTGCCCAGCCGCGAGCAGCGCGCCCGGCCCATCGACGTGCCGTCCACATCGGTCTACTCCCGCATGGATGGCGTCGTGGCCTGGCAGGCGTGCATCGAGCCGGAGACCCCGCTGCACCAGAACGTCGAGGTCCGCTGCAGCCACATCGGCTTCGGCGCCGACCCGGCGACATTCTGGCTGATCGCCGACCGGCTGGCCGTCCCGGCGGGCCAGCGGGTCCCGTTCCGCCCGCCACTGGCGCTGCAGCCCTTCTACCCCCGATGAGGCCGGCCCCGATGAAGCCAGCCCCCACGAAACCAGCCCCCGCCAAGCCAGCACCGTGGGCGTTCGCCGCGCCGTGGGGGGCGCGCGGCTACATCAGCGACCTCGACGGCCCGGTGCACTGGATTGAGTTCGGCTCCCCGGCCGGCGGGGAACAGACGCCGATCGTGTTCGTGCACGGCCTGGGCGGCTCGCACCTGAACTGGTGCCTGATCGGACCCCAGCTGGCGGCCGGGCGCCGCGCGGTCGCGCTCGACCTGCACGGGTTCGGCCTGACCCCGGGCGGCCGCTCCACCTCTACGGTCCAGCGCAACACCAGGCTGCTCGACCGGTTCGTCCGGCAGGTCACCGGGACGCCGGTGATCCTGGCCGGGAACTCCATGGGCGGGCTGATCTCCATCCTGCAGGCCACCGCCGCCCCGGAAACGGTCCAGGGCCTCGTCCTCGTCGATCCGGCGCTGCCGCCGCCCCGCCAAGCCCCGGACCGGCAGGTGGCCGGCCAGTTCCTGGCGTACGCGCTGCCCGGCCTGGGCGAGCTCTACGTCCGGCGGATGATGTCCCGCCGGACGCCGCAGCTGGCCGTCCAGCGCATCATCGAGCTCTGCTTCGCCGATCCGTCGCGGGCCGACCCGGCCATGCTCACCGCGTTGATCGCGCTGGCCGCCGAGCGCCAGGACCAGTACCAGGACCACGCCGCCGCCTTCCTGGCCGCGTCCCGGTCGCTGATGCGGGTGGTCGGCCAGCGCCACCGCTACTGGGAGATGATGGCCTCGGTGCGGGTCCCGGTCCTGCTCATCGGCGGCGAGGCCGACCGGCTGGTGCCGGCCGCCAGCCTGCGTCAGGCCGCCGCCCGCAACCCGCGCTGGGAGACGGTTATCTTGCCCGGAGTCGGGCACACGCCGCAGCTGGAAGTCCCCGATAATGTCATCGGCATGCTAAGGGACTGGCTGGATAGGCAGTTCGCCGTAAGCGCACGCTGAGGAGCAACTCCGATGCAGCAACTCACCGGGCTGGATGCCTCTTTCCTCGCCCTGGAGACCGCCACCACCACTGGCCACGTCGGGGGACTGAGCGTGCTCGATCCCAGCGGCGCACCCGAGCCGCTGACCCTGGCCCGGCTCACCGAGGTGATGACCGAACGGGTGCCGCTCGTGCCCGTCCTCCGGCGCAAGCTGCTCAACGTGCCGCTCGGCCTGGACCAGCCCTACTGGATCGACGACGCGGACTTCGATATCGAGTACCACGTCCGCGAGATCGCGCTGCCGCGCCCGGGCTCCGACGCCCAGCTGGACGAGCAGGTCAGCCGGCTGCACGCCCGCCCGCTCGATCACAGCCGCCCGCTGTGGGAGATCTACCTGATCACCGGCCTGGCCAGGAAGCGCGCCGCCGTCTATACCAAGATCCATCACGCCGCCATTGACGGGGCCTCCGGGGCCGAGCTGCTGACTGTCCTCTTCGACCTCACCCCGGCCGGGCGTGAGCTGCCCCAGGCCCAGCCGTTCCGGCCCGCCAGCCCGCCCGGCCAGCCGGTCCTGGCCGCCAGGGCGCTAGCGCGGCTGGCCTGGCGCCCGGTGCAGACCGTCCGGGTCAGCAACGAGCTGGTGAAGCTGCTCCCCACCCTGGCCCCGGTGGTGAACGCGGTGGTCGGCGGCATGCTCGGGCTGAACCGCGGTGACGGCGCGGTGATCGCCACCCGGCCCGGACGGGCGCCCGCGACGCCGTTCAACCGGCCGATCACGCCGCACCGCAGGTTCGCGTTCCGCAGCGTGGACCTGGCCACCGTCAAGGCGGTGAAGAACGCCTTCGGCGTGTCGGTCAACGACGTGGTGATGGCCATGTGCGCGGGGGCGCTGCGGCGCTGGCTCATCGACCACGACGCGCTGCCCAGCCAGCCGCTGGTCGCGATGATCCCGGTGTCGGTGCGGGATCCGGACAGCAAGGGAGCGCTGGGCAACCGGGTATCCGCCATGCTGGCCTCGCTGCCCACCAGCGTGACCGACCCCGGCCTGCGGCTGGAGCTCGTCCACGCCGCGACGCAGATAGCCAAGGCCCAGCAGGCGGCGATCCCGCAGGGCCTGGTCGACCAGATCAGCGACTTCGCCGTGCCGGCGCTGACCGCGCGGGCGGCCCGGGTGGTCTTCGCCACCGGGCTGCTGCACCGGCTGCCGCCGTTCAACCTCACCATCTCTAACGTCCCCGGCCCGAACGTCCCCGTCTACCTCTGCGGGGCCAGGCTCCTCGCGCACTACCCGGTGTCGGTGGTCACCGACGGCCAGGGCCTGAACATCACCCTGGTCGGCTACCTCGGCCAGCTGCACTTCGGCCTGGTCAGCTGCCGTGAGCTGGTCCCCGACATCGACACCCTGGCCGGCTACCTGATCGACGAGCTGGCCTTGCTGGTCGAGGCGGCCGAGAAGCGCACCGCCAATGCCGGACCTTGACGACGTCCGCGAGGTGCTGCCCGCGGGACCGGCGGTCCCCGCCGGGATCCCGGCCGAGATCTTCGCGGCGGCCGTGGACACCTTCGCCGCCGGGCAGCGGCTGGACATGAGGTCGCTGGCCCGGCGGCTCGGCGTGGCCCGGGCCACGCTGTACCGGCGGGCCGGCAACCGGGAGCGGTTGCTCGACGAGCTGCTCTGGTGGCGGTCCCGCCGCCTGCTCGTCGACCAGGTGCAGGCCACCGCGTCGCTGACGGGCACCGAGCGGCTGGTCGAGGTGATCGGCGGCGTGCTCCGCGCCATCGCCAGGGACCGCCCGCTGCGGGCGTTCCTCGAATCCGACCCGGAGACCGCGCTGCGCCTGCTGACCGGCACCCGCAGCACCGTGCACCGCGGCATGGCCCGCACGCTGGAGCAGCTCATCGATCTCGAGCGCCGCCGCGGCGGCTTCGAAGCCAGCCTGGACACCCCGACGCTGGCCTACGCGATCCTCCGGATCAGCGAGAGCTTCCTCTACGCCGACGTGATCGCCGACCGCGCGCCCGACACCGACCGCGCCATTACCCTGATCAGGGCCCTGCTCATCGGCCTTGACCGGCACTCAGCCCTGGTCCAGGGCTAGCACGAGCTTGCCGGTGTTCACCCCGTCGAACAGCATCAGCAGCGTGGCCGGGAAGGCGCCGACACCGCCGTGCACGACCTGTTCACGCGCGACCAGCCGGCCCGCCTTGTACCAGCCGGCCATCTCGGCCATCGCCTCCGGGTACCGATCGGCGTAGTCGAACACCAGCATGCCGGTCATGGAGGCCCGGGCCACCAGCAGCATGATGTAGTTCGCCGGGCCCCGGACCTGGGTCTCGTTGTACTGCGAGATCGCGCCGCAGATCACGATCCGCGCCCCGCGGGCCAGGCAGGTCAGCACGTCGTCCAGGATCTCGCCGCCGACGTTGTCGAAGTAGACGTCGATGCCGCCCGGGGCGTTCTCGCGCAGCGCCTTGCGCACGTTCCCGGCCCGGTAGTCGATCGCCGCGTCGAAGCCGAGCTCCTCGGTCAGCCAGCGGCACTTCTCCGGCCCGCCCGCGATGCCGATGACCCGGCATTCCTTGATCTTGGCGATCTGGCCGGCCACGCTGCCCACGGCGCCGGCCGCGCCGGACACGACCACGGTGTCGCCGGCCTTCAGCTTCCCGGTGTCCAGCAGGCCGAAATACGCCGTGAACCCGGTCATGCCCAGCGCGCCCAGGTAGGTCGACGGCCCGGCCAGCGAGGTGTCTATCTTGATCATGCCCTGGCCGTCCGATACCGCATACTCCTGCACGCCGAGCAACCCGTACACCTCGTCGCCCACGGCGAAGCCGGGATGCTCCGAGGCGGTGACCCGGCCGACCGCGACGGCCCGCATCACCGCGCCGATCTGGACCGGCGGGATGTAGGAGGGGCGCGCGTCCATCCAGCCCCGCATGGCCGGGTCGATGGACAGGTGCGAGATCGCCACCGTGAACTGCCCCGGACCCGGTTCGGGCACGGGCTCGCTGGTGAACTCCCAGTCGGTAGCCCGGGGCAGTCCTGACGGCCGGGCGGCCAGTCGCACCTGGTGATTAGTCAGCGACACGTGGCGGCTCCTAGAGCGAGGTCTGCTCATCGGACGGTAATGCCTGCGAGGCCCGGAAACAACCGGCAACTTACGGCTGCCCGGCTTCCGGCTTCCGGCCCCGGGCCAGGTTGAGATCCGCCAGGACGCTGAGGACTCACCGCGGGACTTGCGTCCCTTACCTGGCCCGTGGCGCGACCATCGACTGACAGCTGGATCCGGAGAACTCTCAGATAAAGGTGGCGATCACCATGCGCAGGTTCATCGGGTGGGCCCTCGCGGCAGTCAGCGTGGCCGCGCTGGGCTGCGGCATCGCAATTCCGGCGGCCACGGCGTCGGCCGCAGCGAGACCGGCGTGCAAGACCACGGTCAACTGGATCGGCCTGCCGGGCGACGGCTACGCCGGAGGGCAGGAAGTCCAGCTGGAGTTCAGCAACACCGGGACAGTCACGTGCACGCTGTACGGTCATCCCGGCGTGGCCCAGGAGAACGCGGGCGGGCAGGTCGGCCTGCCGGCCACCTGGACGGGCACTCCGGTAACCGTCACGCTGAAGCCCGGCGGCACCGCGCACGCGGTGCTGGACGTCCGCGAGGCGATCTGCATCAAGCCGCAGACATCGACTTACCTGAGGGTCATCGCCCCAGGGCTGAAGACCGCGTGGCCGGACCCGTTCACGTCTCTCGCATGCCCCGGCAAGTCGGTGATGCGCGTTGACCCAGTGAAGAATGGTGTAGGCGTGCCGTTCTACACCATCTCTTGACCGCCACGCGTTACTAGGCATGTGCCGTGTCCTTGTCCGGCGCGCCTGCTGTCGTGGCCGCGCTCGTGACCGGCGTCGGCGCCGTGGCGGCCGCGCTGGCGGGCTGGGCGGGCAGGAACAGCACGGCCAGGATGGCCCCGGCCGCGGCCACCCCGCCGGCCACCAGGCAGCCGATGGACAGCCCGTGCAGGAACGCGTTCGTGGCGGCGGTGTGAATGGCCTGGCCCAGGGCGCCCGGCACTCGGCCGGCCATGGCGTACGCGGCGCCGACCGACTGGTGCGCGGCCGCCGCGGCCGGACGGGGCAGCCCGGCCGGCAGGGTGGCGGTGAGCCGGGAGCCGTACAGCGACGCGAACACGCTGCCGATCACGGCCACGCCCAGCGTCCCGCCGAGTAGCCGGGTCGTGTCGTTGACTGCGGAGCCCACGCCGGCCTGGCGCCGGGACACGGCGCCCATGATGGACTCGGTGGCCGGCGCGGAGGTCAGGCCCATGCCCAGCCCGTACAGCACCATCTGGACCGCGATGATGCCGTAGCTGATGGTCGCCGTGGTGGCCGCGGCGACCCACCCGTAGAAGGCCGCCATGGCGACGAGCCCGAGGGTGACGATCAGCTTGGTTCCCGCGCGGACCGCCAGCTGCGTCCCGGCCACCGAGAAGGCGCCGACCGACAGGGCCACCGGCAGCAGGTGCACGCCGGTGGACAGCGGCCCGTAGCCGCGGACGAACTGGAAGTACTGGGTCATCAGGAAGATGAAGCCGAACAGCGTGAAGAAGGACACGGTCACCGCGCCGCTGGCCGCGCTGAACCGCATGTTGCGGAACAGCCGCACGTCGAGCATCGGATGGCTGGTCCGCCGCTCCCGCCAGATGAACGCGGCCAGCAGGCCGGCCGAGACCGCGAACCCGGCCAGGGTCCGCGCGCTGCCCCAGCCGTAGTCCGGCGCCTCGATGATCGTGAACACGAGCAGCGCCATGCTCGCGGTCGACAGGACCAGGCCGGCGACGTCCGCCGGGGCCGCGTCGGGGTTCTTCGACGTGGGGACGCTGGCCAGGACGAGCAGGATGCCGGCCGCCGCCACCGGGGCCATGGCGATGAAGATGCTGGACCAGCTGAAGTGCTCGAGCAGCCAGCCGCCGACGATCGGGCCGAGCGCGATTGCCACTCCGGCGATGGCACCCCACAGGCCGATGGCGCGGGCGCGTTCCCGCCGTTCGGTGAAGACGTTGGAGATCAGCGAGAGGGTGGCCGGGAACGTCATGGCGGCGCCCAGCCCCATCACTGCTCGCGCCGCGATCAGCTGGGCCGGGCTGGTGGTGAAGCCGCCGGCCAGGCTGGCCGCGCCGAAGACGGTGAGCCCGGCCAGCAGCATCCCCTTGCGGCCGAGCCGGTCCGACAGGCTGCCGAACGTCAGCAGCAGCGCGGCGAACACGAGGTTGTAGGCGTCGACCACCCATTGCAGCTGGGTGGTGGTGGCGTGCAGTTCGCGGACCAGGGAGGGGAGCGCCACGTTCACGAGCGTGGTGTCCAGGTTGATGACGAAGGCGGCAAGGAGGAGGGCGACGAGGATCATTGGCTTGGATCTCATGGTTGAAATACTGAAGTGCTAACTTGAAAAAGTCAAGTAATAAGACTTGGAA
>Ga0335069_10010531_pt1 | contig 13101 bp, 12 predicted proteins | sample Lox_Sample_11_FD_206714 | JGI IMG/M metagenome (GOLD analysis project Ga0335069, IMG submission 206714) | Soil microbial communities from Loxahatchee National Wildlife Refuge, Florida, United States - Lox_Sample_1.1 | ecosystem: Environmental > Terrestrial > Soil > Wetlands | place: USA... | reverse complement strand
AGCGCGGTACGCGAGACGGCGAGCGAGGTGGTGTCGACGACCTGGATCTCACGTTGAAGGTTCTCACTTCCAAAGCCGTCGTTGGTGACGACTAGATGGGTTTCGTCGGGCGTGAGTCTGAGGTTGACGGGAAACGTGTTGACCGCGATCTGGGTGCCGGCGGCGTTGACCGTGCGCCCGTTCGGCAGAACGCCTTGCGAAGCCCCCGCGCGTCCGGCCATCGCGGTAACGGCCGGCGAACGGAATTGCGTGACCGTGAGCGGGCAGCCCTCAAGTGCGCTGCGAACGCCGGTCACTAACTCGTCGACGGTCACGCGATGATTGCCGTCGCCATCCACCGCGCGACATTGGCGCAGCAAGCCAGTGCCGAGACCGAGGTTGACGCTGGTGACCAGCTCATCGACGGTCACCACGCCGTCGCCGTTGCAGTCGGCTGCGCAAATGGCGCGGACGACTGTCGGGAAGAGCACGCAACCCAAAGCGCAGACCCAGAAGATCGCTCGCCGCCGACGTTCATGCATCGTGTCGCTCTCCGCGGAACGATGGTGTTCCTAAACCGCTCGCACCGATGGGTCAAATGAATTGTCTGTGACGACGGTTTGCGTCGGCAGTGAGCGCTCCGGAGCGCCGTGGATTCTTGAGGCAGATGCGGAAATCGGTTAGCTTGTGTGCGGTGGTGAGAGATGCGGGGATGCGCAATCGAGTCAACCTTCCCGACGACACTCTGAGCGCAACGTGGAGCCCGCAATGGCGTATCGCCTGAAAGGCAAGGTGCTCGCGTTCGTGCGCACCCAACGGGTCGCGCGGCTGGCGACGGTTGGCTCGGGACGCGTCCCGCACAACGTGCCGATCTGTACCGTCAACGTGAGCGGACACATCTACTTCGCGAGCGAGAAGGGAGCGCGCAAAGTCCGCAACCTGCGCGCGCATCCGACCGTCTCGGTGGAGTTCGATCGCTATAGCGAGGCATGGGGACAGCTCGCCGGGGCGATGATCACCGGCGTCGCGACGATCGTCGATCGCGGGCCGACCTTCACCCGTGCTCGTCTGGCGCTGTATCGCAAGTATCGCCAGTATCAACGCGTCGCGCCGATCACGGAAGGCGAGTCGGTGATCGTTCGGGTGACACCGACGCGCTGCTATTCCTGGGGATTGTGACGACGGCGGCCGTGGGGGGAGGGGACGGATGCGCTGGGTGGTGTGCACGCTCGCCGTACTGACCGCGCTGCGCAGCCAGCCGGTCGAGGCTCGCTCGCCGAGTGCGCCGGTCTCCAAGAAGCCGGTCGAGCCCGTCTCCCAACTCGTTGCCGACGTCACCAGTGGTCGCGTGCTGCGGGACCGCAACGCGGACACGCCGCTGCCGTCGGGACCGCTCGGGCAACTGATGCTTGCGTTGCTCGCGCTCGACCGCGTCGACGCCGGGGACCTCCGTTTGGATCAAGCGGTGGCAGCGGTCGCCGATGTCCCGAAGCCGGGGGGTGTGCGGCCGCTGTTGGTTGGAGGCGAGCAGGCGCCGCTCGAGGAATGGTTGCGCGCACTCATCGTCACGGGAGCACCGGACGCCGCGGTTGCGGTCGCCGGCACATTGGCTCCAACCGTCGAGGCCGTCGTCGCGATGATGAACGAGCGCGCGCGCAGCCTCGGGATGATCGGTACGGAGTACGGGTCGCTGCTTGGTACGTCGCACTCGGCTCGCCAACCGATCGATGTCACCACCGCGCGGGACACCGCGCGGCTGGTCACCGAGCTGGCTCGCCATTGGCAAGTGCTCGAATGGGCGGCCCTGAGCGGCTTCCCATTTCGCGATGGGGCGGTGTTGCTGCGCAACCACAATCAACTGCTCGGCGCGCTGGCGGGTGCCAACGGTCTGGCCGTTGCCGACGTGAAGCCGGGCGGGTTCTACGCCGTGGCCACCGCACGCCGCGGTGCGCTGCAACTCGTCGCGGTCACGTTGGGCGCGGCGGACAGCGCGACGCGCTACGCGGCGACCGCCGAGTGGCTCGAATGGGGGTTCGCGACCTTCGAGCGGATCGAGATTGTGCGCGCCGGCGAGCCGCTGTTGGTGCCGGTGCGACTGCACTCTGGGGTCGAACGGCAGCTTATTCCGGTGGCGGCGGCGAGTTGCTCGCTCTTGCGTCGGCGCGACGAGGAGCGGCACTTCGAAGTGGGTTTTCAGATGCCCGACGTGGTCGATGCACCGGTCGCGCGCGATCAACGAATCGGGGAGATCGTCGTGCGCGAGAACGAACAGGTACTCGCCGTGGTGCTGGCGGTCAGCCCGGCCGACTTTGCGGCTGCGGATGGGGTGGTCTCCGCCGTCACGGCACAGCCGTGAGCGCGCGCGGTGAGCCGAGACTCACCGCGCGTGGCTCGAAGACTCAGATGAACAGCGGCGCCATCACGAGCGTGATCGTACTGAGCAGCTTGATCAGCACGTGAATGCTCGGCCCGGCGGTATCCTTGAACGGATCGCCGACGGTATCGCCGACGACCGCAGCTTTGTGGGCCTCGGAGCGCTTGCCGCCGTAGTGGCCGGTTTCGATGTACTTCTTGGCGTTGTCCCACGCCCCGCCGGAGTTGTTCAGGAAGGTGGCCATCAAGATTCCGGTGATGGTGCCGACCATCAAGAACGAGGCGACGGTTTCGGCTCCGATGCCAAAGACTCTGAAAACCACGCCGACGACGATGGGCATCGCGACTGCCAACACGCCGGGGAGCACCATTTCCTTCAACGCGCCGACGGTGACGATGTCCACACAGCGGCCATAGTCGGGCTTCGAGGTACCGGCCAAGATGCCGGGGTTATCTTTGAACTGTCTGCGCACTTCGTTGATGACGTAGTACGCGGCCTTGCCGACGGCGCGAATGGCGAGCGCGGAGAACAAGAACACCAACATCGCTCCGAGCAACCCGCCGACGAACACTTCCGGCTTCGAGATGTCGACGCCCGCGAGTTTGTGCCCGTAGTGCCCGACCTCGTCGAGATACGCCGAGAACAAGAGGAAGGCGGCGAGTGCAGCCGAACCGATTGCGTACCCTTTGGTGAGCGCCTTGGTGGTATTGCCGACGGCGTCAAGGCGGTCGGTCTTTTGCCGAATCGCCTCCGGCTGCTGACTCATCTCGACGATGCCGCCGGCGTTGTCGGTGATCGGGCCGAAGGTGTCCATCGCCAGAATGTACGCGGCCGTACCGAGCATCCCCATTGTGGCCACGGCAGTGCCGAACAGTCCGGCGTGCTCCACGCCGGAGGCTCGGCCGAGATAGTACGAGACGATAATGGCGACCGAGATGACGACGGTCGGCAGAGCCGTGCACTCGAGACCAACGGCGATACCTTGGATGATGTTCGTGGCAGGACCGGTTTGGGATGCCTCGGCGATCGCTTTGACCGGCCGATATTTGTACTCGGTGTAGTACTGCGTGATGTAGACGAACGCCTGCGCCATCACGATGCCAACGACACCGCAGAGGAAGAAATACCACCACGCGTTGGGCGCCCGTTCGGTGGATAACATCGTGTTCGCCGCCACGAAAAATCCGGCGGCAGCCAGCGCGGAGGTGACGTAGTAGCCGCGGTTGAGCGCCGCCATCGGATCGGCGTCTTCGCGGGTCTTCACGACCACGATGCCGACGATCGAGGCGATGAGTCCAAAGGCGCGCGCCACCAGGGGAAAGAGGATACCTTTCAGACCGAAGTACGGGTACAACCCGACACCGAGAATCATGGCGCCGATGTTCTCGGCCGCGGTCGACTCGAACAGGTCGGCGCCACGGCCCGCGCAGTCGCCGACGTTGTCACCGACGAGGTCGGCGATGACGGCCGGATTGCGAGGATCATCTTCGGGGATGCCGGCCTCAACCTTGCCGACGAGGTCGGCACCGACGTCGGCCGCCTTGGTGTAAATGCCGCCGCCGAGCTGCGCGAACAATGCAACGAACGACGCGCCGAAGCCGTAACCGACAATAATGAACGGAATCTTCTGAGGATCATACCCGAGCACGTTGAGCAGCGTGTACAACCCGCCGACGCCCAGCAAACTCATGGCGACAACGAACAACCCGGAGACCGCCCCGCCGCGCAACGCGATCTGCAATGCGTCGTTCAGGCTGGTACGGGCGGCCGAGGCTGTGCGGATATTGGTGCGGATCGATACCCACATCCCGACGTATCCGGCGATGACCGAGCACGCGGCGCCGAAGACGAAGGACAACGTCGTCCACATCGCCATCGTCACCGGGCCAACCGGGTCGCTGGGGTTCGGCGTTCGGACGAAGGCGTAGAGGACGAAGATCACCGCGGCGACCACGATTGAGAGCAGTCCGATGGTGCGATTCTGGCGGGACAGAAACGCCTCGGCACCTTCGCGAATCGCGTTGGAGATATTCTGCATCGCCTCGGTGCCGGTGTCCTTGGAGAGCACCTGTTGCGCCAGGAATCCGGCAAATGCCAGCGACAGAATACTGATAGTCAGGACCAAGGTGATCATCGTGTGAGTTGCCTCCCTTTCATCTGGTTGCGGCGGTTGCCTGCCTGATGGTGGCGCGCCGTATCCCCTTTCGTCGTTACCTACCGTGAACTTCGACAGGCGCCTTGCCCGCCGAGCCCCGCTCAGTGTGGGCGTATGTCGACAACCCCGCTGCGCGGATGTCAGTGCGTGCAGCGGGCTCGCCAAAATGCAACGGCCTTCTATGCCAAAAACATGGTGTAAACACAATTGCCTTGCCTGCGCCCTTGCAACCGCGCACTCAAATGCTTAAGTGAGCGCCCGATTCTTCCGGGAAGTAGCCCACGAAAGGAGTTCGATCATGCCAGCCAAAACCGTTCATCTCCACGCAAAGGCGCGCGAGGGATTGCTCGCGGGTGCCAATCTCCTTGCCGACGCGGTTCGCGTCACCCTCGGCCCTCGTGGCCGCAACGTGCTGATCCAGAAGTCGTTCGGCGCGCCGCTCATCACCAAAGACGGGGTGACGGTGGCGAAGGAAATCGAGCTGGAAGGAAGGTTCGAGAACATGGGCGCCAAGATGGTGCGAGAAGTCGCGCAAAAGACCGCCGACAACGCCGGCGACGGCACCACCACGGCCACGGTGCTCGCACGCGCGATTCTGCGTGAGGGGTTGAGATTGGTGGCTGCCGGCATCGATCCGATGGAACTCAAGCGCGGCATCGATCTCGCCGTCGAACAAGCGACCACCGTCATCAAGGAACAGAGTCAACCGGTGAAAGGGCGGAGCAACAACGCGCAGGTCGGCACCATTGCCGCGAACGGCGACAGCGACATCGGCGAGATGCTGGCGGAGGCGATGGAGAAAGTTGGAAAAGACGGTGTGATTACGGTCGAAGAAGCGAAGGGGCTCGATACCACGCTCGATTTGGTCGAGGGCATGCGGTTCGACCGCGGGTATCAATCGCCGTACTTCGTGACCAACCAAGAGAAGATGACGGTGGACCTCGACGAGCCGTACATCTTGCTCCACGAAAAGAAAATCTCGAACTTGCGCGACCTGCTGCCGCTGCTGGAAAAGGTTGCCCAGAGCGGAAAGCCGCTGTTGATCATTTCCGAGGAGCTCGAAGGCGAGGCGTTGGCGACGTTGGTGGTCAACAAGCTTCGTGGCACGCTGCGGTGCGCCGCAGTGAAAGCCCCCGGGTTCGGCGATCGTCGCAAGGCGATGCTCGAAGACATCGCCATCTTGACCGGCGGGCAAGTCGTCGCGGAGGAACTCGGTATCAAGCTCGAAGGCATAACCTTGAAGGAGTTGGGACGCGCGAAGCGCGTTGAAATCGACAAGGACAACACCACCATCGTCGGCGGCGCGGGAAAGAAGGACGCCATTCAGGGTCGGATCGAGCAGATCAGGACGCAGATCACCGAGACGACTTCGGACTACGACCGCGAGAAGTTGCAGGAGCGCCTCGCCAAGTTGGCGGGCGGCGTGGCGGTGTTGCGGATCGGTGCCGCCACCGAAGTGGAGATGAAGGAAAAGAAGGCGCGGGCGGACGATGCGATGCATGCAGTCAAGGCGGCGGCCGAAGAGGGGATCGTCGCCGGCGGCGGGGTCGCATTGGTTCGTGCACAGGAAGCACTCGATAGGCTCAAAGCCGAAGGCGAGCGGGCGCACGGCGTGGCAGTTGTTCGTCGCGCGATGGAGGAGCCGCTGCGCCAACTGGCGGCCAACGCCGGGCGGGAGCCGTCCGTGGTGGTTGCGCGAGTGCGCGAGGGGAAGAGCGATTTGGGATTCAACGCGTTGACCGATGAGTTCGAACCACTGATCAAAGCCGGCGTAATCGATCCCGCCAAGGTGGTGCGCATGGCCCTGCAGAATGCCGCCAGCGTCGCCTCGCTCATGATTACGACCGAGGCCGCAATCGCGGAGAAACCAAAGAAGAAGACCGCCGCCCCCGCACCGAGCGAGGATTTCGACGACGAATACTGATCGCGCCATAAGCCAAGAATGCTTTTGCTTTGGCGGCGACTCCCACTTGCGGCGATGGGCATTTTGTGCCATTAGCAACGCTGAATCGGAGGCCGCGCCACAGCGCGCGCAACGCGGAAGGAGGTAAGTACGATGCGGTTTGAAAGAGTAGCGGCGGCAGTAGTTGGTTCCGTAGTGTTGGCAGCGATCACGATGGGCTGTGAGCCGAAGCCGGCGCAAATCGACCCCGCCCAGATGTCAAGGATCGAAGCGGCAGCCAGCAAGTCCGAAGCGGCGGCCAATAAGGCCGAGGCGGCGGCGAAGAGCGCGGCAGATGCGGCAGCCAAAGCCCAGGCGGCGGCTGACAAGGCCGAGGCGATTTTCAAGAAGCATATGAAGAAATAGTGCTTCCCCGCCCGTTGCGCGAGCCGGGTCGATTTCGCCGGGGGGAGCAAAGGGAGGTTACACATGCGGATCCGTCCAACGTCACGCGTGCTGAGCGCGATTGGTGCTTCGCTCGTCCTGGCAACTGTGAGCGTGGGCTGCACGCCGCCGCCACCGGATATGACACCGGTGAACAATGCGATTAGCAAGTCCGAGGCAGCCGCAAACCGGGCCGAAGCTGCGGCCAAAGCGGCTGCGGATGCTGCCGCGAAGGCGCAGGCGGCTGCCGACCGCGCGGTTGCCGCGTTCGAAAAGCACACGCACAAGTAGAAACAGCAGGGATTTTCGAAAAAAAGGCGATCCAATCTGGATCGCCTTTTTTGCTTTTGGCGCGCTCGGTCAGTTCGGGAGCGGTGAGCCCTCGCCGATAACGAGCGTCTTGATCGCCGATTTATCCTCAGCCGCAACCCGATACGCCTCGCCGGCTTGAGCGAGCGGAAAACGGTGGGTGACGACGTGGGCGGCGCGCACGACGCCACCGGACAGCAGTTCGAGCGCCGCGCGGGTGTCGCGCGGACCGCACGAATAGCTCGGAACCAAGCGGAGTTCACGGAAATAGTAGTCGTGCGTCGAGAGCGAGAGACGGGCGTTCGGCTCGGTGCCCATGAATTGCACGACCGTGCCGCCGCGGGCGGCGCACGTCAAGGCCAATTCGATCGCGTCGACCGTCGCCGGTCCGGCGATGACGATCTCCGCGCCGTCTCCGCCGGTGGCCGACAACACCTGCTCGCGCACGTCGCCATTGCCCGCGTCGATCACGACGTCCGCTCCCAGTGCCCGCGCCCGGACGCAGCGAGCGGGAATCAGATCGGCGGCGAGAATCTGGCGCGCAGCGAAATGGCGAGCCAGGAGCACATGCAAGAGACCCATGACACCGAGGCCGATGATCAACACCGACGCGTCAGTCACATCGCCGGCGCGGTGCAATGATTTGACCACGCACGCCAGCGGTTCGACCAGTGCGCCGGCGTCGTCTCCGAGGGAGTCCGGAAGCGGCAGCGTGTCGACGCGGAGGTTGCCGTCGGGAACAAGAAAATATTCGGCCATCCCGCCCGGAACGAGCCGGCTTCGTTTCCACGTGTCGCACTGCACGAACTCGCCGCGGCGGCAGGCGCGACAGGTGAGGCATGGCGCGTGGTGGTGGACGAAGACGCGTTGGCCGATCCGCCAGTCATGTTCAACTTCCTTGCCCAGATCGACGATCTCGCCGACCGGTTCGTGGCCGAAAACCAGGGGTGCCTTCTTGCGGATGTACCATGGCACTACATCGCCGGAGCAGATCCCGCAGGCGCGCAGCCGTACGAGCGCGTCGCGCGGCCCGACGCTCGGCACCGGCTCCTCCTCGATGCGCACATCGAGATAGTCGTAGAGGCGCGCGACTTTCACGATTACGGGAGGATCGCGAACTTGATTCCCTCGCCGCGCTGGTGGCGCGCGAGCGCCTCAGACAGATCGGCGAGCGGAAATTCCCCGCTGATGAGTGCGGCGGTCTTGAGTTGGCCGCCGGTCAAGCGTTCATAGGCCATCCGAACTGCGCGGGGAGTAAAGTGAAACGGGCTGAGGATGTGCAGTTCGTCGTAGTGGAAACGATGGGTGTCGAGTCGTACCACGGTGCCGGCCGGACAGCCGCCGAACATCACCACGGTTCCGCCACGCCGCGCCAAAGCCGGCGCGGCTTCCCAGACCTCGACTTGCCCAGTGCACTCGATGACAACGTCCGCACCTCGACCATCGGTGAGATCGAGGACCGCCTCGCGCGCGAGCAGCGGTGGTTCGGTCAGCACCACGCTAGCGCCGGCGGCGCGGGCAAAGGCCGCACGGCGCTCGCCCCTGCCGATCACGACGATCTGCGCAACGCCGAGCGCGCGCAGAAACTGCACGTGTAGCAGGCTGATCGCACCGGCGCCGATGAGGACGACAGTGTCGTCCGGCCGGACGCGAATCTGCTGCATGCCGTGGACCACGCACGAGAGCGGTTCGAGCAACGCGGCGTCGGCAAACGGCAGCTCCGCTGGCTTCGGGTACAGGTTCGTCGTCACAACCCGAGCCGGAAGCTTGAGGTACTGAGCAAACGCGCCCCAGGCATAGTCGTTCCACAAATTGCCGCACAAGTTTTCCTGGCCCCGACGACACACGTAGCACTCATCGCACGGCGCGCTGGGAACACCCATGACCGCATCGCCCTCGCGGAACCCCTTCACGTTTGAGCCGACCGCGGCGAGTTCGCCCGCGAACTCGTGACCGAGTGGGGAAGGGAGCTGCAGCTTGGGGTGCCCGCGCAGCAGCGATTTGACATCGGTGCCGCAGGTCAACGCCGCCCGCACCCGCACGACGACTTCATCGGGCCCGGGCACCGGCCGGACAACGTCTTGCATCACCAGGTGGCCCGGCCTGACCAACACCTGCGCCTGCGCGGCGCCAATCCTCGGGTCCGCGCGGTGAGGGTGTGAATCGAACTGCATTGGCATACCCGTAGCCATCGCCGATGCTCATTGTCAACACGGCGGCTAAGGCGGCGGAGTCGCGCCGGTCTGTGGCGAGTGCTACAGTGGCGCCTGGAGGATTCGTTATGTTCGGCATCGGCGTTCCCGAACTGCTCGTGATACTAGTAGTCGCCCTGGTCATTTTCGGCCCCGGCAAGCTACCGGAAATCGGCAGCGCACTCGGCAAAGGTATCCGCGACTTCAAGAAGGCCTTCGAAGGCAAGGACGAAGAAGCGCCGAAGAAAATCGACACTCCGGGCGGCGAATCGTCCTAGCTCGCTTATCCCGCATCAAGTAGGTCACGACTGATCCGCTCTCGATCAGCGCTCGGGGTTCCGCCCCTTCCGCCGATTCCATCGCGACCAACTTAGGTCTGTATCGGAGAGTAGACACCGTCGCCGCCGCGAGTTGACACCGGCTGGCGGCGGCTGCCGATTGAAGCGCAGTCAGCCTGCTGCGTGTGAGTGGTACGCGCCTTGTAGCCTTGGCGAGCAGATCTGCTCGGCCAAAGCGCAACGGTGTTTCTCATGGCGAGGTGCGCGTTCCTTCGCGTGCGTGCGATCCACCCGGGTCGAGCGCCGCCCTTCGTAGACGCGGCCATCCTCGTCTCCGTGATGCCCACCCATTAATGCAAGGAGAAGCAAATATGGCGAACATTCAAGTTGCGGTGATCAACGCCAGCACGGTGTTGACCGACACCCAAGCAAAGGCCGTCGTCCCCGCACTGCAGACGCAGGTACGCCGGGATTTCGCACCCGCCTGGGGGATTGACGCGGACCTCACCTTCGTCCCCAAGGGCGGCAAGCCCGCACCCGGCTCATGGTGGTTGGCGATCCTCGACAACTCGGATCAGGCTGGCGCGCTCGGCTACCATGACGTCACGAAGGACGGCTTGCCGTTGGGGAAGATTTTCGCCGGAAGCGATCTGGCGCTGGGAACCGAATGGACAGTGACGGCCAGTCACGAACTCCTCGAAATGTTGGCCGATCCGGAAATCAACTTGACCGTCTTTGTCCAACCCAAAGCGAAAGGCGGGATCTTGTATGCCTACGAAGTCTGCGATGCCTGCGAAGCGGACAAGTTCGGCTACAAGGTCAACGGCGTGCTGGTGTCCGACTTCGTGTACCCGAGCTGGTTCGAGGCGTTTCGCAAGAAGGGAACGCAGTTCGACTACGGAAAGCACATCACCGTGCCCTTTCAGTTGCTAGCGGGCGGCTACATCGGCGCCTACGACGTCACGTCCGGGAGTGGCTGGCACCAGCTGACGGCCGCGGGTGAAGTCAACTTCCGCGCGCGCGCCAGCGTGGGTAGCCGGCGGGAGCGGCGCCGCACTCCCCGAGATGAGTGGTTGCGCAGCGAAGTCCGCAGCGGCATCAAACTGCGGGCGGCCTGAGTCTTCGACGACCGCACGCCGCAGTCCAAATTCCGGCTGTGCCGACTTTGTGCGGCTGCGTCCAGGTTGGGTCGGATCGAATCCGCGACCACCGTGGGCGCAGCCGCTCGGACCCTGTTCGCACACTCACTTGTCTGTCCGACGGAATCCCGATAGTCCCAGACGGCGATGAGTCGTCGGACGCCACGCAATCCCGCGGATCAGGTGCTGCGTGCCCGCCTGCGTGAGCCAGTCCAGTTTCCCGATCTCAGCGAACGCCGTGCGCTCAAACTGTCCGCGGTGTTGCACTACGTTGCTCGCGCGCATTTCGGGTCGTGGCACCGGCGTTTCGGTGGACCCGACTTTCACCAGGTGACCGGCATCTTCACCCCACTCTTCTTGGTCGAGGTGGAGACCACCGATCGACCGCTAGATCCGATGGTGCCGTTTCAGGTTCAGGGCGAGACGTTCCTGGCGAAAACGGTGGACGCTTCCGGTCGCATCGATCACCTCGTGCGCGAGGGCCGGCACGCGTTGCGATCCGCGGATGATGGTGCGCTGATCGCTCGAGCGCGTCTCATCAACGTGTTTACCCGTTACGACCCTGATCCCGCGCGGCGCCGCGTGATCGAGTTGCCACCGCAGCTTGGCTTGGGAAACGCACCCAGTCGTGTCACCGACCTCCCCGACGTGGAGACGCTGGTGCCGGAGGGACGCTCTCCGGACTTCGTGGAAGACGACGCGCGCGTCTGGCACTACGGCCAAACCGACTCTAATCGTCACGTCAACGGGATGGAGTATCTACGCGCGATGGAATGCCACGTCGCTGACGTATTGTGGCGCGCTGGACACGACTTGCGCCGGCTCTATTTCGCCCGGGCACGGATTATCTACCGGAAACCCTGCTTTCGCGGTGAGGGCTATCGGCGAGCGGCGTGGCTCCGTGGCGAAGCGCCACTTGTGGTGACCGGCGCATTTTACAAGGACGGCGATGGGCCCCAGGCGCGTCCGGCGGTCGCGATTGAACTGACCGTCGCGCAGCATCCCGCCGAATAGCGGCGATCCGGTCCGCATGGCCTTGTTGAGCATCCTCGCCGCCAAGCGCGGCGCGCCCATCTTCACCGCCGAGATCAGTCCCCCCCGGCTGTATTTGGAGATCGATCGCATCGTCGGTATCGCTCGGCGCTTGCGTGCGCTCGGACTCGACGCCATAGCGGTCACCAATTCGACCGGCGGGAGCTATAAGTTCAGTCCCTGGGCGATCGTAGACGACATCCAGCGGACGATGGGGCACGTGCCGCTGATCATTCACCTCACGGCGCGCGACGAAGGCTCGGCTCGCAGCGTCTACTACCATCTGCACGAGATGTCGCTGAAAGGCGTCCGCGACGTGCTCATCATCCGCGGCGATCCATCGCCGGGCAACTCTAAGCTGCTCGACTCATACCGCTTCACGACCTCGGAGCTGGTGGAGATGGTCGCGGGCTATCGCCGCGGGGTGTTGTTGGACGGCTCGGCGTGCGAGCCGCTGCCGACTCTCGACATTTTTGTCGCGGCGCACCCGGAGTTTCCGGAGCGTGCGCTGGCCAAGCACTTCGAGTTTCTGCGCCGGAAAATCGATCGCGGCGCCAACGGACTGATCGCCAACATCGTGACCGACGCCGACGCGTTCTTCCGCTACCGCGACCGCGCACAGTCGGCCGGAATCATGCAGCCCATCGTGCCCTCGCTGGTACCCCTCAACAGCTCGCGCCGTTGCGAGTTCCTCCAGCAGCGGCTACACATCCCGGTGCCCGCGGCAACCCTCGGGGCGCTGCGGGCGAGCGATCGGGAGTCGGCACATCGGTTCGCCCGCGACGATCTGATTCGGAAGCTCGATCGCTTGATCGCGGGCGGTGCGCCGGGAGCCAACTTCAACATCATCGTCCCGAGCGATGCCGACACCGTAGTCGAGAGTGTGAGCGCGTTTCGCGGCACCGGTGCGTGACTACGACGGACACAGGAGGATCAGGCCGATGGCGAACCGTTGGCTGTTGAAGACCGAACCTTCGACGTATTCGTTTGCGCAGTTGCAACGCGACAAACGCACCGTGTGGGACGGGGTCAAGAACCCGATGGCCTTGAAGAATCTGCGCGAAATCGCGAAGGGCGATCAAATCTTCATCTATCACACCGGCGACGAGAAGGCCGTCGTCGGCGTCGCCACTGCGCTCGGGTCGGCGTACCCGGATCCTAAACACAGCGATCCCAAATTGGCGGTGGTGGATCTGGCGCCGGGGGGCGCCCGGCCGCGACCCGGGGGCCTGGGCGGGGGAAAAGAAAAGACGAGGGTAGCCCGGTGGGGGGGGGGGGGGCGGGCCCCGCCGGGGGGGGTGGCCGGGCGGGCCGGCC
>Ga0335069_10010530_pt1 | contig 13102 bp, 11 predicted proteins | sample Lox_Sample_11_FD_206714 | JGI IMG/M metagenome (GOLD analysis project Ga0335069, IMG submission 206714) | Soil microbial communities from Loxahatchee National Wildlife Refuge, Florida, United States - Lox_Sample_1.1 | ecosystem: Environmental > Terrestrial > Soil > Wetlands | place: USA... | reverse complement strand
GAATGGCCGCAAAAGGCTCAAGAGGCTCAAAAGGTCTTGCGCTTTTTGCGCGGCTTTTGGCTCGAAAAGAAATCGTCGCGGCTCGCGAGGCTGCTGCCTTGCAGCAGGACAATCGGCGTCTGAGAAGTTGATCTGCCGGCGCGTCGGCCAATAGGATGCCGGGATGTCGTGGCGACCTCCGCGGCCGTGGGCCGGACCCTGGGTACGAGGGCTGATCATGCCCGCGCTCGTGCTGGCGGCGGTGGCCGGGTCGTACTGGCGATCGCTGGGCGGCGCGTTCATCTGGGACGACAACGACTATGTGCCCCGGGCGGAGTTGCGCGGGCTCGACGGCCTGCGGCGAATCTGGACCGAACCCGGCGCGACGGCGCAGTATTATCCCCTGGTTTACAGCGCGTTTTGGGTGGAGCACCGGCTCTTCGGGGACGAGCCGCCGGGCTACCACGTCGTGACGGTGCTGCTGCACGCCGGCGCATCCTGCCTGCTGGCCCTGGCGCTCATTCGCCTGGCCGGGGTGACGGGGGTTGCCGCCGGGGCGGTTCCCAAAACGCCGACCGATCCGACTCGCCGCCCCGGTGTCGGCGCCACGGCCTCCGCTCCGCCGCGCGCGGCGGCGGATCCGCGCACGGCGGCCTGGCTGGCGGCCCTGCTGTTCGCGGTGCATCCCGTGCACGTGGAATCGGTGGCCTGGATCACCGAACAGAAGAACACGCTCTCGCTGGTGCTGTATCTGGGGGCGGCGCTGGCGTACCTGCGCTTCGACCGGACGAGGGGCTGGAAAGCATACGCGCTTGCGGCCGCCCTGTTCGTGTTGTCGCTGCTGGTCAAGACCGCGACGGCGACGCTGCCCGGCGCGCTGGCGGTGGCGCTGTGGTGGAAGAAAGGGCGCGTGAGCTGGCGCGGCGAGATCCGGCCGTTGCTGCCCCTGTTGATCGCCGGGGCGGGCGCGGGGCTGTTCAGCGGCTGGGTGGAACAGCATTACGTCGGCGCGCACGGGGCGGTCTTTGCCACGAGCGGAGCGGAGCGGATCCTCATCGCGGGCCGGGCCGTCTGGTTCTACCTCTGGCATCTGGTGTGCCCGGCGGGCTTGAACTTCGTCTATCCGCGCTGGACGGTCGACCCGGGCCAGGCCGGGGGCTGGGTGGTCGCGGCGGCCGTGCCGGCGCTGGCGCTCTGGGCCCGGCGGTGGCGGGGCGCGCTGGCGGCGTACCTGTTTTTCGTCGGCTCGCTGTTTCCTGCGCTCGGATTCGTGAACCTGTGGGCGGGACAGTACTCGCACGTCTGGGATCACTGGCAATATCTCGCGGACCTGGGACCGCTCGCCCTGATCGCGGCGGGACTGGCCCGGCTGGAGCCGGCGCTCGGCCAGCGGGCGTGGCGCCTCGCGGTCGGGGCGCTGGTCGGCCTGCTCGGGTTGCTGTCGTGGCAGCACAGCGGCATGTTCGCCGACAACCGGACGCTTTTTGCGCGGACGCTGGACCGCAACCCGGACTGCTGGATGGCGTACAACAACCTGGGCCTGGAGCTGGCGAAACTGCCGGGCCGGCTGCCGGAGGCGGTGGCGAACTACGAAGAGTCGCTGCGCCTCAATCCGGACAACGCCGAGGCGCACAACAACCTGGGACTGGCGCTGGCGGGCCTGCCCGGGCGGGCGCCCGAGGCGATTGCGCACTACGAGGCGGCGCTGCGCCTCCGGCCGGACAACGCGGAAGCCCACAACAACCTGGCCATCGTGCTCGCGGGCCTGCCGGGGCGCGCGCCCGAGGCGATCGCGCATTTCGAGGAGGCGCTGCGGATCTGGCCGGGGTTTGTCGACGCGCACCTCAACCTGGCCTACCTCCTCTCGGCGGTCCCCGGGCGCGAAGCGGAGTCCCTGGCGCATGGCGAGACCGCGCTCCGGATCAGGCCGGACGACGCCAAGGCCCATTTCGCCATGGGCAACCTGCTGGCGGGGCTGCCGGGCCGGGAGGCGGAGGCGGAGAAGCACTACGAGACGGCGCTGCGGATCGATCCCGACTACGTGGAAGCGCACAACAACCTCGGCATCCTGTGCGCGCGACAGGGCCGGCTGGCGGACGCGCGCCGGCATTGGGAGCGGGCGCTGGAGCTGGCGCCGGGCTTTGAGGACGCGCGCCGGAACCTGCAGCTGCTCCAATCCGGCAACGGCCGGTAGGCGCGCGGCAGGCGCCCCGGCGCGGTGCGCACTGCGCCGCCGCACGTCGCGACCCCGGCATCGCGATGCCTGGGATCGGCGGGCGCCGATCCCCGCCGTCAGGCCGAGCCGCCGTTGGACTCGTGCGGGTGGAGCTCGTTGTGGTCGGCCGCGGATTCCAGGTGGGAGGTGACCTCCGCCCGGGGGAGGAGCGCCGCCTCGATCGTCTGCTCGATCTCCGTCGCCGCGCGGTGCGCGGCGACGAGCGCCGTGTCGGCCGGGAACACGAGATGGACGTCCACCCAGTGCGCGTCGCCCACGTGGCGGTGGCGCAGCCGGTGATAGGTGATCCCGCGCGGCGCCGTCTCGCGGTCGAGGATTGCGACGAGCTGGCGGTGCGCCACCGGGTCGGCCGCGTCCATCAGGCCGGCATAGGCGGACCGGATGAGGCCGCCGCCGGACCTCAGGATGTTGAGGGCCATCAGAATCCCGCAGATCGGGTCGAACGGCAGCCAGCCGGTGAGGATCACCAGGGCCAGGCCGACGATCACGGCCAGGCTCGTCCAGAAGTCGGTCAGCACGTGCTTGCCGTTCGCCTCCAGGATGAGCGAGTGCTTGCGGCGTCCGATCCAGACGAGGTAGGCGCCGAGGCCGGCGTTGATCGCCGCCGCCGCCGCGGTCAGGGCGGTGCCGAATCCGAGGTTCTCGAGGTGGAGCCCGTGGACCCATTTCTCGATCGAGACGTAGATGATGTAGCCGGCCGCCAGGATGATCATCGCGCCCTCGAAACCGGCGGAGAAGAACGCGATCTTGGCGTGCCCGTAGAGATGCGACTCGTCGGCCGGCCGGTACGACAGATGCAGGCTGCAGGCCGCGAAAGTCACGGCGGCGACATGCACGACCGACTCCGCCGCGTCGCTGAGGATCGCGGCCGAGCCGGTCAGCAGGTACGCGCCGACCTTGATCACGAACATGGACAGCCCGATCACCAGCGAGAGGGTCATCGCCAGACTCAGCGCCTTCCGATCGGCCTCCGATTGCGCGGCGGTGCTCACCGCCTGCATCCTAGGCATTCGGCGCCGCCGCTGTCGAGGGCGTGGGCGGCCCGCCCGGCCGGCCGGCCCGGCCACCGGATGGCGGAGCGGCGCCGACACTTGCAGTCCTCCCTGACTCCGGCCAACCTTCCGCCCGAGCCTGCGCAGCCGACCTCCCTCCCGATGATTCCGATTTCCATCCGCCCCGCCGCGCCGGGCGACGAGGCCGCCCTGGCGCTCGTCGGCCAGGCGACGTTCCTCGAGGCCTTCGCCGGGATTCTCCCCGGCCGGGACCTGATGAACCACTGCCTCCAACAGCACGCGGTGGAGAAATACGCCGCCTGGCTCGGGGACCCGGCGACGCGCATGTGGCTCGCCGAGGTCGAACCCGGCGGGGCGCCCGTGGGCTATCTCGTGCTGACCACCCCGGACCTGCCCGTGCCGGACCTGGGGCCGGCCGACGCCGAGATCAAGCGGGTCTACATCCTGCACCGGTTCCAGGGAGAGGGCCTCGGGACGCGGCTGATGGACGCGGGCCGACGGCATGCCGCGGCCAGCGGCAAACGGCGCCTGCTGCTCGGTGTGTATTCACAGAACACGTCCGCGGTCGCGTTCTACGAGCGGCTGGGCTACCGGAAGATCGGCCGGCGCTCATTCACGGTCGGCAGCCTGACCTGCGAGGATTTCGTGATGTCCTGCCCGGTTGCGGCGGGGGCGCGGTAGGCCGGCCGAATCGAAGGGAGAATCGCGGAGCGGCCCGCACGGCGGCGGGCCCTCCATGACGCCCGGTGGGGCGGGGTTCATCCCCGCCAAATCACGAATGCGGCGGGCATCAAGCCCGCCCCACCCAGTCTGGCTGCAGCCGACGAGCCCCACCCGCGCCCGGGTCACTCCATCCGCTGGGTCTTGGTGGCAAAACCCTCGGACGACACGATCACGACATCGCGCGGGTAGATCCGGAAGGTGGTGCCGACGGTTTTGTGGGGCGGCAGGAAGCAATCCTGCTCGCGCGGCCGGCTGCGGTTGGGACTCGTGACCGAGACGTGGACCGCGAGGTCCTTCTCGCTCTCGTTCTCGAGGGCGACCGCCTGCGTGGTGCTCGTGTCCCGCCACGACTTGATCCGGACCGGCAGCGCCGGCGCGCGGGCCGCGACCGACGTGAGTTCAAAAACCCGGTCCGTCGCCGCCTGCAACTGTTTCTGCGTGTCGGCCAGCTGCGCGGTCAGCGCGTCATTCTTCTTGCGGGCATCCGCGAGCTGCGCGCGGGTCCGCACCAGATCCTGCCGGGTGCTGTCCGCCCAGCACCCCTTGATCTCGAAGAACGACCAGATGACAAACAGGAGGCAGGCGAAACCCGCCAGGCCGAGCAGTTCCTGGCGCGTCCATTGCTGCTTCTTCTTCTCGCCTGTTTCGTAGCGGAGCATCGCGGGGGCTGGGGATTCGATCCGGCCGAAGATTTCTGCATCGAGCATGACGGCTGCGATGCGGAGTGACAAGGCTGGCGGCCCGCGGCAGGGGCGCCGCGCCCCCCGCGGCCCGCGGCGGTGGCGGTCGCGCGCGGCCCGGTCCGCTGCGGCGCGCCCGGGCCGGGGGGGCTCGCCAAGCCCAAGCTCCCCACTGCCTTAGCGCGCGGGCCGTGCGCGGGCCCGCCGGGCCGGGGCGTCATTTGCGTTTCGGGGCGCGCCACGCACCTTTCGGGCATGGTTGCTTTTCACGAAACGTTTACGGCCGGCGACGCCGCCGCCGTCGACCGGGCGGAGGCGCCCGCGCGGGCCGCGGCGCCCGATCGGCCGCTGCTCGATGCCTATTCCGAGGCGGTGGCGGGCGCGGTGGCGCGAACCCACGCCGCGGTCGTCCACGTCGAGGTGCGCAGCCGCAATCCGCGCGCCCCCGAGGGCGCCGCGGGCGGCAGCGGCTCCGGTTTCTTCATCTCGCCGGACGGCTACATCATGACGAACAGCCACGTCGTGCACGGCGCCGACGAGGTCCGCGTCTTCCTCGCCGACGGCCGCCGGCTCGCGGCCGAGGTCGTGGGCGACGATCCGGAGACCGATCTCGCGATTCTCCGCGCAGGCGGCGGCGACTTCACCCACCTCAGCTTCGGCAATTCGGACCGGGTCCGCCCCGGCCAGATCGCGATCGCGCTCGGCAGCCCGATGGGCTTCCAGCAGACCGTGACGGCCGGCGTCGTCAGCGCCCTCGGCCGCTCGCTGCGCGGCGCCACCGGGCGGTTGATCGACGACATCATCCAGACCGACGCGGCGCTCAACCCCGGCAACTCCGGCGGCCCGCTCATCGACACGCGGGGCGAGGTCATCGGCGTGAACACGGCGATCATCCGCCCGGCGCAGGGGCTCTGCCTGGCCATCGCCAGCAACCTCGCGCGCTGGGTCGCCGGCTGGCTGATCAAGGAGCGCCGGATCCGGCGCAGCTTCATCGGCGTTTCGGGCCAGAACGTGCCGCTGCTCCGCACGCTGGTGCGCCACTACCGGCTGCCCGCCGAGACCGGCGTGCTCGTGGCCTCGATCGAACCCGGCAGCCCCGCGGCCGCGGCCGGCCTCGAGGAGGGCGACATCATCATCGGTTTCGCCGGCCAGACCATTCCCGCCATCGACGCGCTGCACAAGGAGCTCACCGCCGAACATATCGGCCGCAGCCGTCCGCTCACGATCCTGCGCCACACCGAGCGGCGGACGCTGGTGATCACGCCGCGCGAGCTGCCCGGGGCGGCCGATTGACGCCGCGGCGGCGGCTTGGCCTGCACGCTTCGGCGAGAATGAACCCCGCCCCACCGCCCGAGCCCGACTTCAAATCGGTGGGGCGGGCTTTACGCCCGCCGGTCACTGCAGCTTGGGCGGCAGGCCGCGCAGGCGGGAGATCACGGCGGTGAGGGCGTCGCTGGTGTGCTGGTCCTTGGCGTTGTCGCCGGTCTTGATCGTCTTCGTCGCGAGGAAATTGTCGATGACCGCGCAGTAGTCGCGGTTGACCATGATGCCGAGCAGCTCGCCGGTCTTGGCGAACACCAGGTCGCCGGCCGACGGGGTGAACTCGCCGACGAGGCGCTTGATGAAGCGGTTGTCCATGCGCACGTACTGCGGGGTCTGCGCGTCGAGCTTGAACGACACCTCGCCGTAGCCCGCGCCGCCGTTGCTCACGAGCATGGCCTCGGAGAACTTGAACGGATCGACGGCGGTCTGGTAGATCTTGACGCCGAGGCGCGCGGCGACGTCGGCGTCGACCGGGATCACGATGATCCGCGGGTCGAGCGAGAGGAACTGGATCTCGGTGACGGGCGCGGTGACGGGCGGCCGGCCGAACCGGCCGGACACCTTCGCCCAGTCGACGGGCACGTCGTCGACGCCGATCGAGAACGGGGTCTCGTTGGCGTGGACGAGCGCATAGATCGCCCTGCCGTCGGTCACGAGGACGGTGCGCGTCTCGCGCTCGCGCGTGATCGTGCCGAACAGGCCGCGGCGCGACGCGGTCAGGGTGGTGACGACGCGGTTGGTGAGGAAGTCGTTGAACAGGACGTTGGCGCTGATCGGCCGGTTGTCGCGGATCTCCTTCGCGATCTGGCCCGACTGCTCGGCGAGCTGCCCGACGCCGGCGGCGAGCTGGCCGGTCTGCGCGATCGCCTTCTCGCGCTCCTGGCGCTCGACCTCGACCTGTTGCTTGGCCTCGGCGAGGTTGTCGCGCAGGAGCGAGCGCTCCTGCTCGCCGGCGCGCACGGTGACGGTGAGGTCCTGGATGTGCGCCTGGGCTTCGGCCTGCGCCTTGTTCAGGGCGGCGATCTGCTCCTGCTGGCGGGCGGCCTCGGCTTCCTTGGCCTCCAGCTCCCGCCGGAGCTGGGCGAGGCGCTCCTTGCTCATGGCGGCGTCCTGGGAGATCGCGGCCACGCGCTGGTTGAGCTCGCGGACGCCCTGCTGGGTGGCGGCGAGGGACGACTCGAGCTGGCCCTTGTTGGCCTGGAGCTGCTGGATGTTCTGGTCGCGCGTCTGCAGCTCCGCCTGGGTCGCCTGCAGGGCGGCCGCGGCCTGCTGGTGGGCGTTCTGCTCGTCGGCGAGCGACAGCCGCATGACCTCGACCAGGTCCTGGTCGCGCGACATGTTGGCGCCCACCGCCGGGACGGGGGCCTGGCGCGGATGATTGGGCTCCGCCCGCTCCCACCGCGTCAGCGCGATGAGATTCAGGAAGAGGAAGTCGATGATGATGAGGAGGAGCGTCTTGTTCATGACGCAATCGGGGCCGGCTGGCCGCCGGGCACGGCCGGCGTCTGGGCGGCGAGGATGAGACGGCGCTTGCAGCCGCGGACGTGGCGGATCTTGACGAACGCCACGCACACGATGCCGAAGAGGTTCGACGAGTAGGCGGCGAGCAGGTTGGGCTCGATCACGTTCAGCACCTGGAGGACGAGGGCCGTCGCGGTGCCCATCATGCCGATGTACAGGCCGCTATCGAACAGGTTCTCCTCGTTTTCCATGAGCCGCAGCTTGAGCAGCGGCGGCATGTTCTGGCGGGTGATCTCCCCGATCTTGACCAGGCAGATCAGGTAGACGGCGACCTGGAGGAGGGCGAAGACGCCGATGGAGACAATCGTGGACGTATCCATAGAGGTGGTGGGACGAGCGTTGGCGCCGGCGGCGGCCGGCGGCGTGGCCACGTTGGCCAGGAGGGGGATGACCACCCGGACCCGGTACTCCGAGGGCGGCGCGGCGCGCAGGAGGAAGGGCTCGGTGGTGATGATGATGACGAAGGCGATGAGCAGGGCCATGACGCCGCTCTGCATGCGCGGGAGCACGCGGCTTTCGGCGATATCCCGGGCGGCGCGGCGCAGCGGGCTCAGCCACCAGCGGTCCAGCCCGCGCAGGATCAGGAACGCGCCGAGAAAATAGCCGAGGTATTTGGCAAGGAGCGTCAGCCGCGGATGCAGGAGCGCGAACGCGCCCGCAAAATCCATCGGCGCAGCCAGGCCGTGGTTGACCGGCACCTGGCGCAGCAGCAGCTGCTGGACGGCGCCCTGGCGGAGGGCGAGCGCGAAGCGGAGGTCGGTCGCGCCGGCCTTGCCGTACTGCAGCAGGTAGCCGGCGACGCTGTCCGCCGAGCGCGTGAACAGCGCCGCCGCGTACAGCAGCGGCAGCTGGTCGGGCGCGACCTGGGCGAGGTGGGCGTACTCGCCGACCGTCTTGGTGTCGTCCGTGATGCGGAGCAGCTCGCACAGCTGGATCCAGTTCAGCCGCCGGCCGAGCGCCAGCACGTCGAGGTAGAAGAACTCGAGCTCGCCCATCTCGCGGGTCCGCACCGCCTCGTCCGCGAGCCGCTTGACCGCGCGCTGCAGCGGCGGCGAGAGGTGGTCGCCCTGGTAGAGGAGCGCGGTGAGCAGGATGACGGCGTCGAGGGGCTGCCCGCCCGCCGCCGTCGCCGGCACGAAGTGCATGGTGCCGGTCACGCCGCGGGTCTGCAGCACGGTCTGGACTCCGGGCGAGCGCGAATTCGCGAGATAGCGGCGCAGCGCGTCGCGGGCGTGTCCGGTGATGAAGAAAGCGAGGACGGGAGTGCTCGCGGTGTGCCCGGCGTTCTCCTTGAGGTTGAAGATCGGATCGAGGAACGGATCCCAGCCGCCCCAGGCGACGTAGTCCTGCTGGCGGGAGGCAAACGCCGTCAGCGCCGCCGCCAGGCGGCCGGACCCGGGGTCGTCGACCTTCTGCGCGGCGGCCAGGACGAGCGCGGCCGGGCCGGGCTTCTCCGACTCGACGAGCTGCACGCCGAAATCGGCGAGCGATGGCGTGCCCCGGCCCGCCGCATGCAGCAGCGCCGGGTTGACCGACTTGAGGTTGACCGGCAGGGTCCACGCGCCCGCGAGGACGATCATCCCCCCGACGACGAGGGCCAATGCCGTCGCCACGGGCTTGCCGGCGGTCCCGGAATCGGGGGGAGGCAACACGTGGTAGGGCATGGCCGGATGGGGGGAACCTAACAATTTAATTGCCGATGCGGAATGCAAAAAGCACGCTGTCTTTCCCATCGACCCATGTTGCTGCAAATTGTTCATTACAACGCGCCGGTCTTGCGCAAAAAAGGCAGCAAGATCACCGCGTTCGATGCCCGCCTCGCCCGGCTGGCGGACGACATGGTCGAGACGATGCACGCCTTCGCGGGCATCGGCCTGGCGGCCCAACAGATCGACCGCGCGATCCAGCTCTGCGTCGTGGACCTGCGGCAGGCGACGGTGCAGTACACGTGGCAGCTCGACGGCGCCAGGCCGCCCAAGGAGCTCTTCATGCCGATCGCGCTGGTGAACCCGACGGTCACCGTCGAGCCCAGCGAGACGATCGTGGCGGAGGAGGGCTGCCTCTCCTTTCCCGAGATCCACGGCGATGTCCCCCGCGCCGACCGGATCACCGCGCACTTCCAGGACGTCCAGGGCCGCGCCCACACCCTCGCCTGCACCGGGTGGCTCGCGCGCTGCGTCCAGCACGAGGTTGATCATCTCAACGGCGTGCTCTTCATCGACCGCATGGACAAGGCGACGCTCGACCGGATCGCGCCGGCGCTGCGCGCGCTGAAGAAGCAGACCCGCGAGGCCGCGAAGCTCACCCCCTGACCGGCGGGGCCACCTCCCGCCGGCGCCGACCATGGCGCGCTCCATTTCCACCCGAACCGGCGACAGCGGCACGACCGGCCTGCTCTACGGGCAGCGCGTGCCCAAGGACCACCCGCAGATCGAGGCGGTCGGCAGCGTCGACGAGTTCAGCGCCGCCCTGGGACTGGCCCGGGCCACCTGCGCCGACGACGCGCGCCAGGCGGTGATCGAGCTCATCCAGCGCGATCTCGTCGCGCTCATGGGCGAGATCGCCTGCGCCGAGGCGGACGCCGCGCGCTTCGCGGCCTCGAAGTTCGCCAAGCTCGCCGACGCCGATCTCGCCCGCGTCGACGCCGCGGTGGCGGCGGTCGAGGCGCGGCAGCCGCCGCCCGCCGGCTGGGCGGTGCCGGGCGCCAACGCGCACGCCGCCGCGCTCGACGCGGCCCGCGCCGTCGCGCGCCGCGCGGAGCGGCGCCTCGTGGCCCTGCCGCGGCACGGCAAGAACGTCCGCCCGCTCCTGCTGCAGTACCTCAACCGCGTGTCCGACCTGCTCTGGCTGCTCGCCCGCGAGGCAGAGGCGAAAGCCTGACCCCGAAGGCGCGGCGCCGGTGCAACCCGGTTGGGCGCAGCGAGACTGCGCCCCGACGGGCTTCCGACCACCAGATCGTCGCAGGGGCGCAGACTGGCTGCGGCCGACCCTCCAGCCAGCAGCCGCCTACAATCCCGCGATCGGCTGCGGGTGTTCGGGGGTGTCGCCCGCAGCCGGCGCGACCGGCCCGGCGGTCCGCAGGGCCAGCCAGCCGAGCGCCGCAATCGCCGCGCAGACCGCGACAAACCAGTCGCCGTGCAGGGTGTAGTAGCTCTGGCGGTTGATCCAGCGCGCGTCGCGCCGGACCGGGAACGTCTGGGCTCCGCGATAATAGATGCTGCCCGCTTCGTTGGCCAGGACGCCGCGGATCGCGCCGAACTCGTCGATCCAGCCGTTCCAGCCGTCGTTGCTGCAGCGCAGCACGGGCCGGCGGTTCTCGACGGCGCGGAGCACCGAGTGCGCGGCATGCTGCAGGGCGACGCCGCCCTCCCCGTACCAGGCATTGTTGACCGCGACAAACAGGCAGTCGGCGCCGGCGCGCACGTCGTCCCGGGCGAGGCCGGGAAAACCGTCCTCGAAGCAGACGAGCGGCCCCACCGCGAGCGGGCCCGCGGGCAGCGGCACCATCAGGGGGGCGGCGGAGCGGCCCCGGTCGAAGTCGTCCGGCCCCACCGGCACGGTCTTGCTCAGCACCCAGCCGAGAATCGGCCGGAGCGGCACGTACTCGCCGAACGGCACCAGGTGGCGCTTGGCGTAGAACGCGGGCTGGACGCCGCCGTCGGGCGTGACGGCCACCACGCCGTTGTACCAGGCCTCGCCGGGCCCGCCCGGCCGTTCGATGACAATGGAACCGAGGACCAGCGGCACCCGCAGGCGGGCGTCGAGGTGCTGGATCCAGTCGCGCGAGCGCTCGTCGCCAAGGACGGCCCACGGGGTCGAGGCCTCCGGCCACAGGATCAATTCGGGGCGGGTCGCCGCCGCGAGCAGGGTGACCCGCTCGAGCGTCCGGAGGATCTCCGGGCCGCGGGCGGGATCCCACTTGATCGCCTGCGGAATATTGGGCGACACGAAGCCGACGTCGGCCAGCTTGCGGCTGAACCGGGCCGTGTTGAACGCCTCCTGCACCTGCACGCTCACGCAGACCATGAGGAGGAACAGGGCGAGCAGGAACTCGGGGCGCCGCAGCCGCCAGCCGGTCTGGCGGTCATGGAACAGGCTGTGGGAGACGGCGGCGAAACCGAGGTTGGCCGCGATCAGCACGAAGGACACGCCGTACGCGCCGGTGAACGCGGCGATCTGCAGCAGGCTCGTGCGCTGCCACTGGCTCGCCGCCAGCGGCAGCCACGGAAAGCCGCCCAGCAGCCAGGTGCGCGTCCACTCGATGACCACCCAGACGCCGGCCAGCCCGAGCATGACGAGCAGCCGGACCGCGGCCGCGCGACCGGCCAGGCGCGGCGCCGCCCACCAGACGGCGAGGTACCAGCTGCCCACCCAGGCGCCGACGACCGGGCCGAGCAGGAAGGGCCCGGCCCACGTCACGTGGTGCAGCCACCAAAGGAGGGTGGCCCACGCCACCGCCTGGGCCGCGAGCAGCGTGCCGGCGTACAGCCGGAACGGGGGCCGGCGGTAGGCCCAGAGGATCGCCGGCACCGCGAAGGCATAGGCAAACTCCGGGGCGTCGAGCGGCGGAAACGAAACGACCGTGAGCACCGCGGTGAGCACGCCGACCGCCACCGCCCAGAGCCGGTCCTCGCGCCCCTTCCACCAAGGCGGGGGCTGGTTGTACGGGTCGTAAGGCGGGAGCGGCTTTTCGGGAGCGGCGGGCACGGGCGAAGTCGGTTGGGCGGTAGGAGCCTGCTTGCAGGCGATTCAGGAGTCGGCCGAAGCCTGTTTACAGGCGATCAGGGCATCGCTTGCAAGCAAGCTCCGGCGCGGCGTAGCGGCCACTTCGCAATCAGCCGTCTGTAGGAGCCTGTTTACAGGCGACCAAGACCGTCGCCTGCAAGCAGGCTCCTACGCCGCGAGCCATTCTGGCGGCGGCCGATCCTCGTCCAGGTAGCTCTTGAACCACTCCCAATCGGACGGGCGACAATAGAACCACGGCCATCGCTGAGCTCTTTCGGTCAGACCGGCACGATACGGGTTCAGGTAGACGTAGAGAAACACGTCGAGCGCTGCGTCTCGTGCTCGAAGACGGCGGTCAAAGAAACCTCGCTCCCAAGTGATGCCGGCGGCACGCAGAGCAGCCGATGTCTTCGCCTTCAACCGAGAGACCGCCTTCTCGAGTGAGAGTCTGTCGCCCAGTTCGATCAGAAGGTGGACATGGTCAGGCATGATCACGGCGCAGCGCACCGACCACACCTGATCGGCCTCCATGCTCTGCATCTCGCCGAGCACGAGGGAACCCACCTTTGATCCGGCCAATCCGGGGGCGCGCTGACCTGTGCAGATCGTCAGAAAATAGGAGGCGTTTGGCGCCGAAAAACGACCTCGCCGAAGCGCGGCGTGACCCTTGGCGGAGTCCATTGCCACAGGAAAACAGGAGCCTGCTTGCAGGCGATGCGGACGGTGCCGACCTAAAGCTCGTCCACGTAATTCGAAGCTCCCGAAGCCGATCGATTTGAGTAATATTGAGCCGCGATTGAATGAAGCTCGTCGCTCTCGATCTGCTGACCGAGTAAGATCGACCTTCTGAGCTTCCTTCTAAATCCAGGTCCAGGCGGGAAAATCTCCCCGAAACGCGTTCT
>Ga0335069_10010529_pt1 | contig 13102 bp, 15 predicted proteins | sample Lox_Sample_11_FD_206714 | JGI IMG/M metagenome (GOLD analysis project Ga0335069, IMG submission 206714) | Soil microbial communities from Loxahatchee National Wildlife Refuge, Florida, United States - Lox_Sample_1.1 | ecosystem: Environmental > Terrestrial > Soil > Wetlands | place: USA... | reverse complement strand
GCTCGGTCATGGCCCTGTCCGGAAGCGCCCAGTGTAACCCCGGTTCGGGGGTTACGGAGAAGGAGGTGGGGAGCTGGTGGTCGGCTCGAACCCCCGGTTCGAATCCCCAACCTCGGCGGAGTCAGCTTCGTGGCGGAGAGGGGGGGATTACCGCCGGGCTTCGCCCGGCGTTGCCTACTGCCGAGGGTCTGCCTCTGGTGGTCGGCTCGAACCCCCGGTTCGAATCCCCAACCTCGGCGGAGTCAGCATCGTGGCGGAGAGGGGGGGATTCGAACCCCCGGTACGTTTTGCGTACACACGCTTTCCAAGCGTGCTCCTTAAGCCACTCGGACACCTCTCCGGGGGCGGGAATCCTACAACAAGGGGGTCCGGAATCTCGGCTTGACGACCATGCGAGTAAACGCCGCGCTGCGCGCGGCGTTGCCTGCTGCCGAGGGTCTGCCTTTGGTGGACGGCTCCAAGCGTGCTCCTTAAGCCACTCGGACACCTCTCCGGGGGCGGGAATCCTGCAACGGGCCCCGCGTTTGGGTACCGGTAAAATGGCGATTCCGGAATCGAGTGGACCTTGGGGCGCGTAATCAGTATGGCGGCGAACGAAGATCAGAACGCCTCGGATCTCGAGCTGGTGCGCCGCATCAAGCGGGGCGACGAGCAGGGGTTTCGCGAGATGGTCGATCGGTATCACGCCAGGGTGTATTCGCTCTCCTACGGCGTTCTGCGCAACGCCGAGGACGCGGAGGAGGCGACTCAGGACGCGTTCCTGACCCTCTACCGGAAGATCGACACCTTCGACGACTCGAAGAAGTTCTTCTCCTGGTTCTACCGGGTCGCGTTGAACGCGGCTTACTCGCGGGCCCGCCGCCGCAAGCCCGCCACGATGGTCTCCCTCGACGACTACGTCCCGCGCCTCCGGGACGACGGCGCCGCGGCGTCGGAGTTCACGGCGTTCGTGGACGGCGCCGAGGACGACGTCATCGCCCGCGACCTGGCCGAGCACGCGGCCGGGTTCATCGAGGACCTTCCCCCGGCGTATCGCGACGCCATCTGGATGGTGGACGTCGAGGAGATGAAGCCGGCCGACGTCGCGGAGGTGCTCGAGATCTCGCTCGCGGCGCTGAAGTCGCGCCTCCATCGGGCGCGGCTCTTCGTGCGCCAGCGGCTGCTCGAGGCCGCGGCGATCCAGCCGCCGGCGGGGGAGCGGAGGGTGGCGCCGTGACGCACGACCACCTGACCTGCAAGAAGCTGATCCTCGACTACCTGGTCGAGTACGAGGACGGCTCGATGCCCGAGACCGAGCGGAAAGAGCTCGAGTGGCACCTCGAGCACTGCCCGCCCTGCGTCGTGTTCCTGAAGAGCTACCGCGCGACGGGGCGGACGCTCCGGATGCTCAAGCCGCGCGAGATCCCCAAGAACCTCGCCGACGCGGTCATCGGCTTCGTGCGCGCGCGGTGCGCGAAGAAAGAGTGACGGCTCCTCCGGCGTCCGTTCGCCGGGCGGCGGCTGGACTCGGGGCGCTCGCCGCCTTCACGCTCGTCTTCGGCATCGGCCACGTCTTCGCCTGGTGGCCCGAACCCCCGGCGCGCGGCTTCCGGGGAACCGACCTCGCCGCGGGGCTCGCCTTCGGCGCCGTCCTGCTCGTGACGCTCGTCGCTCCCCGGCGCCCGTGAGGCGCCTGCGATAGAATCCCGGTCCCGGCGGCCGAGGATGAGTTCGGGCCCTGTGCGACGGAAGTCTCCGAACCTCGTCAGGTCCGGAAGGAAGCAGCGATCAGGAGGCGCCCCCGTGCGCCGCAGGTCAACCTGAGCTCATCTTCGGCCGCCGGGTTACCGAGCTGATAGCTTCTCTACCCATGCACGTCGCGCTCCCCCGGAAATGGCGTCCCCGGACGTTCGAGGACCTCGTCGGCCAGGAGGCCGTCGCGAGGACCCTGTCGAACGCGATCGCCGAGGGGCGGGTGGCCTCGGCGTACCTGCTCACGGGACCCCGCGGGGTCGGCAAGACTTCGACCGCGCGGCTGCTCGCCCGGGCTCTCAACTGCGAGAAGGGGCCGACCGTCAAACCGTGCGGCACGTGCGCCTCCTGCAAGGAGATCCTCGAGCGGGGCGACTCGCTCGACGTCCTCGAGATGGACGGCGCCTCCAACCGCAAGATCGAGCACGCCCGCGAGCTGATCGACACGGTCCGCTACGCCCCGCAGCGCGACCGATTCCGGATCGCGATCATCGACGAAGTCCACATGCTCACCAACGAGGCCTTCAACGCGCTGTTGAAGACGCTCGAGGAGCCGCCGGCGCACACGCGGTTCATCCTGGCCTCGACCGAGCTCCACAAGATCCCCGCGACGATCGTGTCGCGCTGCCAGCGCTTCGCCTTCCGCGCCCTGACCGTCAAAGAGATCGCGGAGCAGCTCCAGAAGATCGCGAAGGCCGAGAAGATCGGCGCGACGCCGGGAGCGCTCCGGCTGCTCGCGGCGGCTTCCGAGGGGAGCCTCCGCGACGCGCTGTCGCTCCTCGATCAGGCCGCGACGCTCTCGGGCGGCAAGGTGGACGAGGCGCGCTGCGGCGAGATCCTCGCGCTCGTCGACCGGGAGCTCCTCGAAGGGATGTATTCCGCGGTCGCGGGCGGCGATCGGGCCGCGGCGATCGCGCACCTCGACCGGCTGGTCGAGGGCGGCGCCGACCCCCGGCACGTCCTGAAGGAATTCGCGGCGCTGCTGCGCCGGCTTCTCCTCGTCGCCGCCGGCGCGACGGCGGACGTGCCCGAGGAGGACCGGGAGCGGACGGCGGCGCTCGCGAAAGCGATGCCCTACGAGAACCTGCTGCGAGCCGTCTCGCTCGCGCTCGAGGCGGACGCCCTGACGCGCCGCGTCGACGACCCGGCCCTGGCCGTGCAGATGCTGGTGCTGCGGCTGGCCGAGCTGCCGCGGCTGCGCGGGCTCGAGGAAGCGCTGTCGGGCCTTCCGCCCTCGGGCGCCGCGAAGGCTCCGGCCGCTCCGGCCCCCCCGCCGCGCGCGACGAGCGGGCCGAGATTCGTCGCGCTCGTTCCGGTCGAGCCCGAGCCGGCGGATCCTTCCGGGGCTTTTGCCGCGCCCGCCGGAGGCGACCCGGTCGAGCGTTTCCACGAGATCCTCGGCGCGCGGCGCATGGTGACCGCGGCGCAGGCGAGTCTGGCCGAGTCGATCGGCGCCGACAAGGACGACCTCGTCCTGCGCTTCGGGATCGACAAGGCCGCCGCCAAGGAAGCGCTCGAGGAGCATGCGGCCAAGAAGCTCCTGACCGAGGCGGCGCGCGAGGCGTTCGGACGGCCGATGCGGATCGTGCTGAAGACCGGCCCGCCGGCCGACGGCGACCTCGGCAAGGCGGCCCGGGAGGTTCCCCGCGCCACGATCGCCCGCGAGCGGGCGAGCACCCGTGCCGAGTCGGACCCGATGGTCCGCTCCGCGATGGAGCTGTTTCACGGCGAGCTGACGGAGATCAAGGAAGAGGAGTAAGCCCGACCGCCATGAACATCCAGAAGATGATGCAGCAGGCTCAGGCGATGCAGACGAAGATGCAGGACGAGCTCGCCGCGATGCGGATCGAGGCCACGGCCGGGGGCGGCATGGTCAAGGTGACGATGTCGGGCACGAAGGAAGTCCTGTCGGTCGAGATCGAGAAGGCGGCGGTGGACCCGAACGACGTCGAGACGCTGCAGGACCTCGTGCTCGCCGCCTGCCGCGAGGCCTCCCGGCGGGTCGACGAGGCCGTTCAGAAGAAGACGGCGTCTCTTCTCGGCGGGATGCTGCCGGGGATGCGGTAGCCCTTGGCGGGCACCCCGAAGTCGCTCGAGCGTCTGGCGGCCGAGTTCCAGCGGCTTCCCGGGATCGGCGCCAAGAGCGCGGCGCGGCTGGCCTATCACCTGCTGCGCTCCTCGGACGACGAGGCCGAGCGTCTCGCCGGCGCCATCCGGGAGTCGCGGGCCGCCGTCCGGCGCTGCTCGGTCTGCAACACGCTGACCGAGGAGGACCCGTGCGAGATCTGCGCCGACCCGCGGCGCGACGGCGCGATCCTCTGCGTCGTCGAGGAGCCCGGCAATCTCGCGGCGATCGAGAAGACGCGCGAATTCAAGGGCCGTTACCACGTGCTCTGGGGCGCGCTGTCGCCGTTGAAGGGCATCGGCCCGGACGAAATCGACGTCGCCGGGCTTGTGGCGCGGGTCACACCCGAGGTGCGCGAAGTGGTCCTCGCGACCAACCCCAACGTCGAGGGCGAGGCGACCGCGCTCTACCTCGCGCGGCGGCTGAAGGAAACCGGCGTGCGCCTGACGCGCATCGCCTTCGGGCTGCCGGTCGGCGGCGACATCGAGTACGCCGACGAGGTGACGATGGCGCGCTCGCTGGAGAACCGGCGAGAGCTGTAGGGCCCCGCGCCGGGAAAGCTGTTAGAATAAGTCGCAGCAGGAGAATCAGTTAATCCGATGACGTTGCCCGATCTCGTCCTGTACGACGACGAGTTTCGCAAGATCAAAGACTCGCTCTCGCGGCTGGCCTCCGACGCCAACGCGAACGTGGTGTTCCTGGTCGACAAGAACGGCCAGCAGATCGCGGCGGTCGGCGACCTGACGACGCTCGACACGACCTCGCTCGCTTCGCTGACGGCCGGCAACGTCGCGGCGACCGACGGCCTCGCGCGGCTGATCGGGGAGCGCGAGTTCTCGATCCTCTTCCACGAGGGCGAGCGGGACAACATTCACATCTCGATCGTCGCCCAGCGGGTCATCCTGGTGGTGATTTTCGACGAGCGGACCTCGCTCGGCCTCGTGCGGCTGCGGGTGCGGCGCGCGATGTCCGAGCTCGAGAAGATTTTCGAGGACATCGCCCGGAAGGCCGAGAAGGAAAAGCAGGTGCTCGCGGCGGATTTCGATTCGCCCTTCGCCGAGATCACGGACGAAGACATCGACCGCCTGTTCTCGGAGTAGGGTCCTGGGCGCGCTCGCTCCCTCGACGGTGTCCCGATGACGTTCATCAATTACGCGGCCCGGGAGATCAACTGCAAGATCGTCTATTACGGTCCCGGCCTGTGCGGGAAGACGACCAACCTCCAGTACATCTACGACCGGACGAACCCCGCCGCCAAGGGCAAGCTGATCTCGCTCGCGACCGAGACCGACCGCACGCTCTTCTTCGACTTCCTGCCGCTCGACCTCGGCACCGTCAAGGGCTTCAAGACGCGCTTCCACCTCTACACCGTGCCCGGCCAGGTCTTCTACGACGCCTCGCGCAAGCTGATCCTGAAGGGCGTCGACGGCGTCGTCTTCGTGGCCGACTCGCAGGAGGCGCGCCTCGAGGCCAACATCGAGTCGATCCGCAACCTCGACAAGAACCTGAAGGAGCAGGGCTACGACATCGCGACGATGCCGTACGTCCTCCAGTTCAACAAGCGCGATCTGCCGACGGCGATGGCCGCCGACGAGCTCTATCGCCGCCTGAACATCAAGCGCGAGCCCACCTTCGAGGCCGTGGCCACGACGGGCGCGGGCGTTTTCGACACGCTGAAGGCCGTGGCGCGCCAGGTGTTGATGGACCTGAAGAAAAAATAGACCGGCAAACACCTCTCCCCCCGGAGGGGGGAGAGGGGGTGCTGGATGGCGGGGCCCACCGAGGTTCCTAGGGTCGGCGCCTCGCGTTCCTCACGACTCCCCGCCCCGCGTGACGGCCGCCTCGAAACAGATCCGCTCGTCCGTGCACTCCTCGGGCAGGGCGAGGTCGCCGTCGGGGCCGTCCGAGCGCATCGTGCGCAGGCACCAGTACTGGGCGGTCGACGGGGACTGGCGCGGGTCGCCCTGGCCGAACGCGTCGGGCGCGAGCCAGGTCTTCGTGCGCAGGTGCCGGCAGAGAAACGGGTCCGCTTCCTTCGCCTCGGCCGCACCCGGCCGGACGAAGCGGCGCATCGGCGCGTGCGGGTCGTCCGTCACGCCCAGACTTGCCGGAGCGCGCGCTCGAGCTCGACTTTCGCGAGCGTGACCTTGTAGGCGTTCTGCGAAAGCGGCCTCGCGCCCGCGACGGCGGCCTCGGCCGCGCGCCGCGCGAGATCGCCGCTCGGCCTGCTGCCCTCGAGGATCGCCTCCGCCGCTTTCGAGCGGATCGGCGTCGGCGCCACCGAGCCGAAGACGACGCGCGGCTGCCGGACGACGCCGCCGTCGAGGACGAGGCGGACGCAGGTCTCGACGAGCGGCCAGTCGAAGGACTCCTTCTCCTTGAGCTTGCGGTAGAGGGAGCGGGAGCCGGGCGGCTGCGCCGCGAGCGTCACGGCCTCCACGATTTCGCCCGCCTGGAGCGTGTTTTCGCGCGTCGGATCCTCGACCGGACGCGAAAAGAAGTCCTCGATCGGGAGGCTCCGGCGGCCCTTCGGGCCGATCAGCTCGAGCGTCGCGCCGTAGGCCGACAGCGCCGTGCCGGCGGCCGACGGGTGGATGCAGACGCACTCGAGGTCCGTGTCGAAGATCGCGTGAAAGCGGTTCTCGCCGTCGCGCGCGAAGCAGTCGTTGCCGCCGTTCTTTCGGCAGTCGAACTCCTCGAGCCGGTAGTACCAGCAGCGCGGCCGCTGGCAGAGGTTGCCGCCGAGGGTCGCCATGTGGCGGATCTGCGGCGTCGCGGCGCCGCCGGCGGCGTCGGCGAGGGCGGGGTAGGACTGGCGCAAGCCGGCGTCGTCGGCGATCTTCGCCAGGGTGGCGAGAGCCCCCACGCGCGTCGGCGGCCCGGGCGCGATCCGGTCGTGGCCCGCGATCTCGAGGATCGAGACGACGGTCTTCGGGCTGTCGATGCCTTCCTTCATGCGGTCGATCAGGTCGACGCCGCCGGCCTTGACCTCGGCGTCGGAAGGCTTCGACAGCCGGGCCGCTTCGGCGAGCGTGGTCGGGCGGACGAGCGTGAAGGGCTTCATGACCGCCCTCCTCTGGCGTCGGCTGGCTCGACGTCCTCCTCTCGCAAGCCCGGCCCGCGCTGCGCGTGGCCCGCGCCTGCGACGCGGCGTTCCCCCGCCGCGACCGCTGCCAGCACCACCGCCGGCGTGATCGGGATCTCTCGGATCTGGACGCCGAGCGCGTGCGATACGGCGTTGGCGATGGCGGCGGCCGTCGGCACCGTGGAGGGCTCGCCGATGCCGACGGAGTTGGTGTTGTTGACCCCGTCCCAGACGGAGACCAGCATGACGTCGATCTCGGGGACGTCGAGGGCGCCGGCGATCTTGTAGGACTCGACGTTCGGGTTGACCATGCGGCCCGTCGCCACGTCGAGGATTCGGTCCTCGAAGAGCGCGTACGAGACCCCCTGGATCACGCCGCCCTGGATCTGGCTTTCCGTCGCGAGGCGGTTGATCGGCACGCCGCAGTCATGGACGGCCACGATTCGGTCGACCCGGACCTTGCCGGTCGCCCTGTCCACTTCCACCTCGGCGAACTGGGCGCCCGTCGTGAAGCGCTTCCAGGCGTCGTCGTGGTTGTCGGCGCGCTCGGCGGTCGCCGCCACGCCCGGCGAGGGGAGGAGCTTGCAGGCGTCGGCCCACGCGAGATCGTGCTTTGGATCGCCGGGCACGAACACGCGGCCTTTCTCGATCTTCACGGAATTCTCCGGCACCTTCCACTCGCGGGCGATCGCCCGGCCGAGCGAGAGTCGCGCCTGGTACGCGGCGCGGCGAATGGTCGGGGCGCTCGACGGCGTCATCGTCGAGCCGCCCGAATCCGGGGCATAGGGCAGGCGCGAGTCGCCGATCGAGACCGAGACCTTCTCGAGCGGCAGGCCGAGCTCCTCGGCCGCGACGATCGCGATCATCGTCCGGGAGCCCGTGCCGAGGTCCTGGGCGCCGTGCTCGACCTCGGCCGAGCCATCTTTGTGAATCGTGACGGTCGCGCGCGGCCCGGGGTCGCCGGTGTTGTACCAGACGGCCGCGCCGACGCCGACGCCGCGCACGATCTCGGGATCCGAGGTCTGGCGGCGCGCGTCGCGGGTCTTCCACCCGATCTTCTCGGCGCCCTGCCGGAACTGCTCGCGCCGGACGGCCGACGGGTCGTTCTTCAGGCGGAACTCGAGGGGATCCATGCCGATCGCGTGCGCGAGCTCGTCCATGGCCGCCTCGAGGGCGAAGGCGCCCTGGGGGTGCCCGGGCGCGCGCATCGCCGTGGACGGGCCGGCGTTGGTGAAGACGTCGTACTCGTCCACCTTCAGGTTCTCGCAGGCGTAGACGTTCTTGACGGGGCCGGAGGTGCCCGTCCCGCCGTTGGTGCCGCCGTTTCCGTAGACGGTCAGCTGCAGGGCGGTCAACTTGCCGTCCTTCGTCGCGCCGATCCTGATCGTCTGGACGGCGGAGGGGCGGTTGCCGGTCGCGAGCTGTTCCTCCTTGCGGTCGAGGAAGAGCTTGACCGGGGCGCCCGCTTCCTTCGCCAGGCGCGCGGCGGCGAGCCCCTCGACCCGCGGGCCGAACTTGGCGCCGAAGCCGCCGCCCATGTACTCCGTGATGACGCGGACTTTCGAGACCGGCATCTGGAGCGCCTCGGCGAGCTGGTCGCGCATGTCGAAGATGCCCTGCGTCGACGCCCAGACCGTGAGCTCCTCGCCGTCCCAGCGGGCGACGAGGCCGTGGGTCTCGAGGGCCGAATGGGTCTGGACCTGCGTGGCGTAGGTCGCCTCGACGACGGCGTCGGCCTTCTTGAACCCGGCCTCGACGTCGCCCCTGGAGCTCGAGCGCGGCCCGAGCACGTTGCCGTTGCGGGCGAGGTTGCCGGCGCGGGTCTCGACCTCGCCGCCCGAGGTCGTGGTCTCGGCCTTGCCTTCGAAGACGAGCGGCGCGCCGCTCTCGCGGGCCGCGTCGAGGCCGACGACGAACGGCCGCGGCTCGTAGGCCACGCGGATCGCCGCGAGGGCGTCGTCGGCCTGCTCCGGCGTGGCGGCCGCCACGGCGGCGACCTCCTGGCCCGCGAAGCGCAGCTTCTCGCCCGGCTGGGCGATCGCGAGCACCGCGCGCACGCCGGGGCTCTGGCGCGCCGCGGTCAGGTCGAGCGACTCGACCGCCGCCGCCGCGAGCGGGCAGCGCAGGATCCGCGCGTAGAGCATCCCGGGCAGCCGGACGTCGATCGAGTACTTGGCCTCGCCGGTCGACTTGGCCTTGCCGTCCAGGCGCGGCACGCGCGTCCCGACGATCGTGAACTGGTGCGACGGGTCCCACGGCGCCGGATCGCCGGCGGCGACGTCGATCTCCTTGACCTGGAAGTCGCCCTCGAAGCCGACGCGGATCTTCTCTTTCATGCCATCCCCTCCTGGTCCAGCGCTTCGCGGATGGCCGTGGCGACGCGGGGGTCGTCCTCGAAGCGAGAGGCGGGATCCGGGATGCGGGACGCGGGATGCGGCGTGTCGTTTCCGGCGGTCTTCAGGCCCGCCGCGCGCTCGACGGCGTCGAAGACGTGGTTGTAGGTGCCGCACCGGCAGAGGTTGCCGGCCACGGCCTCGCGGATCGCCTGCCGGTCGGGCTTCGGATTCCGGTCGAGGAGGGCCTGGCAGGAGAGGATCATCCCGGACGTGCAGAACCCGCACTGCAGGGCGTCGGCCGCGATGAAGGCCTCCTGGAGCGGCGTCAGGCGCCCCTGGACCGCGACGCCTTCGATCGTCGTGATCGACTTGCCGGAGGCCTCCTGCGCGAGCATCAGGCACGAGCAGACCGTCCTGCCGTCGAGCACGACCGTGCACGCGCCGCAGGCGCCGCGGCCGCAGACGACCTTCGTGCCGGTCAGGCCGATCCGGTCGCGCAGGGCGTCGGCCAGCGTCACGCGCGGCTCGACGGAGAGGCGGTGGACCGTTCCGTTGACCGTGAGCTCGAGGGGGGCCGCGCCGGGGCCGATCGATTCGAGCCCGGCGGCGGCCGCCTTGCCGCCGACGCCCGCCGCGATCGCGCCGACGAGGCTGCCGCGGACCAGATCCCGGCGGGTGAAGCCGCCGCGAGGTTCGTCGCTCATGAGCGCCTCCTGGCTGGAACGGATCATACGTCCGCTCGAGCCCCGTGTTTTCGCCAGGGGGCGCGGGGCCTCAGCGCTTCTTGCGCGCGGCGCCGCGCGAGGCGGACGGTGCGGGGGGTCGCGCCCGGGCGGACCGGAGCAGCCGGCGGAGCGCTTCGTGCCGCGCGACGGCGGCGCGCCGCGCGAAGGCACGGGAGCCGGAGGCGGGCGGCAGCCGGCGCACCCGCTCGACCTCGGCCGCCACGGCCTCCTCGGCGGCGGCGAGCGCGCGGCGCCGGTCGCCCGGCGGCAGGGCGTCGAGCAGGGCGAGCCGGAGGAGGGCGGGGTCGTTGCCCCGCGGGGGCGGGGGAGGCTCGGCGAGCCAGCGCGCGAGCTCCCGGCGGCCGGCGGCGGTCACGCGGTAGAGGAGGCGGCGGGGACCGTACCGGGGTCCGAGCACCCGGAGGAGCACCCACCCCTGTCGCCGCAGCCGCGCCAGGGCGGGGTAGATCTGCGAGAACCCGGCCCTCCACTCGGGATCCATCTCCTCGCGGATCGCGCGCGCGAGGTCATATCCCGTCTGCGGCTCACCGTGGAGAAGACCGAGGAGGACGTGGGGAAGCGACACGGCGAAACTATATCAACATAGATATAGCTCGGGTCGGGAGCGGGCGCCGCCGGGGTCCTCGGGCGTCCAGTTTTGGGGACAAAAAAAGGGGGCCCGCAGGCCCCCGAGAAACCGTGTTCGAAGCCGTAAGTGCTTGACTTACTTCTTCTTCTTGGTCGCCTTCTTCGCCTTCTTCGCAGCCTTCTTCTTCGTAGCCATCACGTCACCTCCCTCCCGACAGCCAATTGACAGCCTTCGGGCGAGGTGCTAATTTTCCCGCCCCCGCGAAAGGGCGTACCGCCTTCAGTCTGTCGCTGCCGAACGATTGATGGGTCGTACGTTCCGATTCGACGCCGGGTGGGAGGCAACCCATCCGGCGTTTTTCTTTTCCGAGGAAGCTGTAGTTCACGTCCAACAGGTGTTCCTGCTATTCGCTCTTGACTTCATTGTGGCCATACGCCTCGCGCAAGTCAAGTCAACGGAGGGTTGGCGGTGAGCCGGAAGCCGTCGGCCGAGCTTCGGCGGACGCTCCGACGCGGCTCACCGCGGACCGCTCGCGGCTCGACGTCAACATAGAATCCGCTCGTGATCGCTCCCGACACCATCACCGTCGCGCACAGCCCCGACTCCGACGACGCGTTCATGTTCTACGCGCTCGCCGAGGGGCGCGTCGACACCGAGGGCCTCGCCTACGTCCACGAGCTCTCGGACATCGAGTCGCTCAACCGCCGCGCGCTCGAGGGCGAGCTCGCCGTCACCGCGGTTTCCTTCCACGCGTACGCCCACCTGGCTGACCGCTACCTCCTGCTGCCGCACGGCGCTTCCTTCGGCGACGGCTACGGGCCGGTCGTGGTCGCGCGCTCCACGGTCACCCGCGGCGACGTCGACTCGGGGAAAGTCCGCGTGGCTTCGCCGGGCGAGCGCACGACCGCGGCCCTCGCGCTGCGCCTCTGGGCGCCGGGCGCCGTGACCGAGTCGATGCCCTTCGACCGGATTTCGGAGGCGGTGCGCGACGGCCGGTTCGGCGCGGGCCTGCTGATTCACGAGGGCCAGCTCACGTTCCGCGACGAGGGGTTCGCCGAGGTCGTGGACCTCGGCCGCTGGTGGAAGGAAGAGACGGGTCTGCCGCTGCCGCTCGGCGGCAACGTCGTGCGCCGGGACCTCGGGCCCGACCGCATCGGCCGCATCTCCCGCGCCCTCTCGCGCTCGATCGAGTACGGCCTCGCCCACCGGGAGGCGGCGCTCGACCACGCCATGCGCTACGCCCGCGGGCTCGACCGGAGCAAGGCCGATCGCTTCGTCGGGATGTACGTCAACTCCTGGACCCGGGGCTACGGACCGGAGGGGCGCCGGGCGGTGCAGCTGCTCCTCGACCGTGCCCACGCGGCCGGGCTGACGCCCCGCGTGACGGCCGAGTACGCGCCCTGACGAGCGGAAACCGGCGATCGGGAATCGGAGATCGAGCCGCGGCATGAACGTCGATTCCCGACTTTCCCCCCGGCTCGAGCCGCTGGTCCTGTCGCTCCACGTGGCCGCGCTCGGCTTCGCCCTGGCGCCGCCGGTCTTCTTCGGTGCCGTCGTCGCGCCGGCGGTCTTCCGGGTCATCCCCACCCACGACATGGCCGGCGCCCTCCAGAGCCCGATCCTGACCCGGCTCTGCGGCCTGACCGAGGCGAGCTTCGTCGTCCTCTTCGGGACGTCCTGGCTGCTGACCCGGGAGACGGGCCGGGGGATGCGCGCCCTGCTGACGCGCCTCCCGATCCTCGGCTTCTTCGCGGCGCTCGTGATCCGCCAGCTCCTGATCCCGCGCATCGACCAGATCCGGACGGACGCCCCGGGCCTGATCGACAACCTCCCGAAGGGCGATCCCGCACGGGTCCTTCTCGACCACTACCACCGTCTCGCGACGGGCTTCTTCTCCCTGGAGATCGCCGCGGCGGCGGTCCTGCTCGTCGTGACCGCGCGCCTGCTCGCCCTGCGGCGGGCGGCGCCGCCTCTCCCGGCCCCGGCGAAGCCGGCGCCGAGGATCCTGGACCTCTAGACCGCGTCAACGCGCGCGGCGCGCGGCGAGGGCCTGGAACACGAGGAGGATTCCGGCCCCGACGAGGGCGAACGGCCACAGCCGCCACAGGCGGTCGTAGAGGTCGATCGAGAGGTGCAGGTTCGTCGACAGGACGGCGAACAGCGCGATCGCGACGAGCACGACGCCGGCGACCGACGGACCGCGCCGTCCCTCGCGCCGGCCGAGCGCGGAGGCGAGCAGAAGCCCCGCCCCGATGCCGAAGAGGATCGTGGCCCAGCCCGGAACCCAGGGTTCGAGGGGGTCGCGGACGAGGAAGGCGGTTCCGAGGCCGAGCAGGACGCCGGCTGGCACGAGCGGGCCCTGGAACCGCCGCAGGGCGGCGATTGCGAAGAGCGCCGCGCCGATGACGAGGAGGATTGGCCCCGGGCCCTCGATGTGGAAGGAGCGCTTCAGGAGCGCGTAGACGCCGAGGGCCACCAGCGCAACGCCGAGGCCGAAGCCGCCGCGGCGGG
>Ga0335069_10010528_pt1 | contig 13103 bp, 9 predicted proteins | sample Lox_Sample_11_FD_206714 | JGI IMG/M metagenome (GOLD analysis project Ga0335069, IMG submission 206714) | Soil microbial communities from Loxahatchee National Wildlife Refuge, Florida, United States - Lox_Sample_1.1 | ecosystem: Environmental > Terrestrial > Soil > Wetlands | place: USA: Florida... | reverse complement strand
ATCCGCCGACCGCCGGCAGCGGTTCGACCGCATCGCGCTTCGGGATCAGCCCGGCGCGGCGATAGTTCTCCGGCAAGCCGATCGCGGCGCCGGACCCGCCGGTCACGAGCTTCATCTCGGCGCAGGCTGCACCGAGTGTCATCAGGTCATCGTCTTCCAGGATGTCGGCCACTGCATAGCGCGTCATCTTCCGCACCAGCGCATCGAAGGCGGCGCTGACCGCCGTCGCACCCTGGCGCACCGTCGCGATCGGCACGAGATCGACCTTGCTCCTCGTCTGCCGCCCCAGCACCCGCACCAGGTTCGCGTCGCGCATCGGCGTCAGCGGGTGGTTCTTCATCGAGGAATCGGACAGCAGGAGCGGGCCGACGAAGAGATGCCCGAGATAGATCGTGCGCCCGGTCTCCGGAAAGGCCGGGCAGGCGACGGTGAAGGCGCTGCCGAGCTCCTCCAACAGGGCATCCGCAACCGGCCCGATATTGCCCTGGTCGGTGGAATCGAAGGTCGAGCAATACTTGAAATAGAACTGCCGCGCGCCGGCATGCTTCAGCCAGCGGCAAGCGGCGAGCGACATCGCCACTGCCTCCGCCGCCGGATTGGTGCGCGACTTCATCGCGACCACGATCGCCTCGGCCTCCGGCACCGGATCGTCCGGCGCCGGCGCACCGATCGTCTGCACCACGTGCATGCCGCGCCGCGCCAGCGCGTTGGCGAGGTCGGTGGCTCCGGTCAGGTCGTCGGCGATGCAGCCGAGAATCAATCCCGTCATGCGCCGGCGGCGATCCGCGCGGTGGCATACGGCTTCAGCACGACCGTGCCGACCTTCTTGGCCTGCTTGCCGGCCTTGGCCAGGAACTTGGGATCGCTGGTCGCCTTCGCGAACGCACCCTCGTCCAGCATCGCGACGCTCGCCGGCCCGGTGAAGCCCTTCATCCGCACCGAGACCGGCTTCGGCGTGAGGTTGGCGAGCCAGAGCACGGTCCCGCCATTGCCCTTGTAGGCCAGCGCCGCCACGGAACGGGTATCGCTGACCTGCGCGCCAATGAGCTTCGCGCCGCTTGCTTTCGCGAGATCGCCGATCAGGTGATAAAGCGGATAGACCGCGGGGCCGGAGAGCTGGTCGAAGTAGGGCTGCGGGAAATCCGTCTTCCGATAGATCATGCCGGCTGGACCGGTGGCGGCGCCCAGGGTCACCGCGTCGAGACCGCCCTTGGCCCAGGCGGCGACGTAGCCGACATTGAAGGCGGCGCCGAACAGGCCGCGCTGCCGGGGATCGATCTTCGAGAGGCAGACCCGCTCGTTGTTGGGATTGGGCGCCGAGCTCGCGCCATAGGGATTGCTGCGCCCCGGGATGGCGCTCGGCCCCAGCCGATAGCCGGCCTTGCCGATGAAGGAGCGGGTGGTCTTCACCTGATAGGGCAGCGCCTCCAGGGTCTCCATCACAGAGACGTCGTCGGCCGCGTGGACGACGGGGCTGGTCGTGTGCGTCACGAAGTCCAGCAATTCCGCCGGCGGCCGCTTGCGGTTCAATTCGGTGAAGAACACGAACATGCCGCCGCCCAAGGTGACGCCGGGGAAGGCGGCCCGCGCCGCCTTGTAGACGTCGGAAAGCTCCGGCGCGTCCGGTCCCTTGCTCCCCGGCAGCACGCCGATGAGGTCCGCCACCAGCGAAACCGCGATCGCGGCGGGCTTCACGCCGGCCGCCTTCGCCGACTCGGCGATGCGCGCGAGCTCGGTCGCCGGCGCTTCCTTGCCGGCCAGCAAGATCTCCAGGACGATCGCGGATCCGGTCGCCTCGCCGAGCTTGCGATAGCGCTGCAGCGTCGTCGCGAGATCGCCCGCGCGGGCGTCGACGTGGCAGGTGAGATGCCGCGGCCCGGCAGCCTTGATGGTGTCGGCGACGCGCAAGGCGGCCTCGGCCTCCTCGGCCGGAACGGCGATGCCGACCGCCGGCAGTGCACCGCCGGCGCGGCCGAGCTCCACATCGATCTTGGCGCCGGCCTTCGCCGCCTTCGGCCTCGGCAGCTTGCCGGTGAAGCTCAAGCTCACCTTCTGCTTGAACTCGACGCCGGCCGGCAGGGTATAGGGCCAGGGTTCCGCCAGCGGCCGCACATAGGTCTTGAAGGAGGCGTCGCTCCAGTTGCGATGGTCCTCCATCTCGAAGGCGTAGCCTTCCATCCGGCAGGTGGCGAAGAGCCCGTCCATCACCTTGTGCTTCAGGGCGCGGATGCCGGTGAAAGGGCAGGCGGGATTGACCAGGGCCGGGAACTTGCTCTTCTCCTTCTTCCCGTCCACATGCTCGACCTCGACCGGGAAGCCGGCGACGCCGGTCAAGGGATGCAGCACCACGAAGCCGGTGCGGTTGGTCGTGAAGTCGGCGTCGGGCTTGGCGGTCGCCGCGAAGTCCAGCGTGCCGTCGGCGCCGCAGGTGATGGTGGCGTCATAGGTGAGGGCGGCCGCGGCGTCGCCGCATTTCGCGCGATAGCTGATGGCGAAGCGGTCCTTCTTCTGGCTGACCTTGAGGTCGGAGATGTCCGGTGTGTAGGTGCCCCAGTTCTTGTCCCGCACCAGGAAGGCGATGGCGCGCAGCACCTCGACGTCGTTCACCTTGATGTAGCGCAGCATGCCGTTGCCAAACTCGACGCTGAGCGCGCCGGCGCGCAGCGTGCGGCTCTTGGGATCGACCTGCTCGGTGCCGACCAGCTTGATGCCGCGGCTCGCTTTCACGGATGCCATCCTGCTCTCCCCATTTGTCGATGCCGATGCCGATTTACTCAGCCGGCATAGGCTTTCTTATAACCTTCCAGCCGCGCCTTGAAGCGCGGCGTCTCCAGCACTTGGCGGTTGACGACGCCGCGGGGCACGTGCCCGCGCTGGATGTCCAGCACCGCCTTCACATCGGCGGCGCCGTTGCCGGCGAAGCACTGGTCGGTCCAGCAGAGCGCATGCGGTGCCAGGATCACGTTGTCGAGCTTCAGGATCGGATCGTCCGCCGGCACGGGCTCGGTCTCGAACACGTCGAGCCCCGCGCCCGCGATCTTCCGTTGCTGCAGCGCCTCGGTGAGCGCCTTCTGATCGACGATCGGACCACGCGCCGTGTTGATGAGATAGGCGGTCGGCTTCATCAAGGCCAGGCGCTCGGCATTCACCAGGTGATGGGTCTCGGGCGATAGCGGGCAGTTGACCGAGAGCACGTCGGCGCGGCGGAAGAGATCGTTCAGGCTCACGAGCTCGATGCCGAGCTCGCTGGCGACCCGCGCATCGGCAAAGGGATCGTGGGCGATGAACTTCATCTCGAACGGCATCGCCATCCTGAAGAGCTCGGCGCCGATATTGCCGATGCCGATCGCGCCCAGCGTCCGTCCCACCAACCCCACGCCCATGTGCTGGGCGCGCTGGTTGAAGGTCTCGGGTCCGCCGCGGGTCAGGCGGTCCTTCACCATCATCTTGCCGGTCAGGGCCAGCATGAAGGCGAGGATCGAGACCGCCACCGGCCGCCGCACGCCGTCCGGCGTGATCACCAGCGCGATCCCGGCCTCGGTGCAGGCCGGGACGTCCACGTTGTCGTAGCCGACGCCGAACCGCGCCACCACCGAGAGCCGGCCGTTCGCCGGGATGCTCTCTTTCGCGAAGCGCGGCACCAGCAGGATCAGCGCGTCGAAATCCGCCAGCTGCTCGGCCTTGATCGGATTGTCGGCGTCGACATAGGCCATCTCGACATTGGGCGCCGAGGTCAGCGGCTCCAAGTCGAAGTCCGGGAAGGTCGGCGAACCGTCGGCCTTCTTGAAGTCGCCGGAGAGCGCGACGCGGAAGGGTGCCGTCATTTCTTCTTCCCCGCCCTTGCGGCCTGACCTGGGGCTTTGGCACCTGCCTTGCCCTTGCTCTTGCAGCCGGCGCGGAGTTGGGAAACCGCCTCGGCGAGGGCGTTGTGCAGCACCCAGACGTCGCCGGAATAGCAGATGAAGTCGAAGCCCTGGGCATTGAGGGCGATGCCCGCCTCGACCGTCGGCACCAGGCGGCCCAGCGCCTTCTTGTGCTTCACCGTCGCCTCGACCACCTTGTCGATGGCCTTCAGGAATTTCGGGTGGTCGAACTGTCCCGGCACGCCGAGCGAGACCGAGAGATCGAAATGTCCGACCCAGAGCACGTCGACCCCGTCGGTCGCCGCGATCTCGTCGGCATTCTTCACGCCCTCCGCGGTCTCGATCTGGCAGAAGAGCGTCGTCCGTTCGTTTGCGGCCTTGAACTTGTCGGCGACGGCGCCGGGGCGATAGCGGTCATGCGCCACCTGCAGCGCCACGCCGCGCTTTCCGGCGGGGTCGTATTTCATGCAATCGAGGATGTGCCGCGCCTCCTTGGCGGAGCCGACCATCGGCAGCATGATGCCTTCGGCGCCCATGTCGCAGGCGCGGGCAATGTGGTGGTACTCCTTGGAAGGCGCCCGCACGATTGCCGGCATCTGCGCCGCCTCGAAGTAGCGCATGGCGCTCTTCACGGTCTCGAAGCCGAAGCCGGAATGCTCGAGATCGAAGAGCACGAAGTCGCAGCCCGCCGACTTGGTGATATGGCCGATGCCCGGCGTCGCGAACTCGACGATGAAATGCCCGAATTTCGGCGCCTTGGTGCCGGCCATGGCCTTGAGGCCGCGCTCGCTCATGGTTCTCATCCTCCCCAAAGGGTCGCCGCGCGACCCGTCTTATGCCGCCCTGCGGCAAGCATTGTGCGCGGAAGATGCCCTCCGCGCCGTAATTTCTTACCGGCCCCGCCTTATCTGGCGGAGCCTTCGCAGACTAGGTCGTATTCGAACACCGTCTTCTCCGCCACGAGCGGCGCGCTCGCCGCATTGAAGGTCGCGAAATGCGGCGTCTTCAGGTGGGCGTCGAAGGCGGCTCGGTCGTCGTAGATCTCGTAGAGCAGAATGCGGTCCGCATCCTTCCGGTTCAGCAGCACGTCGAACCGGCGGCAGCCGGGCTCGTCGCGGACCGAGGCGCGGGCATTCTCGTCCATCAGCTTGCGGAAGGCGGCCATCTCGCCCGGCTTGATCCGGAACTCGACCACGATCACGAACGGGCTCATGCGGGGCTCGATATGATGGGCCGGGCAGGGCGCCGGCGACCTCGGATCGCGGTGCTGTTTCGGAGGCTTGGCCGGCTGTTTGCAGCGTCGAGGATGGATGGCGCCATCTGGTCTGTCGATCGTACCAGTTGCCTCGCGAGGCTAGCGGCGCCGTGCTGCGCGAGTCAACGCGGATTCGTCGCTGCGCTGCGATGGGGAACCGCGCGGCGCCTCGCGGCTTCTCTGGATATGGATGAAGCCCGAATGAATGACGTTGTCGGCGATCTCGATCTGGTCGATCCCGACGACTGCCGCCGGCGCGCGGAGCGTTGCCGGCGGCAGGCGCAGAGCGCCACCGCGACGCGCGGCGATCTCCTGGAAGCCGCCGCCACCTGGGAGACGCTGGCGCGGCATGCCGAGATCTTGCAGAAGTCCTACGACCGTCTGAAGCGGACCAAAGATCCGTCCTGATTCCTACGCCGTTGGTTGGCGCGGCATTCCCATCACGATCTCCCGTCCCAGCCGCAGCACCTCCCGGACCAGCAAATCGAGGTCCGTGCGCCTGGTCCGGTGGTTGGTGATCGCGACCCGGAGGCAATGCCTGCCCTGCACCGTCGTGTCGGAGATGACGGCGATGCCCGCCTCCTGCAGCCGCAGCATGATCTCGATGTTGAGCGCCTTCAGGCCTCCCTCGTCCATGCCGTCCGGCCGGTAGCGGAAGCAGACGATGTTGACCTCGACCGGCGCGCGGAGCTCCAGCAGCGGCGTCGACCAGACGAGATCGGCCAGATACTGGGCCTGCGCGATGTTCTGGTCGATCAGCCGGCCGAACTTGTCGAGCCCATGCTCCTTCAGCGCCATCCAGACCTTGAGCGCGCGAAAGCCGCGACTGGTCTGCAGCCCGTAATCGTAGAGCCATTCGCCGGCGGCGAGGCCGCGCGGCATGGTCTCCAGGTATTCCGGCGTGACGGCGAAGGCGCCGCGATGCGCCGCCTGGTCGCGCACCAGGGCGCACCCGACCTCGAAGGGCGCATGCAGCCATTTGTGCGGATCGAGGGCCAGGGAATCAGCGCGTTCGATCCCCGCGACCCGATGGCGGTTCTCAGGCGCGATGGCGATCAGCGCGCCGATGCAGCCATCCACGTGGAACCAGAGTTTCTCCGCGACGGCGAGGTCGGCCAGCGCGTGGAGATCGTCGATCGCACCGGTATTGACCGTGCCGGCCGAGGCGATGATGGCTGCGGGCTCGAAACCGGCGGCGCGGTCCTCGGCGATGGCATGGCGCAGGGCCGCGATGTCGATCTTGTAGGCGGCATCGCAGGCCACCCGGCGCAGGGCCTGGTTGCCGAGGCCCAGCACCTCCATCGCCTTGCGATGGCAGGAATGGATCTGGTCGGAGCCGTAGAACCGCAGCGGCCGCGGCAGTGCGGCCACGCCCTCCTCGCGCAGGTCGATGCCGAACTTCGCCTTCGCCGTCATGTTGCGGGCGACGGTGAGGCCGATCAGGTTGGCGACCGAGCCGCCGCTCACCAGCGTGCCGCTGGCGCCGTGCGGGAAGCCCAGCATCTCCTTGCACCAGTCCACCACCTGGCCGTCGATCGCGGCGGCGGCATGGTCGCCGCCGCCGAGATTGGAGCCCTGGACCGCCGCCAGGAAGTCGGCGAGCGCGCCGGTATAGTTGCCGGACCCCATGTACCAGGCCCAGAAGCGCGGATGGACGTTGCCCATGGGGTAGGCCATCAGCCGATCGGTCACCTCGCGGTAGACCGCGTCCAGCGGCATCGGCTCGTGGGGCACCGGGCCGGTGAAGGCCTCCCGCACGCCGACCGGCATCTGCTTCCAGATCGGGCGCTTGCGCACGTCGCGCAGATAGGCGATCGCATCGTCGACGGCCCGATGCGACAGCGCTTGCGCCGACTCCCAGCTTTCCGGGTCGAGTGTCTCCTCGACCCGGGTCCCTTCGGTGATCCGGTCCATGGGCGTGCCTATGCCGCCGCGAACTGTGCGGCCGGGGTCGAGCGGGAGAGCGCGAGCTCTTCCGCGTCCATCTCCGCCTCGATGCTCTCGAACAGCGGCGTGCTCAGATAGCGCTCGCCGGTATCGGGCAGCATGCAGAGAATGACCGAGCCTTCCGGCGCACGCTCGGCGACCTGCCGGGCGACGCCGAAGGTGGCGCCGGCGGAGATGCCGACGAACATGCCTTCCTTCTGCGCCAGCGCCTTGGCCCATTTGATGCCTTCGGGGCCGGCGATGGAGATCAGCTCGTCATAACCCTTGGCGTCCACGGCCTCCTGGAGCACGCTCGGGATGAAGTCCGGAGTCCAGCCCTGGATGGGATGCGGCTCGAAGGCGGAATGCCCGGCCGAAGGCGATCCGTCGGCCTTGCGCGACTGCGGCTTCCCGCTGCCGAGGAGTTGGGCGTTGGCCGGCTCGCAGAGCACGATCTTGGTCTCCGGCCGCTCCTTCCGCAGCACCCGTGCCACACCCGTGATGGTGCCGCCGGTGCCGTAGCCGGTAACGAAATAGTCGAGCCGCTTCCCTTTGAAGTCGTTGATGATCTCCCGCGCGGTCGTGCTTTCGTGGATCGCGGCATTGGCCTTGGTCTCGAACTGCCGCGCCAGGAACCAGCCGTTCGCCTCGGCGAGCTCCGCCGCCTTCTGGTACATGCCGAAGCCCTTGAGGGCGCGCGGCGTCAGCACCACCTTCGCGCCCAGCATGCGCATCAGCTTGCGCCGCTCGACCGAGAAGCTGTCGGCCATCGTCACCACCAGCGGATAGCCCTTCTGGGCGCAGACCATGGCGAGGCCGATGCCGGTATTCCCGCTGGTCGCCTCGACCACGGTCTGGCCGGGCTTCAGCTTTCCCTCGCGCTCGGCGGCCTCGATGATGTTGAGCGCCAGCCGGTCCTTGACCGAAGCGGCGGGGTTGAAGAACTCCGCCTTGGCATAGATCGTCCGGCCGGGCACGCCCACCTTGTTGATCCGGATCGCCGGCGTGTCGCCGACCGTGTCGAGGATGCTGTCGAACAGGCGGCCGCGGCCGCTGGTGGATCGGATCGATGCTTGCGCTGCCATGATGGGTCTCCTTTGGGGCGTGGGTTATGCCGGATGAGAAAGGGTTATATTCTTAAGGAAATGTGGCAAGTTTGTCATTACTGGCCGAATTCCTGTGTGTTCCGCGTCACCCTTCTGTCCACCTCAGCAGATTTTGAGCACGAGGTTCGTGGGGCAGGGTGTAGAACGAACGCCGTGGAATGATCGTGGGAGGCAGCGTGGAAACGCGCGTGGAATCGACGCGAACCCTGCCGAAACACCCGAATGCGACGGGCGGGCGTCTCGAGGTTCGCATGTTGGGCGTCCTCGCGCTGGCGCGCAATGGGGCGGCCGTCGATCTGCCCGCTTCCCGCAAGGTGCGGGCACTGTTCGCCTATCTCGCGCTCGCGCCGCGGCCGGTCCCGCGGACGCGCCTCTGCGACCTCCTTTGGGATGACGCCGCCGACGATCCCCGCGGCGAGCTTCGCTGGTGCCTTGCCAAGCTCCGCGCCCTGCTGAAGCCGTCGGACCGCGACCGGATCGAATCGGCCGGCGATGCGCTACAGCTCGATCTCGACGATGCCGACGTCGATGCGTTGATCGTCGCCGCAGCAACCGAACGCGGTCTGGACTCATGCGATGACGCAGAGCTACGCGCGCTCGCGACGCGCTGCGGCGGCGCCTTCATGGACGGGCTGGAGTTCGACCGTTGCCCCGAGTTCAACGCCTGGCTCGCGGGACAGCGCCGGCGCTTCCGGGATCTTCATGCCGCGATCCTCGCGAAGCTCGCGGTGCGCTGCAGGCCGGAAGAAGCGCTGCCAGTGCTGGAGCAATGGGTCGCCCTGACGCCCTTCGACCTCCGCGCACAGGCGGCGCTGCTGCAGGCTCTCGCCGCCTCGGGTCGCCCGCGCGACGGCGAGCGGCACCTCGCTGCCGCCGCCAAACTGTTCGAAGCCGAGGAGCAGGATTTCCACCCGGTCCGCGAGGCTTGGCGAGCAGCAAGATCCGCTTCTGCGCCCGCGACCTGCGCCCTGACTTCAGAGCCCGCGCCGATCCGCGCCCAGCCGATCCGTGCCATGCCGAACCGCGCGGCGCTCGCGGTGATGCCGTTCCGCGAGCTGGATGACCGGCCGGTACTTCCGGGCGGCAGCGCCGCCGGCCTCACCTACGACATCATCGCGCGCCTGGCAAAGCTCCGGCATTTCTTCGTCATCGCCCAGGGCTCGGTCTTCGCCCTTGCCGAGCGCAGCATCGGGCCGGAAGAGGCGGGGCGGCGGCTCGGCGTCGATTATGTTGCGAGCGGCACGATCCGCCGCCGCGACGATCGTCTCCTGGTGACCGTGGAACTCATCGAGACCGGCTCGGCGCGGATCCTCTGGTCCGAGGCTTTCGACCGCCGGCTGGACGATCTCTTCGCCGTGCTAGACGAGATCGGCGACAGCATCGTCTCCTCGATCGCCGCCGAGATCGAGACGGTGGAGAAGAGCAGCGCGATCCTGAAACCGCCGTCATCGCTCACCGCCTGGGAGGCCTATCACCGCGGCCTCTGGCACATGTACCGCTTCACCCGCGAGGAGAATGCGGCAGCGCGGCAGTTCTTCAGGCAGGCGATCCGCCTCGACCCGACCTTCGCCCGCGCCCATGCCGGCCTCTCCTTCACCCACTGGCAGAGCGCCTTCCAGCGCTGGGAGGACCATGTGGCGGAGGCCGCCCGCGCCCACGACGCGGCGGCCGAGAGCCTGCTCGCCGACGATCGCGATCCCGTGGCGCATTGGGCCATGGGCCGCGCGCTTTGGCTCGCCGACCGGCCGGACGATTCGCTCGCGGAGTTGAAGAATGCCGTGGCCTTAAGCCCGAACTTCGCCCTCGGCCACTACGCCGTCTCCTTCGTGGAATCGCAGTCGGGAGACCCTACGGCGGCGATCTCCGCCTCGGATCATTCGCGGCAGCTGAGCCCGTTCGATCCGCTGCTCTTCGGCATGCTGGGGACGCGGGCGCTCGCCTTGGCGCGGCTCGGCGACTACGAGGCTTCGGCGGAATGGGCCTTGAAGGCCGCGGCCCGGCCCAACGCCCATGCCAACATCCGCGCCATCGCCCTGCATTGCCTGGCGCTCGCCGGGCGCCTCGACGAGGCGCGCGCCCAGTTCGCGGCAATCCGCAAGGCGCGGCCCGATTACTGCGCCGACGACTTCTTCGCGGCATTCCGCTTCCAGCCAGAGGCCGAGGCACTGTTCCGCGCCGGCGCCGCCCGCATCGGCCTCGGCTAGGCCGATGAAGAGGGAGATCATCCAGACGCCGTTGGCACCCGGCTCCGCGCTGTTCAGCCAGGCGGTCAAGGTCGGGCCGACGATCTACGTCTCCGGCATCGTCGGCCTCGATCCGAAGACCAACCGGATGGCCGGTGCGACGATCCAGGAGCAGACCCGCCAGGCGCTCGCCAATTGCGAGGCGATCCTCCAGGCCGCCGGCGCCAAGCGCGAGCATGTGGTCGATGTCCACGTGCTGCTGGCGCGGCCCGACGATTTCGCCGGCCTCAACGAGGCCTATGCGCAATTCTTCCCGACCGAGCCGCCGGCGCGCGCCGTCGGCAAGCTCGGCGTCGAGCTGCCGAACGTCCTCGTCTCGATCAAGCTGACCGCGATCCTCTGGGATTGACGCCTGGACAGTCGGGATCGGCCGCGGACGGATTCCGCGGCTCGTGCCACAACTCAATAACTTAGTCGGTCAACTATGCGGTCTCTTCGAACAGCTCGCGGCCGATCAGCATGCGGCGGATCTCGGAGGTGCCGGCGCCGATCTCATAGAGCTTGGCGTCGCGCAGGAGGCGGCCGGTCGGATAGTCGTTGATATAGCCGTTGCCGCCGAGGAGCTGGATCGCATCGAGGGCGACCCGGGTCGCCGCCTCCGCGGCATAGAGGATGGCGCCGGCCGCGTCCTTGCGCGTGGCCTGCCCGCGGTCGCAGGCCTTCGCCACGGCATAGACATAGGCCTTGCAGGCGTTCAAGGTCGTGTACATGTCGGCGAGCTTCCCCTGCACCAATTGGAAGCTGCCGATCGGCTGGTCGAACTGCTTCCGCTCATGCACGTAGGGCAGTGCGACATCGAGGCAGGCCTGCATGATGCCGATCGGCCCCGCCGCCAGCACCGCGCGCTCGTAATCGAGGCCCGACATCAGCACGCGCACGCCGCGCCCCAGTTCGCCGAGGATGTTCTCCTCCGGCACCTCGCAATCCCGGAACACCAGCTCGCAGGTGTTGGAGCCGCGCATGCCGAGCTTGTCCAGCTTCTGCGCGGTCGAGAAGCCCTTGAAGCCCTTCTCGATCAGGAAGGCGGTGATGCCCTTCGATCCCGCCGCGGGATCGGTCTTGGCATAGACCACCAGCACGTCGGCGTCCGGCCCGTTGGTGATCCACATCTTCGAACCGTTGAGGATGTAGCGATCGCCCTTCTTCTCGGCGCGGAGCTTCATCGAGACGACGTCGGAGCCGGCCCCGGGCTCGCTCATGGCGAGAGCGCCGACATTGGTGCCGTCGATCAGCTTCGGCAGGTAGCGCTGCTTCTGCTCCGGCCGGCCGTTGCGGCGGATCTGGTTGACGCAGAGATTGGAATGGGCGCCGTAGGAGAGTCCGACCGAGGCCGAAGCGCGGCTGATCTCTTCCATGGCGACGCAATGCTCGAGATAGCCGAGCCCGGCGCCGCCGTATTCTTCCTCGACCGTGACGCCGAGCACGCCGAGCGCGCCCAGCTTCGGCCAGAGATCCATCGGGAACTCGTTGCTGCGGTCGATCTCCGCCGCCCGCGGCGCGATCTCCTTGGCGGAAAAGGCCTCCACCTGGTTCCGCAGCGCGCCCACCATGTCGCCCAAATCGAAGTCGAGCGCCTGCCCGGTGTTTCGCATCTCTCCCCCAATCGGCCGAAGTCAGTGCTGGGCCGCAGTCTGCTTCTCTGCGGGCGCCGGCGCAACCGTGGCGGGGGCCCTGCTGGCGTCGCGATAACGCTGGAGCAGGCCCGGCCATTGCCTGTCGAACGCGTCCATGGCCTTCAGCTTCACCGGGCCGAAGCCGCGCACCTGGTCCGGCGCGGAAGCGAGGGCGATGGCGGCGAACCGGTTCCCGGCGTCGAGCGAGCCCGCAATCTCCTCCAGCATCGCCTCATACGTCCGGAGCAGTGCGCGCTCGCGCTTACGCTCCTCCGATCGCCCGAAGATGTCGAAGGGTGTGCCGCGCAGCCGCTTCAGCCGCGCCAGCAGCTTCAGCGGCAGGCGCAGCCCCTCGCCGAACCGGCGCTTCCGCGGCCGCCCGAGATCGGGATCGACATGCGCGACCATCGGCGGTGCCAGGTGGAAGCTCAGTCTTCCATCGCCTTCGAAGGTCTCGGAGAGCTCGCGCTCGAACGCGGGATCGGTCAGCAGCCGGGCGACCTCGTACTCGTCCTTATACGCGAGCACTTTCGCGTAGTGGATCGTGACGGCGCGGGCCAGCGCCTCGCTGCCGGCAACCCTGCCCTCCAGCGCCCGGATGCGCGAGACTGCGGCGCGATACTTCTCCGCCAATGCCGCGTCCTGGTAATCGGCCAGATGCGCGGCGCGATGGGAGACGATCTCGTCCAGCGTCATCTCGCCGAGCGGCCGCTCGTCCTTGGCGGGGACCAGCAGCTCCGCGATCCGCTCCGGATCGGCGGCGGCGACCCGGCCCCAGCGGAACGCCGTCTTGTTCATCGCGACCTCGACGCCGTTCATCTCGATCGCGCGCAGCAGCGCGGCCTCGGAGACCGGGATCAAGCCGAGCTGCCAGGCATAGCCGACCATCATCATGTTGGTGGCGATGGCGTCGCCGATGACGCGCAGGGCGAGGCGGTTGAAATCGACGATCCGCGGCCGCGGCTTCACCATGTCCCAGATCGCCTGCAGGACCGCGTCCTGGCGGAAGTCGAAGTCCCGGTCGCGCACGAAGTTGGCGACCGGCGCGTTGTGCCCGTTCACGACCGCCGCGGTGCGCGCGGCGGAGATGAGGTCCA
>Ga0335069_10010526_pt1 | contig 13104 bp, 8 predicted proteins | sample Lox_Sample_11_FD_206714 | JGI IMG/M metagenome (GOLD analysis project Ga0335069, IMG submission 206714) | Soil microbial communities from Loxahatchee National Wildlife Refuge, Florida, United States - Lox_Sample_1.1 | ecosystem: Environmental > Terrestrial > Soil > Wetlands | place: USA: Florida... | reverse complement strand
CTCGCTGTTGAGTGGATTAAGCAAGACCTCAACTCGATGGTCCAGGGACATACCGAAGCGTTTGATGTCATCGTGTCCGCCGAGGTCATCGAGCATCTTGAGAATCCGAGATTCACCATGCGGGATATCTTTCGCATGTTACGTCCGGGAGGCACCGTTATCATAACGACGCCGAACAATGAGAGCATACGATCACTTATTGCCTTCCTTGTTCGGGGTCACTTTGCGGCGTTTGGCACTGCGAGTTACCCCGCGCACATCACGGCCTTGCTGCGCAAGGATATGACAAGAATCTTTCTCGAAACGGGATTTCAGGAGCCAGATTTCTACTTCACGGATTACGGCGGCATACCCGGTAACCCCGGAGTGACATGGCAGAAGATCAGTCTCGGGAGGCTTCGCGGCGTTCGTTTCAGCGACAACCTCATGGCAGTGGCCGCCAAACCAAGGTGATGTAGACCAAACGGCCTGGATAGGTCGTTGTGAAGTCCATTCCTATGAAGATTCTGTTGTTCTCTCTGCCGTTCTTTCCGAGCATTGGCGGGACAGAGACGGTGTCTCGTGTACTTGCGACCGAATTTGTTCAAGCGGGCCACGATGTCTGCGTGTTGACCGATACGCCGGGCGCCCAGGACGATGATCGCTTTCCATTCCGAGTCGTGCGATGCGCGCCTCCGCATGCCTTACTGCGCGAGGTCAAGTGGTGTGACGTCTTTTTTCATAACAGTATGAGTCTTCGCAAAGCATGGCCACTTCTTGTTTTTCGCCGGCCGTGGGTTATAGCTCATCAGACATGGCTTGCTGAGGCCGGGAGGAAATCGTTAAAGTCTCGGATCAAGCTTCTGGCCGTGCGCGCAGCGACCTCCATTTCAATCAGTTCAGCAATAGCTAATCGTCTTGATTCTCCTTCTGTCGTGATTGGCAATCCTTACGATGAAACACTGTTTCGTGTGGCGCCGGAGATCGAGCGAAAATCGGACCTTCTTTTCGTTGGCAATCTAGGAAGGGTGAAGGGTGTGGACGTATTGCTGAGGGCCTTGGGCACGCTTTGGAGTAGGAATGTTCAGGTACATTTGACGATCGTTGGAGGGGGGCCGGATGCCGAGTACCTCAGAGGTCTCACCGGGGAACTGGGTCTGGTTGACGCTGTGACATTTACCGGGCCCTTGCGAGGTGACAGCTTAATGCGCGAGTACAACCGCCATAGCATTCTGGTTATCCCTTCGCGCTGGGATGAGCCTTTTGGGGTGATTGCCGTTGAAGGGATTGCGTGCGGATGCGTGCCCATCGGGACTGCCAATGGTGGGCTTCCGGATGCAATTGGCTGCTGCGGGATGGTTGTACCAAACGGTGACGTCGAGGCCTTGGCAGAGAAGATAGAATTCGCGCTGACACGTGCAGATCTCTCGGTTTTTCGTGCCGCAGCACCAGAGCATCTCAAGAAGCATCATGGAAAAGCAGTGGCGGATGCTTACCTTCAGCTTATGCAGGGCGTCGTGGAAAGCCACCGGAGGTCATAGTTGCAGGCCAAGTCTGTACGCAGAGAGCCCCAAACGCCTCGGAGATCAAAGATCCGCTTATTCTTCGAGAGTGCAATGAGAGAAATCTGAGCGAAGGCGAATGAGACTTCTGCGTGTAATCCGAAGCACGGGCCCGGAGTCGGGTGGGCCCATTGAGGGGTTGTTGCGCAATTCGGAGAAGCTGCTGCGTGATGGGCACGAAGTCGAGGTGGTGAGTCTCGAGTCGGAGGCCGATGCGGCGAAGCGCAATTTCCCTTTTCCACTTGTTGCGCTGGGAGGGGGAATTGGAAGGTATTCCTACAATCCGCGCCTGACGCCGTGGATCAGGGAAAATGCTCGGCGATTTGACGCGGTTGTTTTGCACGGACTGTGGAACTACACGTCGTATGGAGCGTGGCGCGCGCTAAGGAATCAATCGACGCCATACTACGTCTTCTCGCATGGCATGATGGATCCGTGGTTCCGCCGCCACTATCCGTTCAAACATATTGCCAAGATCTGCTACTGGTGGCTGTGCGAGGGGCGAGTGCTGCGGGATGCGGCGGCGGTGCTCTTTACAAGTGACGAAGAGCGTGTGCGCGCACGCCGGGTCTTTTACGGCCACTCCTATAAGGAGCGCGTCGTGCGCTATGGCACGAGCGGACCCACCAGCAATCCGGATTCAGACAAGGCAGCGTTCCTGGCGGCATGTCCGGCGCTCAAGGGGAAGCGGTTCCTGCTCTTCCTCAGCCGTATCCATCCCAAAAAAGGCTGCGACTTGCTGATTCAGGCTTTTGCCAGTTGCCTGGAGGTCATTGGTCCGGATGTCGATCTCGTGATGGCGGGTCCCGACCAGGTGCGATGGGTATCTCAGCTGCGAGAGCAGGCGAAAAGGCTTGGTGTCGAGCATCGAATACATTGGCCCGGGATGCTGACAGGAGCACCCAAATGGGGCGCATTGCGCACTGCCGACGCGCTGATCCTGCCCTCCCATCAGGAGAACTTTGGCATTGCGGTTGCGGAGGCAATGGCTTGTTCGACGCCGGTTCTGGTCAGCGACAAAGTCAATATCTGGCGCGAGGTGGAAGCGTCAAAAGGTGGGTTTGTTGAGCCGGACACCCAGACGGGGACGGAGAAACTCATTCGCAGATTCTGCGAACTCACGGCAGGTGAGCGCAGAGAGATGGCCCTTGCCGCGAGAGATGGATTCTTAGAGTACTTTGACTCTGAAGCCGCAGCCCGCGATTTTTCAAGGGTGATCGGCTTTGCCCAGAGTCAGGATGCCGCATCAATGCCGAAGAAGACCAGGGTGCTGCAGATTATCCACAGCACGAATCCTGAGTCCGGCGGCCCCATCGAAGCGCTTCTTCGAACGTCTGAGGTGCTGCTCCGCGAGGGGCACAAGGTCGAGGTGGTGAGTCTCGACTCTGAAAAGGAAGCCGCATCGCGAGAATTCGACTTTCCGCTGGTTGCGCTGGGGCGCGGATTCACGAGGTATGGATACAATCCGGCATTGACTTCGTGGATGAGGCAAAATGCCGATCGCTTTGACGCGGTCGTGATGCATGGACTCTGGAACTACTCATCGTTCGGAGCGTGGCGCGGCCTCAGAAAGCAGGCCGTTCCCTACTACATTTATGCGCATGGAATGATGGACCCGTGGTTCCGCCGGCAATATCCGCTGAAGCATATTGCGAAGATTGTGTACTGGTGGCTCATTGAAGGTCGTATACTGCGCGATGCGGCTGGAGTCCTGTTTACGTGCGAAGAGGAGCGGGTCCGCTCTCGACGAGTCTTCTACGGACACAGCTACAAAGAGCGTGTATTACGTTTCGGCACGGCAGATCCCGATGTCGATCATAGCGAAGCCGACAAGGCCGCATTTGCCACCGCTTTTCCTGCGCTCAGCCGGAAACGCTTCCTTCTGTTCCTGAGTCGCATTCACCCCAAGAAGGGTTGCGACCTTTTGCTTCGAGCGTTTTCAGAGACTGCGGCTCCTGCTTGTCAGGATCTTGACCTTATAATGGCTGGCCCAGATCAGGTGGGATGGACGCCCAAGCTCAAGTCTCTGGCATCAAAGCTCGGCATCGAAGATCGTGTCCATTGGCCGGGCATGCTGAAGGGAAGCGTGAAATGGGGTGCGTTCCGATCTGCTGAAGCGATGATCCTGCCTTCGCACCAGGAGAACTTCGGCTTTGTCGTAGCCGAGGCCATGGCTTGCTCCACGCCAGTATTGATCAGCAACAAGGTGAATATATGGCGAGAGGTCACTTCATCGCAGGGTGGTCTTGTTGAGCCCGATACGCTTGAAGGGACGCAGAATCTGATTCGAAGGTTCCTTGCGCTCTCGCAAGAAGAGCGTGCACTGATGAGAAGAGCAGCGCGCCGGGGATACCTGCAACATTTCGATGTCGAGGCAACGGCTGCCGACCTGGTGCAGCTCATACAATCAACGCGAGCGAATGCCTGAAGCTACAGAGTGGAAAGAAAAGCTGGAAGTTGCTTCTCCCATTGCACTGCGCTCTCGACAATCTTCACAAGATCGAATGTTGCGCGCCAATTCAGAATGTCGTTGGCCTTCTGGACGTTGGCGTAGAGGATAGGCGGATCGCCGGCGCGTGCGGGCGCAAAGCTGTGAGGGACCGGAAGACCGGAAACCTCTTCAATGACCGCCAGCAGCTTCGCAATGGATGTGCCAGTGCCCGTTCCGAGATTCAACTCTACTGAGACGCCACCACCAGCCAGATACTCCAGGGCCTTGATGTGAGCTGTTGCAAGGTCTGCAACGTGAACGAAGTCACGAACGCAGGTTCCATCGGGTGTATCAAGGTCTTTGCCGTAAACCGTCAGTGGAGTTGAACCGAGCGCTGCACGAATTGCGAGCGGAAGCAAGTGAGTCTCCGGGTCGTGGATCTCGCCGACCTCTCCGCAACGATGAGCACCGGCGGCGTTGAAGTATCGGAGGGCCGCGAAGCGAAGCCCGTGAGTGACGGAGTAGGCGGCAAGCACACGCTCGAAAAAGAGCTTGGTCGCTCCATAAGGATTAATGGGCTCCTTTGGGCTCTCCTCAAGAATGGGCAGTGATTTCGGGATTCCGTAGACTGCGCATGTTGACGAGAACACGAAGAGCCTTACATTGCTCTCTAGTACGGCATCCATCAGGGACAAGGCGGACTCAACATTGTTGCGAAAGTATTTTCGGGGATTGACAACGGATTCCCCGACGTACGCCGATGCCGCGAAGTGCATAATAGCATCGGATCGACGAAGAGCTGGCAGGAGCTTCGACCGATCGCAAATGTTACCCTCAATAAGTTCGAACCCTTTCGATAACTTAAGATGGCCGGTAGAAAGGTCGTCGTAGACAATCACTTCGTGCCCGCTTTGCGCCAACTCGCGGACGGTAGCGGAACCAACGTAGCCGCTTCCGCCGGTGACAAGAACCCTCATGAGCTGCTCCCAGTGCCACTATGCTCGGAGAATATCACGATGGACGATTTCAGAAGTGGATGGAGCCACCGCAGATGATTTCAATCCTCGTCCTGACTTTGAACGAAGAGAATAATCTTCCGTCGTGTCTTGAATCGGTGAAGTGGTCAGATGATATTCACGTTCTCGATTCATACAGTAGAGACCGCACAGTTGAGATTGCCCGAGACCATGGGGCGCATCTCTGGTTTAGGAAGTTCGACAGCTTTGCCCAGCATCAGAACTGGGCACTCTCAAACGTCACATTCAAGTACCCGTGGGTTCTCTATCTTGACGCTGATGAGCGAGTCACGCCAGAGTTGGCGGCCGCGGCGCAGAAGGCCGTTGCAGATCCGCATGATTTCGTAGCGTTCAAAATACAGCGAAGGGACTTCTTTCTGGACACCTGGCTAAAGCACGTCCAGATGACAGCCTACTATGACAGACTTTTTCGGCCGGAGAAAATGCGATACGAGAGGCTGGGTCATTGCGTATCGAAACCAGACGGCCCTATCTCGACAATTAACGGATATCTCGATCACTATCCATTTAGTAAGGGGATAGGTGACTGGGTAAGTCGGCATAACTTCTATAGCTCGCAAGAAGCGCAACAGGCGGTCATCAACCGCGAATCTAATCAGCCTGGGACCATAAGCCTGAAGGAAATGGTTTCTGGCGACACGAGCGAGCGGCGCCAAAAACTGAAGGATCTGTTTTACAGATTGCCAATGAGACCGTTTCTAAAGTTCATAGTCATGTATGTTCTAAAGCGCGGATTCCTGGATGGAAGGGCAGGCTTCGTCTATTCAGTTCTGATCAGTTACTACGAGTTCCTGATTATTCTCAAGATCAGGGAACTGCTCACAGAGCAATCGGCGCCCGGTTCAAATCGTGAGAGTCTGGCCGGGAAGGATAGTTCAAAGGATGCTTCGGCGGAGCCGGCCGGGGTCAAATGATCGTCGAGATGGCGATGCAATGCCGCAGGGGAGATAGCGGCTTTCCTAAGATTTGACAAGGAAGTAAGATTCAATTGCGCGCATGACGGTCCGATGATTGAGAACCGGGGCCGTGCTCTCGTATTTGGCGGCCCAGCAGATCTGGTTTACGATGTCGCGCGGATAGCACGAGCGCAGTTCCTGCTTAAGATTGTTTTGAATGAAGTCGATCAGGGTGTCGGCAACCTCAAATTCAAAGTGAATTCCGCGTTGGACAGCGATCCTGCGGAAGATCTCGCGGAACTCCTGTGGCGTTGATGCTCCTATCCGGATTTTTGTCTGAATCCGCCGCAGAAATGCAGCGTCAAGCAACTGAGTAGGATCGAGGTTCGACGCGAAGACAACCAGCATCTCAAATGGAATTTCGATCTTCCTTCCTCCAGCCAGCGTGAGAAAGTCGATTCTCCTGTCGAGCGGAACGACCCAGCGATTAAGCAGGTCGTCCGGACGCACCCTCTGGCGTCCGAAGTCATCGATAATCAGGACGCCGTTGTTCGCCTTCATCTGTACAGGGCCGGAGTAGAACTTCGTCGCCGGATTGTACTGCAAGTCCAGCATCTCGATGGTCAGTTCACCGCCGACCTGGACAGCCGGACGCCGGCAAAGCACCCAACGGTCATCGTGCCCATGGGGTTCAAGGTTGTCCATGTGGTGATGAACGGTCGGGTCATACACGGTGATCACTTGGCCATCGACCTCGACCGCATAGGGAAGCCAGACATGATCTTCCGCCAGAACCCGAGATAAAGTCTCGGCAATGGTCGTCTTTCCAACGCCCGGCGGCCCGTATAGGAAGATCGCGTTGCCGGAGTTCAACGCCGTTCCAAGTTGCCAGAGCGTCTCGCTATCCAAAACAAGCTGAGAAAAAGCGCGTTCGACGTCTGCCGGATGGACCTCGACGTTGGTGACGCATTGTTTCTTTACCTGCTCGACGTAGCTCGAAAGCGGAACCGGAGTGGGACCTGAATACTGGCTTTGAGCGAGAATCTCCTGAGCCCGTGTTCGGCCTTGCGAAGTGATTGCCAGGTTGGCAATCTGGCCGCTCATGCCCGTCACCTGGCAGAGCTGTTCGGTGCGAAGCCTCTTCAGGAGCTCGTTGGCCACTTCAAAGCTCAGGCGCATGAGCTTCGATAGCTCCAGGACCGAGAACGGCCCCGAGAGGTAAAGCATTTTCAGCGCGAGCTCTTCCAGAACTGCCTGGCGCAAACCGACTTCGGGAATGGTCAGCGGTTTGTGTGTCGGCCCGCTCACCACCGGTTCGGTTTTTAAGAAGTCCTGAAGGTTGAGGGAGGGTTCCATCCAAGTCACCGAAATCCCCGCCAGTATACGATGCTCCATTCACGATAAAGGCGGGTCATTTCCGGCGCATGACACGCGGGTAACTGATCAAACCCCCGACAAAGCCTTTCCATTTTACGAAGGAAGCGAGACCCTCCTGCGTACGCGCACAGAAAAACATAGCAAGGACTTGCGGACATTTGTCCTGATCTGTCTGAGAGAGCACTCAGCCTGTGTAGAATTCTCCCAGCGGCAAGGGGTGGCTGAAGAGATAGCCCTGGAATGAATGGCAGCCCAAGCGAGCCAGAAATGCCCGTTGCTCCTCCGTCTCTACTCCCTCGGCGATGACAGACAAGCCCATCGCCTTTCCGAAGGAAATGATCGCCTGCGCGACCGCTCCGCTGATCGGATCGGCGAGAATCTCGCCGACGAACATGCGGTCAATCTTGATCTGATCCAGAGGAAGGCGCTTGAGATAGCTCATCGATGAATATCCCGTGCCAAAATCCTCAAGCGAGAATGTCACGCCGTGAGACTTGAGCAGTTTCATCCGGGCGATGACGTCTTCGATGTTTTCGCCAAACATGCTCTCACTGAGTTCGATCTTGAGATTTCCTGGATTGGCTCCAGTGCGATCAAGAGTTCTCAGGACATGATCGACGAATTTTGGATGGCGAAATTCGCGTGAACTCACATTCACAGCAACGGAGAGATGAGCACCTTCTTTTCGGTTCGCCCAGGCAGCAATCTGAGAGCATGCGGTCTCGAGCACCCAACCCCCCATCGGGAAGATGAGGCCGGTCTCTTCGGCGAGAGGGACGAATTCATGGGGGTTCACGATTCCCCGGCTTGGGTGCTTCCACCGGATAAGAGCCTCAGCGCCAATCAACAGACCGCGATCGAGCTGCGGCTGGTAGTAGAGCGAGAACTGGTTGTCTCGCAGCGCGAGGCGAAGATCTCTTTCCAGGGCAACGCGGGCATCAACAGAAGCCTGTAGCGCCGGCGCAAAGAAGAACATTGCATTTCTTCCGGCCGCCTTGGCCTGGTACATCGCAATGTCGGCTTGCTGCAGGACTTCGTTGGTGCTCTCATTCTGGTTGCCAAATACCGTGATGCCCATGCTTGACGTTGTGTGGCATTCGCGACCCTCGAGAATATAAGGCTGATTGATGGCGCTCAGAATCTTGCCGCCCACGGTACGAGCCTGTGCCGCCGCGATCTCCGGTACCTGGCTCAGGTCTTCGAGGATGATCACGAATTCATCGCCGCCGAGCCTCGCAACCGTATCTGCTTCTCGTACACAACCCGAGATTCGCCGGGCAGTCTCCTGCAGCATCAGATCGCCGATATGGTGGCCAAGCGTGTCGTTCAACGACTTGAATCCGTCGAGGTCGACAAACAAGAGCGCATGCTTGGCGCCGCTGCGCACGCTCGAAATCAGCGCCTGGCGCAGGCGCTCCCAAAGCAGTCGCCGGTTTGGAAGGGTGGTCAGCGTGTCGTAGAAAGCCAGGTTACGAATCTTCTCTTCGTCGGCTTTTGCAGCCGACACGTCCCGAATGAAGGAGAGGACGCAGGCGGCACCGTCAACATTTGCATACGATGCGGAAATCTGCCCCCAGAAAACCTCGCCACTCTTTCGCCGCAACCGGATTTCGAGATCACGGAAGCCGGATAACTCGTCGAGAGCCTCGGCGAGTTTCACGCGATCGCTATCATCAGCCCAAAGATCGAGTTCAATCGACTTGCGAGCGACGATCTCCTCGCGGTCATATCCCAACATCTCGAGCAGAGCCGGGTTGGCATCGAGAATCTTGCCATCGATGACCTGAGTGATCAGAACTCCATCCGGACAGGTGTCAAAGGCACTCCGGTAGCGATCGTCCCTAGGCATTTCTGTCTCGACGCGCGGGGCGACCGAGACGTGCCCTGGGATCGTGCGTTCCCTAATTGCCACGGCGTGACCCAACAAATGAGATGGCCAGCCCTCACGATCCCGAAGGAGCGATACCGTGAGCCTCGTCCACACTGGCTCGCCGTTCTTTTTGTTTAGCCGGATCTCAAGGCTGGCGGCGTCGGATGCGCCGGACCATAGGCGGCGAAAAGCCTCGAGACAGGAGGCTCCGTCCTCTTCGGAGGTAATCTCCTGGAAGCTTAATCCTCTGACCTCTTCCCGAGCGTAGCCGATGATGCTCGCAAACTCGGTATTGCAACGGAGGATTTGACCCTCAGGCGTCGCGTGGACAATCCCCACGGTGGAATGCTCAAGGAAATCCCGGCCCTCCATCGTGGTCTTATCTGGCATGAGGATTATCCGCTTCCCCGGTGTGGTATTTGCTGGAATTGTAGCGCTCACCGTCTTGTTTTCAATGACTTGAACGCCCGATGCTGGGGGAAAACGGAAGCTTTTGTCACCACTATCGTGCACAAGCGTAATCACACAAAAGGATCATTCGGCATCGGTTAGGCTACTCCTTTAGATGACCCCGCGTGAATCACCCAAGAGTCGTACCTGGCCGAACATGCGGAGGATATTGAGGTAATGGGCCGAGCAAACCTGTCTGGAGGTGACTCTCGGGTATGCATTGTACGGAAGGGACGTTTCAAAACAGGCAAGCATATGATATATATAGAGTTATACAGTCATCGCATCGATTTCTTCTTGCGCCGCTTGATATCGGCCCTCACGCCAATCTCTTTGCGGGCCCCTGCGTGCTGTTTGAGGCCGATGGATATCTTCGATGTATGAATCCAGAACATCCGCACGCGAAAAGACGGGGTTCGCGTTCTCTGGATGCCTGCGTTTTTTTTGTGTCTTGGGTTTCATTCAGATAGCGGCCGCAACAAGCAGTATCGTGGCCCTGGCGCAGAGCGATGTACCCAAGATTGCCTCATCACCCCCTGCCAAGATTCAGGCGCGACAAGGATTTGCGATTCCGCTGATTTCTGATGCTCTCCGGCTCTCGGATTTCGCGGCTGGGGAGCCGCGTCCTGATCTGAAAAGTAAGCTGACCCAGGTTACTGATTTCATCCAACAGGTACCCAACGATGGTGACCCGGCAACCGAGAAGACGGAGGTCTGGCTTGCGCGTTCGCAGACCACTCTCTACGTTATCTTCATTTGCCACGACCGGCATCCGTCCGAGATCCGCAGCCACCTGGTCCGGCGCGAGAATCTTCTGAACGACGATAATGTCTCGGTGCTGTTCGATCCGTTTCAGGATCGACGCAAGGGCATTTTGTTCACGGTCAATCCCTCAGGGGTTCAGGCCGACGCCCTTTGGACTGAGAACAAAGATCCTGATTACAGCTATGACCAGGTCTGGGACTCAGAAGCCTCCACATTTCCAGGAGGCTGGATGGCTCTGTTCGCCATCCCTTTCAGGAGCATTCGATTTCGGACTGACTCTCCCGATTGGGGCGTTGTCTTCATGCGCAATTTGCCGCGCAACAGCGAGGTGGATTTCTGGCCGCGTGTCTCGAGCACGGTGACGGGAACGTTGAGCCAGGAGGGCACGTTGCATGGAATCGAGGGCGTCTCGGGATCTCGTGGACTCCAACTCAACCCATACGTTCTGGGGCAAAGCGAGCGCGAACTGATCAATATCGACCCTCTCAATCCCTACTACAGCTCGCGGCAGCTTGAGGGGACTGCGGGAGGCGAGGCCAAGTTTGTCTTCAAAGACAGCATGGTGCTGGACGGGACCATTAATCCCGATTTCAGCGATGTGGAGTCGGATCAGCCACAATTCACCGTGAACCAGCGTTATCCGGTCTACTTTCCCGAACTGCGGCCGTTCTTTTTGGAGAACTCGAACTACTTCACTACCCCGATTCTGCTGGTCTACACGCGCAATATTGTTCACCCGGAGTACGGGATTCGCGGAACTGGAAAGGTGGGCAAGACAAACATCGGATTCTTTCTGATCGACGACCGGGAGCCAGGGCAAACCGTCGCACCCGGCGATCCACTGTATGGGAAGCGATCGCTGAATGCGGTCGGTCGCATCTCACGGGATCTTGGAAAGGATTCGAGTGTCGGGCTGATTTATACCGACGAGGAGTTTGGCGGCGGGTGGAACCGGATCGGCGGCGCCGACTTCACTGCTCGATTGAGCAAGACCTGGACAGTGCAGGGTCAGATGGTCGAGAGTTCCACGATGCAGCCTGCCCACGACGACCAGCCTGCTGCCTACTCGGCCGGTCCTGCAAGCAGGCTCGAAATCGTGCGTGCCGGGCGCTCATTCAACCTGATCAGCGTGAACAGGGACTACAGCAGCGGCTTTCAGACGCAGCTGGGGTTTATCCCCACGTCGAATATTTACAATGCCCAGGACCATGTCATGTATCAATGGTTTCCCAAGGGCAGCGTGATTCAGAGTATCGGCGTGGAGACGAACCAGTCGCTAGCATGGGATCACCAGGGCAACCGTCTTTACCATTACTCGACGTTTGACCCGTTTGTGCTGCTTCCGCGCAACATCGTCTTTGCACCCGTCGGAGGGCAGAACTCCGATACACTCGGCCCGCAGGATGGAACCCTCTTGACGGAAAACCGGAATTACACCGAGAACTTCGGCGGATTTCTGTTTCGAGGCGCTCCATGGACGCAGCTGAACGTGAATATCTATGGGCAGTTTGGGGGGAACGTGAACTACAACCCGGTGGCGGGTGCAGTTCCTTCTCTGCTGCACCAACAGTTGATTCAGGCACTTGTGTCGATTCAACCGACGCGGAAGCTAACCGCAGACAACACGTACCTTCTCGATCGTAATCACTCTGCGGAAAACGGAGCCTCGGTGTACGAATCGCAGACTCTGCGTACGAAGCTCAACTATCAGTTCACGCGGTCGATCTCGATCAGAGCCATCGCGGAGTATGACTCGACGCTGGTAAATCCGGCGGAGACCTCTCTGCAGCGCAAGAAGCAGATCGGGACACAGGGACTGATCACGTGGTTGCCGCATCCCGGGACGGCTATCTATATCGGATACAACGACGACCTGCAGAACCTCGACCGTGCGCTCTGCAACCGAATGCCGAATGGGCAATGCGATCCCGACAATCCCGAACCGCCGCGCTCACCCGACTACTTGAACGACGGACGCCAGTTCTTCATCAAGGCTTCGTATCTGTTCCGGTTCTAGGCAACGTGAGCGGCAAGCCCTGATCCTCCCGCGCTTCGAGTGCAAGGATCGATCGCCGGCAAATAAGCAACGGGACACTGCCAAAGACTCCAAAACTGCAGTCAATCAAGCGCCATGGGATGGGGATTCCGCGGATGTGGCCAGCGATCAGCGCGAGAGGAATAATACCGGCGCAGGCAATGAGCCCGAAGGTGATGAGCCATTTATCCCGGACGGGATCGACGTATGGACCGATGAACGCAACCGCAATGACGAGGTGCGCGAATGCGAGCCAATCAGTGCCGTAGGCAAGAAAGGGGAATCTCGCATTTGTTGATGCAAGAGCTTCGCTCACACGCTCGATCCACGGCAGCAGAGTGGATTGAGCCGGTGGCTTCAGCCAGCTGGATTGGAGAAAGGAAACGAGCCATGCGGTCTCTCGCTGGAGCGGAAAGGCAGTAACGCCGCTCAGGATCAAACCGAGGATGAAGATAGTAAGCCAGATGCGGATTCTGCGGACGTGATCGGCCTTGGACATGGATGCGATCAGATTAGCTGATTATGGCTTGCTTCATGATAAGGCGAATGGCCCAGGGGAGAATCCACTGGCACGCCTCCGAAGCGCCGTTCGCGCCGATTGAATTCGTCGAGCGCCGCATCCAGATCCGCTTCATTGAAGTCGGGCCACATGCGGTCAGTGAAGAGCAGCTCTGCATAGGCCGATTCCCAAAGCAAGAAGTC
>Ga0335069_10010525_pt1 | contig 13104 bp, 10 predicted proteins | sample Lox_Sample_11_FD_206714 | JGI IMG/M metagenome (GOLD analysis project Ga0335069, IMG submission 206714) | Soil microbial communities from Loxahatchee National Wildlife Refuge, Florida, United States - Lox_Sample_1.1 | ecosystem: Environmental > Terrestrial > Soil > Wetlands | place: USA... | reverse complement strand
ACCATCCTCGCCGCCCTCGCGGCCGCTCAAAAATTTCCCACGCAATCCGACGCCGCCTCGGTGTAAGTGCCGCTCTTACACCCACTGTTTAAGGCTTAAGGTCTATCGCTTACGGCTGCTTAACATTGATCGCCTTCTCGATCGCATCCACCAGCGTCTGATCCCTGCCATCTGGATCGAACCCTTCCGCACGGTAGGCAATCTTTCCCGTCCGATCCAAAATCACCGTGGTGGGGAACGAATTTACCTGCAGCAGCCCATCCAACCCATCCGCAAACAGCACAGCCGTCCGCGGTTTTTCTTCTGCGAGATACGGCGCCACCAGGGTCTCATCTTCATCGCAATTTACTTCAAAGAACGCAACGTCTTTCTCTCGTCCCAGAAACCGAGTCGCTATCTTTTCGAAGTGCGGCTCCCACTCCCGGCAAGGCCCGCACCACGTCGCCCAGAAATTCATCACCACCACTTTCCCTTTCGTCTCCGCCATCGAAAATGCCGAGCCGTCCGCCACCTTCCGCAGCACAAAGTCCGATGGTTCCTTCAGTCCCTTATTCCTTGCGGGTTTCGGCGTTGCCGTCGCCGCTGCGGCCTCGTCATACACGTGCAAAATGTAATCACCCAGCCCGTCATCGGAGCCGTGCGCCAGGCGCCACACGTTTCCCAGCTTCTTCCGTACCTCTGGCCGGGAAGCGCTTCCCTGCGTCCCATCAGCCGTTGCAAACGCCAGCGCGTACTCGTGAACCGCGGTCGTCAAGTCCTTCCTTTTTTCCGCCAGTTCGCCCAGGCGTTCCGCGGCCGCCGAATTCGCCGACATTTTGTAACTGCCTTCATAATCCTTCTGCGCATTCTGCGGATCATTCAACTTTTCGTACAGCCTGCCCCGCACCAGCAGCACCGCGGCCACGTCGCGCTGCTTGTCCTTTTCAAACTGTTCGTTCGACTGCCGTGGCGATTTTCCAGACACCGGTTCCCGCCGGATAATCTCCAGCATCCGGGTGCAATAGCTGGTCGCTCGCCGCCACCCGGCCGCATCTCCATACCGCTCCAACAGCTGCACGGAAAGCAGGTTGATCGAAAGGTCGTCCGGATTCAGCGCCACCATGCGCTCGGCATAATCTGTCGCCGTGGCAAAGTCGCGGAGTTGCAGGCTCGATTCCACCAGTGCCCGGTAGATCTGGGGCCGCTGCGAAGACTCCGGATACTTCTTCAAGAACTCCTGGAGGTTCCGCACCATCGCGGCCCGGTCATTTCCTGCCAGGTCGATGGCCCTTTGTAGATCCTGCTGCTCCAGCGCTAGCTCTCGCGCGGCCGCTTCTTTTGGCGAAAGAGGTTTGGCCGGGGCGGCAGAAGGCGCAGCGCCCTGGTCCGTGTTTGTTTTTTCCTGGGAAGCAGCAGTGAAGGGAACTAATCCCAAAAGAAGAAGAAGCAATCCGGCCAGCCGGCCCGAAGATGGATGCGCAAGCGTCACATCCCAAATTGTACCGGGCTATCCGTCTTTTGCCGAATCCGCTAGCGCCTGCTTCTAGCAGGCAAGCATCCCCGCAGCCAGGATAGTGGCATTACCAATTGCACCAATGCCCTACGCGCTGCCCACGCTCACGCTTCCCGATATCGTGTGCACTTCCACGCGCCCCGCTGAATCCCCAATATGCGCCCGCAGCGAATGCTTGCTCTGTTCTTCCAGAATCACGGGAATACTGGACCGGATATCACCCGAAGTGGACTCCGCCGACAGCAAGAAGCTCGCATCCTTCGGCACTCGCAATTGCACCGAGCCCGATACCGTTTTCAAGTCCCAAAAGCGGTTTGCGCTCGGATTTCCCGAAACCTGAATGGTTCCCGAAATCGCGTGCACCTTCAAATCGTTCGTCGCTTGTTCCACCTCGATGGACCCGCTCGCCGTCGAAGCGTCCACCCGGTCCGCCGGCCGCTTGATCCGGATCGAGCCCGATGCCGCGCTCACCCGTAATTCGCCCTTCACATCCGCCACCTGCGAATCGCCAGAAGCGCTTGACACGCGCACATACCCGCCAATCGTCCCAATGTCAATCGACCCGCTCGCCGCGTTCACTGTGGCATCCCGGTCCACGCGGTAGACGTGCACATATCCCGAAGCCGAACTCGCCTTCACCGGTCCCTTCACGTTATCCACCGTGATTCCGCCTGACGCCACTTCCGAGTCGATCTCCGTGTCGTGTGGCACTTCGATCTGATAATCAATCGAAACGTTCTTGAACCACGAGGAATTCTTTCCGATGCGAATCGTATTTCCGTTCTGCTCCAACGGAGGATTCGCCGCAACCTCATCCACGCTCTTGGCCCCACCACCAAACATCGACCACCCGCCCGGCATCACCTTACCGTGGACGTGTACCGTGCCGTCGGCGCTGCCTCGAATCTCCACATTGCCGGATCCGTTGCTCACTTCCAGCCGCGCCGGTGCGGTCACGGAAAACGAGCGGTCAAATGTTGCGGAATCGCCGCCGGCGGCGTTCGCGGAAGCGGTCCACGCAAGAGCCCAAAGGGCCAATCCAGTGAGGGTGATAAAGCGGCGTCGGTTCATCGGTTGAATGGTGCCCGGTCGATCGGGCCCTCCTGCAGGAGATACGCAGATTGGTCTTAGGATGTTCCGGCCGCTTTCGCCAGCCCCTCGTTCAACGAACCCTGGCGGTATCCCTCTAAATCCAAAGCCACATAGGAGAATCCGGCCTGTTTCAAGCCCTGCACGATTGCAGCCGCCATGGCCGGTTCCTGCGCCCGCGGCATCTCGTCCAAAGCCAATTCCACCCGACCCAGCTTGTCGTGCAGCCTCACGCGGAATTGCCGGAATCCCAGCGCCCGCAACGCAGCCTCACCGCGTTCTACCAGCGACAATCGCTCCGGCGTCACCTCGGTGCCGTAGGGCAACCGCGACGACAAGCACGCCGAAGCCGGCCGGTCCCAGCAGGGAATTCCCGCGCGCCTCGCCAGCAGCCGGATCTCCGCCTTGTGTAGCCCCGCCTCCAGCAGCGGCGTCAACACCTTGTGTTCTGCCGCCGCCCTCTGCCCCGGCCGAAAATCTGATGGGTCATCTGCATTCACGCCATACGCCACCGCCGCGAACCGCCGCTCCGCCGCCAATCCATCCAGGGCCGTAAACAACTCATCTTTGCAGTAGTAGCACCGGTCCCCCTTGTTGGCCCGGTACGCCGGATTCGCCAGTTCGTGCGTCCCGATGTACTCGTGCCGCACCTTTGTGGCCTTCACAAACAACTCCACCTGCTCGCGATCGTAAGCCGAATAACTCTCCGAAAGCGCCGTCACCGACAGCGCCCTTTCTCCCAATACGCGATCCGCGGCCCAAGCCAGATACGCCGAATCAATCCCGCCCGAAAGCGCCACAATCAAAGAAGGCACTTCCCCGATCCGCGCAAACAGCCGCCGCTCCTTCTCCTGGGCCGCCGCCTCCGACGCCTCTCCGTTCCGAATTGTCACCAGGGTTTCCATATTAATTCATGTGGCCCAGGCACTCTTGCCTGTGCGACCTTAATACCCTAACTTCGTTCACTCTCCACTACCTTCCACATCATCTTCATTTCTCACTTAAAATCCAACAACACCTCCACCGTCCCCTTCGCCGGATCCGTCTGCAAATAATGCCCCACAGTGTCGTAATGGATCGGTATATCCCGGAAAATCGTCTCCCGATGGGATTCCAGTCGCAGCAAAAAATCCTCAAAAATCTTCTTGTTGAACAAATCCCCCGGCCTTATGGTCCACGCGTCCCGGATCATTCGCTCCCCGGTCAGCGACATCCCGGAAATCGTCATCGCCCCAAATCGATACTGCGTCCCTTCCTCAATCGTGACCGCATACGAAACCGTATGCGCCACGTCATCGTATACTGGTGACGGCGTCACCTTCGCCTCCAGATAACCCCGCTCTCCATACTCTTCCCGAACGCGGTCCCACGCCCCGAAGATTGCCTGCCCGTTCGCCACATCGCCTGCCTTCATCCCCAACACATTATTCAGTGTGATGGTCGAAATCGCCGAGTTACCCTTCCACTCCGCGTCCTTCCACTTGTAAATTGCACCCGGAGCGCACGGCACGTATACGGGAATCTGCTCAGCCAATTTCTGCGCATTGGGATCGCCCGTCAGTCGCACCTCGGGTGGCCCGATCTTTGCCTGCAGAAAACCCTGCTGCTGGTAGATCGGCCGGATTTGTTCCGCCAGGAACAAGTCAATCGCCAATCTTGAATAGGGGTGATTCAGAATCTCGGGCATGTGCGCGCGCACCGCCGAGTCCTGCACGAGTTTCGCATCGCTGAATTCCAGGCTCGCAATTTTCGGCACCACGCCCGCCACGCTGAATTGCTGCTCCGAGCCGTCCCCCAGCGGATTCAACACCACCTGGTGCGTCACCTCCGCGTGCGGTTCCCGCACCGCAATCAACTGTTTCAACGCATCCGCGGTCCGGTCCACCACATCGCCCGCCTCCGGCAGATGTCCATCATAAAAGGGAAGCAGCTTTTGGATCGCCGCATTCAGCTCCGAATCGTCATACCAGGGAAAATTGTCATAGGAAACCAGCAGCCGCGGATTCTCCTCCGCCTGAAATGTCACGAACACCTTGTCCGTCTTCGTATCGAACTTGTACGTGATCTTGGCAAAAAGCCCCGTGCGCACCAGCGCGTCGGCGGCTTCCTGCAGATCGCTGCGTCCCACCTTCGCGCCTGTCTTGAGGCCGGATAAATAAATGGCCTGCTCTTCCGTGAGGTGTTTTAGGCCTTCAACGTGAATTTCTTTGAGCTCTGCGGTCTGCGCCTGCACCTCAGGCACGCCGAAAAAGAGAAGGAGTGCTACCACCACCAGAACCAGGAAATGTGGTCGCATACCCCAATTCTATCCGATTCTCGGTAGCACCGGCATCCTTGTAGGGGCGGCTTTACGCCGCCTTCTTGCTTTGATGTTTTGTATTGGCCGACCTTTAGGTCGGTTCTCCTGGGGCCGGGCCTTCCGGGGTGGCCCGCTCTCCTTACTCCACCGTCACCGACTTCGCCAAATTCCTCGGCTGGTCCACGTCGCACCCTCTCCGCACCGCGATGTGATACGCCAGCAGTTGCAACGGAATAATCTCCAGCATCGGCGCCAGCAAATCCGGCGCCGCCGGCAACTCGATAATATGGTCCGAAGCCTCCCGGGCCAGGTGATCCCCGGTCGTCACCACGGAAATTACAATCCCATCTCGCGCCTTCACCTCTTTAATATTCGAAACGCTCTTCTCATACAGAGTCATCGAAGCCGCATCCGATTCATCCCGCGTCGCCAGGACCACCACCGGCAAATTCTCGTCAATCAGGGCATTCGGCCCATGCTTCATTTCGCCCGAAGGATAGCCTTCCGCGTGAATGTAGGAAATCTCCTTCAACTTCAAAGCGCCTTCCAGCGCGATGGGATAATGAATCCCGCGTCCCAGATACAGAAAATCCGACTGCCGGAAAAACTGTCTCGCCAAGTTCTCGTAAAAGCCCGTCTCCTCTGCCTGGAGAATCGTCTCCATCTTGTGCGGAATCCGCGTGAACTCCAGCATCAGCTTTTGCGCCGCATCCGCTGAAAGTTTTCCTCGGATCTGTCCCAAATGGGACGCCAGCAACAACAATGCCGCCAGTTGCGAAGTAAACGCCTTCGTCGAAGCCACCCCAATCTCCGGCCCTGCATGCGTCAAAATCGTTCCCGCCGCCTCCCGCGTAATCATTGAGCCTTTCACATTGCAAATCGCCAGGCTCGGCGAGCCCTTCTGCTTCGCCTCCCGTTGTGCCGCCAGCGTATCCGCCGTCTCGCCGGACTGGCTGATGCACACCGTCAGCGTCTTCTTGTCAAGGATCGGATCCCGATACCGGAACTCGCTGCCGTAATCTACCTCCACCGGCATGCGCGCCAGCCGCTCGATCATGAACTTTCCCGCCAGCCCCGCGTGCCAGCTTGTTCCGCACGCCACGATGCGCACATTCTGAAACTCGCGGAACTGCTTCTCCGTAATGGCCATCTCGTCCAGGAAAACTTTCCCGCTGTCCTGCGAAATGCGTCCCAGCAGCGTGTCTCGCACCGCCCGCGGCTGCTCGAAAATCTCCTTCTGCATGAAATGCTTGTAGCCGCCCTTTTCCGCCATGATCGGGTCCCACGCCACATGGTGGGCCGGCCGCTCCACGGGCTTCCCGTCTAAATCCGTAACGCGCACGCCGTCGCGGCTCAACACCGCCACGTCGCCGTCCGCGAGGAAGAAAATCTCACGTGTGTGCTCCAGCAGCGCCGGAATGTCGCTGGCCACGAAAAATTCTCCGTCACCCAAACCAATCACCGAGGGCGGCCCGATCCGCGCCGCAATCAGTTTCTGCGGATCTTTCGCCGACAAAAACACCAGCGAATAAATCCCCCGCAACTCCTTCAGCGTCTTCCGCACCGCCTCTTCAAACGGCAAACCCTTTGCGTATTTCTCCACCAGGTGCGCCACCACTTCGGTATCCGTTTCCGTCGCGAACTTGTGCCCCTCGTGCTGCAATTTCTCCTTCAGTTCCAGGTAATTCTCGATAATCCCGTTGTGCACCACCACGTACTGCCCCGTGCAATCCCGGTGTGGGTGCGCGTTTTCTTCCGTCGGCCGCCCGTGCGTCGCCCATCGCGTGTGCCCGATCCCGTAGGTTCCTTCAATGGGCGACTCGCGCAAGACCTCTTCCAGATTTTTCAGCTTTCCCGGCGCTCGCCGGATTTCAATCTTTCCCGCCCCATTTACTACGGCGATGCCGGCCGAGTCATACCCCCGATACTCGAGCTTCCGCAGCCCTTCAATGATCACCGGCACCACTTTTTTGGGTCCGATATAGCCGACAATTCCGCACATGCGGGAGTCTCCTAGAAGGTGTAAATCCAGAGTAGCATGCGCACTCTCAGCGCCGCATGCGAGTACAGTAAATTCTTCGGCAAAGTTACTGCGAGACCGGCTCGTTAAACGTGCGCTGCATTTCGTAGGTATTCAGCTTGTGGTTGGCGTCAAAATAGAAGGTCACCCGCGCAGTAACCGGCGTCACCGTCTGTGTGTCAATGTGCCGGATCGTCGTGACAATCGTTCCTTGCTTTCCCGTCGGTAGCACCGGATACCCGCGATTGTCCAGGAACGTCAGCACGTTCGCTTCCGGCGTACCCACTGGTAAGTGTTCATCCAGCATGTCCTGAATCGGCTTCAGCTGCGGATCAGCAGTCCGCGGCGTCTTCTGGCAGCCGCTCAGCGCCAGCAGGATTGCGCCGAGAAGAAGAAACGCAGGGAGGGCCCAGCTTCGGCTCGCGGTTCCGCGATGTGTGGAAGGGAGCATTTCCATCGGCCTTGCGTTTATTCCACGATCTCGAATCGAAACTCTTCGATCACCGGGTTGGCCAGCACTTCCTTCGAAATCCGTTCCACCTGTTTCTGCGCTTCGTCCCGGTTCCAGCCTTCCAGATCCAACACAAAAAACTTCCCCTGCCGCACATCCGAAATCTGTTGGTACCCCAGGCTCGACAAGGCATGCTGAATCGTCTTTCCCTGCGGATCAAGAACCGTCCGCTTCGGCATTACCCAGACATGTGCTTTCATGTCCCACAGTATAGCAATTCCGCCCAGCGCCTTCACCCTGCCCAGAAGTGTAGGGGCGGCCAGCTTCTTACCTGTGCCTTCTGTGTTCTTCCTCTGCGCTCTCTGTGTTAAAAGACCTGGCAGTCTCACCGAACCCGAGCAAACGCATGTCGAAAACTGTTCTCGACAAGCGATTCCAACTCCTCCTCTGTCAGCCCCATTGCATGCGCGGCCTGGTATTCAGTCTCCAGTGACGTGTGAAACATTGCCGGATCATCCGTCGAAAGGGTCACCGGAACGCCTTTTCGCATCAATTCCGGCAATGGATGCTCGTCCATCCGCACATCTTTTTTCTTACGTTGAAGCCCGAGAGCGCCGGTCCGCAAATTGCTCCCCAGGCAAATCTCAAGGGGAATCTCCTTTTCCGCCAGCAACTCCATCAACTCGTCGTCGTGAATTGCCGCGATTCCGTGCCCGATCCGCTCCACACCCAGCAGTTCCACCGCCTCCCGAATCTTCTCCGGTCCGCCAATCTCCCCCGCGTGAATTAATCGGTGTAAGCCATGCTCCGCCGCTCGCTGATAGGCGCGTTGAAACGCCACCGTCGGCAAACTCAGCTCATCGCCGCCAATGCCGAACGCCACAATCCGCTCGGACTTGCACCCCCTCGCCGCCTCCACAACCCGCATCGCCGCCTCGGCCCCAAACTGCCGCACCGCATCGAAGATCCAGTTCAGCCGTAACCCGCGCTTCTCAAACGGCTCCGCGGCCCGCAAAATCGCCTCGAAGTTCGCCTCCGGCCTTTGCTTCCGCAAAAACATCACGCCCACCGAAAGCGTCACCTCCGCATATACGACCTGCTGCTCCAGTAGTTGTTCTGCAAGATCCTCGGCCACCAGCGCGAAATCCCCTGGATCCAGCAAAAACGAAGTTATCGATTTGAAGGCATCTAAAAAACTGGCAAAATCCGTATACGAATACCGCCTGTGCACCTCAGCTTCGGTTAGCTGCACGTGATGTCGGGCCGCCAGTTTCACCGCCACCTGCGGCCGAATCGAACCCTCCAAATGAACATGCAATTCCGCCTTGGGAAGGGAAGCAATGCGTTTGGGAAGAGAGTTCTGAGACACCTAGGCTTCATCTCCAAGTACAATCCGACCCTGGTTTATCTCTCTTACTGATCGCTGATTACTGACGATCACCGCGGCAGCGCCGGCTTTCCTGCGTTCACCCAGGCTGTCATCCAGTAGGATCCCACGTCCGTAGAAGCATCGGAAAGCTGCCGGATCAGTGCAGCCGCAGTTAAGTTATAAAACCGGTCGTAATACTCGTCGGTGTACGAAGACAGCCCCTTCTTCGCGTGCCGGTCCGCCAGCAACACCGATTCCACCAGGCTGTGTGCCTCCAGGCATGCGTCAAACGCATAGTCCGTCGGGTCGCCGATAAAAAACGCATCCCGCGGGCTCAGCGGAAAGAACGATCCATACCGCGCAATCAGCACATCATTGAACCGGTCGTTCACGCCGTTCTGCCCGCTCATCCTGCCGTCAAAATTCTCCGTCGTATTGAACGGGTCGTGCGCTTCCGCCACGAAATTCGCCAGGAACGCCGCATCAATCCGGGCCTGGTCCCATTTTCCCGTGCGAAAATCCTCCGTCAGTTTTTCGCTGTAAACGCCGATCTGCCACGGCAGCAGCCCTGTCGACGTAATTTTCGACTTCCCATACTTGTCGATCGCCGCCTTATAGCTGCGCGGCAGTGCTTCGTAGGGAAATTTCCCGTACTTATCGAGCTCAATGAAATGGTTGTTGCGTTCCCAGGGATGCTCGTCGATCAATCCCAGCGGATCGTTCACGTGTTCGCTTAGAAATTTCCGGTTATTCTCGAAAAACAGGCGAATGTCATTCGGCACCGTATCCACGGCCCGGTTCACAATCAGCCGTTGCGCATTTTCGCCCCATGCCCGGGCCTCGCGGGGCGCGAATCCACACGCAAGAAATACCACGGCCAGGAACGGCCCGGCAGTGTAAGCCTTCTGCTGGAGTCGCGAGCGCATATGCGAGACGTTAGGCCTTCGGCGCGGGATTCAGGGTGCTCCGATGGCGGCTATACGCAAAGTAAATCACAAGTCCGATGATCAGCCACACAAAAAAACGGATCCAGTTCTCCAACGTCAGACTGGCCATCAGCAGCACGCAGGTGAGAACGGAGAAGGCGGGCAAAAATGGCACCAGCGGAACTTTGAATCCACGCGCGCGGTCTGGCTGCGTTTTGCGCAGCACCAGCACGGCGATCGCCACCAGCACGAACGCGAACAACGTCCCGATATTCGAAAGGTCCGCCAGCGTTCCGATATCAAAGATCCCCGCCGGAATTCCCACCACGATCCCCGCAATCCAGGTGGCGAAATGCGGCGTGCGAAACCTCGGATGCACTTTACAAAAAGCCGAGGGCAACAACCCGTCCCGCGACATCGCGAACCACACGCGCGCCTGCCCATACTGATAAACCAGCAGCGACGAAATCATCCCCATCAGCGCCCCGATAGTCACCCACCGCTGCAGCTTGTCCAATCCGATGTTGTGCAGCGCCGTCGCCACCGGAGCGGCATCGCCCTTGAAAATGTGGAACGGCTGAATCCCCGTCAGCACCACCGCCACGCCCACATACAGCGTCGCACAGATCAGCAGCGATGCCATGATCCCCAGCGGCAAATCGCGTTTCGGATTTTTGCATTCTTCCGCCGCGGTCGAAACCGAATCGAACCCGATATAGCTGAAGAACACAATCGCCCCGCCGGTCAGGATTCCCTGAAATCCGTTCGGCGCAAACGGCTTCCAGTTGATGGGGTTGATGTATTTCGAAGCAAATATAATGAAAACGAAAATCGCAATCAGCTTGATGCCCACCATGATGCTGTTCGATGTTGCCGACTCCTTGATTCCAGTAACCAGCAGGACGGTCAGAAGCATCACGATCAGGAAGCCAATGATATTGAAGTGCGGCAGCCATCCCACCGCTGGCTGATATGCCGGGGTGCTCAGCGCGTCTGGCAGGTGAATCCCGAACGTGCTCAGCAAGCTGTTAACATACGCCGAAAATCCCACGGCCACAGCCATATTCGAGACGGCGTATTCCAGGATCAAATCCCACCCGATGATCCATGCCACCAGTTCACCCATCGTCGCGTAGGTATACGTGTACGCGCTACCGGCGATGGGAATCATCGAAGCAAGCTCCGCGTAGCAAAGCCCCGCAAACCCGCACACAATCGCCACCAGGAAAAACGAAATGGCGATGGCCGGCCCTGCCCCCGGCCGCCCGGATGCGCCCAGTGCGTGCGCTCCATGCAACAGCACATCCAGAACCGGCGCCTTCAGCAGCGAAGGCACCAGCACCTCTTCTCCTGCCGCTGCGGTCCCCGTCAGCACGAAAATGCCCGTGCCGATAATGGCGCCGATGCCAAGGGCGGTAAGGCTGATCCAACCGAGGGTTTTCTTTAATCGTCGTTCCGGGTGCTCTGCGTCTGCAATGAGTTGATCTATGTTCTTACATCGGAAAAGTTGTGGGTCCACCCATGCTCTCCGCTCGCATCCGGGCGCCTGTGTCGTATTTGAGGAATACGCCACGCACCCTGTTTCAGTCCGGATACGTTATGTGGGAATGATGACGCCCCAATCTATCGCGACTTCGGCCCCTGCGCAACCGGTGCACAGCCATTCCTGGCTGTGCTCTTGCGTCATGTTGTGCCCTGAACCACTGACCTTGAGGGTGCCCCATCCTTTGCGCGCCTTTTGCGCAAAGGGTGGGCTCTTACGATCTAACACCACTTATTTCTGCTGTTTTTCTTTCTGTTCTCGCCACTCGCCACTTCTTCAATCACACCTGTTGCAACTGCGCATACCTCTCCACAAACTTCTTCGTCCCTCTTCCCGGAAAACTCACGCTCACTCTCCGGTCGTCCTCGTCGCCTTCCACGCCCACCACCGTCCCCACGCCATACTCCGGGTGTCGCACCTTCGTCCCCAGCATCGGATCTGCCTGTGCGCCTTTCCTAAGAGCCGGTCGCCCAAACGATGGTGTAGTCGAACGCTCGACCCTCCGCGGTGGCGTTTTCACTGCCGGAGCAGGTAACCCGCGCACCCGCCGCGTAAACTCCTCTGCCGAATATGAATACTCCGGATCGGGTTCGTACCGCCGCGTCTCGCCAATCTCCGCCATCGAGCCCCGCGCCGTCTCCACCATCTCACCCGGGATTTCACTCAAAAACCGCGATGGCAGCGACGCCCGCATCTGCTGCTCGTTTCCAAACACCCGCCGGTACACCGCCCGCGTCAACGTCAACGATTTGCGCGCCCGCGTCATCCCCACGTACACCAGCCGCCGCTCTTCCTCGATCCCTTTTTCCTCATTGATCGACCGGCTGTGCGGGCAAATCCCGTCCTCCATCCCCGTCAGGAAAACGTGGTCAAACTCCAGCCCTTTCGTGCTGTGCAGCGTAATCAGCGTCACGCCCGGCTTGCCCTCGAACGAATCCGCGTCGCTCACCAGCGAAGCCGCGTCCAGAAAATCCGTGAACGATTCGCCCGCGTCCATCGCCTCGGCCACGGCGCGCACCAATTCTTCCAGGTTCTCGATTCGCGCCACGTCTTCCGGCGTATTGCGATCCTTCAGCATGTCCATGTAGCCGGTCTCTTCCAGCACAAATCGCAAATAATCCGCGGGCTCTTTCGTCGCGTACCCCTCCGCCAGCCGCACAATCAGTTCGCGGAACGCCCGTAGTGGCGCCACCGCCCGGCTCGACGCCGGATTCGTCATCAACGACTCCATCGCATCCCAGAACGACAGCGATTCTTTCTGTGCCGTGTCGCGCAACGCATCCACCGTCGTCTTTCCAATCCCACGCGCCGGCACATTCAGCACTCGCAAGAGCGAAACATCGTCCTCCGGATGCAGGGCCAGCCGCACGTACGCCAGCGCATCCTTCACTTCCGCCCGGTTGTAAAAGCTGAATCCTCCAACCAGTTTGTACCGCAGCCCGCGCCGCCGGAACACCTCTTCAAACGACCGCGACTGAAAATTCGTCCGGTACTCCACCGCGCAGGTCTGATCCGGATCGTCGTTCAGAGTCTTTTCCAACTCCCCGGCAACGTACTCCGCCTCAGCCTGCGCGTCCCGCGCCTCGAAATACCGCAGCTTCCCGCCCGCTTCTTTCTCCGCGCGAAGCTTCTTGCCTAGCCGGTCCGGATTGTTCGCGACCACTGCGCCCGCCGCGTCCAGAATCGTCTGTGTCGACCGGTAATTCCGCTCCAGGCGGATCACCTTCGCAGAAGGGAAGTCCTGCGAAAAACTCAGCAAAATCGAAACGTCCGCCCCACGCCACCGGTAAATCGATTGGTCCTCGTCCCCCACCACGCAGACATTCTGCCGTTCGTTCGTCAGCAGCCGCAGCAAGTCGTATTGCACGCGGTTTGTGTCCTGGTATTCGTCCACGTGTACATAGCCGAACCGGTT
>Ga0335069_10010524_pt1 | contig 13105 bp, 9 predicted proteins | sample Lox_Sample_11_FD_206714 | JGI IMG/M metagenome (GOLD analysis project Ga0335069, IMG submission 206714) | Soil microbial communities from Loxahatchee National Wildlife Refuge, Florida, United States - Lox_Sample_1.1 | ecosystem: Environmental > Terrestrial > Soil > Wetlands | place: USA: Florida... | reverse complement strand
CCAACCGCCTCCTCCGCGTCAACGAGCTGATGCAGCGGGAAATCAGCGGTTACCTGCATTCGCGGTACTCGAGCGAGACGGTGGCGATCACGATTTCCGGCGTGGAGGTGACCGGCGACCTGCGCGAGGCGAAGGTCTTCTACTCGGTGGTCGGCGATGCGACCGCACTGGAGCGGGCCGGCCGCTGGCTGCGGCGCAAGCTGCCGGAGCTGCGTTCGATGGTGGCGAAGCAGGTGGTGATGCGGCATGTGCCGGCGCTGACGCTGCATCCCGACGCCTCCGCGGCGCGGGCGCTGCGGGTCGAGCAGCTGCTCGACGAGATCGACCGCAAGGGAGGCCCGGCGTGAGGTACTATCCGGGATATGCGGCGGCCTTCGGGCATTTCCTCCACGGGCTCAAGGGCCAGCGGGTGGTCGTCATCGGCCACCAGCGGCCGGATGGCGACTGCATCGGCTCGCAGGTGGCGCTCTGCCGCGTGCTGCGGGCGACGGGCGTCGACGCCGTGTGCATGAATCCCGACCCGGTGCCACGGCGGGTCCGGTTCCTCGTCGGCGACACGCCGTTCTTCCGGCGCGACGAGCTCGGGCACGACGGGCGGATCGCGGTCTTCACGGACTGCGCGGATCACGATCGGGCCGGCGTGAAGGTGCGGGAAATGCATCCGGCGCCCTACGCCTGCTTCGATCATCACCTCTCGAATGTGGGCTTCGCGAAGCACAATTTCGTCGATCCGGGATCGGCGGCGACGGCCGAGGTGCTGGCGGGGCTGAGCTTCGATGCGGGGCTGCCGCTCGACCACGTCACCGCCCAGGCCCTTTACACGGGCATCATGACCGACACTGGCCAGTTCCGCTTTCCGTCGACTTCGGAGCGCGTGTTCCGGCTCTGCGCCGAGCTCATGACCCACGGCGCCAACCCCGCGCAGGCGGGCATGGAGCTCTACGAGCGCGAGTCCTCGGGCAAGCTGAAGCTGCTCCAGCACTTCATCAACTCGCTCAAGTTCGAGTGCAACGGCCGGGTCTGCGTCGGCACCCTGCCCAACGGCATCTTCGAGCAGGTCGGCGCGAGCGTCGAGGACACCGAGGGGCTGGTCGACTACGCGCGCTCGATCGACGGCGTCGAGGTCGGCGTGCTGATCGAGGAGCGGCCGGGCGTGGTCAAGGCCAGCCTGCGCGCCAAGCACGCCTCGTACCGGATGGACACGGTCGCCCGGCAGTTCGACGGCGGCGGTCACGCGAGCGCGGCGGGCCTGAATTTTCCGGACACCCTGGCGCATTTTTACCCGCTGTTGATCGCCGCGCTCAGCCGGCGGCTCGCCGAGGTCGACGCGGCGAAGAAATGAGCCTGAAGCCCGTCAAGGAGATGGAGGGGGTCCTGCTGGTGGACAAGCCCGCCGGCCTGACGTCGCACGACGTGGTCTACCGGCTGCGCCGCAAGCTGGCGATGCAGCGGATCGGCCACGCCGGCACGCTGGATCCGATGGCCACGGGCCTGCTGATCATGCTCGTGGGCAAGGCCACGCGGATCTCGCAGTACCTGATCAGCCTCGACAAGGTGTACGAGGGCGAGATCACGCTCGGGGTCACGACCAACTCGCAGGACGCGGAGGGCGAGGTGATGGAGACGCGGCCGGTGCCGGAGCTGACCGCCGAGCAGGTGCGGTCGGCCATGCAGGGCTTCCTCGGCGACCAGTACCAGACGCCCCCGATGTTCTCCGCGGTCAAGATCGGCGGCGTGCCGCTCTACAAGAAGGCCCGGCAGGGCGAGGAGGTGGCGCGCGAGCCGCGGTTCATCCGCGTCGCGGCGTTCGACCTGCTGTCGTGCACGCCGCCCAAGCTCACGTTCCGGCTGGCCTGCACCAAGGGCACGTACGTGCGCACGATCGCCCACGACCTCGGCCAGAAGCTCGGCTGCGGGGCGCACCTCTCGGCGCTCCGCCGGACGGCCAGCGGCAAGTTCGAGTTGGCCCGCTGCCGGACGCTGGACGAGATCCAGGCGCTGCCGCTGCCGGAGATCGAAAAGCTCCTGATTCCGGTGTACGAGGCGGCCCCGAGCGTGGTGCGTTGAACCCGGTGCTCCAGTTCGACGGCCTCGCGGCCGTGAGGCTGCCGCCGCGGCCGGCGCACCTCGCGATCGGCATGTTCGACGGCGTGCACCTCGGTCATCAGTCGGTGATCGAGATGGCGGTGCACTCTGCCCGGCGGCGCCACGGGCTGGCGGGCGCGCTGACCTTCCAGCCGCATCCGAGCGTGCTTCTGCGGCCGGACCGGCCGACGCGGCTGATGATGCCGCCGGAGCTGAAACGGCGGGTGCTGGCGCGGCTGGGGATCGACTTCATCATCGAGCAGCGGTTCACCGCCGAGTTTGCCCGGACAACGGCGGTGGAATTCGTCGCGGGGCTGAAGCGGAGCCTGCCCGGGATCGAGGCGGTCTACGTGGGCGAGAATTTCCGCTTTGGGCAGGGCCGCGCCGGCGACGTCGCGGTGTTGATCGAGCGGGCGCGCGCCGCCGGCTTCGCGGTCTACAGCGCACCGCGGCTGAACCACAATGGCGCGCCGATCGCCAGCTCGCGCGTGCGGGAGCTGCTGGTGGCCGGGGACGTCGAGGGGGCGAACGCGCTGCTGGGCTACACCTATTTCTGCGAGGGCGTGGTGGAGCCGGGGCGGCGGTTGGGGCGCACGCTCGGTTTTCCCACGCTCAACCTCCGCTGGGAGCCGGAGCTTCCGCCGCGCTTCGGAGTGTATGCGGTGACCGTGGCCGATGCATCCGGCCGCTCGTCGCCGGGCGTCGCCAACTACGGGCTGCGGCCGACCGTGGAGGCGGCGGCCCCGCGCCCGCTGTTGGAAGTCCATCTGCTGGGCGAGACCAGCCTCGGACCCGGCGCGCGCCTGACGGTGCGTTGGCTGAAGTTTCTCCGGCCCGAGCAAAAGTTCGGCGGAATCGACGAGCTGCGCGCCCAGATCGCCCGCGATCGCGAGGCCGCGGCGGGGCTGCTGCCGGGCCTGATGGCCCAGGAACCGCCGCGAAATGACCCGGGACCAAACAGCGCTTGACTTGACTAGGTGCGAATCTACTTTTTGGCCTCTTTCCCGGTTTTGGGGTGGTAGCTCAGCTGGTTAGAGCGTCTGCCTGTCACGCAGAAGGCCGCGGGTTCGAGTCCCGTCCATCCCGCCACCGGGCAAGTGGTTGCACACCTTTCCCGGGAGTCTCTCGAGGCGGGAGGCGACGAGAAAGCGCCGCGGCCGCTGCCTCAAGATGCTCCACTCCATGACTCCGCGGGAACGGTTCATTGCGGCGCTGGAACGACGCCCGGTGCCCGGCTTGGTGCCGCATTTCGAATTGGTGTTTTTCCTGACGATGGAGGCCTTCGGCAAGGTGCATCCCAGTCACCGGGACTACGGCCAGTGGCTCCAGATGGAGGAGCAGGAGCGCGAGCGTCACCGCGCCGACATGGCGGAACTTTATCTCGCGACGGCCGAGCGGTACGGCCACAGCGCGATTTTCATCCATCAGAATCCGGCGACCACGGAGGAGCTCGGCCGGATGGTGGAACTGATCCGCGAGCGCTCGGGCGACCGATATTTCCTGCTGGCCCATGGCGACGCCACCTTCGACATTCCGGCGGGCTCGAAGCTGGAGGAATTCGTGGACCGGATTTCCGACGATCCTGCGGGGCTGAAGGCGGAGGCGGCGCGGCGCATCGAGGCGGCGCTGGCGCAGGGGGCCGCCCTGCGTCGTCCCGGTGGTCTCGACGGCTTCGCACTGTGCTCCGACTACTGCTTCAACTCCGGACCGTTCCTCAGTCCCCGGATGTTTTCCGAATTTGTGACGCCGTACCTGGCCCGCCTCGTCCAGGGTTATCGCGATCTGGGGTATTACGTGATCAAGCACACCGACGGCAACCTCATGCCGATCCTGGACCAGCTCGTGCAGTGCCGACCGCATGCGCTGCACTCGCTCGATCCCCAGGGCGGCGTGAGCCTGGCGGAGGTCAAGCGACGCCATGGGCGCGAGCTCTGCCTGATCGGGAATGTCCACTGCGGCCTGCTCGACACCGGCACGGAGGCGCAGATCCGGGCCGACGCCCGCCGGGCCCTGGCCGAGGGCATGCCCGGCGGCGGCTACATCTTCTCCACGAGCAACTGCATCTATACGGGCATGCCGCTCCGCAGCTACGAGATCATGCAGGAGGTGTGGCGGACGGAGGGCGTCCAGTCAGGCTGATGCCGCGTCGTCGCGGAATCCCGGCCCCGTTGCGGTGCACGCATTTCCGTCCGGAATCGAGTTTGCTCAGACGACCCGGGTGATGCGCTGGATTCGCTTGTCGGTGAAGATGTCGTTCTCGTCGGTGCTGCGAGTGGAGAATTCCGAGACCACCGCGCCCTTCGGTCCGGCCTGGAACCAGTGTTTGGTGCCGGGATGAATCGTGTACTGGTCGCCCGGGTTCAGCTCGACCTCGTGCCAGATCGTGTATGCCCCCTTGGGACTGGCCGGCGGGCGGCAGTGCGGTCGGCGGGTGCGGCGACCCTCGACGTAGAGGTAGACCTTGCCCCAGCGGCAGCGGAAGGTCTCCTCCTTGCCCGGATCGCGACCGACCGGCGGGTGCAGGTGCTCGGGACAGGTCTGGCGCGGCCACATCGCCAGCTCCTTGGCGCAGCAGCGGTCGGTGTTGACATAGACGAACACGCCAAGCCCGGTCTGCTCAAACTCGTTGAGCCCAAAGTCGGCGGTCTCGATGGTGGTGTGCTCCTGCGGCGTGAGGTAGATGCCGGCGCGGTCAAACAGCTGGCCGGCCTCCTTTTGGCGGCGACGAAGTTCCTTCTGGGTGATCATGGCGGGGTGGGGGTAGGAAAAGGTTCAGCGCGGCAGCGGACGCAGGCCATGCCGGCGCGCGAGGGCTAGGCACCGCGCCACGGATCCGACGCCGCTGGAGCAGTCGACCGCGGTGAGGCAGGCCGCGGCGGCGGCCACGCCCAGCAGCAGGCTGCGCGCGATGGGCCAGTCCTCGTGCAGGCCGTAGATGACGCCGGCCGCGAAGGCGTCGCCGGCGCCGGCGGTGCCCTTGATGAGCTTCTGGGGGAAACTGACCGACGCCTGCCAGACGCCGGTGCCATCCCGGTATCGGGCATAGACCGCCTCGGGGAAATGGATGAACACGGCTCGGCGCACGCCGCCGGCGATGAGGGCGGCGGCCGCGCGCTCCACGGCCGCGCGATGGATGCGGCCGCCGCGGTGCAGGACCAGGCCGGTGGAGCGGCCGGCTTCGTAGTCGTTGACAAAAAGGTGATCCACCTCGGGGAGCACCTGCGGCACCAGGCGGGCAAAACGGTCCGACGATTCGCTCACGAGGTCGAGCGAGGTCACCAGGCCGGCGCGGGTGGCGGCGCGCAGCACCTCGCAGGCGCGGGGCCGGCCGTCACGGCCCGGGGCGTCGAGCGCGTCGAGCAACAAGAGGTAACCCAGGTGAAAGAACTTGGCGCGCGTCCGGCGGAAATCGAAGTGTGCCGGCGCCAGCCGAGAGTTGGCGCCTCGCTGGTGGAAGAACGTCCGGCGGCCGGTGGCCACCACCGTCATGACGTCGGTGTAGCTGGTCGGCCAGCCGCGGGCGGGCTGCAGCTGGCGGGTGGCAATCTGGTGGGCCCGACAGTCGGCGAGAATCCAGCGGCCGAGGTCGTCGTCGCCGACCAGTCCGACCGCCTCCAGCGGGAAGCGGGCGCCGAGCCGCCGCAGGTTCTTGAGGAGGTTGTACGGCGAACCACCGTTGCCGCGTGACTCGCCGAGGATGCTGGCGAGGGTGTCCTGTTCGGGCCAGCAGTCGACCGACTTGAGGTGGTCGACGATCCAGTTGCCGCCGGCGATGATCCCTGAGCGTGTCATGGAAGGGTGAGGGCAGTATGGGGGTTCCCGGCGCCGACGCGAGATTCCCGAGAAAATGGCCAGCGACCGGAACGGGCACCGTCGTGCTGAATATTCGTGATTGTGTCGAACCGAAAAAGTCAATTTCACTCATCACCGGGAATCTCCATGACCTGGTCGCCGATCCCTCCAACCCCGCCCGCCAGGGTGCGCGCCGCCGGCGCGCTCCCGCCATGAAACTTCGCGTCGCCGGGCTGCAGATGCCGGTGGGCGCCGACGTCGCCGCCAACGCCCGGCTGATCGAGGAGGGCGTGCAGCGGGCGGCCGACGCCGGTGCCGAGATCCTGCTGACGCCGGAGGGCTCGCTCAGCGGCTACCGGCCGGATTTCGACCGCGCGGCGGCGGCGGCGGCGCTCGAGCGCGTCACGGCGCTGGCCCGCGGGCGGCGGCTCGGGCTCGCGCTCGGCACCTGTTTCTACGAGGCCGACGGCCGCTGCTACAACCAGGTGCGACTGTACCGGCCTGACGGCGAATTTCTCGGCTTTCACGCGAAGACGCTGCTGTGCGCGGGCCGGCCGCCACAGCCGTCCGATGAGATCAACCATTACGCGGCGCGCGAACTGCGGACCTTCGAGTGGGCACCCGGCCTGCGGATCGGCGCGCTGATCTGCAACGACGTCTGGGCGAACCCGTACTGGACGCCGATGGCGGACTCGCATCTCGTGCAGCAGCTGGCGGAGAAGGGCGCGCGGGTGATCTTCCACGCGGTCAACGGCGGCCGCGACGGCAGCGAGATGTCGCGGCTGAACTGGCAGTACCATGAAATCAACCTGCGGATGCGCGCGGGCGCGGGGGACGTCTGGATCGTCACGGTCGACAACGCCGCGCCGGTGACGCTGCGCTGCTCGGCACCTTCCGGCGTGGTCGATCCGGCCGGTGCGTGGGCGTGCCGGGCGCCGGAGCGGGGGCTCCAGCTTTTTGTCCACACGCTCGACCTGACCCGGGGCGGATCGCGCGCGGCGCCGGCCTCCTGAGCCATGGCCGGATGGCAAGCCATCGCGGACGGCGTCTTCGGGCTGCACGACAGCTGCCGCGTGTATGCGGTCCGGGGACTGGACGGCGCCTGGCTGGTGATCAACGCCGGCACGGGCGCCGGCGCGGGCCAGCTGCCGGCGCCGAGAGGAGGTGGCGTCACGCTGCTGCTCACCCATCATTTTCGCGACCATGCGGCCGGGGCGGCGGAGTTCTGCCGGCGCGGGGCGGTGCTCGCGGCGCCGTGGTTCGAACGCGATCATCTCGCCGGCGAGCAGCGGGCGCTGCGCACCAAGCCGGTGCTCCACCTGTATGACCTGGCGTGGGACCACGACGCGCCGGTTGAACCGCTGGAAGTCGACCGCTGGATGATGGACTACGAGCGCACGACGCTGGCCGGCCTGGAGGTGGAGGTGGTGCCGACGCCGGGCGTGACGGTGGGTGCGGCGAGCTATGTGGTCACGCTGCCCGGGGGCCGGCGCCTGGCGTTCATCGGCGAACTGATGTGCGCCCCGGGGCGCGTGGCGCGCCTGTCGCCGCTGCAGTACAACTACAACGACCTGACCGGTCTGGAGAATGTGACGCTGTCGTGGGAGCGCGTGATGGCCGCGCGGCCTGACCTGGTGCTGCCGAGTCTCGGCGAGCCCTTTGCCGACGTGGCCGGCGCGCAGGCGAAGTGGCGGGAGAATGCGGAACGCTTCGAGGCGCTCCAGCCGGGCATCAAGGCGCGGCTGACGCAGCCCTCGCGGGTCGGGTTGGAGGAGGTGTTGCCCCGGCTCTACCGGGCGGACGGGGCGGTGGCCGAGACCCATTTCGTGGTGAGCCGCTCCGGCCGCGTGCTGGCGCTCGACTACGGCTACGATGCGCGCGGGGTGCGCTTTCCCAACCGGCTGGAGTCGTGGACGCGGCGGCCGCTGCTGCACAGCGTCGACGAACTGCGGGCCCGGACCGGGGTGGGGCGGATCGACACGGTGATTCCGACCCACTATCACGACGACCACGTCGCCGGCGTGCCGCTGCTCCAGCGGGTTCTGGGAACGGAGGTCTGGGCCGGCGAGAATTTCGCGGATTTGCTCGAGCGCCCGCGGGACTTTGACCGGCCGTGTCTCTGGTCGGAGCCGGTCCGCGTGGCGCGCCGGCTGCCGTTGGGCCGGCGTTTCCAGTGGGAGGATGTGGCGATCACGTTGCACCCGATGACCGGGCACACCGAGTTCTCCACGCTGCTCTGCCTGGAGATCGACGGCTGCCGGGTGGCGCACACCGGCGATCAGCTGTTCTTTCTCGATCCGGCGTCGCCGCAGCTGGTGGCGCCGGACCGCGGGGGTGTCTTCACGAATCACGTCTACCGCAACGGGCTCGCGCTCGGCGGTTACGCGGATTTTGTCGCGCGGCTGCGCGAGTTCCAGCCGGAGTGGGTCCTGAGCGGACATTTTCGTCCGTACCGCCCCGACGCCCTGGGGTGGGCGCGGCTGGAGGCGGCGGCGCGGACCTTCGACGAGGCGCACCGGGCGATCATGGTGTTGGAGGACGACGTCGCACATTTTGGGGCGGACAGCGTGGCGGCGAAGATCGCGCCGTACCAGGCGACGGTGAGTGCGGGCGGGGCGGCGATCCCGCTCGGCGGCTGGGTGCTCAATCCCTACAACCGGCCGGCGACGGCGGACGTCAGGTTCGCGGGTCCCGCCGGACTCGAGGCGGCCGCGGTGCGGGTGGCGCTGGAGCCGCGCCGTCGCGTCGCGTTCACGAGCACGCTGATGGCCCGCGCCGGTTGCCGGAGCGGCCGGCACCTGCTGACGCTGGACCTGACCGTGGACGGCCGGCCGTTCGGCCAGGTCGCGGAGGCCTGGGTGAGCGTCACCTGACCGCGCCCGGGTCCGGCCGGATTTCCTCGCATTCACCGCCCGTCCTCCCATGAATTCCGGCGCACCCTCCACCCTCCGTTCCCCGGTCCCGCCGGCGGACGGTCAGCTTTCCGCCGCCGCCATGTCCGCCTACAGCCGCCACCAGACCCTGCTCAAAGCGCTCGAACAGCAGAAGCAGATCGCGGTGCGCGACCTGATCGCGCTGCTGCGGGCGTCGCCCGCGACCGTGCGGCGCGACATCGAGCAGCTCGAGCGTCTGGGCAAACTGGTGCGCACCCACGGCGGCGTCCTGCACCCCGACTACGCGCAGGGCGAGCAGCCGTTCGCGCGGAAGGCGCGCTCGGCGGTGACGGCCAAGAAGGCGATCGCGGCCAAGGCGTCCGAGTTTGTGTCCCCGGGCGCGGTGGTGTTCGTGGACAGCGGCACGACCTGCCTCGAGATCGGCCGGCTGCTGCTGGGCCAGGATGTGACCCTCTACACGAACTCGCTGGCGCTGCTGGCGGAGCCCGGCCAGCCGCGGGCGCAGGTGAACGCGATCGGCGGCGAGGCGCGGATGCTCAGCCGCGCGCTGGTCGGCGGGCTGGCGATGCACTGGCTGCGGCACCTGCACTTCGACGTCGCGTTCATCGGCGCCTCCGGCCTGTCCGCGGCCGAGGGGGCGAGCACGACGGAGCTCACGGAGGCGTCGATCAAGCGCGAATGCGCGGCGCGCAGCCGGCGGCCGGTGCTGGTGGCTGATGCGAGCAAGTGGAACCAGCCGGTGGCGGTCGAGTTTGCCCCGTGGGCGGCCTTCCGGGACTTCATCACCGACCGGCGGCTGGGCGCCGAGGACCTGGCGGCGCTGCGGCAGGCGAAGGTCCGCGTGCACTGCGTCGCCGCCCGGCGGCCCGCGCGCGCCTGAGCGCGCTCCGGCCCAACTGCGCAGAAACAATCATCCCCGACTGCGGGGGAGCCCCCGCAGTGAAAGCGGGGCCGGTCAAGGCCTCGGGCGAGCGCACCGTTTGAGCATAAGTGAGCGTTTTGAGCGAAATAAATGTTTTCTTTTGCCAAGGAGTGCACGGGTGGCGCATGAACAGGGCTTGATGGAACGAGCTGCGCGCACTGGGCGCCGTCCCCCCCAACCGGCGGCGACCGGACAGCGCGGCAGACTCTCGGTTGTCAACCTAGCCCCCAACCCCGATACCATGCACCTACTCACGCGCACCTGCGTGCGGTCCTGCCTTTGGGCAGCATCAGCACTGTGTTTGATAAGCGGCTCCTCCCTGCTGGCCCAGGTCAAGCAGGAAGAGACGCAGAGTTCCCCAACCAAGCAAGACGAGGTCCAGAAGAGTGAAGGACTGAAATCCAAGGACGAAGTGGTCGTGCTCTCGCCGTTCGTCGTCGAGGACACCGAAGGCGAAAACACCTACCGGGCCAACAGCACGCTGGCCGGCACGCGCATTCGCACCGACCTGAACGACGTGGCCTCGGCCATCAGCGTCGTGACGGCGCAGTTCCTCAAGGACACGGGGGTGAAAAACAATCAGGACCTCCTGGTTTACACCCCGAATACGGAAGTTTCCGGCGTGGGCGGCAATTACTCCGGCTTTGCGGGCAGCAAGTCCTACAATGAATCCACTCAGCTGATCAATCCGAGCAGCAACAACCGCGTGCGCGGCCTGGACAGCGCCGACAACACCCGCGACTATTTCCTGACGGACATTCCGTGGGACAGCTTCAACGTCGGCCGCATCGATCTGCAGCGCGGCGCGAACTCGATCCTCTTCGGCGTCGGCAGCCCCGCGGGCATCATCAACGCCAGCACCAACGACGCATCCTACAAGAACGCCTACAAGTTCACGGACGTGATCGACCAGTACGGCTCGATCCGCAACTCGGTCGAGGCCAACCAGGTCCTGATCAAGGGCGTGCTGGCAATCCGGGTGGCGGCACTCGACGACCGGCAACAATACGAGCAGAAGCCGGCCTACAACGACCAGAAGCGGCTGTATACCGCGGTGCGGTTCGACAAGCAGATCTTTGGTGAAGGCAACAATACTTCGGTGCGGGTGAAATTTGAAGACGGCAAGGTGCACTCGAACAACCCCCGCATCCTGCCGCCGAACGACATGATCACCCCGTGGTTCAACAGCACCTACAACAAGGTCACGGTGAACACGGGCACGGTGGGCAACGGGTATCTCTCGGGCACCTCGCCGGCGATTGCGCTCCTGCGGCCGGGTGGCGTCGCCTCGCTCCAGGGCGTGAGCTCGGGCCCGGACGTGAAGTCCTACTTCACCGGCGGCTCGGACACGCCGGCCCAGGTGATCGTCGGCTCGATCAACACGGGTCCCGGCTGGCTCGTGCAGGCGATTCGCCCGCTCGCGATGCCGACCTACTCGCAATACGCGGCGAAGAGCCTGCCCGGCGGCTCCTTCTACGTGGACAAGGTCCTGACCGATCCGACGGTGTTTGACTTCTACAAGCACCTCCTCGACGGCCCGAACAAGCACGAATGGCAATACTGGCGCGCGGGAAACTTCGATGTGCAGCAGACCTTCTTCCACGACAAACTGGCCTTTGACTTCACCTATGACCGCCAGCAATACACCTCAGGGCAGGAAACGATGCTCACCGGTTCCTACTACGGCATCGGCGTCGAGGTGAACCAGATCCTCGAGGACGGCAGCACCAATCCCTATCTGGGCCGCCCGTACGTTGCCTCGAACGACGCCTTCGGCAATTATCAGTACACGACGACTCGCCAGAGCAAGCGCGGCATCGTGACGGCTGACCTGAAGGCGGAGGATTATTTCGGCAAGAATTGGCTCAGCTACATCCTGGGTCGAAGCGTCTTCACCGGCCTGGCCAACGAGGACGAGAAGGATTACCACATGGTCCAGTGGGCGCAGCACGCGACGACGACGGACCTGATTCCGCTGTTCAACCTGAATGCGCAGTCACTTGGTTCGATCGGCGGCACCCGGCAATTCGATTGGATCTATTATCTGGGCGGGAGCATGTTGAACGACAGCACGGCCCATGGTTTGGATCTCTCGCCGATGACGGTCAGCATCAGCCCGGCCGGGAGCAACGTGGTGCGTTATTTCAACGGTACCTGGACGGCGCCCTCGACCGTGAATCGCACCGACCCCTACACCTACACGGATTACAACACCGGCCAGGTGACCGTGGGCACGCAGAATGACAATGTGGCGAACTATGCGGGTTGGACGGCCGGTCCCGTCACTTGGCTGAGCGCGAGCAATCCGGCGGAATTCGCCAGTCTCGTGATCGGCGGCAACAAGCAGAATTACAAGGACATCTCCAACGGCTTCACGTGGCAGGGCTATCTGCTCGGCGGCGACCTCGTCCCGACATTCGGCTGGCGCAAGGACCGCGTGATCAACCTGGACACCAATGCCCGCACGAACTCCACAACCGGTATCGCCCCCATCGATTACCCCTTCGATCCAACCACCCGGCGCGAAATCGAAGGCCAGAGCCGCAACTGGAGCGGCGTTTATCACGTGCCGAAGAAGTGGATGGACAGAATCCTGAAGGGCTCGTCCTTCAGCGTGTTCTACGACCAGTCCAGCAACTTCAAGGCGGACGCTCCGCGGCGCAACCTGATGGGCAACACCATCCCGAATCCGCAGGGAACCACGCGGGAGAAGGGTTTCGTCATTGGCCTGATGGACAACAAGCTCACGTTCAAGGCCGATTGGTACACCTCGAGGGTGGCCAATGCCACGCTTGCTTCCGGCGCTTCCGCCATTCTGGGCAGCCAGAGCTACGAGATGTATCAGCTCACCGCCCTGGGTTATGCGATCTCGGCGATGGTCCAGGATGCGATGACCGGACGGATCGACCCCTACGGCATCACCACGAATGCCCTCGAAAGCTGGGTCAACTATGCTTATGCGGATGGTGTGCCCGGCGTTCATAAGGGCGACAACCTGACCAACACGACGGCCGGTTCGCCGTACCAGACGGCGGCACAGACCATCGCGATGGGCAAGGCGACGGCGGCGTGGCTGAACATCCCCTCGTTCATCAACCACCAATTCTACCAGTTCTGGAATGTCCCGGGCACCGGGATCGATCCGTCGAAGGCGAAGGCCTCGGGCATCCTGCACGATGCATTCGGCGGCAATGCCGCCGGCACCGGCACGGCGACATTCAACACGTACGACGATTTCAACTACCTCGTGACCATCCTTTCGCCCTCGGCCAGCACGCTGCCGGTCTCGACGGTCGACACGCTGTCGAAGGGTGAGGAGTATGAGATCACCGCGACTCCGGTAAAGAATTGGAACATCTCGCTCAATTACGTCCGCACGTTCGCCACCCGCACGAATCTCGACGCGAGCACC
>Ga0335069_10010523_pt1 | contig 13105 bp, 6 predicted proteins | sample Lox_Sample_11_FD_206714 | JGI IMG/M metagenome (GOLD analysis project Ga0335069, IMG submission 206714) | Soil microbial communities from Loxahatchee National Wildlife Refuge, Florida, United States - Lox_Sample_1.1 | ecosystem: Environmental > Terrestrial > Soil > Wetlands | place: USA: Florida... | reverse complement strand
TCGTTCGACAAGTGGGCTCATCCGCGTCCTGTGCCGTGAGTTCAGTAAAGAATTTTGCCGGACCGACTGCATTCGTAATCCATAAGTGATGCCTTCAGTATCATTGGTCGAATCACCCGATTCCACCTGGAACGACGGGAGATTTAGATAGCATTCATAACCCGGTTCTCGTAACCGCTCCGGAGCATCCCGCAGATCATCCTTGCGTCAGAACCTCTTGCGTGGTCGTCCACAGTCGTATTCTCCACTGTCCTCCATCCACCGCTTGCAGTGGTTAGCACTCTCGACCGGACAGGCTTCAAATCGCAATCGCTACTGTTGATGGAACTGGCATCGCGTTGCCTCATCTCTATATCATCGAGAGGAACCGCAGATTGTCCTATGGCGACCCTTCCGCCGCTGCCGACTCTTCTCTCCCACTCACTCGTGGCATTTACGATTGAATTCGACAACGAAGCGGAACGGCACATCCCGCACTACACCACAAGACATGGCGCGACCAAGAGTACGCTGCCGAAACCGTGGCTGGTCTCCATGGCGATGTACCTCAACTGTATGCAGTTTCTTGATGAGAATGGAATGCCCGCCCGTGAACTGGTGCGCATGGCACGTGCCAGGACGAACTTCAACGGAATGGTGCGTTGGGGCTATATCGCTGTAAGGCCAAACCTGTCGGGCGCTCGCGCCGAACCACCAAGGGCAGACTGGATCGTCCGCCCAACGGAGGCAGGCCAAACTGCGCAGAAAATTTGGCGACCCCTGATCGGTGTCATTGAACACCGATGGAAACAGCGTTTTGGCAGAGAACTCGTGGAGCAGTTGGTCTCTTCCCTCGCAGCACTGGAGAATCAATTCGATTTGAACTTGCCTGATTGTCTGCCGATCCTCAGTTATGGCCTCTATAGCAATACGACAAAGTACAGAACTAAGTCGGCGCAATCCGCAAACCCGATTGATACCCGACTGCCCGTTTTGCTGGCGCGTGTACTTCTCGCCTTCGCGCTTGAATATGAAAGCAAATCTGAATTGTCACTCGCGGTAAGCGCCAATGCCATCCGTGTGCTCGACGGCGACGGCATCCCCGTTCGTGAATTGCCGCGCCTCTCGGGAGTCTCGAAAGAGGCGGTTGCGGTAGCCTTGGCCTTTCTTTCCAAACGTGGATATGCCGTAGTGGAGTCGAACTCGTCCCGGATCAGAGTTGCGCATTTGACCACGAAGGGCATGAAAGCACGGAGAGCGCACGCTAAACGATTGCAGGAAATCGAACAGCGGTGGCGCGAGCGGTATGGCGACGTAATTGATTCTCTTCGAAACTCCATCGCTCGGTTCGTGGGAGGAGGAATAGCGGCGGATTCTCCCTTGTTCGCCGGATTGGAGCCTCCACCGAACGGCTGGCGGGCGAAGTTGCAGAAGCCGGACACGTTGCCGCATTTCCCGATGGTTCTCCACCGTGGCGGATACCCGGATGGCAGTTAAATCTGTCACCAGCGTCTAGCGGCGAGCAATGAATGCTCATGTTTGCCAGAGACAACGGTGAGGCGCGCATTAACTTGCACTCCGACGCCAATTCTCTCGCGGTCATTCGGTTGAAAGCGGCACTACAAATGACCCTGACGGGGAGATCGCGAAGGGGTTCGTTGAGAACCCAGCGGATCAGGAACTTGTGTATAATGATGAACTTACCGCAGCAAGTGGGCGCTTAACTCAGCGGTAGAGTGCCATCTTCACACGGTGGAAGTCATAGGTTCGAATCCTATAGCGCCCACCATCTTTTCTTGCTTGTTTTCAGGCTGTTGCGTTCTCACGCGGAGTGATCTGGGGAGCAAATCCCCTGATGTTTGCGTCCTTCACTTCAGAACTATCTCAACAATCTCCGCCTGGGCCTCCCATCTTCTGAGAAGAAGGCGCCTGCTACAAGTTCATCGCTGGATCTTATTCGGCGCGCCTAAATGCTTTCGTTCCCGTTATTCACTTTAGGGCATCTTTCCACTGCGCACCGCGGCGGTCTCCGGGTTCGAATCGGGTTGGACGTTGGCGGTGCTCCGTCCCGATCTGATGGTAAAGAAAAAGGTGGCACCTTTTTCCACTGCCCCTTGTGCCCACACTTCGCCGCCATGCCTGTTGACGATGCGCCTCACTGTCGCGAGCCCGACTCCATTGCCCGGAAAATCGGACTTCGAGTGCAGACGCTGGAACGGCTGGAAAAGGCGGTCAGCCGAATGCGGATCGAAGCCGCAGCCATCGTCCTTGATGAAATAAGTCTGTTGCCCGTCCTTCTCGACCACCCCGAACTCGATTCGGGCACGGTCGTGTTGCGAAGTGTACTTCCAAGCATTCCGCAGCAGATTTTCCATCAGCACGCGCAGAAGCTGGGCGTCTCCGTATGCCTCCGCTTTGTTGGGCGCAAGGAATTCCACTTTTCTGTCGGGAGTGGCACGCATTAACTCCTGCATGATCGAGCGTGCAACTTCACTCAAGTTCACTGGCTCAAATCGCATCGTGCTGCGGGTAACTCGCGACAGGTTGAGCAGAGCTTCGATCAACTCTGCCATGCGTCTCCCGCCTGCGCGAATGCTCTCGGCGAGTTCCCGTGTCTGCGGGTCGAGCCTGTCGGCGTACTGAGTCAGCAGCAAATAGCTGAACCCGTTAATTGCTTCCAGGGGGCCTCGCAGATCGTGCGACACCGAATACGAGAACGCCTCCAATTCCCGATTCGCTGCGACCAATTCACGAGTGCGCTCCGCCACCCGAATTTCGAGCTCATCATGGGACTTGTGCAATTCCCGGAGCATCTCATTGAAGGAGTCGATCAGTACGGAAACTTCGTCTCCTCCGCTGGCCGGAGGCACCTGCGTTGTGTAGTCTCGACTGCGAGAAATTTGCTGCGCCGTTGCCGCCAGTTGAACAATGGGGGTGGCAACAGACTTGCGAAATGCCGCCGATACCAGAATTGCAGCCAGAAGCGAAAGAAGGAGCACAGCAAGGGAAATCCAGGCATAACGTCTCAGCCGAGCGTCGATCTCGCGAAGGTCAGCTCTCAGGTAAACAAATCCGATGGGTTTGCCCTCGGAGGTTATCTGCCGCACCAGAACCAGGTGCGTACTTCTGAACCAGTGTTCTTCCGCCGCTCCGGCAGGCAGCTGAGGGATGTTGAGGATGCCTTCGTCGGGCGCTCGGAGGTATTCGGCAAGCGGTCGGCGATCGGCGGTAAGAATTCCAGCCGACGTTATGTTTTGGAAGTTCTTCAGGGCAGAGAGCGTATTCGCTGCCGCTTGCGGGTCATTGAAGAGAATCGCGGAAACGCTGTTGGAGGCTATGATCTGCGCCTGCGCGGAGAGCGTTCGCACCAGACTTTCCCGGAACGTGAACTGATCGTAAGTAAAAAAGCCAGCGCATGCCAACAGCAATGCCACGCCACTCACCAGCATGTTCATCATCGTGAGCCGGTTCGCAATCGATTTTCTGCCCGCCCGCGCCATCACTGCGTTCCCTTCGCATTCTTTTGTATTACTCGGACTGCGACCTTCAGCAATTCAGAACTGAGAGTTAGATGACTCTCTTCGGCGGTCTGAAGATTTACCTCGAAGCGAATCCTGTCCTGCTGCCGTACAAGCTCTATGATTCCGCCGTGCTCGGCGAAATGAGCCATGTCACTGACCGTGAGCAGGCTCAGTTTCTTCGCCAGTGGGAGTATCAAGGAAAGACGGCTTTCCTCGGAGGAACTAACGAATAGAATGCTGCAAGTCTCGGCGTGCTGCATGTTCAGCAGCCGTTGGACGATGATTTTTTTCCCGTTGATGCTTTCACCACTGACCGTGGCGTCCAGCGCCTCTCCGAAGGGGTCTTTTCCCAGGACGCAGATGGAGAATGGATCTGAACTGGCGGAACGATTCGGGGGGAAAGTTATGAATTTTCCGAAGTTGTACAGATAGGCGGCTTTGACCTGTGATTCGGTGGCACGCGATTCTTGCGCCGGAGAGAGAAAAGCACTCAGCAGAGCGAGTGTCAACGCGACGGCAGAGTAGTAGAGAATGGGTCGACGTTGAGCGGAACGCGACCACACTCCTGAATCCTTCGCAACCGTCACCTTTGCCACGTGATCTGTCCGTACACGCTTCGCTTGACAGCGACATTCGGTCCCGGATCACTGGCGAATTCGTAATGGCGTGGCTGAAGAAGGTTCTGCCCCACGATCGACAATCGAATGTACGGTCTAGGCTTCCACCCGAACTGCACATCGCCAGTCGAATAGGCGTTGATCCTTTGAGCAGGCAATTTGCTGACAAAACGGTAGGTCAGGTCGAGACTGAAAGCCTTAGGCAGATCAAAGTCCGATTGCGCGGTGACCTGGTGTCTCGGACTCGAACCCGCAACTGCAGGTGCTGACCCAAAATCCAGTGAGTCGGGACGCTTCTCTATTTCCATTTGCAAAAAGGAATACGAGGCAGCGAGTCGCCAGAAATTGAAAGGTCTCCATTCCGGGGCAACCTCAATCCCCCGGGTAGTGCCTCGAAGTCCATTGCCAAATTCGGCGGGCAACAGCAGGTGAGTGGGTGCAGGATCGGTTTCAACGAATGGTGCGCCCGTTATGTCTTCGCTGAAAAGATCGTTGTAGTGATTGAAGAACGCTGCGAAATCGAAATAAAGGGATTTTCGGACAAGATTTCGATAGCCAAATTCGTATCCGTTCATCTGTTCCGATTCAAAGTTGGGATTGGCATTGAAGCGTGCGAAAAATGGCAATCCGCCGACAAAGCTGCCCGTGAAACCGGTAAGGTAAAAGGCCCGCTCCGCATCCGAGGGCGTCCGCAGCGCATGCGTAAAAGCCGCCCAGAAAGACTGCTTCTCTGTGGGCGTCCACAAGAGCCGAGCAGTGGGTTGCAACTGGAAACCCGTGTAGTTGGTCTTCAACAGCTTTGTGCCGAATTGCAGCGACAACCGATCTTGTATCAGCCCAACTTCATCCTGGAAAAAGCCGGTATACAGGGTGTCCGTTCTTGTTTCGGGGAGGAAGTACAGTCCCGAGACGATGGTGGGATTTTTGCCTGTGCTAGCGCGTGCTCCGAACCCCCAGGTGATCTGCTGTCGCCCGGGCAATCGAAAGCGATCTAAGAAATCAACGTCGAAGGTATTGCGGTAGTCGGCGAAATTCGGCTCATGACGGCTTGTCCGATCATAGTAGAACTGCAACTCGAGGTCCTTGCCTTCGCCCTGCTTGTGCTGCCAACGTCCGAGAATGTTCCCGCCCGATAGAAACTCGGTGCCCCGCACGATTTGCTGGTAGGGCAGAGCGTATGTTACTGCCGTCACGGTTTCGCCTGCGCCTTCGTCGTAAATATCGCCTTGCAAGGTGAAGCTGTCGCGTTCATTCACAGAAAAGTCCATGCGACCGCCGCCCTGCAAAGCCCTCCAACTATCGTAATGATTGCCGTCGGTGTGATACTCGGGGCCCCGGAGGAAACCCATGCCATAGACGCGGTAATCCAGTGTTCTGCCGTTACCGCCTCCGTAACGGGCATTCAGAAATCCCTGATCTACGTTTCCGCCGCCCGCATTCACCAGTGTTCCGTGCGTGTCTTTGCTGCTCCTGGTGATGATGTTTATGACCCCGTTAAGGGCGTTCGGACCCCAGATGGTGGCGCCCGGTCCGCGGATCATTTCGATGCGCTCGACATCCTGCAAGAGAACGTTTTGTACTTCCCAATAAGTGCCTGCAAGCAGAGTGGTGTAAACGGTCCGTCCGTCAATCAGCACCAATACATCTCGCGATAGCCTGCTGCCAAATCCGCGGATGCCGATCGACCATTTATTGCTGTCGATGCGAGCGACCTCTACGCCGGGAACGAGCCGGAGAGCGTCCGGGATGGTAGTCGCGCCGGACCGCTCGATGTCCTCCTGTGTTATGACGTAAATCGCAGCCGAGGTTTTTCGAACTTGCTCAGGTGCTCGTTGTGCGGTGGTGACCTTGATATTGCCCAGCTGTTCCAGAGTCAGTTGTTTCAACTGACTGGTTGAGCCTGGACTAGTATCATCGTAAGCCGCTTTCGCCGCGATGGCCCCAAAGCAGGTGAAAAGGATCACCCCCAGTAGCATCACCACCGCGTTCATCGATTGTTTCTGCCTTGCTGCCGCTGGCGAAAGGTGAGTCGTCATTGTGGTTTTTTCTGACGGCGCTGTTCTACGAACCGCTTAACCTCGGCAATCAAATCTTCTGGCTGCACCCGCGATTTGCTCATCCAGGCATCGACAAGAGCTCCCTCGCCGGGTAGCGCGCCGTATCCTGAGAGCATCAGGACGGGGGTTGTCGGGCTGATGCGCTTGATTTCTTCCGCTAACGCTGTACCCGTTCCTTCCAAACCCGAGAGCCAGTAATCCAGGACGACGACATCTACGCGAGATGCTCGAAAGATGCTTAGCGCCACACTCTTGGATCTTGCCTCCAGCACTTCGAATCCAGCCGATTCGAAAAGCTTTTTTCGAGCCTTAAGCTCTAGTTCGTCATCTTCTACACAAAGAACGGTGCTCTTGGGTTCGTTCATCTCCCGCGCTCCCCACTTGCGAAGATTCTCAGCTATTTCAGACAGCAAGCGTTCCGGGGCCACTCCCTTGGGAACACTCGCATTCACGTTTCTCAGGAGACGATCCGGCAGCTTTTCGACACCTGAAACCGCGACGACCGGTAATGCGGGAAATCGCTGGCGTACCTTTTCTGCAAGCTCATCTCCCTTCATCCCGGGCATCACGTAATCGAGAAGGACAAGGTCAATCGACGCGGCCGGGGAGATGAGGTTCAGCGCTTCCTCACCCGAGGTTGCGGTGAGGACGCTATAGCCGCGCGATTCCAGCAGCAGCTTCCGAACCCTCAGGGTGTCGGGGTCGTCATCGACACACAGGACTCTCTTTCCGTGCATAAGCAGGCATGGAGGACAAAGAAAAAGGGGAATTTTTTCATTTTCAATATGGACCGGCTATACAGTTTTTGCTGTATGTGCCGCCTCGGGGACAAATTATTAAGATTCCCAGCGGCGCTTTGTGTCTCTTGCCGGCTTCACAAGAGATAAGAAACCTCTTTTGAACGCGGTTGACTGCGGGTTTTCACCATGCGGTTATTGATAGTTGACGATCATGAAGTTGTGCGCCGGGGTGTGCGTTCCCTCCTCTCCGACCAGGAGGGCTGGGAAGTGTGCGGCGAAGCCGTTGACGGTCAGGATGCTCTGGAAAAAGCTCGCGACTTGAAGCCCGACCTGATCGTGATGGACGTGAGCATGCCGCGGCTCAATGGTCTTGAAGCCACTCGCCAGGTTCGAAATCTGCTTCCCCAATGTGAGGTTCTGATTCTCAGCCAGCATGAGAACAGTGAGATGGCCCGACAAGCCCTCAAGGCGGGCGCTCGCGGCTATGTCGTTAAGAGTGCAATTTCGCGGGATCTGATTTCTGCCGTAGCCAAGGCATCTCGCCGCGAATACTTTTTTGATCCCGCAGTATTGGATCAGGCCTCAACGGCTCACATGGATGTCCAGGAAATCCTGCAGCGCAGCGCGGCCTTTGAAAAGGCACTTAGAGAGAGCGAAGAACGCCTTCGCAAACTAGCTGAATACCAGTCTGCCGTGATGAACAACATGGCAGAAGGATTGTACGCGCTGGATGCAAACGGGTCGCTGACCTCGATCAATCCTGCTGCGGAAGCAATCCTCGGCTGGAGAAGCGAGGAGCTAGTTGGCAAGAAGATGCACGACCTGACGCACTACAAACACCCGGACGGCACGCCCTTTCCCGCCAGTGACTGCCCCGGGCTGCAAGTCGTGCAAAAAGGTATTTCGCTCCGTGAACATGAGGATACCTTCATCCGCAAAGACGGCACCTTTGTCCCAGTCGTCTTCAGTGCCTCACCGCTGAAGGAAGACGGAAGAATAGCTGGGGTGATCGTCTGCTTTCGCGATGATACCGAGCAGCGTAGCGCGAGAGAAACACTGCGTCACAGCAGGGAGCAGCTTTCGTTAGCCCTGCACTCCTCCCGGACAGCGATGTTTGACTGGGACTTAGTCGAGCAACGTGGCAAGTGGAACCCGCAAATGGCCAATATTTACGGGTTCATGCCCAGCGGAGAGTACATCACGGTCGAGGAATGGAAGAGCTTGTTTCACCCCGACGACACGGCGAGGCTTGCTGTGGAAGCAGAGCGGGTGTGGCGTGGGAGAGATGAGGACTTCACTTTCGAATTTCGTACCGTCCAGCGGGATGGAGAAATAAGGTGGATTCTTTCGCACGGGCGCATCGTGCGGGATTCCGACGGCAAAGCCCTCCGGATGATCGGGACGCATACCGACATCACCGAAGCCAAGCGAACACAAGAGGCGCTGGAGCGAGGCGAGTCACGGATTCGAGCCGCATTCAGTCACAGCTATTCATTTCTAGTGTTGCTGCAACCCGATGGAACCATCATCGAAGCTAACCGTGCGGCGCTGGAAGCGGCTGGCGCAAGCGATGCTTCACAGGTTATCGGGCGCAAGTTCTGGGAGCCGTGGTGGTCCCCTCTGCCGGATGAGGTTGCAACGCTCAAGAAGCTTATCAAGAAGGTAAGGTCCGGGGAGCGTGTTCGAGACGAGTGCGTCTTCTGTTTGCCAGACGGCAGTCGCCGCGTCGGAGATCGAACGCTCAGTCCTGTTTTCGATGAGCAGGGCAAGATCGTGATGATCGTCGCGACCGGACTGGATATCTCCGAGCGCAAGCAGAATGAGACGGCGATTGCGACCGCAGCACGACGACAAAAGGCTCTTTTCCATCTTGCCGACGAACTGCACCGGGCAGTCTCCATGGAAGATGTTTACAACGCGGCCTTGAATGCCATTCTCGGTGCGTTGCAGTGCAATCGTGCTTCAATCCTGCTTTGCGATGACGATGGAGTAATGCATTTTAAGAGTTGGCGCGGTCTCTCCAGCGATTACCGGGCGGCGACGGATGGTCACTCGGCGTGGAGACCGGATGATAGGAATCCGCAGCCGATTTGCGTCCAGGACATTACTACTGCTGATTTTAGCGAGTCGCTTAAGGCAGTCATCAAGAGAGAGGGCATCGGTGCCCTGGCGTTTATTCCGATCGTCGAGGATGGAAAGCTGGCTGGCAAGTTCATGGTGTATTTCAATATGCCGCATCAGTTCACTCCCGACGAGATGGACCTGAGTCTGACGATCTCGCGGCAGCTATCTTTTGCAATCCAACGTTGCAGAATCGACGAGAGATTGCGCGAGAGCAATAAAGCCGCTGGACTTCTAGCTGCCATAGTTACTTCTTCGGACGATGCTATCGTCAGCAAAGACCTGGATGGGATCATCAAGAGTTGGAACACGAGCGCAGAGCGCATTTTCGGCTACACGGCCCACGAAGCCATTGGTCAGCACATTACACTGATCATCCCCCCGGACCGCCTCGCCGAAGAGAATGACATCCTTGCTCGCATTCAGCGCGCGGAGAAGATTGACCATTTCCAGACTGTGCGCAGGCGCAAGGATGGCACCCTGATTGACGTGTCGGTCACCATTTCCCCGGTTTACGACGCCTCCGGGCGCGTCATCGGAGCGTCCAAAGTGGCGCGTGACATCACGGCACAAAAGCGAGCCGAGCAGGCACTACGTGAGAGCGAACAGCGTTATCAGACCCTCACTGATGCTTCGCCAGTGATGATCTGGATGGCGGGCACGGACAGGCTCTGTCACTACTTCAACAAAGGATGGCTTGATTTCGTCGGTCGCCCCCTCGAACAGGAGTTGGGCAATGGCTGGGCGGAAAACGTGCACCCCGATGATGCAGATCGCTGCCTTCAACTCTATGCAGAGAATTTCGATGCCCGTCGCCCCTTCGAAATGGAATACCGCCGTCGGCATCACACCGGACAATACCGCTGGCTTTTCGATCGAGGCATGCCCCGCTACGCTGCGGATGGAACTTTCGAGGGCTATGTCGGTGCCTGCCTCGACATCCACGATAGAAAGCAAGCGGCAGAAAAGATGCGAATCGCGGACGAAACCGTGCGCCTGATGAAAGCCCAGGACGAAGAACGGCGGCGTATTGCCCGGGAGTTTCACGACAGCGCTGGTCAGACGCTTACGGTTCTTGGCTTGAGCCTCGCTCAACTGGTCCAAGACGCGGAAATTATTTCCCCCGAGTTAGCGAAAGAAGGACGACAGATCGAGGAGGTGGTCCAACAACTCCATCGCGAAATTCGCACCACATCGTACCTGCTGCACCCGCCGCTGCTCGACGAAGCGGGAGTGTGCTCCGCTCTGAGCTGGTATGTCCAGGGCGTGGCGGAACGAAGTGGCATGGCGATTGACCTCAATATCCCCGGTGACTTTGGGAGGCTTCCAGCCGACATGGAACTTGCGATCTTTCGCGTGGTGCAGGAATGCCTGACGAACATCCACCGACATGCGGAGAGCGAGACTGCGTTTATCCGAATCGCCCGCGAAAACGGAGGCGTGTGCATCGAAGTGCGGGACGAAGGGAAAGGATTATCGCCCGGACGCCTGAAAGAAATCGAGTCCAGCGGTTCTGGTGTAGGAATCTCCGGAATACGCGAGCGCCTGCGTCATTTCGGCGGAACAATGAAGATTGAATCGGATCAAACTGGAACCCGCGTGCTCGCAAGCATCCCCCTCGCAGTGGTTGCACACTCAGCGCAAGGCGAACGTCTACAAGCTGTGGTTTAGGGTCTGTAGTCAGTCCTACTCGGTTTTCTCCCGCCTTTTCAGACTGAAAGTGAAGAAATGCTCACAACTACTCGCAGCGCAATGAGACCAAAGGATCGATCCGCGCGGCCCGTCTGGCCGGGATGTAACACGCAATCAACGTAATAATCATCAGGAGGAATGAGATCCCCGCGAAGGTGAAGGGATCGGTTGTTTGCACGCCGAAGAGGAGAGTTCGAATCAATCGAGTCACCAGTAAAGATGCCGCCAGACCGAAAGCAACCCCGACAAAAGCAAGCACCATTCCCTGACGGACAACAAGGCCGAGGATGCTGCCGCGAGATGCACCGAGGGCCATGCGAATCCCAAGTTCTCGCGTGCCCTGAGTAACCAGGTACGACAGCACGCCGTAAATCCCGATTGTAGCCAGAGACAGGGCAACTCCGGCGAAGACTCCAAGAAGCAGCATGGAGAATCGCCGGCGGGCCAGCGACTCGTCGACTCGCTGCTCCATGGTGCGGACATAGTACATCGGCAAGTCTGGATCGAGCCGGCGCAGTTCGCTCCTGGTCGAAGCCAGCATTGCGTCGGCGCTAGTACGGGCCCGGAATGCGACGGTCATGGCACGCGAGGGAAATTGCGTGTGGGCAAGGTAGAAGGCGATGCGGGGGTTGGAGTCGAGAGAATCCTGCTTCACGCGTCCGACGACGCCAACGACGGTCTGCCAGGGATCTTTGGTTGGCAGCTCGACAACGTGGATACGTTTGCCAATCGGATCCTGATTTGGCCATAACTGTTCGGCCATGTACTCGTCGACGATGACGGCAACCGGTTTATTCGGGTCGTCCTGTTCGTTGAATAAGCGGCCGCGGCGTAAGGGGATTTCCATGGCCTCGAAGTAGTGGCCGCCTACGACCCGCTCGTCCGCATTGAGAAATTTCTCGCCGGGAAGGGGCACGCGCCCCTCGACGGTGATCGGGGTCCAGGCGAAGGCATCGCTCAAGGGAAGCGAAGTGACTCCACCCGCCGCAATCGCGCCCGGCAAATGTTCCAGCCGCTCCCAAAGCTGACGGTATGTGTTCAAGACGGCTTGCTTGTCGCTGTATTTCCGACCCGTCATGGTCAAATCGAAAGTAAGCACGCCCCGCGGGTTGAATCCCGGCGAAACATCCTGCAGGTGCGCGAAGCTTCGAATCAGCAGCCCTGCTCCGATCAGCAGAACAACCGAGAGGGCCAGTTCAGAGATCACCAGCAGCCGTCGGAAGTTGTTGCCCCGTCCCCAAAGCGCGCTCGTTCCCGCAGAGCCGCGGCTGGCATCTTTCAAGATTGAGTTCAGATCCAGTCCGGAAACACGCAAAGCAGGCACCAGCCCGAAAAGGACTCCGGAGGAAACTGAGAGCAGGAATGTGAATAGAAGGACTCGCCCATCAATGCCGACATCCTGAAGCCGCGGGATGCTTTTTGTGCCGAGAATGTGTATCCATCGAACGCATAAAAAGCAGATGATAATTCCCAACGCGCCGCCGCAAAGCGAAACCAGCACACTTTCGGTGAGCAGCTGGCGCACGATGTGCCATCGAGTGGCGCCCAGGGCGGTGCGGACCGCGATTTCCTGCTGCCGTGCCAGGGCCCGAGACAACATAAGATTCGCCACATTGGCACACGCAATCAGCAGCACGAACCCTACTGAGCCGAGCAGCACCCACAAAGAGCGCCGCACATCGCCTACGACTTGCTCCAGGAGCGGCACAATGCCAAATGTCAATCCGCCATTGGGAGGATAGTTCTCGGGAAAATCTCGACGCAGCCGGGCCGTGATGATATCCATCTCCGCCTGCGCTTGCGAGATGGAAACGCCCGGTTTCAACTTCCCGATGATGTTGTAGTCTTCATGGTCGCGCACCTGGGCAGCGCCCGCATCCAGCGGTAAAGGCAGAAAGATTTCCGCCTGCTCCGTTCCGTAGAGCAAAGGCAGAGTCTCCTGCGGCAGCGAAAACTTCTGCTGAAGCACGCCCACCACTTCGTACGCCTGTCCGTTGATGAGGATGGACTTTCCAATGATCTGCGGATCGCGGCCGAACCGACGCGACCACATCCCGTCAGTCAGGATCGCGGTAGAGGGGCGGCCGGGAGAATCTTCATCCGGCGTCAGCAATCGGCCGAGTGCCGGGTGAGCCCCGAGCATCGGGAGAAGGTTGGAGGAGACGCGGATTGCACCTACGCGCTCGGGATCGCCTTGCCCAGTCAGGTTGAAGTTTCCGCCCAACGCGATGGCTACCTGCTCAAAGCCGTGGTGTGAGGTCTTGATGTCGAGATACTGCGCCGTGGAAAACCAGTCCTGCGTGATGCCCAGTCCGGGGGAACGGTTCCACAGGATCACCAGCCGATCCGGGTTGTCGTAAGGCAGAGGCCGGAACAGC
>Ga0335069_10010522_pt1 | contig 13106 bp, 9 predicted proteins | sample Lox_Sample_11_FD_206714 | JGI IMG/M metagenome (GOLD analysis project Ga0335069, IMG submission 206714) | Soil microbial communities from Loxahatchee National Wildlife Refuge, Florida, United States - Lox_Sample_1.1 | ecosystem: Environmental > Terrestrial > Soil > Wetlands | place: USA: Florida... | reverse complement strand
GCTAGCGCAGGAGATGTTTGGGGAGCATCCCTATCGCGTGATTGCGCCGACGCAGGATTCGATCAAAGCTTCGACGCCCGCCGAACTGCGGCAGGTGTATGAGCAGCGTTTCCGGCCGGACCAGGCTCTGCTGGTGGCTGTAGGAGATTTCGAGACGGACAAGATGCTGGCGATGATTCGGGCGCATTTCGGAGGATGGAAAGCGCCGGTTGGACCACCGATCGCCGTGCTTCCTGCTTCGCCGCACGAGACGACGCATGGGGTCTTTCTGGTGCCACGGCCGGGGTCGGTGCAGACGACGCTGGAACTTGGCGCCTTTGGGCCGTTGCGCGGCGATGCGGACTACGAAGCTGCGCAGGTGGCCAATGCTATTTATGGCGGCGAGTTCGGTTCGCGGCTGGTGCTGAACATCCGCGAAGACAAGGGGTACACCTACTCGCCTTACTCGTATGAGAGGACATTGCAAGCGGCCGGGTATTATGTGACGCGGGCCGATGTGCGGAACGAGGTGACGGGGCCCAGCCTGAACGAGATCTTTTACGAGTTGAACCGGATGGTGACGACGAGTCCGAGCGAAGAGGAGCTGACGACGGCGCGGCGTTATCTGGTGGGGAACGAAGCGATCCAGCTGCAAGCGCGTTCTTCGGTAGCGGACGAGCTCGCCAATATCTGGATCGATGGACTGCCTCCGGATGAGATTGGCACGTACGGGCGAAAGATTGCGCAGGCGACGGCGGCCGACGTCAACGCTGCAGCGCGGAAGTATTTTCCTGCGGCGAAGACGACCATCGTTGCGGTGGGCGAGGAGAAGGTTGTGCGCGAGGCGTTGGAGCCCTTTGGGATTCCGATGCGAGCCGTGCAATAGCCAGAGATTCGCCGGATACGATTCACTCGCTAGGCGATCAACGACAGAAAAGCGCTCACGACGAGCTGCGGAAGCTCGCGGCGGTTGCGTACGCCGAGGAGTTCGTGGCCCGCACTGTCGATCGGGAGCAGCTGTGTGCGGGCGGGAATGAGACGGAGCGCTGTTTCCATCTCTTCGATTGAGCCGAAGCCATCGCGCGCGCCGTGGACGAAGAGCGCGGGCGTTTGCAGATGAGGAAAATGCTTTGAGCGCAGCTCTTCAGGGCGTTGCGGCGGGTGCAGCGGGAAGGAGAGCAGAAGGAGTGCTGCGACGAGCGCGGGGTCAGAGGCCGCGAGGATTGAAGCCTGACGCCCGCCGTAGGAGTGGCCGCCGAGAAAGATACGCGGGGATTTCTGTTGTTTCAAGTCTGTGGCAAGCTGCGATCCCTCCCAGGTCCCAGAAGCGAGATCTCCACCCCACAGACGATGATCTGTCTGTGGGGACCCCGGACCCGGGGCACCCAGTTTTTTCATCTCGCAGTGCAAAGCGGTGACGGCGGCGCGGAGGCCGGCTTGGTCGCGCTCGGCGCTGCCGCGGGGCGGCGGGCCGGTGGGGCGGGATTGGCGGAAGGGCAGATCGCAGCGCAGGATAGTGAAGCCGGAGGCACAGAAGGCATCGGCGAGGGCGACGAGAAGCGGGGTGCGGCAGTTGGAACCGGCGCCATGGGTGAGGATGAGGGCGTCGTGGTTGGGTGCGTCTGGCCGATGGAGAAAACCGCGGACGGGGAGATCGGGTGTTGCGGTATCCCAAAAGGGTTGGGGGAAGGGTTCGGCAAGCGACATAGCGGAATGCTACGCGCCGTTGATGCGTGAGCGGAGGCGCTTGAGGACGTTCGGGGGCACGAGGCCGGTGACATCGCCGCCGAAGCCGAAGACCTCCTTGACCATGCGGGAGCTGACGAAGGAGTAGCGACCTGCGGGCTGGAGGAACACGGTCTCGATCTCGGGAGCGAGACGGCGGTTCATGAGGGCCATTTGAAATTCGTGCTCGTAGTCGGAGATGGCGCGGATGCCGCGCAGGACCGCGGTGGCGCCGAGGTGCCGTGCGAAATCGACCATCAGGCCGTCGAAGGTTGCCACAGAGACGTTCCCCAGCGCTGCGGTGGACTCGCGCAGCATTTCGACGCGTTCTTCGACGGTGAAGAGCGGATTTTTGACCGGGTTTTTGAGGATCGCGACGGTGAGGTGCTCGAAGAGTTTGGCGCCGCGCTGGATGAGATCGATGTGCCCGTTGGTGGGCGGATCGAAGGTTCCGGGATAGAGGGCGCGGACGCTCATTTTTTCGGCTCACAGCGATTCTACGGCACGGGCGGGGGGAGCAAGCAGCGGTTGGAAAGCTAGCTGGTTTGGAGGGCTTCGGTGCGCTGGGCGGCGCGTGAGGCCACGTAGAGCGAAACGACAGTGATGTCGTCGGTCTGGCCGAAGTGTTTGGCGGTTTGGGCGATGTAGCGGGCGGGCTCGTTGCTGACCTGCTGGGTACGCTCGAAGCCGAAGAGTTCACCGTCTGAGTTGGTCGCTTCGACGACGCCGTCGGAGAGGAAGACGAGGCGATCGCCGCGATCGAGCTGGAAGGTGCATTGCTCGTAGCGCGCGTCGGAGATAACGCCGAGAGGCAGGCCGGGCGGGAGTTCGAGTTCGCGACCGTCGCGATAGGGGCTGAGATGGCCGGCGTTGGCAACGGTCAGAGTTCCGTCGGGGTAGATGCGGGCACAGAGACAGGTGGCGAAGCAGGGCGCAGCATCGAGTTCAGGGACCTTGCCGGGGGATGAGACGGCGCCGAGCAGGACGTGATTCAGATGCTCAAGGATAGTGGCGGGATCGTGGGAGAGCTCATTGCGCAGCGCACCAACGAGGGTGCTGGAGTTCATTGCGGCCTGCAGGCCTTTGCCGCTGACGTCGCCGACGACGATGAGGAGCGAGTCGTCTTTGAGGGGAAGGACCTGGAAGAAGTCGCCGCCCACGCCGTTGACAGGCAGATAGGCGCTCTCGAGCATGAAGTTCTTGTTGGATGGGAGTTGTGTGGGGATGAGCAGCGCCTGGACGCTGCGCGCGGCGGAGATTTCAGCGGATGAACGCTGCTCGACCTCGCTGACCCGGATGAAGCGGTAGAGGATGACGGCGATGAGGCTGGCGATAAATATGATGTCGGTGATGTGACCGAGGTCGTATTCGATGGGACCGAGGTGAAACGTTCGCATGCCGAACTGCTGGGGGAGCCAGTGCCGAGCAACTGCGAAATCGAGAGAGGTATCGATCAGATCGGTGCCTGCCGCAAGGAAGAAAGGCACCAGCATTGCGCCAGCATCTCCGCGTCCGCTTCGCCATGCCCGGTAGAGGAACACAGTAATGACTGCGCAAAACACTGCTTCGGCCGAGACTGCGACCGCCTGCTCCAGGGATGGAAGACCGAGGAAATGGACGAAGGGCGCGATCAGGACTGCGATCTGCAAACCCCGGACCGTGCGTCTCTGCTGGCTGGCGGTGAATCGGAAGACGAACTCGAGCGTGACGGCTACGAAGATATAGACGGAGAATTCGTGGATGGTCCAATAGACCGGGAGCGACAAGGCGGCAAGGACGAATGCGGCGCGCTCGAGGCGGGCGGCGGCGGCAGCAGCACAAAGCAGCGCCAGCCAGAGGTACTCCGAGTGGTGGCGCTGCGCAAAGTAGAGGGCTGCGCCCAGCAGCGCTACGCCGAGATATGCGCAACCAAACACCAAAGGCACAACTGCGTTTTCGTTCCATTGAGCGCTTTGTCCAGCGGTCAGACGATCGGCGATCTCAGGTTGGGGGCCGAGTTCAACCCTGGCGAGCAAACCGCGGCTTATGGTGACACCGCTGCCCGCGGCCCAGGCGCGAACTGCGATCACCATCGGGGATTTGGATGGAGCGGAGATTGGAACGACGAACGGTGGCGACTGGTACATCGCGGGACTTTCGGTCATCCCACGGGTATGCCCCGCTTCCACACCGTTCACAAAGACATCGAGCTGGCCGATGGAGTCGCTGGTGACGAGCAGCTCGAGCGGCTTGTCGCCGGCGCCTAGCTGCGCGAGCTGTTCGGGCTGCAGTTTGAGGCGGTACCAGGCATAGCCCGTGTAATTCTCGAATCCCTGGGAAGAGAGAGAGTCGCTGAGACTGACGGTCTGCCATTTGGAGTCGTCAAAGGTAGACTCGGCCCACTCGAGGTCGTCCCCGACCTGAAAGCGCCAGGGGCCGTTGAGACTGAGCACAGCGCGGAAATCGGGTGGGGCTGGGGCGGTGTCCGCTGCGGGAGTGGACGCGTTGGAGGGTGGCGGGGGACTTTGGGCGACGAGAGCCGCAGTCGAGGCGCAGACGAGCATGCAACGGCAGATCCACCGCAGGAGCATCCGCGACGCCGTTCGCTCGACGATCTTCATGCGCAGTTCAAGTGTAGTGCAGAGAGCAGAGCTGAAGAAGCGCCCTCGAGTCGAAGCAAGGGCGCTCAATCGGTTTTCTATAGAAGGACCTGCCACACGAGGAACTACGTGCGCGAACGACGAGCAGTTCTCAGCCTTTGCGGGGGCGGACCGCTTCCTTGGCTTCGGCAGGGCCGGCAGCCGGGACCTCGGGGACTTCGGCGTTGGCGGCCTGACCGATGCCGAGGCGTTTGCGGACCTCAGCGTCCATCTTGGCGTAGATGTCGGCGTGCTCCTTGAGGAAGTTGCGGGTGTTTTCGCGGCCCTGGCCGATCCGTTCGCCGCTGTAGCTGTACCAGGCGCCGGACTTCTCGACGATGTTGTGGAGGACGGCAAGATCGAGCACGTCGCCCTCGCGGCTGATGCCTTCGCCGTAGAGGATGTCGAATTCGGCTTCGCGGAAGGGCGCGGCAACCTTGTTTTTGACGATCTTGACCTTGGTGCGGGAGCCGACGACGGTGTCGCCTTCCCTGACTGCGGCGATGCGGCGGATGTCGATGCGGACCGAGGAGTAGAACTTGAGCGCGCGGCCACCCGTGGTGGTTTCGGGGTTGCCGAACATGACGCCGATCTTCTCGCGGATCTGGTTGATGAAGACGAGGGCGGTGCGGGATTTGGAGACGGTGCCGGTGAGCTTGCGCAGGGCCTGCGACATAAGACGGGCCTGAAGGCCGACATGGGAATCGCCCATTTCGCCGTCGAGCTCGGCTTTGGGGACGAGAGCGGCGACGGAGTCGACGACGAGGACGTCGATGGCGCCGGAGCGGACCAGAGCCTCGGTGATTTCGAGGGCCTGCTCTCCGGAGTCCGGCTGAGAGACGAGGAGGTTGTCGACGTCGACGCCCAGTTTCTTAGCGTAGGAGGGGTCGAGGGCGTGTTCGGCATCGACGAAGGCGGCCATGCCGCCGAGGCGCTGGGCTTCGGCGATGACCTGGAGGGTGATGGTGGTTTTGCCGGAGGACTCAGGGCCGAAGACCTCAGTAACGCGGCCGCGGGGAATGCCGCCGACGCCAAGAGCTGCGTCGAAGCTGATGGAGCCGGTGGAGATGACAGAGATGGGCAGAAGAGCTTCTTTGGAGCCGAGGCGAACGATGGATCCCTTGCCGAACTGCTTTTCGATCTGCGAAAGGGCGAGTTCTACGGCTTTGGCGCGCTCATCGAGAACAGGCATGGCGAATTACTCCCTCTGGAAATGGCTCGCCAAGCGCGATTTTTGGGATTTTAGGCGGAAAAACACGCGGCGGCTTCAATGGATTCGATGGGATTGTAGCAGGATGAGACACGTGCAAAACCGGAAAAAGCGAAGAAAAAGGGAAAAAGAGTAAACAGCTGTTGAAGTTGTCACATGGCGTGACGGGCGCGGGGCTATGACGGGGCGAGAGACCGCGCAGTTTCCGTTTCAGACGGTATAGGCTCCGATGCGGGATTCATGACTGGTGAGGTCGTCGCAGGAGCGGTCGAGGGCCTCGTAGTCGGCGTCGTGCTGTTTGCGGAAGGCGCGGAAGGCTTCTTCGCTGGACCAACGGTCGATGGTGAGGTATTTGCCGGAGACATAGGCGTCGCGGAGCAACTCTGTGCCCTTGTAGTCGGGCGATTTGCGAAAGAGCTGAGCCCAAGGACCATCGGGGCCGTAGGCGGTTTCAAACGCTGCAATCTTCTCTTCGGCAATCTCGAATTGCCAGACCACGATGAACATGATCCACCCTCAATCAATGAAGTTCTATGGTAGCGCAGGCAGATGAGGGATCAGGGTCAGAGATCGGCAGAGCGCCGGCGCCAGAAGGTGTGATGAAGCGCCTTTGCCGGGGCGCGCGGTGTCACTATGATGGTGACGTTTCCACAAAGAGCAGGCGCTGAGAACCAAGAGCCAGCCTTTGTGTACCGCGACCTATGGGAGCCTCCGAATGAAAAGCACAAGCGATGTTGAAGGTGTTGGGAACGACCCGGGAACAAGTGCCTGCGTGATCGACCGGCGCGAGTTTCTACGGCTGACTCTGATGAGTTCGGCGATGCTGGCGGTGACGGGAGGTGCATTCAGGGCAGCCGCGGAGAGCGGGACGAGCGGGGTAGATTCGTTTTCCGCGCTCGATCCACTGGCGCCGGGAGCGGTTCGACCGGAGGGCTGGCTGCGCCTGTATCTGGAAAAGCAGGCAACGCAGCTTGGGTCGCAGTTGCCGAACATCTCGTGGCCATTCTCTGCGGGCTACTGGGCGGGCGAGCAGAACGAGGACTGGTGGCCGTTTGAGCAGAAGGCGTACTGGATCGACGGAGCAACACGACTGGCGCTGGTGACGGGCAATCAACAGCTTCTGGAACAGGTGGAGACGTCGATTCGCTTTACGCTCGCGCATGCGGATGAGGATGGATACCTGGGGTCGACGGCATTCAAGGATCCCAAGCTCGACTTCAATCGCTGGCCGCAGAACGTCTTTTTCCGCGGAGTGGCGGCGGCCTACGACGCAGGGAACAATCCCGATGCCGTGGAAGCGCTGCGACGGCACTATCTGAACGACAAGACGAGCTATGGCAAGCCGGTTCGCAATGTTACGAATGTCGAGGACATTCTGTGGGTATATGCACACACGGGCGACAAGCGGCTGCTGGAGTTAGCGAAGGCGGCGTGGGCCGAGTATCTGAAGGAGACCAAGCCGGGAGCCGACAGCGGAGACTTGTCGCCGTTACGGGTCTACGCGGCCACGCCAATCGATGCCCACGGGGTGACGTATATCGAGACGGCGAAGCAGCCGGCGATTCTCTACCTCTACACGGGCGAACCGGAGTATCTGCGCTTTGCCCTGGCGGCGCAGCGGAGGATCTTCGATCATCACATGCTGGTGGATGGCATCCCTTCGACGTCGGAGTACTATCGGACGCGGACTTCGCTCGATTCGCACGAGACGTGCGATATCACGGACCACACGTGGTCATGGGGCTACATGCTGATGGCGACCGGCGATGCAAGCTGGGCCGATCATGTGGAGCGGGCGTGCATGAACGCAGGGTTCGGCGCGATCAAGAAGGATTGGAAGGCGCTCCAATACTTCTCGTGCCCAAACCAGTTTCTGGCGACGTTGAACTCAGACCACAACGTGATGGAACACGGGGGCCGGAAGATGGCGTTCCAGCCTAATCCGGGGCAACGAACGGCATGCTGCGGCGGAGATGTACACAGGCTCTACCCGAACTACGTGATCCGGATGTGGATGAAGGACAAGCAGGGTGGGCTGGCAGCCGTTTTGTATGGGCCTTCGCGCGTGAAGACGACGGCAGGCGCGGCACACCAGGAAGTGGAAATTGTGCAGGAGACGAATTATCCGTTCGAGGAGCAGATCGACTTCACGATCAAGACGGCAAGACCTGTGCTGTTTCCATTGTCGCTGCGAATACCTGCGTGGTGCGCGGGAGCAACGATCGCGGTCAACGGCAAGGCGGTCACGATGCCGCAGGTACGCAAGGGATTTGCAACGCTCGAACGGAGATTCGATCCGGGCGACAAGGTGACGCTGATTCTGCCCATGCGTACGGCGCTGACGCGGTGGCCGCAGGATGGGATCGCGGTGGAGCATGGGCCGATTGTGTATGCGCTGGCGATCAAAGAGAACTGGACGCCGATTGTGGAGGAGAAGTTCACGACGGCGGAGTTCCCAAGCTGGAATGCGATGCCGGCGAGCGCGTGGAACTATGGACTGGCGGTGGACGAGGTTCGGCTGAATGACCAGATCAAGGTCCATCGCAAAGCGATGACGGCGGATCCATGGATCGATCCGCCGGTGACGCTGACGGTTCCGGCGCGGACGGTGGCAGGTTGGACGCTGCAGCAGAATCCCGACGATACCACGCAGCAGTTCACGCCGCCTCTGCCGGAGGTAACTGCGGGAGATCTGGGGGTAAGCGAAGAAGTGACGCTGGTTCCCTACGGATCGACGCATTTGCGCGTGACGGTCTTTCCTGATGTGAGTAAGGGCTATTCCGGGCGGAGTTGATTATAGCCATAATTTATGGCTATAATTGGGCCATGGAAGTGAGCACCGCAACAGCTAAAAACCGCCTGACAGAGCTGCTTCGCGCTGTGGAGCGGGGCGAACGGGTGGTTATCACACGCCACGGCAAGCCTGTAGCGCAGATTGGACCACCGCCGCAAGGGAAGCCCCGGAAGGTGCAATTGGGCGGTTGGGAAGGACGCATCAAGCTCAAGCCGGGCTGGGATGCCCCGATCGATCCCGATCGATTCCTTGAAGGCGAGCTGTGAGCGCGAACCTTTTGGATACCAACATTGCGCTCTTCGCACTGGGGGCACCGCGCCGGCTAAGCGCCGCTGTCCGAACGGCGATTGAGGCCGGCTCGAATGTTTTAAGTGTCGTCTCGTACTGGGAAGTGACGCTGAAATGCGCGAAAGGCACCCTCGAGATCGACGATCCGGAGGCGTGGTGGGAAAGTGCTCTCGATCAATTGCGGGCGACGCCACTTCCGTTGCGGCAAGAGCACATTACTGCACTGCATCGTCTGCCGCCGCACCACAAGGATCCGTTTGACCGAGTGCTCATTGCGCAAGCGATCACCGAGAAATCGGCGCTTCTCACCAGCGACCGGGAAATCTCCCGTTATGCATCGCAACACCTGAAAGTCATTCGCTAGACAGCGCGTTTCCGAGGATTTCAGCAAAATGCAGGGCCCGTTTGTGGCCAAGCTGCACGATCTGCTCGCGGCAACTGAAACCATCGGCGACGATGAGCGTGTCGGGGCCGGCAGATCGCACTGCGGGAAGCAGGCCATCGTTGGCGATGGTTGTGGAGACGGCGTATTTGTCGCGCTCGAAGCCGAAGGGACCGGCCATGCCGCAGCAGCCAGCCTGAATTGATTCGACCGTAGCGCCGGCGTTGCGCAACAGGGCGATCTCGTTCGCGGGTCCGCCGAAGACGGCCTTGTGGTGGCAGTGGCCGTGGATGAGGACGCGTTTCCCCTGGAGAGCACCGGTGGCTACGTGGGGGGCTTTCTCGGCGAGGAAGTCGGCAAGGAGCCAGACCTGATCCTTGAGGCGGAGCGCGCGGGGATCGTTGGGAAAGAGCTCCTGCAACTCGTCTTTGAAGACGCTGGCGCAGCTGGGTTCGAGGAAAACGAAGGGCAGGCCGGCGTCGATATGCGGCGCCATGCGCGCGAGCACACTGGCAAGGTAGGTGCGGGCAGCGCCGAGGAAGCCAAAGTCATAGAGGGGGCGACCGCAACAGATGTGCCGCTCCGCGGTCCTGACGCTGAAGCCGGATTGGCTCAATAACGACTCGGCCGCGGAGAGTGTTTGTGGATGGTAGTAGTTGTTCCATGTGTCGGGCCACAAGACCACCTGCGGTGGGGCCAACTGCCCTTCGGGCGTGAATCTCTGATTGCGGGACTTCGTAAACGGCTGTGGCGCGAGGCGAGGCAGTTCCCTTTCCGACGCGATGCCGACGATGGCTTTGATGAGAGGGCTGGTGATGGGGCCGGTGAGGAGTGTATTGGTAAGCGACGGCATCCGCGATCCCCAGTACGCAAGTTTGTCGGCGAATCCGAAGACGTAGTGGTGGAGAGGGTGCAGGCGGCCGTTGTAGTGCTGCGCCAGAAACTCGGACTTGTATGCGGCCATGTCGACCTGGACAGGGCACTCGGTCTTGCAGGCTTTGCAACTGAGACAGAGATCGAGTGCTTCGTGGACTGACTTGCTGTGAAAGCCCTCCTCACGGAGAGCGCCTTCGAGCATTTCCCACAGCAAGCGGGCGCGGCCGCGGGTGGAGTGCTGTTCTTCTCCAGTGGCGCGATAGCTGGGGCACATGACGCCGCCAACGGTTTTGCGGCAAGCCCCGACCCCGACACAACGCTCCGTAGCGTTGGCAAAGGACCCCTGATCACGGCTAAAAGCAAAGTTCAGGTCGTGGCGTTCGGGCGGAATGCCGAAGTCGGCATCGAGGGGATCGATCCTAGGGAGATGTTGAGCCGGAGCAAGGTGCCGTAGGTTTTCCAGTGGATCGTAGACGCGGACACGATCGATGAGCTTGCCCGGGTTCATGCGATTGTGGGGATCCCAAAGGGCTTTGAAATCGCGGAAGGCCTGCATGAGCTCAGGACCGAACATCTTGGGGAGCAAAGCGGCGCGGGCCTGGCCGTCCCCGTGCTCGCCACTGAGCGATCCGCCGAAGCGGAGGACGACATCGGTGGCGCGATCGAGGAACTCGCGGAAATCGCGCAGGCCTTGTTCGGAGTGGAAATCGAAGTTGACGCGCATGTGGACGCATCCCTGCCCGTAGTGTCCGTAGAGAGGGCTGCGATACCCGTATTCGTTCATGAGCGCGGTGATGGTGCGCAGATAGTCGCCGAGCATCTCGGGGCGGACTGCGGCGTCTTCCCATCCTTCGAAACGGTTTGGCTCGCCGGGGACGAAGACGACAGCGCCGAGGGCGGACTCGCGGACATACCAGACGCTGGCAGCTTCCTCCGGCGTGCAGACATGAGCGACGGGCGCAGCAGGCCAGTCGCGGCAGTCCTGGACGAGGGCTTCAGCTTTGAAGCGCGCTTCATCGGCTGTCCAGGCACCGATTTCGACGAGGAGATAGCCAACGCCGGCAGGAAGGCGATCGAGATCTTTGAGGGCGAGCCCTTTGCGGCGCATGAACTCGACGAGCAGATGATCGAAGCCTTCGAGACCGATGGGGTGGTGCTGAAGAGCAGCGGGAACGGCATCGGCAGCGAGGAAAGCGTCGGGGAATCCGAGGACGACGAGCATGCGATGGGGTGGGCTGGCGGTGAGATTGAGCCTGGCTGAGACGATAGTTGCGCAGGTTCCCTCGCTGCCGACCAGCGCGCGCGCGACGTGGAAGCCATTCTCAGGAAGCAACTCGTCGAGGTTGTAGCCGGAGACGCGACGCGGGATGCGCGGGAATTTCTCGCGTACGAGATCGGCGTAACGGTCACGGATGCGCGCGAGGCCGGCGTAGATCTCACCTTTGCGGCCACCGGCGCGGATGATGACGTCGAGTTCGTCGGGGGTGGTACGGCCGACCGTCATGCGCGTGCCGTCGTAGAGGACGATGTCGAGCGATTCCACGTTGTCGACGACTTTGCCGCCGAGGAGGCCGTGGACACCGCAGCTATTGTTGCCGATCATGCCGCCGAGGGTGCAACGGGAGTGGGTGGCGGGATCGGGCGCGTAGGTGAGGTGGTGCAGTTCGGCAGCGTCGCGGAGGCGATCGAGGACGATGCCGGGCTGGACGGTGGCCAGCTTCGCGACCGGATCGATGGACGTGAGGGAATGCATGTAGCGGGAGAAGTCGAAGACGACGGCAACGTTGGCGCACTGACCGGCGAGGCTGGTTCCCGCACCGCGAGGAAGCACGGCAGCGCCGGTGGCATGGCAAGCACTGAGCGCCGCTTCGACGTCGGCAGTGTCGCGCGGGTAGACGACGCCGATGGGGAGCTGGCGGTAATTCGAGGCATCGGCCGCAAAGAGGGCCCGCGAGCCAAGATCGAAGAGCGCCTCTCCGCGCAGAGTGGCTTTCAGCCGGGATTGCAGCTCTCGATGGGCGGCGAAACTCTCGTGTGCGAGGGGAGTGAAGTTGTTCAGGATCGGAAACGTGCCAGTGTTCACAGAGGAATGGTAGCGCGCGCCGGTGGGAGGCGAGGGGCTGCTTCCTAAGCGGCGTGAATGCCCTGGTCCATCGAGAACCGCGCAGCCGGCTTTGCACGGAAGGATCGGCGGGCGGCAAGCAAAAACCGTCGCTGTTTATTACTTTAGGGATGACACCAAAGTAGCAACGACGCGAGGCTATCCAGAATATATCGTTACATATAGACACCGGTCTGACCTCGATGCGATGTTCGTGTTCCCGTGCTGCGCGAAAGACGAGTCTCAGAGCTGTTTCCTGAGGAAAACGACTTTATCGTAAGGAGCACTCATCCTGCTCACTGGGAACTACAACCCGTGGCTCGTGGTGGCGTCTCTCGCCGTCGCGGTCCTGGCATCCTATACGGCATTGGATCTGGCGGGGCGAGTCCGCTCGGCGCAGGGTCACGTTGCGCGTGGTTGGCTCTTTGGCGGATCCGTTGCCATGGGCATCGGCATTTGGGCGATGCACTTCCTCGGCATGCTGGCCTTCAGCCTGCCGATACCGATGGGCTATGACCCCACGATCACATTTCTGTCGTTGCTGATCGCGATCGCGTCTTCTGCGTTTGCGCTGTGGGTTGTGTGTCAAAAGAAGTTCTCGACGTGGCGCTTGTGCGTCAGTGCGCTCGTGATGGGAGCCGGCGTCGCCGCCATGCATTACACAGGCATGGAAGCGATGCGAATGACGCCGCACATTCAGTATGTGCCGTCTCTGGCGATTCTCTCGATTGTGATTGCCGTGCTGGCGTCGGGAGTGGCATTGTGGCTTGCGTTCCATCTCCGCGCGATGTCCCCAAGGACCAGGTTCCTCCGCGCCGGAGCGGCCCTGGTGATGGGTCTGGCGATCGCGGGGATGCATTACACGGGCATGGCGGCGGCCAAGTTCGCGGCAAACAGCAGCTGTGCGATGACGTCGCGGGGATTTGCTCCATCGCAGCTGGCGCCGGTGGTGCTGGTTTTCGCTGTTGCCGCACTGGCTATCGCGCTGATTGCCTCGACGCTCGACCTGCGGCTGGAATCGCGCATGGCGACGCTGGCATCGTCGCTGGCGTATGCCAACCAGGAACTCCAGTTCCTTGCCGTCCACGACAACCTCACGAAGCTGCCCAATCGCGCTTTGCTCGAAGATCGCC
>Ga0335069_10010521_pt1 | contig 13106 bp, 11 predicted proteins | sample Lox_Sample_11_FD_206714 | JGI IMG/M metagenome (GOLD analysis project Ga0335069, IMG submission 206714) | Soil microbial communities from Loxahatchee National Wildlife Refuge, Florida, United States - Lox_Sample_1.1 | ecosystem: Environmental > Terrestrial > Soil > Wetlands | place: USA... | reverse complement strand
CCAAGGGGCCATACGACGAAAGTCGGATGGCAAAATTCTGGCGAAAAGGCCCGTTTCGTCATTTCGTTGTCGCGCTTCCAGCAGCATTTGAGCGGCCAGAAAAGCTCGCGCAAAGGCGCAAAGCCGTAAAGGGAGCATCTGAGCAACGTAATAGTCTACGGTCCTCAAATTCACGGTCAATGAGGTTTCGTTGGGCTGATGGCCAAGCATTCTGGCCCTGATTTTCTTGGCGGCTTGGCGTCTTGGCGCGAGGACCTTTTGTCACATCAGGGTCAAGGCAGGAGACCGCGCACGATGGATGCCTGAGCAGAGCGCTTGGATGCAAAGCTGCGCCAGTGGCCGCCGGCAAAGGCGGGAGACGTACGCCAACGGATAGCGGAGATCATCAACTGGGCGGACCAGGATGCAATGGATCTCGGGCGGTCACGCCGCCTGGAGCAAGACGTTCTCGATCTGATGCAAAGGACTGACTACTTCGCCTGCAGGCGCGCCTCGAGATACGCCACGCAGTCGTCGAGCGCCGCGACCTTCGCGTAGTCGGCCTCCGGAATGTCGACGTGCAGGGTGTCGTGCAGCGCAATCACGAAGTTGAGGAAGTCCATCGAGTCGATGTCCAGTTGATCGCGGACACTGACGTCGGGCTCGAGGTGCGTGAGGTCCGCCTCCGGAGCCACATTGCCGAGGAGGCGCAGGACCGTGGCGCGGATCTCGTCGCGGGTCATAGGCGCGCCGGCTCCTGTAGGAGGCGTTCGACCGCAGTAAGGAACAGCGCGCCGCGATGCCCGTCGGTGACGCGATGGTCGCCCGACAGCGTTGCAGTCACCACCTGCCGCGACACAATCTGCCCATCCACCGACCACGGTCGCTCGACGATCTTTCCAAACCCGACGATCGCCGCCTGTGGCGGATAGATGATCGCGAAGACGCTCTCGACGCCCTGTTCGCCGATGCTGGTCACCGTGATGGTGGGATCGGACAGCTCCGAACTGCGCAACGAGCCGGCGCGCGCCCGCTGCACGAGGTCGCGGAAGTTGCGCATCAACTCGTCCACGCTCTGCCGATCCGCATCGTGTAGCGCCGGGGCCACCAAGCCACCCTGGCGCAGTGCGATCGCGACGCCGACGTGAATCGCGCTCTTCTGCACGGCGCGCCCATCGACGTACCAGGCGTTCAGCTCAGGGATCTGGCGCAGCGCCAGGGCGACGGCCTTGATGAACAGCACGCCGTGGATCAGCCGCTCGGTGACCGGCCGCTGCGCATTCGTCTCGGCAAGCCACGTCATCGTCCGCTGCATATCCACCGTGGTGCTGAGGTAGTAGTGCGGAATCTCGCGTTTCGAGCGCGTCATGGCTGCTGCGACGGTTTGGCGCAAGCGCGCCCAACGATCGGCTGCAGCCGCGGCGGGTGGCGCGGTGCGTTCTGCCGCCGCATGCTCGATGTCTTCGCGCGTGACGGCTCCGTCGGGGCCCGTACCGCGTACCGACGCCGGATCGATCCCCAGCTCGGCGGCCAGCTTGCGCGCCGCCGGCGAAATGCGCACCCGCGGACCGCCAACCTGCGGCGGCGGCAGTGGGGCCTGTGGCCCCACACCAGCTGGCAGCCGTGTGGGTCCGGCTTCGGGATGCACGCTCACGATCTTCTCCGCAACCGCCGGCGGTGCGCCCTCTTCACGGATGAGCGCGAGCACCGTACCCACCGGCACCTGCGCACCCGCCTCGATCAGCAGGCGCTCCACGACCCCGTCAACGAAGATCTCGACCTCGATCAGGCCCTTCTCGGTCTCCACCTCGGCGATAATGTCGCCGCGCTTGACACGGTCACCGGCCTGCTTGCGCCACTCGACCAGCGTCCCGGCGCTCATGTCGGCGCCGAGAATCGGCATCACGAACTCAGCCATCTGATGGAAGCTCCAGCATCCGGCACAAGCGCAGGGCATCGCTGGCTGCGTAACCGGCCTCGTCGTTGTCGAAGTAGAAGAAGACGTCGCGCCCCTGCCCCGCCCACGTGCGACAGCGTCGGGCCCAACCGCGCAGCGCACGCTGACCGTACTCGCCGCAGTACGGCCCGTCGGGACCATGCAGCCGCACGTACACGAAGTTTGCTGTGACCTCCAGCGGCGACAGATGGCGTGCCAGATCGTAGATGCAGAAGGCGGCGTTGCGCCGCGCCAGCGCCTCGTACGTTGGAGTGCCGAACCAGCTCTCGTCGCGAAACTCGAAGGCGTAACGATAGCCGTCCGGCAATGCCGCAAGGAACGCCTGCAGGCGCGGCAGATCGACGTGCCAGCGCGGCGGCAGCTGGAAGACGATCGCGCCCAACTTGCCGCGCAGCGCGGCGATCACCTCGAAGAAGCGCGCGATGCTGGCCTGCGGATCCTTCAGCTTCTTCATATGTGTGATGTAGCGGCTCGCCTTGCACGTGAACACGAAGTCGGCAGGCGTGCGCTCGGACCACGCAGCGACCGTCGCGGGTTTCGGCAGATGGTAGAAGGTGCTGTTCAACTCCACGCTGCGGAAGTGTTGCACATAGTAGGCAAGGAAGTCAGCGCTGCTCAGGCCCTCTGGATAGAAGGGACCGACCCAGTGGTCGTAGTGCCACCCTGATGTGCCGACATGAATCTGGCCGGCTGTCATGTCATTGGAGTGTTCATTTGAAGCTCACACATTGAGCACCAAAACTTTGTCACGAAATCCCGTTCGTAGCGGCTGTTGGGCGTGTGTCACCATACCATCCGAGACTCAGTAGGTGTGCCGCTGCCACATCCCCCGCGCTGCCGCCACAATGGCGCCGATCTGCGGCAGCGCCGCATCTTCCAGATGCTTCGCGTATGGCATCGGCACCTCTGCGCTGCACACCCGCGCGACCGGCGCGTCGAGCTCGTAGAACGCGCCCTCCATGATCTGGGCGCTGATTTCTGCGGCAAAGCTGCCGGTGCGCCAGGCTTCGTCGACGACCACGGCGCGATGCGTCTTGCGTACCGAGGCGAGCAGGCTCTCGACGTCCAGCGGGCGCAGGACGCGGACATCGATCACCTCCGCCTCGATGCCGTCATGGGCCAGCTGATCGGCCGCCCCCAACGCCTTCCAGAGTGAGCCGCCGAAGGTGAGCAGGCTCACATCGCGGCCCTGACGCCGAACGATTGCATGGCTGATGTCCGCGGGACCGGCGCTGTCGTCGAGCTCTCCTTCCATCGGATACAACAGCGCATGCTCGAAGATGAACACCGGATCCGGTTCGCGCAGCGCCGCCGGCAGCATCCAGCGCGCGTCGGCAACCGTCGCCGGGGTCAGCACTCTGATCCCGGGGATGTGCGCGTACCAGCCCTCCAGACTGTGCGAATGCTGCGCCGCCAGTTGGCGGCCGCCGCCGGTGGCCATGCGCACGACCAGCGGGATGCTGAACTGCCCGCCGGACATGTGCCGCAGCGTGGCGGCGTTGTTCACCACCTGATCGAGCGCCAGAAGACTGAAGTTCACGGTCATGATCTCCACGATCGGCCGCATCCCGCCGATCGCCGCGCCGATCCCGGCGCCGAGGAACGTCGACTCCGACAATGGGGTGTCGCGCACGCGTTCCGGGCCGAACTCCGCCAGCAGCCCCTTGCTGCAGGCATAGGCCCCGCCATAGCGACCCACGTCCTCGCCCATCAGGAAGACGCGCGGATCGTCGGCGATCGCCGCCCGCAACGCTGCGCGCACGGCTTCGCGATAGGTCGTCGTCATGAGGCCGGCTCCGTTGGCGTGTAGACATCGCTCAGCAGGTCTTCGACGGGTTCCCAAGGCCCCCTCTCAGCCGCAGCAACAGCCTCAGTGACCTCCGCCGCAACGGACTTTTCCAGCGCCGTGAGATCGGCATCGGTTGCCAACCCCTGCTGACGTAGCGTGTCGATGAACGTCGTGATGGGATCACGCTTCTTCCACTCCTCCACCTCCTCTTTGCTGCGATACAGCTCCGGGTCGTACATCGAGTGGGCACGGAAGCGATACGTACGCGCCTCGAGCAGGAATGGTCCGGCGCCGCCGCGCACGTAGGCCGCGGCCTTTCGCGTGGCGGTCTCAACGGCCACCACGTCCATGCCATCGACGGCGGCGGCAGGGATCGCATAGGCATCGGCCTTGCGTGGTATATCGGTCTGCGACTGATGGCGGGCGAGTGCGGTTCCCATCGCGTAAAAGTTGTTCTCGCAGAAAAAGAGCACCGGCAGCTTCCACAATGCGGCGAGGTTGAGCGACTCGTGGAATTCCCCTTCCGCAAGCGCTCCATCACCGAAGAAGCACGCCGTGATCGCAACGCGGCCCTGCATCTTGTCGGCCAGCGCCAAACCGAGGGCGATGGGCAGACCGCCGCCGACGATGGCGTAGCCGCCGTAGAAGTGCCGCGACACGTCGAAGAAGTGCATCGAGCCGCCGCGTCCGCGGCTGCAGCCGTTGGCCTTGCCGTACAACTCGGCCATCAGGGCGCCGGCGGGAATGCCGCGCGCCAGCGCCTGACCATGCTCACGGTAGGTCGCGACGATGGAGTCTTCCGCACGCAGTGCCTGCATCGCACCAACGGCAACAGCCTCTTCACCGATGTAGAGGTGCAGGAACCCACGAATCTTGCCGACGGTGTACAACTCAACCGTCTTCTCCTCGAAGCGCCGGATGCGCAGCATCTCGCGCAACAGCAGGACGGCGTGCGCGCGCGTGAGTGCGTATTGGTTAGGCTGGGTCATGACGTACGGGATCGAGACGAAGAACGAAAATGGAAAACAGGAAACCGAAAACAGGAAATTCGAAACTGGCCAATGAAAGGCGGCCAGGCCTTCCACCATTCGCCGGTCTCCCGTTTCCGGTTTCCTGTTTCCTGTTTCCTGTTTCGCATTTTCCGTTGCTCTCTCCGGGCTCACCGATGCTCAGTCCTCCAGAGTCGAGATGTCTCCTTCCGGCAGCCCCAGCTCGCGCGCCTTCAGGAGACGGCGCATGATTTTGCCGCTGCGCGTGCGTGGCAAGCTCGCGCGGAACTCGATCTCCTTGGGCGCGACCACGGCGCCCAGCCGCGTACGTGCCAGTGCCAACAGCTCGCGCTGCAGCTCCGGGGTCGGCTCGTATCCTCGCTTCAAGGACACGAAGGCCTTGATCACTTCCAACGCAACCGGGTCGGGCTTGCCAATCACTCCCGCCTCGGCAACCGCAGGGTGGGACAGCAGCACACTTTCCACCTCGAAGGGGCCCACCAGGTGGCCCGAGGTCTTGATCACGTCATCGGCGCGCCCGACGAACCAAAAGTACCCGTCGCGGTCGCGGCGCGCGAGATCGCCGGTGAGATAGAAGCCGCTCACAAAACACTTTTGATAGCGCTCGGGCTCGTTCAGGTAGGCACGGAACATTGATGGCCATCCGGGCCGGAGCGCCAGCTCGCCCTGCACGTCGGGCTCCTCGATCAAGTCGACGCCGCCGTCCTTGCGCCGCTGTACGACCGCCGCCTCGATGCCGGGCAGTGGCCGGCCCATGGAGCCCGGTCGGATGTCCATGGCGGCAAAGTTTGCGATCATAATGCCGCCGGTTTCCGTCTGCCACCAGTTGTCGTGGAACGGCAGCCCGAAGGCCTCCACGCCGAAGAGCACGCCTTCCGGGTTGAGCGGCTCTCCGACGCTGGCAAGGAAACGCAGCGCGCGCAGGTCGTAGCGCCGCGCCGGCTCGACACCGGCTTTCATCAGCATGCGGATCGCCGTGGGCGCGGTGTACCAGACGGTGACCCGTTGCTCCTCCAGGATGTGATACCAGCGCTCCATCTCGAAGTCGGCTTCGTCGACGATCGCGGTCACACCATTGGTCAGCGGCGCGATGATGCCGTAGGAGGTGCCGGTCACCCAGCCGGGATCGGCGGTGCACCAGAAGATGTCGTCCGGGTGCAGATCCAACGCCAGCTTGCCGGTGATGTGATGCGCCACGACAGCGGCGTGCACGTGCACGGCCCCCTTCGGCTTGCCGGTTGTTCCGCTGGTGAAGTGGAGCAACGCCATGTCTTCGGGATCGGTCGGCTCGATGATGAATTGGTCGCTCGCCTGCTCCATCAGTTCGTGGAAGTCGCGTGTTCCAGGGAAAGTCGCCGGCTGGCCGGCCTCGGACACCACCAGCACGTGCTCGAGCGACGGCAACGCCGCACGCTGTGGCACCACCTTCTTTTCGTAAAGCAACTGGGTAGTGACCAGCACCTTGGGTCGACCGATGTCGATCCGTGAGCGCACCGGTTCAGGCCCGAATGCCGAATACAGTGGACAGAACACACTGCCGTTCTTCAACGTGCCGAGCGCAGCGATGTACAGCTCGGGGATGCGGCCGGCCAGGGCAAACACCCGATCCCCTTTGCCGATACCAAGCCGGCGCAGGACATTGGCGAAGCGACTGCTCAGGTCTCGGAGATCACGATAGGTGAAGTCGCGCACCTGCCCGCTTTTGCCGATCCAGCGCAATGCCAGATGCGCGTGGCGTGGACCGGCGGCGTGGCGGTCGACAGCTTCGTGCGCGATGTTCAGTCCGCCAGCCGGCAGACCCTCCAGCTCGGCACGCGCCTGCCGCCACGAAAAAGTGGCGCACGCCTCCTCGTAGCTCCGAAGGTTGGGAGGAACCCGCCCGTCGCGCGCCGACTTGACGATCGGTGCATGCAGCCCGCTCATGCCGGAACGCTTGCAAGACAAGTTTCCTGCCAGGGCTCAAGCCGCCGCCATCTCGCACGGGTCCTGCGCCCTTTCGCAATGCCGGGAATGCGCTCTTCGCTCTTTCCAGCTTGGGGGAATCGGCGCCACGGGCTCCAACGCGGTTGCCGTCGGCGCGCGAGTTCCGGGATCGCAGCAAACACCACGTCGGGGCAGGCGCGGACCCGAGAGTCAGAATGGTCTTCACCCGCTTTAGATCTTCACTGGCTCAGCTTCACCAAAGACGCCGCGCAGGACGTCGCAGATCTCCTGCAGGGTCGCCTCGCTCTTCACGCACTCGATCAGGTCCGGCATGAGATTCGCCGCCTCGTCCTTGGCGTGCAATTCCAACGCAGCCAGCGCGCGGGATACCGGCTTGGCGTCGCGCTCACGGCGCAACTGGGCAAGCTTCGCCAGCTGGCGTTCCTCCGCCGTCGCCATGTGCTTGGGATCATAGAGCTCATCGACGACGCGCTGCACGGGGACCTCCAGCTCGTTCTCGCCGGTGAAGCAGTTCACGCCGACCATGAACTCCTCCTGGCTCTCGATGCGCTTCTGGCGCTCGTAGGCGCTCTTGGCCACGGCGCGCGGCATGTACCCGTTCTCGATGGCGGCGACGGCGCCGCCCATGGCGTCGATCTTGTCGAACTCCGCCTGCGCCGCTGCCTCGGTTTCATCGGTCAGGGACTCCATGAAATACGAACCCGCCCATGGGTCGACGACGTCGGCAACCTTGGCTTCGAAGATCAGGATGCGCGTCGCATCCATCTGCAGTTGAATGGCCTCGAGGCTGTGGCCCAGGCCGAGCGGCTCGTCGAACGGGGGATAGGCCGCCGGCAGGCCGCCGCACATGCCCGCGGCGATGCCGCCGACGACGGCGCGTGCCAGGTTATTGAGCGGCCGCTGCAACGTGGTGCTGGTGCAACCGATATGCGCCGTGATCGGCTGGCGGATCATCATGCCGCGTGAATCCTGGGCGCCGAAGCGCTCTTTGAGCATGCGCGCCCACATCCGCCGCGCCGCACGCTGGAAGGCGATCTCGTGGTAGATCTCCATGCTGCCGCCGAAGGCGTTGAAGGTGAACATCGGAGCGAAGTCGTCGACGTCGAGGCCCGCGTCTACCCCAGCTTGCAGGTAGGCGCAGCCGTTGGCGAGCGAGAAGGCGAGATCCTGGATGCGGGTCGCCCCGGCCTCGCGCATGTGGTAGCCGCCGATGCTGTTGACGTTGAGCTTGGGCAGGTGCTGGCGGCAGAAGACCAGCGTGTCGCGGAAGAGGCGCATCGACGGCCGCGGTGGATAGATGTAGGTGCCGCGCGCGATGAACTCCTTCAGGATGTCATTCTGCGGCGTGCCGCGCAGCTTCTCGAGCGGGATGCCGCGCTTCTCAGCGAGCGCCGCGTACATCGCGATGATCACCGCCGCCGGGGCATTGATGGTGAAGTTTGACGGGACCTTGTCGATGTCCCGATCCCCGGTGAACGCCTCGTAGATCACCTGGAAATCGCGGAACGAGTCGATGGCCACACCGACGCGGCCAACCTCACCTGCGGCGAAGGGGCTGTCGGAGTCGTACCCGCACTGCGTCACCAGGTCGAAGGCGACGTTGGGTCCGCCGCGGCTGCCGAGGGATTGCATGCGCAGTAGATAGTCGCGGTAGTCTTCGGCCGTACCGTAGCCGCTGTAACGGCCGGCGGCACCGCCGCCACCGGACTCCGGCCGCATGCCCATCTTCGCCCCCGCCTCGGCGTACGCGCGCCAGAAATCGAAGGGCTGGTTGCCGGCGGTGAACGGGTACTCGCCCGGAAAGCCTACCTGTTTGAGGAAGTCGAAGTGACGTGCAGCCGTTGGTGTGTAGAAGTGGGTCGGGCTCTTTTCGAGATTGAAGCGCTTCACGCGTGGTTCGAGCACGTCGTGCCGCCAGCGCTCCTCCGCTTCTGCGATGCGCTCGAGATCATCTGCGGATTCTTTCATGCTGCCTCCTTCGCGCCTCACTCCCGCGCCGCGGTGGCGACGTGCGTGTTGATGAACGCTGCGATGGATGAAATCGGCGTGCCGCCGGTGAACACTTCAGCCACTCCCATCTGTTTGAGTGCGGCCTTGTCCTCTTCAGGAATCAGCCCCCCGACCAGAACGGGGATGTCCGCGGCGCCCTGCCTGCGCAGTTGCTCGATTACCTTGCTGGTAAGCGCGAGATGCGCGCCGGAGAGCACGGAGAGACCGATCACATCGACGTCCTCCTGCACTGCGGCCGTCGCGATCTGTTCGGGTGTCTGTCGCAGGCCGGTGTAGATTACTTCGAAGCCGGCATCGCGTAAACCGTAGGCGACGACGCGCGCGCCGCGGTCGTGGCCGTCGAGGCCGGGTTTGGCGACAAGGACGCGGATCTTGCGCTGGCGGTTCATGGGCCTTCCTCGTTCGAAGATCTTCTCCAGCGGTCAGTAGTCGAATCGATATGTATCGCCGTCGCGGACGATGCGGCCCGCCGTCGGTGGCATGAAATGCGTCCCGATGACGAGCACGGGTCCTTGCGCGCAACGCTCCAGGAATCCGCGCCGGCTACGGCGGCTCTGCTCCGCGTCGTGGTCGAGGACGGTCGACCAGTCCGGGCGCGCGATCTGGCAGGGGTGGTGCATCATGTCGCCGGTGATCATGGCCTCCTCGCCGGCCGAACGGATGTGCACGCTCACGTGCCCGGGGGTGTGCCCCGGCGTTGGCTCGAGCCGCACCTCGTCGGTTAGCTGGTGATCCATTTCGACCAAATCGGCCAGACCTGCATCGATGATCGGACGCACGGAGTCGGTAATCACGGGGCCAAACTCCTCCGGCTGATCTTTCCAATACTCCCATTCGGCGCGCGCGAACAGATAGCGGGCGTTCGGAAAGGTCGGCACCCAGCGGCCATCCACACGCATCGTGTTCCAGCCGACGTGATCAAGATGCAAGTGCGTACAGAGGACGACATCGATCGACTCGCGCGGGCTGCCGGCATTCGCCAGGTCGGTGAGGAAGGGCGTGGATCGCAGGTGCCATTGCGGCACCGGCGGGCGCTCCTTGTCGTTGCCGAGACACGTGTCGACGAGGATGCGCCGGCCGCATGATTCGACGACGAGCGTGTGAATGCTGAGCACCAGCTTGCCCTCGCCGTCGAGAAACGGCGACAGCCATGGGATCGGCCGCATGGCTTCGGGGGTCGCCTGCGGCAGGAGAAGGTGGCCGATCGAATTGATCTCGTCGTCCACGACGCGAGTCACACTGACGTTGCCGATCTTCCAGCGAAGCATATGAAACCTCCCACGATATCGAAACGCCGCTCACTGCGGGCGTGCGAGATGTATCAGATCCTCGATAGACTCCATCTCCTGCGCTGACAACGCCGCAGCAGCGAGACGCGCGGCCTGGCTGCCGCCCAGTACCGGCGTGGCGAGGCCGAGAAACTTGCGGCGCAGTTGCTCACGCTGCCGGCCGAGATCCGCAGACGGCAGACCGGCATCGGCGGCCGCTTCAACTCGCTGCTGCTTGCTTTCAACGGCCACGCGCGCCTGCGTCGGCGCGAGTTCATCCGTCGGCACCACGTGCACGCGGTCACGCAGCGCCATCAGGTCAGGTGCGGCCATTTTGTCGTCGCTGTACGTCGCCGGATCGCCGGTGTCCTCGCCCAGCAGAGCCAGTGCGGTGGTGGCACGCAAGCTGAACTTGCCTTCGAGACCGGTTGTCGGGCTCTCGATATTGCAGACGCCGAGCAGCGCGGGCGACACATGGACCTCGACACTGCTGATGGTCTCGCATTCGAATCCGTGCTGATCGCGCAATTGCACCGCGGCCTCGATTGCGGCGTGCGTGAGGTAGCAGGCAGCGTGATACTTGAACAAGGTCTCGCGAATCAGGAAGCGGCCGGCATAGCGACCCAGGGCGCTGATGGACGGCTCGGCACCGGCGTGCGTTGCTGCGAAGCCTTGTGGCACTTCTATGACCGCGGGTTGCGCGGTGAACCCAGCGCGCGCAAGCACCGCCGAAAGCAGCCCAGCCGAAGCCGCGCGGCCGGCGTGCAGTGGCTTCGCCATGGTCCCGAACCCCGACTTGAGGCCGGCGGCCTGCGTGCCCGCCAGTCCAAGCGCATTCAGCCACCCGTTCTCGTCGAGCCCGAGCAAATGCGCGCAGGCTGCGGCCGCGCCAAACGTTCCGACGGTTCCTGTGGAGTGAAACCCGGCGGCGTAATGCCCGAAGCCCAGCAGTGCACCGAGACGGCATTCGAGTTCGATGCCGGCGACCAGCGCCGCGAGCAGCGCGCGCCCGCCCGCGCCCTCCGTCTCGCCGAGAGCCAGGAGCGCCGGCAGGACGGGAACGCTCGGGTGGCCGCTCATCGTGGTGTGCGTATCATCGAAGTCCAGCGCATGTCCGGCGGCGCCATTCACCAGCGCCGCAGTGAGTCGCGTGGCGCGCTCACGCCGCCCGATCAACCCGGCCTCGGTCGCTCCCTCAGCGCGTACGATCTGCTCGACCAGGATGTCGGCCAGCGGCTCGCGCGCACCGGCCAACGTGGTCCCCAGGAAATCCAGCAGACAGTGCCGGGCGACTTCGCGCGCGTCTTCGGGAATCGCGTCGTAGCGCAGGCCGCGCACCGCATCGACCAGCGCCCGAGTCACGCTTGCAGCACTTGCTGTCCGGGGCTCCTCGTTCATGGGTCAAGTCTGGTACCGAGATGTCCAGAGGGGGGACGCTGCCTTTGGCGACCCAACGGAGAGACCCTACGAATTCTCGTCCATTCAGCGGCGAGGTCGCCGCTGCCTCAGGCGGTGCAGCTCCGCCTCCAGCGTCCGAACCTGCGCCAGCGCGGCTTCCTTGGCGGCACGTTCGGCTTCCTTGGCGGTACGTTCGGCTTCTTTCTCTTCCTCAACCGTTGGCACCAGCTCCTCGCCCCGCGGCCCCACCGCGATCCGCAGCCGCGTGTCGTGCCCCTCGCCCACGGCGCGCAGCCAGCAGCGGAGCGCCTTCGAGCGTACGCAATCGCCTCGGCTGGCCTCGACGCGCACCAGCCCGCGTTTGCCGACGCGGCGAAATACCTGCCAGCGCACGCCGTCGGCATGCTCGTCGCAGCCGGGATCGAAGATCACCACCTCTGGCACGCCGAGCTCGCGATAGCGCTCCGGCGCGTCGGTGTAATCCTTCTCCCAGTCCTGCGACGCCACTTCCAGCGTGAAGCTCGGCACCACCCGGTCTTGCCAGAGCTTCCACGTGCGCACCCGGGTATGCGGATCGACGCCGGGCAAGACGTAGAGGTCGGGTGCAATGCGCGCGTGCGGATCGTGCTGGCGCCAGTAGATGAACTGGTCGGCACCGACGAACGCCTTGGTTCCGCGGCGCGTCAGCCACGACTGCAGCAACGGCCGCAGCACCTCGAGGATCCAGCGCTGCAGCATGTCCTCTCCCACGCGCTCCTCCTCGGGATAGATGGTCGGATCGGATGACCGGCTGCGGGCAGCCGAACTGGGCATGTGGCGGAGCGTACCGCCGCATCCGAGTGTTTACAAGCGTGAGGATGAGCAGGGCCAGCGAAAGCCAGGGCGCAGGGTCGTGTGCTGGAGGGGTACGAACCTCAGGTCGTCATATGATGGTTCGCGCTGACCGCAGCCGCACAGGCGGACGTCGTCAGTTGCCAGCGTGCCATTGCCAAGCAAGGGGCCAAGTTTGTTCGGACGCGGGCGAGTCTTCTGTCCAAGTGCCAGGGTTCGCTGGTGGCCAACCCGGATTCCGCGGGCAATCGGCAAAGCCGCTGCCAAGTTTGTGGTGGCCAAGTCGAGCGCACGGCAACGACGACTTCATTCCGGGACATATCAGCTTTGCGGACACGTGCCCGGACGTCACGATTCCCGGCGGGGCTGCCTGTGGTGGAGCGGTCGCGACGCCAAAAGATCTCGCTACCTGCATGCAGTGCGTCGCGGAGTTCGAGTCGGAATGCACCGACCGGGCCCAAGTGCCGCAGTTTTCCGCCTATCCCCCAGAGTGCAACCTGGCTGCCTGTGATGATGGCGAGCAGGACGGCAACGAGACCGACGTCGATTGCGGCGGGAGTTGCGTCCCCTGTCCGAGTGGAGACGGTTGTGCCGTTGATCGTGACTGTCTGAGCGGCACGTGCACCAGTGGTGTGTGAACCGCCGTCGACCTGTGCGGATGGCCAGCAAGATGGTAACGAAACGGACATCGACTGCGGTGGCATCTGCGATCCCTGTGACGACGGCGAACACTGCGCCACGAACACGGATTGCGTCAGTGACATCTGCGCGAACGGGTTGTGCGAGCCCGCTGCTCGAGCTGCGTTGACGCAACGCACTGCGCGGAAGGTCCGCCCGCGCGTTCTACGAGTTCCAGTTCTGTCTCGGCCCGACCGTGGACTGCTTGTGATGCAGGGGTCGTAGCACACATCCCGACGAAT
>Ga0335069_10010520_pt1 | contig 13107 bp, 12 predicted proteins | sample Lox_Sample_11_FD_206714 | JGI IMG/M metagenome (GOLD analysis project Ga0335069, IMG submission 206714) | Soil microbial communities from Loxahatchee National Wildlife Refuge, Florida, United States - Lox_Sample_1.1 | ecosystem: Environmental > Terrestrial > Soil > Wetlands | place: USA... | reverse complement strand
GACTGCACTTCACCTCACCACCCACACTAGAAAACGCCCCAGTTCGGCCAAGAAACATCCGAACAGCAGCACGCGAAGCAAAATTCTCTCGCAGGTCGTGAGGAACTCATCTACTCGTGTCTCGAGACCTTCATGTTTCTTGTTTTTGACCATTCGCTTTCCTCAGCTTCCAGCATGGCTATTCGCGGACTGGCAAAGGAGGATCGTGCCCGGATGGCGCACTCTCGCGCTCCTAGGGTCCTCATGCACCAAAATGTGAGCATAAACGGAGTTGTGAATGCGATGTGGATGCTGCGGAAAACTCAGGCGCGCTTGAAATTCTCACCTAACCGCGATTGAAAGTTCCAATGAATTACCGGAGGGCGAATAAAATGCGAATTTATAATTGCGAGATGGATACGGGGTGCCTGAAGAAGTTCCCATGTCTCGCAAAAGCGGCGAGACATGGGGCATCCCTGGTGAAGTTGGAGAAACGATTGCCAAAAATCGAATGCGGCCCGAGGGCCAGCCACCCTCGGACCGCATCATTCGTGTGTTCCTGTCCCGGCACCGTCTACCGCGGAGGCGGAGACATGAATGCTACAGCCAGCATCTTCCCGCGAGGGGCGCTGCATGTGCTGAAGCTCGGTTGTCGACTGGTGATCGTGCGATCACAAATCTTGAACCGCTGCGGTGCAAACAGCTCTGCCTTGCTCTCAAGAGCAAGACGGGGGAGGAGGCCGCAACGCCCGGGCAACCAGTCTGCGCTTGCGCGCGATTCTGGAAGTTCCCCTCGGCGATTCGCTCTCGAGAATCACCGCTGCTGCTCGCTCGCCGCAATCATCTGGTCGAGCCAGAAACCATCACGTTTCGCTGAAACCCAATTTCTTCCAGTTTGTCGCTGGCCGCAACACAAAAAAGGGTCGACATTGTGAACAAACTGTGGACGATGAGACTTCCTTGTGGAAGGTAGAGGAAAACTTAGAATTATTCGTGGCATAAACGGATGCGTGTCTTGGAAATTCAATGACTTAGACACTGTGAAAGAAAAAACGGCAACCGGGAGGTTGTTAAAACGATTGCCTATTTCTCGTAGTGCGTCTCGAGGGCATTTCGGCAACGGACAGGACATCGGATCCCTCCATCGTTGCTTCGCGACTGGCCGGTATGACAAGAGCTTCGGGCGCGCCGACCTGCAGAATCTGGGTCTTCAATCTATATCTCGGTTCTTCGTCCATCCAATTTCAGGTTTTGCAAGTCTAAGGCGGAAGGGAGTTCACCGTGATGAGAGTTCGGGTTTTAATCCTTAGCGGTTGTTTATTGTTTGGCGTTTGTTCCGCTCCTGCGCAGACTGCGACCCAGGAACCGTCCGCCCAACGCAAAACCAGTGAGCCGTATACCGGGGACCTGTCGATTTTCGATTCGCCCGGCCGCGATGAAGCGCTGCAGATCCAACGGGTGATGGACGTTCTCAAAATCCAGAAGGGTAAAGCGGTCGCCGACATTGGGGCGGGCTCCGGGTGGTTCACCGTGCGTGCCGCGCGGCGGGTCGGGGCCGGCGGTTCAGTCTATGCCGTCGACATCAATCAGGAGGCGATCACGCATATCGAGGCACGGGCAAGGAAGGAGAATCTTTCGAATGTCAAAACCGTTTTGAGCAAGCCTGATGATCCGGAGCTTCCGGCGGCCTCGGTGGATGCAGTACTGCTTCTGAAGACGTATCACGAAGTAGCGCGGCCCGTGGAACTGTTGCGAAATCTGCGTGGAGCCCTGAGGGAAGGGGCAAAGGTTGGAGTGATCGACCGCAACGGTAACGGCGAAAATCATGGAGTGGGTAGCGACGTGGTGATTCGCGAGGCGAAGGAAGCTGGGTTCGAGCTCGCGGGTAAGTATGACTTCGTGAAAGACGGGATGGATTACTTCCTGGTGTTCACTGCAGCAAAGTAAGTTCGTCGACGATGGACCAGGTTGTGCGAGACAGGTCGGCGAACGCGGGAAGGTCAGCGTCTGAGGCTTTGCCTTGCGGGCTCGACCAAGCGGCTTCCATGGATTCCCGGTTCTCGAAATAGAGTTCGATGATGGCGTCCCATCCGGGATGTTTTCGTTTGCTATCTTGCACAACGTAATTTTGTTTGTAGCGGAGCAGGCCGGGAAGGGCTTTTGCCAGCGGGGCGTGGATAGTTTCGAGATGATGGCGGAATTGTTCCCGGGTTAGATCGAGGCGACGGTAGAGAACGACCATGAATTTCAGCATGGTTTTCTTTCGCCCGTCGGGGCTGCGGTCGGGAATACACGCCTTACGGCGTGGGCTGCATTCTTGCCGCTTTGCGGCTTTCGAACATTGTGTTGCAAGAGGTGTCCAGGCACTCAGGCACTCTCGATCAACCCGGCGAGCAGTAGTGCGCGGCGGGGGACTTCGGAAATCACGATGTGTTCGTGAACGGCGTGAGCGCCGTCGCCAACGGCGCCGAGGCCGTCGAGCGTGGGGATCCCGATGCCGGCGGTGAAGTTTCCGTCGGAGCCGCCACCGACGGCGGCTTCCCCAAGTTTCCAATTGATCTGGTGCGCAACGCTCTTTGCTTTTTCGTAGAGTGCGGCGACACCTTCGGTGCGCTCCATGGGCATGCGGTTGATGCCACCTTCCATCGTCAACTTGCAACGTTTGTCGTGGGGCTTCAGGGAGCGGAGTTTTCGGTCGAGACTTTTTGCCTGTTTGGCGCTCTTGATGCGGACATCGATTTCAACGGCGGCTTCGGCAGCGACCACGTTGGTGCGCGTGCCTCCACGGATTACGCCGGGATTCACGGATAGGCCTTGCTTGAGATTGTTGAATTTCCAAAGTGCCTGAATCTGATGCGCTAATTCGACGATGGCACTGTGTCCCTTACCGGGATCGAGTCCCGCGTGTGAAGAAATTCCGTGAGCAGTCAGGAAGTATTCGCCGACGCCTTTGCGAGCTGTCTTGACGGCGCCGCGTCCGGCCGCTGGCTCGAGCACCAGCACCGCTGCGGACTGGCGAGCCAAAGACATTGTGATCTCGCGAGAGGAGTGGCTGCCGACTTCTTCGTCAGAGACGAGGAACACGGTCACGGGCCGCGGCAGCTTGCCGTGCCATGCCTTTACTCCTTCGGTCGCGTAGAGCATGAGCGCGATGCCTGCTTTCATGTCGAGGACGCCCGGGCCGAGCATGCGGTCTTTCTCAACGTGGCAAGGCATCTTGGCAAGCGTGCCCAGGGGATAGACCGTGTCGAAATGTCCAAGAAGCAGGACCGGCTTTTGCGTTGCGTCGCCAGGAAAATCGATTTGCAGATTGTCGCCGTAGTCCTGAGCGCGATGAATCGTGGCCTTGCCACCAATCGCTTCGAAAGTTCCGGCGAGGAATGCGCCCATGCGGTCGGCGGCGGGCTTGTCGTCACTGGGGGATTCGATTTCGACGAAGGAGCGGATGGTCTGGATGAGCGCATCCTGGCGGGATTCGAAGTAGTTGAGGCGTTCGAGCCAGAGTGGATTGGATGGAACTTTTCGAGTGTGAGAGGTTTCTTTGCGCATTAAACAGTCCTACTCCCATGTCTCGCAAAATTCGGCGAGACATGGGGCATCCCATTTCATCAACCGTCCTTATTCGTGCGAGTCGTACAGTATAATCTTCACGCCGTTTGATGCGAACTATGAGTGAGAACAGCCCTGTCGCGGAGACCGCGAGCGAGCCGCCGAAAACTGTGCTCGATATCCACGAACTCTTTAAAATTCTTCCGCACCGCTATCCGTTGCTGCTGATTGACCGCGTGATCGAATTGAAGCGTAAAGAGCGGATCGTCGCGATCAAGAACGTCACGATCAATGAGCAGTTTTTTGTCGGGCATTTTCCGGGACTGCCGATCATGCCGGGAGTGCTGATTGTGGAGGCGATCGCGCAAGCGGGGGGAGCGCTACTGCTCACTGAAGTTCCCGACCGCAGCGAAAAAGTGATGGTGTTCACCGGGATTGAGCGGGCGAAATTCCGACGTCCCGTGGGGCCTGGAGACCAATTGCGGCTTGAGGTTGAGTTGAAAGGCTGGCGCGAAGTTCCCGGCATGGTTGCGGCGAAGATGCAGGGATATGCCTTCGTCGGGAGTAAGAAAGTCGCCGAAGCGGTTGTGTCGTGCCAGCTGATTGATAGTTCTCGCGGGCGCGGGTCGAGTAACGCTGAGGGATGATGCTTGCCCGACGCGACAAAAATCTATCACCACTAAGGCCACGAAGGTACACGAAGGAAATCTCTCCGCTTTCATGAGCGTTCATCCAACCGCCATCATTGATCCGAGCGCGAAAGTGCCGGCTTCTTGCATCGTCGGGCCTTATTGCGTTGTGGGTGCTGACGTGGAGCTGGGCGAGAATTGCCGGCTGATTTCGCATGTGGCGATTGAAGGTCCGACGAAGATTGGGTCTCACAATTCTTTTTTCCCCTTCTGCGCAATCGGCATGGCGCCGCAGGATGTGACCTACAAGGGCGAGCCCACGCGGCTGGAGATTGGCGATCACAACGAGATACGCGAGTACGTCACGCTCAATCGCGGAACGGTGAAGGGCGGTGGGCTGACGAAGATTGGCAGCCACATCCTGATCATGGCTTACACGCACGTCGGGCATGACTCTGTGATCGGAGATCACGCCATGCTGGTGAATGGCGCGACCATTGCCGGACACGTGACGGTCGAGGAGTGGGCGGTGGTCGGAGCGCTGTGTCCGGTGCATCAGTTCGTCCGGATTGGCGCGCATTCGTACGTTGGTGGAGGGACGACTATCACGCAAGATGTGCTGCCGTTCTCGATGACATCGGCGGCGCGCGAGACCCATGCGTATTTGATGAATAAAGTTGGATTGCAGCGGCGGGGGTTCTCGAAGGAGCGGATTGCGAAGATCCATCACGCTTACAAGATTTTGCTGGCGTCGAAGATGAATACCTCGCAGGCGATTGAGAAGTTGAAGTCCGAGCCGGATCGTGGGGAGGATGTGGAGATGCTGATCCGGTTTATTGAGACTTCTGAGCGTGGGGTTATCAAGTAATAGCCAAACCTTTAAACGCTAAGTTCGCTAAGAAATGCCGCGAAGGGCGCGAAGAAAGCCGCAGCATATTGCTTGCTTTATCGGCGTTTCGCTTACCTCTTGCTTTTAATCCATTCTGTAATTCTCGCTTCCAGCACATCTAGCGGCAGCGGCCCCTGATCTAGCACCGCATCATGAAATGCTCGGACGTCGAATCTCGGGCCGAGTTCCTTCTGGGCGCGCTCACGCAGCTCCAGGATTTTCATCTGGCCCATCTTGTAGGAGAGCGCCTGGCCGGGCCATGCGATGTAGCGGTCGACTTCGGTTTCAATGTTCTGATCGTCCATGGCGGTGTGCTTGTGGAAGAAGTCGATCATTTGCTGGCGCGTCCAATGCTTGGAGTGGACGCCGGTGTCGACGACCCAGCGCACGGCGCGCCACATTTCGTTTTGAAGGCGTCCGTAGTCGCTGTACGGGTCCTCGTAGAAACCGGCTTCTTTTCCCAGACGTTCGGCGTAAAAGGCCCAGCCTTCCGAGTAGGCGTTGAAGTCGAGCGCATAGCGGCGAAACGGCGGGAGATCGGTGAGTTCCTGCGCAATGGAAAACTGCAAGTGATGTCCCGGCACGCCTTCGTGATAGGCGATGGCCTCGACATTCAGCAGAAGGCGTTTCTCGGGAGCGTATTCGTTGACGTTGATGCGTCCGGGGCGCGTGCCATTGGCGCCGCCGATCGAGTAGTCAGCCGGGACGCCCGTGGGCGCGCGGAATTCTTCCATCGGGACGACTTCGAGCTTGTTCTTCGGAAGGCGTCCGAAGAGTTCGGGAAGCTTGGTGTACATCTGGTCTTTATATTTCGAGTAGAGCTCGAGCAATTGCGGGCCGGACTTGGCGTAGAGCGCGAGATCCTGGCGGATGTGCGCGTTGAACGATTTCAGATCGTTGAAGCCTTGCGCCTTTGCGATCACCAACATCTGCTGCTCGATCTGAGCGACGCTCTTCAGCCCCATTTCGTGGATCTGGTCGGCGGTGAAGTCGGTCGTAGTCTGGTGGTGGACGGCGAAACGGTAGCGTGCGTCTCCATCGGGAAGCGCCCACACGCCAGGATCGAGGCGGCCGTGCGGAGCGTAATCCTCGCGGACGAAGCGGGCAAACTTCACGTAGGCGGGGGCGATTTCGTTCTTGACCGCGTCTTCGATGCCCACCTGCAGGCGTTTGCGATCTTCGGAAGAAATCGAATCTGGAAACTTGCGCAGCGGTTCGGTGAACGTACTCTTGTCGAGAGGCGCGTCGGCGACCTGTTGTGCCTGGGCGGCGACTTTTTCCAGCAGATACTTCGGCGGCATCAGATGGTCGCGCAAGCCGTCACGCATGTGTCCCATGGCTTCTTCGAGCCGGCGCGGGACCTGGTGGAGACGGGCGAGGTAGTTCTCGTAGTCCTTGACGTTGCGGAAAGGCACGTAGGTGGAGAGCGACGCAAGTCCGAGATGAACGCCGCCAAACTGCGTGGCGGGCATTTCCCAGTCCTTGAAGCAGGCGCTGTCGATGTCCTCACGCAGGCTGCGGACCATGAGCGCCTGATTGAGCCTTTCCTCTTCGGGAAAGCCCGTGACGTCGACGGCGTCGAATTTCTTGAGAGCCTGGCGGTTGTGCTTGAGTGCGTCAGCAATCGCCTTGTCGGAGAAATCGCTGAGGCGGTCGTTGTAACGGTCGTCGCCGACATTGGTCGCGAGCTCCGGTGAGTGGAGCAGTGTGTATTCCCATTCGTCGTTGAGGAGGCGCTTGAGGTCGGCGCGGCGGGAGGGGAGGGTAGTGGTGGAGCTTTGGGAGGCAGCGTTGGGAACGAGCATGAGTAGAAGAGAAAGAAGGAAGATTGGCAGAGTGAAGAATCGCACGATGTGCCTCCAGGGGAAGCTTAGGTCGTGAGCATTATTGCATCTTGAGAGAGTGAAACGAGTCGGTGTTAAGCACGCCTGTGTGGAGCGATTAGCCGCGCTGTGACCACTTTGCGATGGCGTCTTTGTCGCCAATTGCTTGCGCAATCGAACGGCCAAGCTGTACAACTTCACTGACAAAGCTTGGCGATACGTTCGGCTTCTTTGCTTCGGCGTATGCCATGTCTGCTGCCTTCAGAGCGTCGTCTGCGCGCCCCTCGCGTACATACACAATCCCCAGATATGCAAGGCTTGTGGCTTTCGAGCCGCGGAGATTTCCAGCATGTTCGGTCCGAAAGAACTCACTGTCAGATTTCAAGGCCTTATCAATTTGTGAATCGAAAATCGAAACTGATTTTTGAAGTAATTCCTCGGCATCGTGCCATCGTTGCTGCCCCATTTGCGCAGTGGCGATCTGCCGCAGGTTAACTGGGTAGGCGGAGTCGTCAGTGCCGGGCCAAACCGATACGTATTGCAGAATCTTTTGGAACGATGCTTCAGCCTCCACGTAGTCTCGCTGCCCGAGATAGCAATTGCCGATGTCTCTATTGGCCAAAAAAAGAAACTTGTTTTTGGGGGCGTTAAAGGCAGATTTCTCAGCGAGCGGAAGCACCTCGGTCCGGTACCGCTCGATGATTGCTGGCGTGCAGGTACCCTTTCTCTGCTGTTGAGCTACCGACTGATACGCCTGATTCAGCCTTCCTTCTTCTGCTTCTTCAGGAGAGAGAGTCACTACTACATCTACGGAATCATGCCTTGTTGGTTTTGATGAGCCAGATGGCTTTGCTTGCGCCGAGGGGTTCTGTGCTCGGGCGAGTTCCTTACCACCGAATAGCAGTCCAGTGAATATCAGTGCGAGCACACTGCATGAGATTGGTTTGTGCCAAGACAGATACATAGGTGGCGAGACTATAACATGCGCTGAATTTCGATCTTTGTTCGAAATCGCCAACCTGCGGTAATAGCAATACCACTCGAGAAACGCCGGCTCAACCGCCAATCTCTGGCTTGGCTGTGATGCCTCGTTGACGAGCATGCTTGTCGATCTTGACTGTCAACTGCAAGGGGTTCCATAGAGGGTGATCGAAACGCAGACAGTAGATTGTCTTCCCACGCTGGGTGGAAAAGTGGAAATGGCCTCGCTCATCAGTTTTCGTGAAGCGAAGCACTGCGGAGCCGTTCTCCGTTCGATCTGTTACAGTCACGTCCGGGATCGGCGCGCCGTTGAAATCAAGCACAACACCCTCGACTTTCTGAGCAAGCTGTGGGTTCTGGATGATGACGAGCTCTCGAACTGCCATTGCAGCTGGAGCTAAGAGCGCGCATGTAAGTGCGATGGCTACGGCCCGATGCATAAGCAGCATTATTGACTGCGGCAGTTCTCGAAACAAGGCAGTTCTGATCACACCTTCTTGTCCAGCAGCCTCTCCATCTCGTCCATTACGCGGTTCATCTTCTTCACCGTCAGCTCGAGCGGTTCGTCGGTGGTCATGTCTACGCCGGCGTCTTTGAGTAAGTCGATCGGATATTTCGATCGGCCCGCGGACAGGAACTTCAGATAACGGTCTGTGACTCCCGGCTCGCCTGCCAGCACCTTTTCCGACAGCGCCGACGACGCGGTGAACGATGTCGCGTACTGGTAGACGTAGAACGCGTTGTAGAAGTGCGGAATCATGGCCCACTCGTTGGCGATGTAGTCGTCGACGATGCAGACCCCCTGATCGTGTCCGTAGTAGCGCTTGACGATTTCGTCGTAGAGCGCCGAGAGCGCGTCACCGGTGAGAGGCTGCCCTTTCTCGACCATTTCGTGCATGCGGAGTTCGTATTCCGCGAACTGTGTCTGGCGGAAGACTGTCCCCTTGATGCTTTCGAGATAATTGCCGAGCAGCGAAAGGCGGGTCGAGTCATCTTTGATCTGCTTCAGCATGTGGTCGATGAGCAGGGCCTCGTTGAAGGTGGACGCAACCTCGGCGACGAAGATCGAATACGACGCCAGCGGATAGGGCTGCGTCTTGTTTGAGAAGTAGCTGTGCATGGTGTGGCCGAGTTCGTGGGCCAGCGTGCTCATGTCGTCGTACTTCCCGTTGTAGTTCATCAGGATGTACGGATGAACGTCGTAGGCGCCGCCGTTCGAATACGCTCCGGCGTGCTTGCCTTCGTTGGGATACATGTCGATCCAGCGCTCGGTGAAGCACTGGTTCGTGACCTTGCTGTACTCATTGCCCAGCGGAGCGAGCGCGGTGAGGATGTTGCGCTCGGCGGCGTCGACTGTGTACTTCAAATCGACCGACGAAACGAGGGGAGCGTAGAGATCGTAGTAATGAAGCTCTGAGACGCCCAGCATCCGCTTGCGGAGCTTGAGATAACGATGGAAGGCGGAGAGATTGCGTCCGACGCCCTCGATGAGGCGCGAGTACACGGATTCCGGGATGTTGAACGGATCGAGGCTCGCCTGCAGTGAACTTTTGTAATTGCGCGACTGCGAGTAGAAGGTCGCTGTCTGCACGTTGGCGTTCATCAGCGAGCCGAAGGTCGCGCGATATTGGCCCATCGCAGTGAAGAAAGCGTTCATCACTTTCTCGCGATCTTCGCGGACCGGCGAAGTACGATGCAGCGCAAGCGTGGCTTTGTCGAGCTTTGCCGTTTTGCCGTTGCTCAGCGTGACGACGGGGAACGGGAAATCGGCGTCGGCGAAAATTCCGAAAACGCTGGAGGGGCCACTGGCCATCACCGTTGCGGCTGCCAGAAGTTTCTCTTCCGCGTTGCTCAGGGTATGTGCACGGCGGCGGGCCAGGTCTTCCAGGTAGGGCCCGAAGGCTTTGAGGCGCGGCTCTTCTTTCTGAAATCGCTCGATGGTGGCGTTGTCCATCTTGAGGATCTCGGGCTCGATGAACGCTGACTCCGTCCCGAGAACCGATGCCAGTTGGATCATCTCCTGCTGCATGGCCTGATAGGCGCTAATGCGGGTGTCTTCATCCGACTTCATCGCGGCGTAGACATAGAGCCTGGAGAGTTCCTTGTCGAACTCGCTCTGCACATGAAGCGCTTCTGCCAATCGCGACGGAGAAGAAGAGAGTGTTCCCTGAAATTCGCGCAGCTTCGGAAGAGCTGAAGCGAGCTTTTCTTTCGCCGTGCGCCACGAATCGTCGGACGTATAAACGGAGGTTAGGTCCCATTTATGCTCATCGGCAATTTTGGTGCGGTCGCGCTCTTCGGTCTGCGACGGAAGAGTGCTGGTGGCGAATAGCCTTTTTGCGGCCATGGGGCGGGTGGGTGAATCAGAGAACATCGACAAGGCTCCTTCAGATTGGCCTCTCTGCCGAGAGAGAGACCCTGGAATCAGGATACATCGTAGGTGCTAGACTGATCGCGGCTTTTCGCTTTATCGCGGAGTTCGTGAAGATCTTAACCACGAAGGACATTAAGGTTCACGAAGGACTCTTTTGTGGTTCATGCTTTGTTTCTTACCGCGAAGTCGCTAAGAACGGCCGCGCAGGGGCGCGAAGATAGCAATTCATGGATTCCCGGAAGGAAAAACTCGGGTTGATTGCCGGGAACGGCAAGTTCCCTTTTCTGGTGCTGGATGCAGCGCGGGCGCAGGGGTACGAGGTTGTGGTCGCGGCCATCCAAGAGGAGGCTTTTCCGGAGATTGAATCGCATAACGCCGCTTCCGTGTATTGGCTCTCGCTGGGAGAGCTCTCGAAACTCATCGAGACCTTCCAGCAGGAAGGTGTGACACGCGCGGTGATGGCCGGGCAGGTAAAGCACAAGCAGATTTTTTCGAGCATCCGTCCGGATTGGAAGCTGGCGAAGTTGCTGCTCTCTCTCACGACGCGCAACACGGATTCTCTGCTCGGCGCCGTGGCAAAAGTGCTGGCGGATGAAGGAATCATGCTGGAGAAATCGACGTGGCTGCTGGAGCCTCTGCTGGTGAAGGCTGGGACGCTTACCAAGCGGGCGCCGTCGGAGCAAGAGCGCAAGAATGTCGAATATGGACGCCGCGTTGCCCAGCAAGTCGCGCAGCATGATATCGGTCAAACTGTTGTGATTGCTGAGTCCGCGTGCGTCGCCGTGGAGGCGATGGAAGGGACCGATGCAACGATCGAGCGCGCGGGCGAGATCATGCGGTCTCTGCATGGAGATGCTTCGACCTTGAGCCGTGACTTGACTGTTGTGAAGATCGCGAAGCCGAATCAGGATATGCGGTTCGATGTCCCGGTAATTGGAGTGAAAACGATTGAAGTCATGAGGGTAGCAGGCGCAACTTGTCTCGCGGTGGACGCGGGCAAATGTTTGCTGTTGGATGGGCAGAAGGTCATTGACGCAGCGAATGAGGCCGGGATTGCCGTCACGGCGGAAGGATGAATTTTGTGAAAGAAAAACGAGGAAGCGAAGCGGAGAACATCGCAGATCAGCTGCGCCGGGCGTTCGATGGAAGCGCATGGCACGGTTCCGCTTTGTTTGAGATCCTGGCTGATATCGATGCCGCAACCGCTGCCGCCCGGCCGATTGCCAATGTTCACAGCATTTGGGAACTGGTCATGCACATCGCGGTCTGGGATCGTTCAGGACTCGTGAGACTTGGCGGTGAGAAATATCAGCCCACGGGCGAAGACAATTTCCCCCCAGTCGTCAGAGCAAGTGAAATGGCATGGCGCAAGACCTTGGCGGATACGAAGAAGACCCATGACAAGTTGGTGAGTACGGTAGCTGCGTTACCCGATGCCCGTTTGTGGGATCGCGTGCCGGGGAAGCGATACGACTTCTATCACCTGCTGCACGGCATTGCGCAGCATGAGCTGTATCATGCGGGCCAGATTGCGGTGTTGAAGAAGGCATGCGGCGGGCGAGTGTAGCGTATTTTCGATACTCAATAACATTAATTCAGAAGCGCTCCTTGTACCGCAGCGACCAATGGCACGGTTCAGGCGTCCCTACAGGACGCATTGCTGTTTGTTTTGAACTACCCGGCGTTGGAAACGCCGAGCTATTGTCGGAGGTCCCTCCGGGGCCTGTCATCGAGTGTTGTCTCTCGCATCCGCTCTCTTCATGGCTTGAGCCGTTGCTTCTTCGTCGAAAATCCCCACCTCTGGCAAAATCGGCCAGAAGTGGGGCACCCATTGAACTCTGATTCCTAGATACTCACCACCCCTGATTTCCATTTACAATTCCTCCCGGCAACTGGCCATTGAGAAAGTGTTCTGGCTGCGCACAGTCCTATTTCCATCGCCGTCATCGGGGTAGGCGTTTTCGGACGCAATCACGCCCGCATCTACAAAGAACTCGAACTGCAGGGAGAGCCGGTGCGGCTACTGGGCGTCGTTGATCCCGACACGAACCGCGCCGATGCTGTGGCGCGCGAGTTCGAGTGCAAGGCATTCGGATCAGTGCATCAACTGCTGACGACGCACAGCGAAGTGCAGGCCGCTTCCGTGGCCGTGCCGACGGTCCATCATCTGGCCGTGGCGCGCGAATTGATGAATGCCGGCGTCGATGTGCTGATCGAGAAGCCGCTCGCCACATCGCTGGCGGAAGCCGATGAACTTGTAAAGCTCGCCTCTGCGCGCAAGCGTATTGCCCAAGTCGGACATTTGGAAAGATTCAATCCTGCGGTGCGTGCGACGTTGCCGGTCCTGACTCATCCGATGTTTTTCGAAGTGCATCGGCTTAGCGTCTTCACGCCGCGATCGCTCGATGTGGATGTCGTCCTCGACCTGATGATTCACGATCTCGACATCGTGCTGGCGTTTGCGAAATCTCCGGTGAAGGAAGTGCGCGCCGTGGGCCTGCCGATCCTTTCGGGAAAGGTCGATATTGCGAACGTGCGCCTGGAGTTCGAATCGGGATGCATCGCAAACTTCACCGCGAGCCGTGTTTCGACCGAGCGCGTCCGCAAGCTTCGATTCTTCCAGCCGAAGCAGTATGTCTCGATCGACTACAGCCGCCAGGAAGTTCTGGTGTTCACCGTGGAATCGGGCGGCGCTGCCGCCGCGAATCCGACGGTAAATCCGCAGATTGGAGTGGCGAAGCCGGCAGTTGCGTCCGAAGAACCTTTACACGCAGAGCTGAAGGCTTTTTTGCGAGCGGTGAGGGAACGATCAGCTCCGGAGGTCCCTCTCGAAGAAGGGCGACGAGCCCTCGCCTTGGCGCTGGAGATTCTCGCCGCGATCCG
>Ga0335069_10010518_pt1 | contig 13108 bp, 11 predicted proteins | sample Lox_Sample_11_FD_206714 | JGI IMG/M metagenome (GOLD analysis project Ga0335069, IMG submission 206714) | Soil microbial communities from Loxahatchee National Wildlife Refuge, Florida, United States - Lox_Sample_1.1 | ecosystem: Environmental > Terrestrial > Soil > Wetlands | place: USA... | reverse complement strand
CACCCTCGAACTCATCGGCTCGACCCCCATGGTCGAGCTCAAGCATTTCGACACCGGCCCCTGCCGGCTTTTCGTGAAACTCGAAGGACAAAACCCCGGCGGCTCCATCAAGGATCGCATCGGGCTTTCCATGATCGAGGCGGCCGAGCGCGACGGCAAGATCAAGCCGGGCGGCACGCTGGTCGAGGCGACGGCGGGAAACACCGGCCTTGGTCTCGCGCAGGTGGCGAACCTGAAAGGTTACCGAGTGCTGCTCGTCGTGCCCGACAAGATGGCGCGCGAGAAGATCCAGCATCTGCGCGCGCTGGGCGCGGAGGTGCGCATCACGCGTTCCGACGTGGGCAAAGGTCACCCCGACTATTACCAGGATGTGGCCCAGCGGCTTGCCGACGAAATGGACAATGCGTACTTCATCAACCAATTCGCCAATCCCGCCAATCCCGAAGCGCACGAGAAGACGACGGGGCCGGAGATCTGGGAGCAGATGGATCACAATGTCGATGCCATCGTGCTCGGCATCGGCTCCGGCGGCACGTTCACCGGCATCGGCCGCTACTTCAAGTGCGTGAGCCCCGGGACCGAAATGGTGCTCGCCGATCCCGTCGGGTCCATTCTCGCGCCCTTGGTGCGCACGGGGAAGATGATCGAAGCCGGATCGTGGACGGTCGAAGGCATCGGCGAGGACTTCATACCGCCCAACGCCGACATGTCGCTGATTACGAGCGCCTACTCGATCCCGGACAAGGAAAGCGTGGAAACGGCGCGCGCGCTGCTGTCGAAAGAGGGCATCCTCGCGGGCTCTTCGTCCGGCACGCTTCTGGCGGCGGCATTGCGCTATTGCCGCGAGCAGACGAAGCCTAAACGCGTGGTCACGCTGGCGCCCGACAACGGCAACAAATATCTCTCCAAGGTCTACAACGATTACTGGGTGATCGAGCAGGGGCTCGCCGACCGCAAGCTTCACGGCAATCTGGGCGACCTCATCACGCGGCGCTTCGATGCCGGCGGCGCGGTCACGGTCGGTCCCGACGACACACTCCTGATCGCCTACAACCGGATGCGCGCGGCGGACGTTTCGCAATTGCCGGTGGTCAAGGACAAGCGCATCGTCGGCATTCTGGATGAAAGCGATATCCTGGCGACGGTCGAAGGCGACGACGCCGAACGCGCCGCGCGATTCAAGGATCCCGTGCACAGCGCCATGACGACCGAGCTTCACACGCTGCAGGTGTCGGAAAAGCTGAAAGTGCTGGCGCCGCTGTTCGAGCGCAACGAAGTCGCCATCGTGCTCGACGGCGAGAATTTCGTAGGGCTCATCACCCGCGTCGACCTCATCAACCATTTGAGATTGAACCCATGACCGACAGTAAAGGCTCGAACCGCCTGGCCTTCGCCACGCGGACGATTCATGCCGGCCAGCATCCCGATCCGACGACCGGCGCCGTCATGGTGCCGATCTACGCGACCTCGACCTACGCGCAGGAAAGCCCCGGTGTGCACAAGGGCTACGAATATTCGCGCAGCCAGAACCCCACGCGCATGGCGTTCGAGCGCTGCATCGCCGATCTCGAAAGCGGCACGGTGGGATTTGCCTTCGCCTCGGGGCTCGCGGCGATGGCGACGATCCTCGATCTCTTGTCGAGCGGCGATCATGTGGTGGCGACGGACGATATCTATGGCGGCTCGTTTCGCCTGTTCGAGCGCGTGCGCCGGCGTTCGGCTGGGCTCGATTTCGACTTCGTCAACTTCGCGGATACCGCTGCGATCGAGCGCGCGCTCCGGCCCGAAACGAAGATGATCTGGATCGAGACGCCGACCAATCCGCTGCTGAAGCTAGCCGATCTTTCCGCCATCGCGGCGCTCGCGAAGACGCGCGGCATTCTCGCGGTCGTGGACAACACCTTCGCGAGCCCCTATGTGCAGCGGCCGCTGGAGCTCGGTTGCGATATCGTCGTGCATTCGACGACGAAATATCTCAACGGCCATTCCGACATCGTGGGCGGCGTGGCCGTTGTGGGCGACAATCGCGAGCTCGCCGAGAAGATGAAGTTCCTGCAGAACGCGGTCGGCGCCATCGCGGGGCCGTTCGATGCCTTCCTGGCGCTGCGGGGCCTGAAGACGCTGGCGCTACGCATGGAGCGGCACTGCGCCAATGCGCTGAAGATCGCGCGCTGGCTGGAGTCCCGCAACGACATCGCGCGCGTGATCTATCCGGGCCTCGAAAGCCATCCGCAGCACGCGCTCGCCAAGCGCCAGATGAGCGCCTTCGGCGGCATTGTCACCGTGATTCTCAAGCGCGATCTGGCCGGCACGAAGCGTTTCCTCGAGCGCACGCGGCTGTTCACGCTGGCCGAAAGCCTCGGTGGCGTCGAAAGCCTGATCGAGCATCCCGCGATCATGACGCACGCGTCGATCCCGGGCGAGATCCGCGACCGCATCGGCATTTCGGATTCGCTGGTGCGGCTGTCGTGCGGCGTCGAGGATGCGGACGATCTGATCGCGGATCTCGCACAGGCGTTGGGGTGACTTTTCTTCTGCGAGGTCGGCGCAGATCGGATCAGACCCCTCACCCGCGCCTGCGCAGAACGATGGTCCGGCGATTGGCATCCCTCTCCCTCAAGGGGAGAGGAGAAATTCCGAGCCTCGCTCGAACAATTCTTTTTAGTGCAATACGCGGAATTCGCCCTCTCCCCTTGAGGGAGAGGGGTGCAAGACTGGCTGGTTCGTTCTGCGCAGGCGCGGGTGAGGGGTCCCTTCAGACCGTACAATCTTTCGGCGGCGACATCGTGAAGTTCGGGTCGACCTTGGTGAAGGTCCAGGTGATCGATGTCTTGGCATCGGTCAGGGACACATGCGTGTCGTCGATCGGCGCAACATCGAACGTGTCTTTGAAATCGCCGACCGCCGCGTCGACTTTCTGGCCGCTGACCGTTTCGGTCGTCTCGACATAGCGCTTGCCGTCGAAGCTCCACGTGCCGGTCTCGACCCAGCTCGAGATTGCTTCGCAATCCGTCCCGTTGCGGATGCTTTTGACGAAGGTGCCGTCGGGGTGGTTGTCGATGACGGATTGGAGATGCAGGCCTTCCTCGACGCCTTCGGTGTACCAGCGCCCGGCCATGAGATTGTCGCCGAAGGCCGGCGCTGTGAGCGCAAAAGTCAGCGAAGCCAGCGCCAGGAGAGCTCTCATCTCGAAACCTTTCACCCGCGGCGCACAACTTAACATCGTGGTCGTCTTCGCGGAATGCAAGGCGGAACGGCGCCGCAGTCAGCCGATCTTCTCCCACGTGATGTCCCAGCTTTCGCGCCGCTCGACGAAGCCGGTGACGCGACCATGCGCGTCGCGTTGGAAGATGTCCCGGATTCGCGGATCGCCTTTGGCGAAGAACACATCGCAGGCTTCCGCGTTCCAGGCGACGGGCTTGCGGCCGGTGCGCGTGGCGGTCAGCGCGCCGTCGGCTACCGCAATCGTATAGGTCGCTTCGGAGCCCTTTAGACGATAGGTGCCCGCATATTGCGCGAGCTGCTCCGGCGGCAGCGCGATCGCGGGCGGATCGGTCTTCTCGGCCAGCACCTGTTCGGCGATTTCCTTCCAGCCGCCGGCGCGTTTGCGCCATGTCGTCAGCGTCAGATAGTTCGCGTGGAGAACCTGCGCGAAATAATTCTCCGTCTCGACCTGGCGGAAGAGCGCCACCGCGATGTCACCCTCTTCACGATAGGAAAGAAGCTCGACACGGATGTTGCCGCTGAGCCCTTTCGGCAGCGGCCGCACTTCCTTCAGCGCTTCCACTTTGCCTTTGTAGCTGCCGTCTTCCTCGGCGAAGATGAAGCCGGGATCGACATATCTGTCCCACACCGCCACGTCGCCGCCCGTCAGCGCATCCGACATCTCCTGCCGCTGATGGGTGATGAGTGCGCGATCGTCGGCGAAGGCGCTCGACGCGAACAGCGACGCTAACGCCGCCAACAATACAAACCGTTGCATAATGGTCCTCCCGCTTCCTGCGGGAGCATGACGCATCAGCCGAGCAACGGCAGATCAAGTCCGTGTGAGCGCGCGTGTGAAGTCGTCCCAAACGCTCGATTTCTGGAGGTGACAGGCCGCCGCGTCGCCATCGACCGCTGCTCGAACGACCATGAGAATTCCTTCGGGCCAATGGCTAGGTACGGTCCAAGTCCGAAAGAGGTCGTGTAGGAGCGATGCGATATCCGAGTTTTGCGCGCTCTGCGAGACGACGATCCACTGTGCGTTTAGGGACCAAGAGTGTTTATAGCTGTCAAAAGCCTTCCGGATTTCTTCGGGGTAGTCACTGATGACCAGCCCGCAATTGTCCTCGAAGGCCGCCGTTCCAACAGCGCAGAGGGCACGCGCGAAAGTCGGCATAACCTCCTCTGGCATTCCGCCATCGATTGGACGCGGCGAGACATGCCAAGTGAGAAGTTTTGTGAAGCATGGCGGGTCCGGAAGCGGTGCCACTTGCCACCGCTTGGCGTCGAACGTGTCGAGGACTTCAAACGTAACGTGCATGAGCGGCTAGCCGAGCGAAGGCAGATCGAGCTTGTTCTCGCGCGCGCACTCCACCGCAATGTCATAGCCGGCATCAGCGTGGCGCATGACGCCTGTAGCCGGATCGTTCCACAAGACGCGGGCGATGCGTTTCGCGGCAGCGTCCGTACCGTCGCAGACGATGACCATGCCGGCATGCTGCGAGAAGCCCATGCCGACGCCGCCACCGTGATGGAACGAGACCCACGTCGCTCCGCTCGCGCAGTTGAGCAGCGCATTAAGGAGCGGCCAGTCGGACACCGCATCCGTGCCGTCCTTCATCGCTTCCGTCTCGCGATTGGGCGAGGCGACGGAGCCGGAATCCAGATGATCGCGGCCGATGACGATCGGCGCTTTCACCTCGCCGCGCTTGACCATCTCGTTGAAGGCGAGGCCGACACGATCACGTTCGCCGAGGCCGATCCAGCAGATGCGCGCGGGCAGGCCCTGGAACTTGATCTTCTCCCGCGCCATGTCGAGCCAGTGATGGAGATGTTTGTCGTGCGGCAGGATCTCTTTAACTTTCTGGTCGGTCTTGTAGATGTCTTCCGGATCGCCGGACAGCGCGCACCACCGGAACGGGCCGACGCCGCGGCAGAAGAGCGGGCGGATGTAAGCCGGCACAAAGCCCGGAAAATCGAACGCGTTGGCGACGCCCTCGTCCTTCGCCATTTGGCGGATGTTGTTGCCGTAGTCGAAGGTGGGAATGCCTTGGGCGTGAAAGGCCAGCATCGCGCGCACATGCTCGGCCATCGACTGCTTGGCGGCGCGCGCGACGGCCTCGGGATTGCTCGCGCGTTTTTCCTGCCACTCGGCGAGCGTCCAGCACTTCGGCAGATAGCCGTTGACGGGATCGTGTGCGGAGGTCTGATCGGTGACGGCATCCGGCTTCACGCCGCGGCGCACGAGCTCCGGCAAAATCTCCGCCGCGTTGCCGAGCAGGCCGATCGAGCGCGGTGTTCTGTTGCGCACGGCCTCGTCGATCATCTTCAAGGCTTCGTCGAGATCCTTCGCCTGGGCGTCGAGATATTTCGTGCGCAGCCGCATGTCGATGCGCGACGGCTGGCATTCGATCGCGAGCATCGAGGCGCCTGCCATCACTGCCGCCAGCGGTTGCGCGCCGCCCATGCCGCCGAGGCCTGCCGTCAGTATCCAGCGCCCTGAAAGATCGCCGCCATAATGCTGCTTGCCCATCTCGACGAAGGTTTCGTACGTGCCCTGCACGATTCCCTGGCTGCCGATATAGATCCAGCTGCCCGCCGTCATCTGGCCGTACATCATCAGGCCCTTGCGGTCGAGCGCGTTGAAATGCTCCCACGTTGCCCAATGCGGCACGAGATTGGAATTGGCGAGCAGCACGCGTGGCGCGTCTTCATGCGTCTTGAACACGCCGACCGGCTTGCCGGACTGGATCAGCAAAGTCTGATCGCCTTCGAGGCGCTTCAGCGTGGCGACGATGCGGTCGAAGCTTTCCCAGTCGCGCGCCGCACGGCCGATGCCGCCATAGACGACCAGTTCTTCCGGGCGCTCGGCGACCTCCTGGTCGAGATTGTTCATCAGCATGCGCATCGGCGCTTCGGTGAGCCAGCTTTTGGCGCTCAGCGTGTCGCCGCGCGGGGCGCTGATGCGGCGCGTGTTGTCGAGGCGCGTCATGACGGATCCTTGCTCGCGAAATCGATCGAGGCCTGCAGCAGCTTCTGCAAGAGCGCGCGCAACGGCGCGGCGCGGTCGCGCTGATAGGGGCTCGGCCAGTTCTGTTCGGTCAGCACGGGCGGCTCGACCATGTAGCCGCGCATGGCGAGCTCGAGCTGCACGGCGTGGATGCCGGTCTCGGGCCGGCCGTAATGTCGCGTGATGTAACCGCCCTTGAAGCGGCCATTGGTGATGCGGCTGAACTTCGTCTCGGCGCTCAGCTTTTCGAAGGCTTGCATCAGTTCGGGCGAGCAGGTCACGCCGTCATTGCTGCCGAAATTCAGGTTCGGCAGTTCGCCGTCGAACAGGCGCGGGATGCGCGAGCGGATCGAATGCGCGTCGAACAGAACGACCGTCTTGTGCCGGCTCCTGAGCCTTTCGATCTCGGCCGCGATCGCGTTGTGATAGGGCGTAAAAAACGCGTCGCGGCGGCGCGCAATGTCGGCAGCCGTCGGCGTATGGCCGCTGCGATAGAGCGGCTCGCCGTCGAAGGTCGTGGTCGGGCAGATCTCCGTCGTCGCCTTGCCGGGGTAGAGCGAGCGGCCGGTGGGGTCGCGGTTCATGTCGATGACGGTCCGCGAGATCGTGGTGCGGATGATGGTCGCGTCGAGGCCGGTGGCGAAGCTGTAGAGCCGGTCGATCCAGTAATCCGCATCCTTCTTCGCCCGCCACAGCGAGATGAGGTGATCCTGGAATTGTTCAGGGATGTCGGTGCCGGCATGCGGCATCGAGACGATAAGCGGTGCATTGCCGCGTTCGATGATGGGATCGCTCATTCGCCTCTCCAGACACGCGCGTGGAGCGGATTATAGCCCATCCGGTATACGAGCTCGGCAGGCCGTTCGACGTCCCAGATCGCGAGGTTGCAGATTTTTCCGGCTTCCAGCGTGCCGATCTCGTGCGCGCGCCCAAGCGCTTGCGCAGCAGCCCGCGTGACACCAGAAAGACATTCCTCCACCGTCAGGCGGAACAGCGTAGCGGCCATGTTCATCGCAAGGAGAAGCGAAGTCAGCGGCGAAGTGCCGGGATTGGAATCGGTGGCGATGGCGATCTGCACGCCGTGCCGGCGCAGAGACTCGATCGGCGGCAGCTTCGAGTCGCGCAGGAAATAGAACGCCCCCGGCAACAGCACGGCGACCGTTCCCGCTTTGGCCATCGCCGCGACGCCCTCATCGTCCGTGTGTTCGAGATGATCGGCCGACAGCGCCGCGAACCGCGCCGCCAGCGCCGCACCGTGCAGATCGTTCAATTGATCGGCGTGCAGTTTGACGCGCAGGCCGTGCGCTGCAGCCGCTTCGAAGACGCGCGCTACCTGTTCCGGCGAAAAAGCGATGCCTTCGCAGAAAGCGTCGACCGCGTCGGCCAGCTTCTCCTGCGCGATTTTCGGGATCATCTCGTCGCATACGCGTGCGATGTAGGCATCTTTGTCGCCTTTCGCTTCCGGCGGCAGCGCATGCGCGCCCAGAAAGGTCGTCACAATGTCGACTTTGCGCTGTTCGCCCAGAGCACGCGCCGCGCGTAGCTGTTTCTGTTCTTCGGCAAGCGACAAGCCGTAGCCCGATTTGATCTCGACCGTGGTCGCACCTTCGGCAATCAGCGCATCGAGGCGTGGCAGGGCCTCAGCGACGAGTTTCTCTTCGCTCGCCGCGCGAGTCGCTTCGACGGTCGATGCGATGCCGCCGCCGGCCCTCGCGATCTCCTCATAGGTCGCACCCGCGAGTCTCAGTTCGAACTCGCGTGCGCGGTTGCCCCCATAAACAAGATGGGTATGGCAATCGATCAGCCCCGGTGTGATCCAGCGGCCTTCGCAGGCGACTCGTTCGGCAGCGTCGAATGACGGGGCTTCGGCCTTCGGCCCGGCATAGGCGATGCGGCCGCCTCTGGCCGCGACCACGCCGTCTTCGACGAGGCCCATGCCGCCCGCAAATGTCGCAAGGCGGGCGTTATCCCAAATACAATCGACCTGCATCCAGGCTCCGGCTTGGCGTGCCTTAAGATAATGTCTCTTATGGCCGGGCGGATAGGCTTGCAATCGGGACCCATGACAATGTTGTGGTTTCAAGCGGTATTGACGCCGGAAGGTTGGCGGAGCGATGCGCGAATCGTGGTCAAGGACGGCTTGATCGCCGACATCGCCACAGGCGTTCCGGCTCAGCCCGGCGACGAGCGGCACGCGGTCGCAATACCCGGCCTTTGCAACGTCCACAGTCATGCGTTCCAGCGCGGCATGGCAGGCCTCGCCGAAACGCGCGGTCCGGAAGGTGACAATTTCTGGACGTGGCGTGAAGTGATGTACCGCTTCCTCGACCGGCTGACGCCGGAGGACGTCGAAGCGATCGCCAGGCTCGCCTATATCGAGATGCTGGAACGCGGGTTCACGCGCGTCGGCGAATTTCATTACCTGCATCACGATCCGGCGGGAAAGCCTTACGCGAATGTCGCGGAACTGGCCGAGCGTATCGCGGCCGCCGCCTCGCACACCGGCATTGGGTTGACGCTGCTTCCCGTCTTCTATGCGCACGGCAATTTCGGCGGCGCGCCGCCGGCGCCGGGCCAGCGTCGCTTTCTGAACGATGTTGATGGCTTCGCGAAACTGTTCGACGCATCGAAGCGCGCCATTGCCAATCTCGAGGACGCAAATATCGGCGTGGCGCCGCACAGCCTGCGCGCGGTGACACCGGAAGAACTGGGGCACATCGTTGTGCTCGCGGGAAAGGGTCCCATCCACATCCATGCCGCCGAGCAGACCAAGGAAGTCGAGGATTCCCTCGCCGCAACCGGCATGCGGCCGGTCGAATGGCTGCTCGATCGCGCGAAGATCGATGGCCGCTGGTGCCTCGTACACTCGACCCACATGACGGCAGAGGAAACGCGCGAGCTCGCCGCGAGCAGCGCGGTGGCCGGCCTCTGTCCCATCACGGAAGCCAATCTCGGCGACGGCATCTTTCCGGCTACGGACTATCTTGGCGCCGGGGGCGCCTTCGGCCTCGGCACCGACTCCAATGTGCTGATCGATGCGGCCGGCGAGTTGCGCGCGCTCGAATATGCACAACGCCTTCAGCATCGGGCCCGCAATGTTCTGGCAAGCGAACAGGGGCATTCGACGGCACGGACTCTGTTCGACGCTGCGCTGGCCGGCGGCGCCAAAGCCCTGGGAATCGCCGGGAGCGGGCTCAGAAAGGGCGCGAGCGCCGACATTATCAGCCTTAACGCCGCCGATTCTGTGTTTGCAGGCCGGGCGGGGAACGCTTTGCTCGATAGCTGGGTTTTCGCTGGCGGATCAGTCGATTGCGTGTGGCGGCGTGGACACAAGGTGGTCGCATCCGGCCGCCACCGTGACCGCGAGGTTATCCAGGAGCACTACTTGCGCGTTATGAAGCGTATCCTCGGATAGCCACGGTCAGCCGCGTCGGACGTCCCGCATCGATGAGAAATATTGCGCCTCCCCTCAGCGCCGAAGTGCCGGCGACGTTGCGTACCGAGCGGCGCGGCAATGTCGTGCGCATCATCGCGGGCGGCGATTGGGTGACGTCGGAGACGGCGCGGCTCGACCACGAAACGCAGAACATAGCCACCAGCGGCGCCGGCGAGGCGGAGATCGACGGGTCGGCAATCACATCGCTGGACAGCGCCGGGATGTGGCTGTTGCTGAGGATGAAATATGCGCTCGAGTCGAATCGCGTGAGGGTCCCGCGCTTCGCGCTGCCGGAGCGCTTTGCGCCGCTGCTTTCCGCTGTCGAGCGCGAAGGCCGCATCGAGCCGCTGGTGCGCAAACGGCCGCCCCAAAGCCTCCAGCATTTTCTCGAACGCATCGGCAAAGGCACGATGCACGCGCTCCGCCAGGGCTACGACATGGTGGGATTTTTGGGGCGCGTCACCGTCGAGACGACAGAAGCCATTCTCGAACCGCGCCGGGAATTGCCGTTTCCCGCGCTCGTCCATCAGATCGAGGAGACGGGCCTGACGGCGCTTCCCATCGTCGGCCTTCTCGCCTTCCTGATCGGCGTCGTGATCGCCTATCAGGGCGCGGACCAATTGAAGAAGATCGCGGCGGGCGCGGAAATCTACACGATCAATCTTCTGGGAGTCAGCATCCTGCGCGAGCTGGGCGTCCTCATTACCGCCATCATCGTCGCGGGCCGTTCGGGCTCCGCTTTCACGGCCCAGATCGGCACCAAGCGCGTCAACGAAGAGATAGACGCCATGCAGACTCTGGGACACAACACGACGGAAATTCTCGTCGTGACGCGCGTCCTCGGCCTGGTCATTGCGCTGCCCTTCCTCACACTCTTCGCCGACATCGTCGGCGTCGTCGGCGGCATGCTGATGTGCGATCTCGATCTCGGCATCACCATTCCCGTCTTCATTCGGGAGTTCAAGGACGCGGTCACGCTGAATACGTTTCTCGTAGGCATGATCAAGGCGCCCGTCTTCGCCTTCATCATCGGCATTGTCGGCTGTTTCGAGGGCCTGCGCGTCGAACGCAATGCCGCGAGCGTGGGCCTCCTGACGACGCGGGCCGTCGTGGAAGCCATCTTTCTCGTCATCGTGTTCGACGCGGGATTCTCAATTCTTTTCTCGAAGCTCGGGATCTGACGATGGCGGCACCCGGCAACGACAGAAAGGACCCGATCGCGATCCGCATCCGCGGACTCGTCAACGCCTTCGGCGATCGCATCATCCACGACCACATCGATCTCGACGTCCGGCGTGGCGAAGTGCTGGCGGTTGTTGGCGGTTCCGGCACCGGCAAATCGGTGCTGCTGCGCTCGATCGTCGGCCTCAATCATCCCCGCGCGGGCAGCATCAAGGTCTTCGGCCAGGAGACCGCGAACATCGATGCGGAAGACATGCGCGGCCTGCAATTGCGCTGGGGCGTTCTGTTCCAGGACGGCGCGCTCTTCAGCTCGCAGACCGTCACGGAAAACATCCAGGTGCCGCTGCGGCGTTGGACCAACATGTCGCCGAAGCTGATGGACGAGATCGCGGCCGTGAAGCTTTCGCTGGTGGGACTTCCCCGCGAAGCGGGTGCGCTGATGCCGGCGGAACTTTCGGGCGGCATGCGCAAGCGGGCAGGGCTTGCGCGCGCCCTGGCGCTCGATCCCGAGATCCTTTTTCTCGACGAGCCGACATCGGGACTCGATCCGATCGCCGCCTCGCTGTTCGACCAGCTCCTCAACGACCTGAAGAAGAGCCTCGGGCTCACGGTCTTCATGGTCACGCACGATCTCGATTCGTTGCGCGACACGGCCGATCGCATCGCCGTGCTGCTGAACGGCAAGGTCAAAACGGGTACCATCGCGGAGCTGGTTCGCGATCCCGATCCGTGGATCCAGCAGTATTTCTCGGGCGCGCGCGGCCGTGCGGCCTTGAACGCCTGATGCCGAGGGAGTGAGAGATGGAAACAAAGGCCAATTACGTCGCGGTGGGCGCCTTCGTGCTGGTCGGCATGCTCGGTCTCGTCATCGCGCTCCTCTGGCTCGCTGGCGCGCAATACCGGGAGGAATACGCCTATTACCGCACCTATTTCACGGGCCCGGTGACCGGATTGGGGAAGGGAACGACGGTGCGCTACAACGGCATCGAAGTCGGCCGCGTCAGCAAGCTCGATTTCGATCCCGAAGATCCCAAGCGCGTCATCGTGACGATGCAGCTGTCCCCGTCGCTGCCGATCCACGACGACTCGTTCGCCTCGATCGCCAGCGAAGGCCTGACCGGCGGCTCCTATGTCGAAATCGACGGCGGCTCCAAGAATGCGCCTGTGCTGGCGCCGGGTCCGGAAGGCGAAACACCGGTGATTCGCTCCAAGCCTTCCACGCTGCAGGAGATCGAGCAGGGCGCGCCGCAGCTGATGGTCAAGCTCAACCATGCCGCCGACCGGCTGAACGACGTCCTGAGCGACACCAACCGCAAATCCTTCGCCGAGACGCTCGCCCATCTCAACAGCCTGACGGCGACGCTCGACAAGCGCGGGCCGGACATGGACCGCGCCATCCACAACATCTCGCTCGCTTCGGACTCGCTGAACGGGGACCTCGGAGACCTGCATCAGGTGCTGGGCCATGCCGATCAGGCCGTCGTGAAGATCGACCATGTCGCCACCGATCTCGATACCCAGATCGCCGGCGCGCAGATCGCGCAATTCATGACGCAGTCGCGCGCGCTGGTGCAGAGCCTGACGGCGCTGTCGAACAAGCTCGACCAGGAGCCCTCGCGCCTTCTCTTTGGCGATCGCCGCAAAGGATATACGCCGCCATGACCGACGCCTCTCAACTCTCGCGCCGCCTTGTCCTTCTTGCGGTTCCGACCGTGACGCTCGCGGCCTGCGGAAGCCTGCATCTGCTCGAGCCGAGCAACGCGCCGGGCAAGATCTACGTCCTTGTGCCGAACCTGCCGCAGATCGCCGGACTTCCGCATTCCGCCTCGCAGATCGCAGTCGCGACGCCCGAAGCCTCGGCGAGCTTCGCCACCAGCCGCATCGCGATCCGGCGCCAGGAAGAATTCGACTACTATGCCGACGCGCAATGGACCGACGGCGTGCCGCAGCTGCTGCAGACGCTGTTTGTCGAGGCGCTGGAGAAGAACGGCGCGGCGGCCGCGAGCGATGTGGCCGGCATTCGTGCCGACTACACCGTCCAGAGCGAGGTCCGTGCATTCGAGGCCCGCTACGCGCAGGCCGATGCGGCGCCGACCGTCGTCGTCGACGTCGCCGTCAGGCTGGTGGCCGCGCGCAGCTCCGGGATCGTCGCCTCCCGCGAATTCCACGAGGAGCAGCCGGCTGCGGCGAACAGCATTCCCGCCGCTGTCGCCGCCTTCGACCAGGCCGTCTCCGCCCTGCTTGCCGATGTCGTGGGCTGGGTGCTTGAAACCATG
>Ga0335069_10010515_pt1 | contig 13110 bp, 10 predicted proteins | sample Lox_Sample_11_FD_206714 | JGI IMG/M metagenome (GOLD analysis project Ga0335069, IMG submission 206714) | Soil microbial communities from Loxahatchee National Wildlife Refuge, Florida, United States - Lox_Sample_1.1 | ecosystem: Environmental > Terrestrial > Soil > Wetlands | place: USA... | reverse complement strand
CGACTTTGCCGTGAAAGCCCTGGAGCAGCCCCTCAAGCGGAGTGACCGGCTTGACTGGAGTGCCGACGTAATTGCCGAGAATCGAAGGAAGCAGATCGGCTGTCGGTCCGACAACGGCGATATGCGATTGATTGCCCTTCAGTGGTAAGGTGCCGTCGTTTTTGAGAAGGACAATGCTCTCTTCCGCAGCCTTCAGCGCGATGGTGCGATGCGGACCGGACCCGGCATCGGCGAAGGTAATCTTATCGAGAGGACTCGACCCCTGCGGGTCAAACAAACCAAGCTGCATGCGTGCGGTGTAAAGCCGTTCCGCAGCCTGCGTGACTTGCGCTTCGGTGACCAGGCCTTGGTGCACTGCCGCGCCGAGGGAATTGAAGCCCGGGGTCCAGATACTGCAAGAGAGATCCGTACCCGCATCGAGCGACATCGCCGCCGCGTGCACAATGTCAGAGGTCTTTTTGTGCCCCTGATAAACGTCGACGATGGCGCCGCAGTCGGAGACAACGAAGCCTTTGAAACCCCAGGCATCGCGCAGGTGCTCCTGGAGGAGCATCTTGTTGGTGCAGGCGGGAAAGTCGTCGATGGAGTTGTAGGCACACATCACCGATTGCACATGGCCCTCGGTCACAGTCGCGCGAAAGGCAGGCAGGTAAGTCTCTTCCAGATCGCGTGGGCTGGGATCGACGTTGAACCCATGGCGCAGCGTTTCAGGGCCTGAATGCACGGCAAAGTGCTTGCTTGTCGCTACCGCGCGAAGATGATCCAGATCCGGCCCCTGGACGCCTTGAATGAAGGCGATGCCGAACCTGCCAGTGAGGTAGGGATCTTCGCCGTAGGTTTCCTGCCCCCGGCCCCAACGCGGATCGCGGAAGATATTGATGTTCGGCGACCAGAAAGTAAGTCCGAAAAAGATGCGGTGATTGCCTTCACGCTGTGCCTGGTTGTACTTTGCGCGCGCTTCTTCTGAGATGATGCTGCCCATGCTCTGGACGATCGCTGGGTCCCAGGTGGCAGCCATGCCGATGGCCTGCGGAAACACAGTCGCATACCCCGCACGGGCAACACCATGCAGTGCCTCGTTCCACGTCTGGTAGTCAGGAATGCCGAGTCGGGGAATGGCGGTGGCCCAGTCTTCAAGCTGGTTCACCTTCTCCTCCAATGTCATGCGGCCCACCAGATCGTGCGCCCGCTCGCGGGGCGAGAGGTGGCTGTCGAGATAAGCTGGCTGCTGCGCGATCGCAGACACGGTGATTGATGCCACCAGGGCATGCCAAAAAAAGCGGCGAAATACCATCAAGACTGCTCCTCCCGGCTGCTCTCGCGCTCGTTGCGGGTGTCCATCCGTCGACCGGACGGACCTGATAATCGTGGATCGTCAGCGCGAGAAAAGCTCGAGAAAGACTCTACAGGGAGGCAGTCGTTCTTGGCTAGATTTATCGATTTACTTGAGGACGGTATCGCCCGGCGGAATGCCTATTCCTTCGATTTGATCGCGTATGTGAGCCCCATCGTGAACTGGAACGAATTGCGCTTGGTGGGGGGCAGAGAAATTGGTGGGTCGTTCAGATAGGAATCGATGGTTCCCATCGAGAAGCTAAGGTTCTTGTACGCCGGGAAGGCAAACGTGTTGGTCTCGGTGGTCGAGTATGCCCGCGGTTCGTTGTAAGCAGGTATGAAGGAAAGCCCCTGATCGTAGGTCACGAGTTTTGTCTTCAACAAGTAGCTGGCCCCAAAGGTGGAGCCGATCAGGTTCTGATTGGTATTCGATGCGCCGCTGATGAAGAGCTGCTTCTCATACTGCACTGTCGCCTTAAGGTCGGCTTCCTGGTGGGGCGTTTTCAGAACGGTCCAGCCGATGCCGCCGCCGTAGATCTGCTGCAGGTCCAGGTCCTGCGAGAAGTTGTGGTCGAAGGCGGTCTGCACCAGAGCGAACAGCCGCGGTGAGAAGTACTCGTCGCGCTCGGCGTCGGCGTGGTAGATCGCGGACTTGGTGGTCACCGCCAGAACAGCGGTCGGGGGAGGACCAGGGTTGGTGTATCCGGGCTCGGTAATCTTCCCGAAAGAGCCAGTGAAGTCGATCGAGGTGCGATTGCGAGGATTCAGCCAACTTACCGTGGGAACGGCCCGGACCAGCCCAATGCCGCCCGAGACTGTGTACTGGTTTTGGGTGGCGGTCACCAGAGTTGCGCCCGCGGTGGCGGCGCCATTCCAGCCACTCAGGAAGCTGGGTTCGTGATTAAGCTGTTTGTCGAGCGTGGCGGCATCCATGATGTAGGGGGCATCCTTGACCGGGATGGGGGCGGGCGTTTCGCCGGATACTGTCTTGAGTGTGATTGCCTTGTCGGTCATGTCGAGCGTTCCGTCCGGAATGGCGCCGTGGCTCTTCCGGCCCCGCAGTTTCACATTCTGTTCGACCACGGCAAACTTCTGGGTCGTGTGTAGTTCCTTCACCTTGTCCCAGCTGAGCGAGAGGTCACCCAGGGCGTCGCTGTGGAAGGTGAGTGTGTCCTGAATCGAGCTGACGAACTTGCCGTGTAGTGTGTCGCCGTTGCTGAGCACGAGTACGTCGGGATCGGGCGTCGGTTTGGTCTGGGCGCCTGCGGTAAGTGCGATGGCTGCGCAAAGGAGGGTTAACCAGAGACGAGGCCGCGCGTCGATTGCGGAAGAGAAGAATTGCAAGGTCATGGGGGTAACCTCATTCGAAAAAAGTCGTGGAGCCGACAAGGAATGGTCGGGATCTGTTCGCTCGGCTCCATGCCGATGGTAACAAGCCATGACGGGGATCGCATCTAAATCCAGAGCTTTGCACGCTCCCGTCTCAGTCTGTACGATGAGTTGAACTCCGAGGGACAGGGTACGATGCGACCTAATTTCAACCTGATGAAGGCTACGCTCACGGGAGCGCTCGGCGGCTTGCTGTTTGGTTTCGATACCGTAGTGATCTCGGGGATCATCGACGCGGTCGTACGTCTGTATGGCTTGAGCGATTACGGCAAGGGCTGGACCGTGGCCATTGCCTTGATTGGTACGGTGGTAGGGTCGTTTGGAGCCGGCGTTGTTGGGCACAAACTCGGCGGGCGCGAGACGCTGCGCTTGACGGCCGTGCTCTATGTGCTTTCGGCGCTCGGCAGCGCGCTGGCATGGAGCTGGCCTTCGTTGATGGTATTTCGCTTCATCGGAGGATTGGGCATCGGCGCATCTTCGGTTCTGGGGCCGGTCTATATTGCGGAGCTAGCGCCGGCGAAGTGGCGCGGCCGGCTGGTCGGAGCGTTTCAGTTCAATGTGGTGTTTGGAATTCTCGTCGCCTACACGTCGAATTATCTGATTCGCCTGCTGCATCTGGGCGCGACCGAGTGGCGCTGGCAGGTCGGCGTAGCGGCGCTTCCCGCCGTGGGCTTCCTTATCCTGCTGTTCGGCATCCCGAGGAGCCCACGCTGGTCGGCATCCCGCAACCGGATCGACGAAGCGCTTGCTGTTCTCAAGATGATGGGGGAGCAGAATCCCGAGGGGGAACTGGCAGACATCCGCGCCGCACTGGCCGAAGAACACGCCTCGGCACACGAGCCGGTGTTTCGCTGGAAGTATCGCTACCCGCTGTTTCTCGCAATCACGATTGGAGCGTTCAATCAGCTCGCAGGCATCAATGCGATTCTCTATTACCTGAATGACATCTTTCAGGCGGCGGGCTTCAGCCAGCTGTCGGGTGATCAGCAGGCGATTGCGATTGGGCTCACGAACTTGATCTTCACTATCGTGGGCATGAGCGTGATCGATAAGCTGGGACGTAAAACGCTGCTCCTGATCGGCGCAGCGGGAACGGCAAGTTGTCTGGCAGGTGTCGCGTGGATATTCTCGACCAACTCGCACCAGGGCATGTTGGTTTGGCTCCTCGTTATCTACATCGCTTTCTTTGCGTTGTCGCAAGGCGCGGTCATCTGGGTCTACATAGGCGAGGTCTTTCCCAACCACGTCCGCTCCAAGGGACAGGGGGTGGGCAATGCGAGCCATTGGGCGATGAACACTGTCATTGCCCTGACCTTTCCGGTAATTGCGGGAACGATCGGCCGTGGGGCTCCATTCATTTTCTTTGCAGCGATGACCGCGATTCAGTTCCTGACGGTGCTCTTTACCTACCCGGAGACAAAAGGCCAGACGCTGGAACAACTGCAACGCAAGCTGGTGGCGGCGGACTAATCAATCGGCACGGCTCAACTGCCCGGTATGCGGGGCCACCTTGTTGGCTGGTCCCATTGCGTATAGAAACCAGAGCAGCCACGCCGGTGTTGTCCAAAGGTAGAACCAGGACGTGATGCGGACGTTGGCATAGAGTTCAACGAGAGCGATTGCGGCGACGAGGGCAATGGGAATGAGAGAACGCCCGGCTGCTCGCGCGCGGTAGACACCGAGGAGAACAGCGGGCAAAAGCACCGCCTCGTCCGTGAGCCAGGCATAGGGCGCACAGAGTACGCCGACAAGCAGGATCAGCATTCCGTGCTTGACCCAATCCCATCGCATTCTGCGCTGCCAGAAGTATGCGATCGCCCAGGCGCACGCCAGGGAGGTCGGCAGGTACTCAAGCCAGACCGAGCGCGGTGCGAGATCGAGTCGCAGGTACGCGCTAAGCGTGGGCGCGAAGCGGTCGCGCATCAGGCCCGCGCCCATCATGGCGACAAACTGTGCCCAGACATGCGCATCGAAGGCCAGGACAGCTGCAAGGCTCGCCGTCATGGCTGCGAAGAGCCCGGCAAGAATGCGCGGCCTGCGTTCGATCACGATCCAGAGCAACAACACCAGGGCGATGGGAAGGAACAAGTGCGGCTTCATCGTCATGGGGAAGAGAGCAGCTCCCCCGAGGAGCGGCCGCGTTTCACGCCAGAGCAAGAACAGGGATAGCCCGAGAAGGAAGAAGATACCAAGTTGGCCGGCCATCAGGCAGGCAACTGCCGGCGCAAAGAGATACCCGAGAAGATGGAACCTCGAGGCGGGCCTCCCTGCGAGGTGCCAGATAGCGCAGAGAGCAAGAGAGAGGCAGCCGAGTTGAAGGACCATCCAGAAGACAAGCCCCGCTTTTGCGCCGAAGAACCCAAGCGGGATGACGAGGGCCAAGCCCACAGGCGGGCTGGGCGTGATTTTCATCTGGAGGGATCCGAGCCCGACAGCCTGTTCCAGTCGGAGGACTTCGTCCGCGCTGTATGGATTGGCACCGTGGACGATCTGCTGGCCCGCGGCCCAATAGCCAATAAAATCGCGAGTTGCGGCGCTCTGTTCGGTCAGACTTGCTGAGAAGATGGCTGCGAGCAGCACCATGCCGCCGAGAATGATGCTCGCTGCCGCCACGCCTCGCCAGTGGTCTTTCATCGGCCCATTAGAGTCCGGTCTCTCGGAGCGCTCGAAGCTGGGGGGGGCTGGCAGAGGCATCGCGCCTGTTTGGTGGTTCTATCCTCTAAAGTACCTGTCATTTGGCCTTCCAGCCAGTTACGCCTGAGTTTCCCTCAGGCAAGCCGACGGACGCTGCGTTAAGGAGGACACGAAGGCCCGGTTCGCGGCTCAATCCTTTTGACTCTTCGAGCTAATTCGGCTATTCTAGAGTCCTTGCGCGGTGTTGGCCCGGGGTCTGTGTGTGTATTACGTGACCCTTCCGGCCAATCTTTTCGGTTAAGCTTTCGCTCTTCCGTCGAGATTCTCCGAACAGGCACCCCGGCTGCTGGATATTTTTCGATTGATCGTCCAGGCGAGCCATGGAGCCCCGCAATCCTCACGCGAACAGTTTTGTTTGGCTGTGGGTGGAATCGAAGCCCTTGCGTTTTGCACGGGCCCCAGCGCGTATTGCGCAATTTGATTTTGCGGCCTGCTTTCAGGCCAGAAGGTTTGTTCGAGGCAACAGAGTATGTCGACTTTTGTTCCCAGCGGCAACAAGATTGACCGCAAATGGTACGTGGTGGATGCCCAGGGCCAGACGCTCGGCCGCCTCGCCACCAAGGCCGCGAGTGTGCTGAGTGGCAAGCTGAATCCCCAGTACGTGCCGTACATCGATACCGGCGATCATGTCATCGTGATCAACGCCGAGAAGGTCCGGCTGAGCGGCTTGAAGAGCCAGACCAAGGTCTATCGGCGCTATACGGGATATCTGGGCGGGCTGCGCGAGGAGTCGTTCACGCGCCTGATCAGCCGCAAGCCCGAGAAGGTTCTGGAAGAGGCGATCAAGGGCATGCTGCCCAAGACCAAGCTGGGCCGGGCAATGGGTTCGAAGCTGAAGGTCTATCGCGGCGACAAGCATCCCCACCTGGCGCAGCAGCCGGTAGTTCTGAACATCGGGTAACGGATTTGGCCGAGCTCACAAGGGCCGGCAGAGAGAGCTAAGAGAAGAATGGCAGATCTGGTTCAATACTACGGAACGGGCCGCCGCAAGTCAGCGATCGCCCGCGTCTTCCTGCGCCCCGGAACGGGTGAGTGGAAGGTCAACGACAAGTCCTTCGAAGAGTACTTTGTCACCGAACAGCAACGTGTTGCCGCGAAGCGGAGCCTGGTGGTAGCCGACGTTGCGTCGAGCTTCGACGTGGTGGTGACGGTTTCTTCGGGTGGCGTGGCCTCCCAGGCGGACGCGGTCAAGATGGGCTCAGCCCGTGCCTTGATTGTGTTCAATCCAGAGCTGCGGAAGACGTTGAAGGCGGAAGGCCTGCTGACCCGCGATGCCCGTGTAAAGGAACGCAAGAAGTACGGTCAGAAGGGCGCCCGCAAGCGGTTCCAGTTCAGCAAGCGCTAGTTGTTGGCTCTCGCTGGTGCAGAGAGCTCAGGTAGTCAAATTCCCGCGAGAGCGGGTTCAATCCGGGTCCGGCAGTACTTCCCGGATGCAATCCACGAAGGAGTCCAATTGGCCACGATCACAATGAAGGAGCTGCTCGAAGCGGGTGTGCACTTCGGGCATCAGACCAAGCGCTGGAACCCCAAGATGAAGGAGTACATCTTCGGCGAGCGCAATGGGATCTATATCATCGATCTGCAGAAGACGCTCAAGCTGTTTAAGGATGCGTCGAAATTTGTCACCGACCTGTGCGCCAGCGGCAAGACGATTCTCTTCGTCGGCACCAAGCGCCAGGCGCAGGACGCCATCGCCGAAGAGGCAGGCCGCGCGGGCATGCCGTACATCAACCAGCGCTGGCTCGGTGGACTGCTGACCAACTGGGTGACCGTGCAGAAATCGGTGAAGCGCCTTCAGGAACTGGATGAAATGGCCGTGGACGGCCGCTACGAGCTGCTGACCAAGAAAGAAGTCATCCGCCTCGAACGCGAACGCAAGCACCTGCAGGCGAACCTTGCCGGTATCAAGACCATGAAGCGTCTGCCCGATGCGATCTTCGTGGTCGATTCGAATAACGAAGCGATTGCCGTCAAGGAAGCCCGCAAGTTGGGTATCCCGGTGGTCGCCGTGGTCGACACCAACTGCGATCCGACCGTCGTGGACTACGTAATCCCCGGCAACGACGACGCGTTGCGTGCGATTCGCCTGTTTACCTCCAAGATCGCTGACTCAGCGGCCGAAGGCGTCAATCTCGTGGGAGACAAGGCCTTCACCGAGGAAGCTCCTGCAGAGCCGGTGGTCGAGGAAGGCGTTGCGGTCGAGGCTGCGGCGTCGGAAGATGTCGATCTCGAGGCTGCGCTGGGCGGTGGCATTCGCAAGGCTCCCGCTGCGGTGGCAGCTCTGGACGAGGCGGAAGTGGCGGAAGGCTTTTAATCTTTCTTGCGCGTTCCGGCGCGCATACTGAGGAGAGCGTGGCCGCGGAAATGGAGCCACGCTTTTCTTGTGTGGACGCCTGTTCATTGGGTCCCGCTAAGAAGCTCGACTAGACGGCAGGGAACGAGCGAAAGCTGCTTAGAAACATGAAGGAAGTGAGATGACGACTGTGGCTCAGAAGATTGATGCAAAATTGGTGAAAGACCTCCGTGAGAAGTCCGGCGCGCCGATGGGCGACTGCCTGAAGGCTCTGCAGGAGACCAAGGGAAACATAGAAGATGCATTCGTTGTTCTGCGCAAGCGCGGCATGGCATCGGCCCAGAAGAAGGCCGCTCGCTCCACGAACGAGGGCGCGGTCGGCACCTATATCCATGCCGGCGGCAAAATTGGCGTCCTGCTCGAAGTCAATTGCGAGTCGGACTTCGTGGCCCGCACCGACGATTTCCAGGAACTGCTCAAAGATATCGCCATGCACATTGCGGCGAGCGATCCGCGCTATGTGAAGCCCGAAGATGTGACCCCCGAGGACATGGAACGCGAGAAGGAAATCTATCGTGCGCAGGCGGCCGCAACCGGCAAGCCCGCCAATGTCATTGAGAAGATCGTTGAGGGCAAAATGGCGAAGTTCTACGAGGAAGTCTGCCTGCTTGAGCAGCCGTTCATTAAGGAGCAGACCATCTCGATCAAGGAACTGATCGCCCAGAAGGTCGGCAAACTCGGAGAGAACATCACCGTGCGGCGCTTCGCTCGCTTCAAAGTGGGCGCCCCCGATTGGACTGTGGCGCAGACCAAACCGGTGGAAGTACCTGCCGCCGAGTAAATCCGGTCGAGTTGAGCTGGAAAGAAGGCCCGGGGCGATGCTCCGGGCCTTCGTCATCTCAGCAATGGCAGATCGGCAATCGCGTATTCATCGAGAGCCTTCGGCCCCTTTTCTCGGTCGCTGCTTCAGGAGCCGCGGCTTGGACGGCCAGTCCATGCGATACTCAAACAAGCATGTACAAAAGGATAATTCTCAAGCTTTCCGGAGAGGCTCTGGCCGGGCCTAGGGGATTTGGTCTCGACGCCGAGAAGGTTTCAGGAATCACCAGCGAATTGGCTGAAGTGCACGCTATGGGCGTGGAGATTGGCGTCGTCGTAGGCGGCGGCAACTTCTTTCGAGGTGTCGCCGAGCACGCCAAGAAAATGGATCGCGTCTCCGCGGACAATATGGGCATGCTTTCCACCGTCATCAACGCAATCGCCTTGCAGGATGCTCTGGAAATGCGGGATGTGCAATGCCGGGTGATGACCGCCGTGTTTATGAATCAGATCGCGGAGCCCTACATTCGTCGCCGCGCGGTGCGGCATCTGGAAAAAGGACGCGTGGTGATCTTCGCGGCAGGCATTGGCAACCCCTTCTTTTCCACGGATACTGCCGCCAGCCTGCGGGCGATGGAGATCAAGGCCGACGTGCTGCTCAAGGGCACCAAGGTCGAGGGCGTCTACAACGCCGACCCCGTGCTCGTGAAAGACGCCGTGAAATACGACGAGATCACCTACATGGATATCCTGCGGCAAGGTTTGAAAGTCATGGACTTAACCGCCGTGAGCCTTTGCAAAGACAATAACCTGCCGATGATCATCTTCAACATGAATCAGCCCGGAAACATTCGCCGTGTGGTCCAGGGCGAAAAGGTTGGTTCCCTGGTTACTGCATAGCTGTTCGCAAGAAGAAAGCTTCCATCAGTACGGCCGGGCAGCGATTCTATCCTTGGTGACTGCGCCAGTCGATTGCCCGGAGTCGTCTAAACGGTAGTGGAGAGTCCCAAGCCAGCCCCGCTGAAAGCCCTGACCGGGCTGCGCTGCTTTGCGGCGATCAATATCGTTCTCTTCCACTTTTCCAATCCCGACTGGTTCGGCTGGATGTCGCCCGTGGTCAACGCCGGCTACGCCTCGGTGAGCTACTTCATACTGCTCTCCGGATTCGTGATGGCTTACAACTATGCAGCTCGCGCGCGGGCCGGGCAACTCGACGTGGTGCGCTATTACAAGGCGCGCTTTACACGTCTTTACCCGATTTATCTTTTGAGCTTGTTGCTGGCCTGGCGCATGATCCCTGAGGAGTGGAATGCACATACACCCGGGATGTTCTGGACCGGGATTGCGCTGTCGCCGCTGCTGCTGCAGGGATGGATTCCCCCCATCGCGACCTTCCTGAATACGCCTGCCTGGACGATGTCCGCCGAGTCATTCTATTATCTGATTTTTCCGTGGATGGCAAAGTGGAAGCGGCCAAAACACGTGGGCCAGCAGTTGCGAAAGCTAGGCGTGGTCTGGCTGCTGGGAATGATTCCGGGGGTCCTTTACATTCTGTTCAACCCCGACGGGATTTCGCACCCGAATCGTTTCAGCTACGGGCCGTGGCTACAGGCACTCAAGTACACTCCGCTGCCGCACTTGGCGAGCTTCACCTTCGGTGTCCTGTTGGCTGGCGTAGACGATCTCATGCCAAGACCCGGCTGGACGCGTCTTTTCCTGGGCCTGTTCGGATTTGCGGCGATCTTCTCCATCCTGGCTTCGGGGAAGATGCCCTATCCGTTGCTCCACGACGGACTGCTGATGCCGTTTTTCGGGTGCATCATCCTCGGCCTGGCGGGTGAAAATCCGCTGTCCCACATCATCGGGGCACGACCTCTGGTATTTGTCGGCGAGGCCAGCTACTGTCTTTATCTGCTCCACTTCAACATGTGGAATCTGATTCACGATACCCATGTTCTCGAACGTGTCGGCCTGCAGCGATACGATCCCTGGATCAGCTATGCCCTGCTGATCGCGATGGCCCTGTTGGCCCTCCATTTTATCGAGAAGCCGGCGCAGGGGCAGTTGCGTAAGTGGATGCACGCATTGGGATAGACCGGGAACTCCGGCTCGATGCAAAAAAGCCCGGCGCGGAGCCGGGCCTCTTGTCCTCAACTTTGATTGCTTTATGGCGTGACCGTCTGCGTCGAATGGTTGCCGTGGGGCACAATGGCAACCGCGGTCGGTTTCGCATCGGATGGATACGGCGTCGCCTGCGTCGGGTTCAGGTTGCCTGCATTCGGATCGAGACGGAAGCCTGAAACAGAATTGCCAAGGTAGTTTGCCGTATAGATGAAGCGGCCTAGGGCTGGGTCGATGGCCAGCGCCAGAGGCTGCGTGTCGGTCGTGTTGGTTGAACTGCCCGTGGGATTCACAGCTGCGGATGGCGTCCCCGTCGCCAGGTCGATCACATACGCCGAGACAGACGAGTCCAGAGAGTTGGCCACGTACATGTATTTGCCGCGGGGATCGATGGCGACGGCCTGGGGTTCGCTCCCGGTTTTGAAGGGGCCGTTGATAAGGAAGTTCAGTGTGCTGCCTCCCTGAATTCCGTAGCCAATGAGCTGGTTGGAGGCATAATCGGTGATGTAGACGAAGCGGTCAGTGGGATCAGAGGCGATCGCCGACGGTTTTACGCCTGCCTGGTAAGGACTGCCAGAGGCCGCAGTGAGAGCACCGCTTGATCCGATCGCGAAGCCGAAGACCCATCCAGGATGGGCAGTGCTCGTGGTGGTTCCACCCGGGTTATATGCCGACTGGTCGTAAACTGTGGCGTAGACGGCGTGACCCTGAATCTGGCTGTTATTGGCCAGAACATTGACGCCTGTCGGGACCACCGCATCGGATGTAAAACCAGGGATCTGCAGCGCGATTTGTGTGGTTGGGGCGCCGATCGCGCCCGTGCCTGAAGTGAGCGCGAATTCCGTCAGGGTAGCGGTTGTCGCGCCTGAAACAACGTAGAGATACGTACTGCTGGAGTCCACCGCTAGAGCAACGGGCGGACCGCTCAGGGTAACCGTATCCTTCGACGTCAGCACACCATTATTCGCAATCGAGAAGTGAACAACGGTGTTGTCGCCGGCGTGCGCAACATAGAGGTTGGTGTAGTCGGCCGAGACAGCCATGGCGACCGGATCGACGCCACCTGACGAAACCGTCGAGGCCCCCTTGCGCAACGCACCCGATTGAGAGTCTGCGGCGTAGGTGTCGATTTGCCCGTTGGGGCTGCCGGCGGGCGCGGCCGAACTGGCCACGAAGACATAATCGATGGTGACCAGCTGGCAGGCAGCCAGAAGGCTGGCCACGACAAGGCCGACGATAGACACCAGAATCAGCTGGCCTAAGCCAACCCGGCGGCGAATACCCGACGCAGGGGATCCGGACAATTTACTGAACTTCATGCGCTTCCTTCGTAGCGGGCCATGCGTAAATCGAGCCCGAATTGTTCTTGTTGGTGTGCCCCGCAGGTATTGTAAGAGCCGCCTGCTGAACACCGGTGAAATCGATCTTGCTCCAAGGCGAGTACTAAGCCTTGGGTTTCCCGTGCGGAATCGCAGCGACCGCCGTGGGGTTTGCATTGGATCCGTAGGGAGAGTACTGCGAATTCAGCAACCCGCCGGTAGTGGCGTTCAGCTGAAAACCGGAGACGGTGTTGCCGAGAAAATTCGCGGTGTAAACGTATTGGTTCATCGACGGATCGATGCCGATGGCCACCGGCTGCGTTCCAGTCACATAGTTGCCCTGCGATGTGAGGACTCCTCCGCTCGATGAATAGACGGTCAAGTTCGAGTCGAGCGAGTTGGCGACAAAGACGTGACTTCCCGTGGCGTCGACAGCCACAGCCGATGGGGCATTGCCCGTCGGGAAAGGGCTGCCGGAGATCGTCGAGAGCACACCGGAGGTCGCGGCAAAGGCGTAGACCGTGTTGCTCGCCGAATCGGTCACATACACGATGCTGCCATTGGCAGTGGCTGCGATTCCCGAAGGATGCGTTCCAGCGGAGAAGGGAACGCCTCCGTTGATGGGCGAGAGTGTTCCATCGCTGTTCACGCCGAAGCTGAAGACGTATCCTCCACCCGCGGTGGCATCGAATGCTGCGACATACAAGTATGCCCCGGAGGATGCCTGAGTGATCGCGGTCGGTGTCAGCACATCGGCGGGGTGTGCGGCCAGAGACAGTGGCCAGTAGCTGGCGCTGATGCCGGAGTTGACCACGGGCGACCCCAACGCGTCATTCGAGCCAATCGGGAATACTGCCACTGAACCTGAGCAAGGCGCAGCTGTCGAACAGGACGGCAATGGCTGGTAGGTATCGGCAACAAACAGGTACTTGCCGCCTACGCTGACCGCCAGGGGAAAGACGCCCGGGGTATTGACGGTGTTCTGGGGATAGACCTTACCGTCGTTGCCGATTACGAACTGCACAATCGAATTGTCGTCTTGGTTTGCGACGTAGAGATTTGTGTTGTCTGGCGACACCGCCTCGGCGACCGGATTCCGGCCTCCGGAAGGAAAGGGCGAGGCCGGGATCGTCCGCATCC
>Ga0335069_10010513_pt1 | contig 13111 bp, 10 predicted proteins | sample Lox_Sample_11_FD_206714 | JGI IMG/M metagenome (GOLD analysis project Ga0335069, IMG submission 206714) | Soil microbial communities from Loxahatchee National Wildlife Refuge, Florida, United States - Lox_Sample_1.1 | ecosystem: Environmental > Terrestrial > Soil > Wetlands | place: USA... | reverse complement strand
CGGCGTGAAGACCACCGGCATCTCCTCGATCGCGTACAGGATGCTATTCGAGCCCTCGCGCGGGCGCGTGCCCGGCGCGAGCGCGAGATCGGGCAGGCGCGCGAGCAGCCGCTCGACCACCACGGCGATCTCCATGCGCGCGAGGCTCGCGCCGAGGCAGAAGTGCGGGCCGAGGCCGAAGGCGAGGTGCTCGTTCGGCGTGCGGTCGACGCGGAAGGCGTACGGATCCTCGAAGACCTCCTCGTCGCGGTTCGCCGATGCGTACAGCATCAGGATGGACTCGCCCTTGCGGAGCTGCTTGCCGCGCAGCAGGGCGTCCTGCACCAGGGTGCGACGCAGCACGCGCACGGGCGTGGTCCAGCGCAGGATCTCCTCCACCGCGAGCGGCAGCAGCTCCGGGCGCGTGCGCAACTTCTCACGCTCCGCCGGGTGCTCGATCAGCGCGAGCGCGCCGCGCGAAATCGCATTGCGCGTGGTCTCGTTGCCGGCGAGTAGCACGAACTGCGCGAACGAGAGCAGGTCGTCCTTCGAGAAGCCCTCGAAGGAGGTCTCGCCCTTCCACTCGAGCAGGCCGTCCTCCTCGGCGCGCGCGATCGCCGAGATCAGGTCCTCGCGCGGCTCGACACGACGCATCTCGGCGACGGCGCGCAGGTGCCGCTCGAGCTCCGCCTGCAGCGCGACGAACTGCGCCGACGCGGTGACGGCCGGCCCTTCGCTCGCGACGCCGTCGCTCCAGCGCCGGAAGAGCTCGAAGTGCGAGCCGTCGAGCCCGAGCATCTCGGCGATGACGCGGATCGGCACCGGCGAGGCGAGCTCCGACACGAGCTCGCAGCGCCCGCGCGGCGCGACGGCGTCGATCGCCGTATCGATCACGGCGCGCGCGCTGCCCGCCAGCCGCTCCACCATCCGCGGCGTGAAGCCCCGCGACACCAGCGCGCGCTGCGCGCGGTGTAGCGGGCCGTCCATCGCCTGCATCGAGAAACGGGCCTCGAAGAGGTGCCACGGACCCTTCGGCGCGGAGGAGTAGATCTCCGGATGCTTCGCGATCTCGCGCACGTCGGCGTGCCGCGTCGCCAGCCAGAAGCCGCTCTTCGGGTCGCGGTGCACGGGATCGTTGCGCCGCAGCCACGCGAGCGCCGCCTCGCGCTCGGCCGGATCGGAGCGCATATCGTCGATATCGAATTCGATCACGGGCTCGCCTCCTCTCCGAAGCGGCCCGCGCGCAGGAACTCGAGCACGCGATCCGCGGCGGCGTCGGAGCGCAGGATGAAGGTGTGCGACGTCGGCAACGCGACGAAGTCGGTCATGCCGTCGAGGCGCGTGCTCGCGACGCTGACGGTGCCGTCCGATGCGCCGGGCAGCACGAGCGAGCCGATCGGATTCCAGCTGAAGGTGCCGGCGATCACGCCGAGCGAGTAGCTCGGCGGCGGCAGCCGGTTCGGCAGGCTCGTCGGCGCGGTGCCGAGCTCGCGGCCCGTCGGCCCGAGCGCAAAGCCGAGCGGGCCGAGCCAGTCGACGAGCTCGCTGCCGTGGTTCGGCGGCGCGAGCATCACCACGCGGCCGAGGTTCGCGGGCGCGTGACGCGCGAGCATCGCGCGCACCAGGATCCCACCGAGCGAGTGCGTGACGAAGTCGACACGCGCCGCGTCGGCGCAGCACTGCCGCACCTGCTCTTCGAGCACGGCCTCGAGCTCGTCCGGCGTTCCCCGGGTCGACGCGTACCGCAGGTTCTGCACGGCGTAGCCCGCCGCTTCGAGGCGAGACGCCAGCGGCGCCATCGATCGCTCCGATCGATAGAGGCCGTGCACCAGCACGACCGTCTCGGGCGTCGTCCCCGCGGCGGCGGGCTCCTGCGCGGTCGCCGACGAGGCGGTCAGGCATCCGAGCAGCAGGGCGATCCGAGCGGGGGCTCGCACGCGCCGACGGTAGCCCCGGCCCGGCCCGGCGTCGCGAAGCGCCGCGCCGGGCCGGATCCGGCACGCGTGCGCAACCTCGCGTGTGGCACCTAGACTCACTCCGTTTGAGTGACACGGCCGTCCCCCCCGGAGCCGCCGATCCCTCCGGCGGCGCGATCGCGTTCGGGCCGTTCCGCCTGCACGCGGCTCGCCAGCTGCTGCTCGAGTCCGACCGGCCCGTGCCGCTCGGAGCGCGCGCTCTCGACATCCTGATCGCGCTGAGCGAGCGGCCGGGCGAGCTCGTCGGGAAGGACGAGCTCTTCGCGCGCGTCTGGCCGGACGTGCGCGTCGACGAGTCGAACCTGCGCGCGCAGGTGGCGGCGCTGCGGCGCGCGCTCGGCGATGGCCGCGACGGCGCCCGCTATGTCGCGACGGTGCCGGGTCGCGGCTACCGCTTCGTCGCGCCGGTGCGGCGCCTGCACGAATCCCCCGCGGTCGGCGACACCGCTCTGCGTTCGCGCGAGCTGCCGTCGCGCCTCTCGCGCCTCGTCGGCCGCGACGAGATCGTGCGGGCGATCGCGGCGCGCTTGCAGCGCCGCCGCTTCCTGACCGTCGTCGGGCCCGGCGGAATCGGCAAGACCACCGTCGCGCTGGCCGTCGCCGACTCGCTGGCCGGCGCGTACGCGGACGGCGTCTGCTTCGTCGACCTCGCCTCGCTCTCCGATCCGCGCCTCGTCGCGAGCGCGCTCGCGTCGGCGCTCGGAGGCGGCGTCGCGGCGGCCGATGCGGGCGTGGCCGTGGTCGAGAGGATGCGCGAGAAGCGCATGCTGATCGTGCTCGACAGCTGCGAGCACGTGGTCGAGGAGGCGGCCGTGCTGGCCGAGCGCCTGCTGCGCGCGGCGGCCGACGTCCACGTGCTCGCCACCAGCCGCGAGCCGCTACGCGCCGACGGCGAGAGCGTGCAGCGCCTCGCGCCGCTCGAGGTTCCGCCGCCGGCACCGGAGCTGACGGCTGCCGAGGCGCTCACCTTCTCGGCGATCGAGCTCTTCGTCGAGCGCGCGGCCGCCTGCGCCGACGGCTTCGAGCTGCGCGACGAGGACGCGCCGCGCGTGGCCGAGATCTGCCGCCGGCTCGACGGCATCGCGCTCGCGATCGAGCTCGTGGCCGGCCGCGTGTCCGCTTTCGGTGTCGCGGGCATCGCCGCGCACCTCGACGATCGCTTCCGCCTGCTGACGCAGGGCCGGCGCACGGCGCTGCCGAGGCACCAGACGCTCTCGGCCGCGCTCGACTGGAGCTACGAGTTCCTGCCCGAGCCCGAGCGCGTGATCCTGCGCCGTCTCTCCGTCTTCGCCGGCGGCTTCACGCTCGATTCCGCCAGCGCGGTCGCGTGCGACGACGACCTCGGCTCGTGCGAGCTGCTCGACGGCGTGGCGAGCCTCGTGTCGAAGTCGCTGGTGGCGGTCGACCTCGGCGGCGCCGTGGGGATCTACCGCCTGCTCGACACCACGCGCGCCTACGCGCGGGCGAAGCTCGCGAAGAGCGACGAGCGCGAGCGCGTCGCCGTCTACGACCGTTTCCGTGAAGGCTTCACGAGCGCGGATCCGGTGACGGGCAAGTCGCGGCTCGAGGCGCTGGGTAACAATGTTTCTTGAGAATGCACAGACGGCAGCCATCGCCAGGTCCGCCACACAGCAGCGATGAACCGCTGGAATGTTGCGACGGCGTCCGTCATCACGCTGGTATTCGCCGTCGCGGCGAACTTGAAACAGACTTCGGGGGAGCGCGGCCAGTTCGAGGCTCTGATCCCCATCCCGCCCGACTTCGCCTCCACGGGTCTCGCGTGCGAGGGCGGTGCTCTGGTCCTCTTCGGGCATCACAGTCCGCTTCCGTCGACCCGTACCGACGCGAAGATCCTTCGCTGGACTCCGGGAGAATCCGCGTGGGAGTCCTCCTATTCGAAGGGAGGCAGCCGAGTCTCGAGTTGGGCCGTCGCTCTCGATGGAGAAATGACGGCATTGATTTCATCGGGTGACGAAGGCGGGGATCTGCTGCGTTCGTCGGACCACGGGCGAACCTGGAACAAGATCGGAGAAGCACCCAAGGACGCCTTCGGAGTCGAATTCTTCGACGCAGTCGACGGCTTCGCCTGGGGAGACGATTCCGGCTATGCGACCCGGGAGGGAGGCATCACCTGGACGGCCAGGAAGATCGTCGGGCTGTTCCAGAGAGGCTCACCATGGCCCGTCGTCGACGGAGCAGACCTGTTGTGGGTCGCCACCAGAAAGATCGAGGGTGAGCACGCGCGCTTCTCGCTGACGCTTCTCGATCCCACTCTTTCGGAACGCGGGGAGATCAGCACCTCGGATCGTGTCGTTCGCATGATCTCGAGCGACTCCGGTCTGTGGCTATTGGTCCAGAAGGGCGGATACGGAACGGCGATGGTCTCCAGACTCGAGACCTCGGAGGGTCGACGCATCGTGCCTGTCTTCGAGCTGAACAACGATCTACCGCTCGATCTCGCGGTGAGGGATTCGCAGATCGCCGTCGTTCTCTCCGACACGGATCAATTCACCTCGTCGCGCTACGTGCTTCTCGGCGAAGGAGAGCAGACCGTTTCGGAATGGAAGAAACTCGCTCTGGGCTCGGACGACTCGCTTCAGTTCGTGTGCCTCGACCCGGACGGGCGACTCTGGGCCGTCGGTCGGAAGTGGCTCTGGCGTTCGGTGCTGAAGAACTGACCACGCGGTGGGCGGGTCCGACCCTCACGCCTTCTTCTCCTCCCGCGCCGGCCTCCACTCCCAGGCCCCGCCCGCGCCGAGCTCGAGCACGGCGTCGTAGCGGTCGAGCTCGAGCTCGCGGTCGTCGAGGGTGACGTAGGTGATCGCGCGCTCGTTCAACAGGTCGAGCATCGCGGCGACCTGCTCCGGTGTCAGCGTCGTGTGCGGGCGCTCGAGGAACGCGAACTGCGGCTCGGCCAGCACCAGGCGCGCGACCGCCACGCACTGCTGCTCGCCGAGCGAGAGCGCCGACGCCCAGTCGACCTCGGCGTCGAGACCGACCCGGTCGACCACGCCGTCGAGATCGAGCGCGTCGGCGAGCTTCTCGATCTGCTCGTCGGTGATCTCGGCGCCCGGGCGCGGCTCGCGCAGGATGTCGTGCAAGGTGCCGGGCGGGAGATACGGGCGCTCGGGCAGGAACAGGATGCGATACGGCGGCGGCCGGATGATGTGCCCCGATCCGGTCTCCCAGAGCCCCGCGGTCGCCCGGAAGAGCGCGAGCTTCGCCGGATTGTTCGGGCCGATGATGCGGACGCGCGTCTTCGGCGGGATCGCGACCGAGAGATCCTTCAGCAGCAGGCGATCTTCCTGCGGCGTCTTCAAGGTGAGGTCGTGGTACTCGAGGCGCCCCTCCTCCTCGCGCGTCGTGATACCCGGCCGCTGCGACTCGCCCACGCGGCGCGCCAGACAGATGGGGCAATCGACGAGCAGATCGCCGTGCTCGCAGGTCGCGTGCGAGAGCGAACTCGCCGCCTCCGACTCCTCGATCGCCTCGCCGAGCGATCCGAGCCGCGCGATCACCGCCGTGAAGGACGAGATCGACTGGAACTGCGTGACGATCAGCGAGAAGGCGCCGAGGAGCTGCGAGAACGCCATCGCCGACTGCGTCACGACGCCGAACTCGACGTCGCCGCGCATGTAGAGCGGTCCGACGATCAGCGCCGGGATGATCTGGATCATGTAGTTGTAGCCCTCGGTGAAGAAGCCGAGGTTGCGGTTCACCGAGGTGATGCGCCGGAAGTTCGAGACGAGCGCCTCGAGATGGCGCTCGAGCCGGCGCAGCACACTCGGCTCGTTCTGCGAGAGCGCGAGCGCCTCGGCGTTGGCGCGCGTGTGCACGAGGTCGGCCCGGAAGTCCGCCTCGCGGTCGAGCTGCGCGTAGTTGAGGCCGACGAGCCGGTAGCCGAACACGACGGTCAGGAAGCTGCCGATGCCCGCGTAGGCGATCGCGACCAGGAAGAGCGTCCTGCTGATCGCCCAGAGCACGCCCGAGAACGCGATCGCCGTCAGGGTCCCGTTCAGGATCAGCAGCACGAACGAGAGCGTGGTGCTCGTGAAGGAGCGCACGTCCTCGGAGATGCGCTGATCGGGATTGTCGATCTCGCCGTTGGCGCGGAGCTGATCGCTCAGTCGATAGTAGGTGAAGTGATCGAGATAGGAGTGGAGCAGCCGGTCCGTGAGCCAGGTTCGCCACAGGAGCCCGAGCCGCTCCTCGACGAAGCGGTGGATCACACCGACGAAGGTCGAGGCGCCAAAGACCGCGACGTAGAGCAGCGCGTAGCGCACGAAGCCGGGCCGGTCGCGCTGCGTGATCGCGGTGATGAAGTCGCGGCCGACGTAGCTGTTCACCACGTTGAGGCCGTTGAGCGCGAGCAGGAAGACGACGAGGCCGACGATCATCCACTTCGCGCGGCCGCCGACGTCGGAGGTCGTGAAGCGGCTGATCGCGATGGTGAAGCGCTTCCAGGTGAGGCGATCGAAGCGGATCGGGCGGGGACCCGACTGTGCGTCGTCCGGTGTCGTGTCGCCCGGCTTCGCGTCGCTCTTCTGCGGTTCCGGCATGTTCCTGAGGATCGCGTGTCGCGGCGCCGAATGCCCTACGGCTCGCGGACCTCGAGCCCGTCCGGCCGCTCGACCGCGATCGCGGCGCCGAGATCCAGGAAGAGACCCGTCTCCAGCAGCCCCGGGATCGCATGGAGCGCGCGGTCGAGGCCGGCCGGATCCGAGAGCGGGCCGACCTCGCAGTCGACCAGCCAGTTGCCGTTGTCGCTCGGCTGCACGCGGCCCTCGTGGCACCGCGGCGCGGCAGTCAGGCCGAGCGCCTCGAGCCGCCGGCGCACCGATCCCCACGCGAAGGGCAGCACCTCGAGCGGCAGGCGGCCGCGGCTCCCGAGCACCGGCACGCACTTCTCCGCGCCGACCAGGATCACGGCGCGCGCGGCCGAGGTCGCGACGACCTTCTCACGCAAGAGCGCGCCGCCGTAGCCCTTGATCAGCCCGCCCTTCGGATCGACCTCGTCCGCGCCGTCGATCGCGACGTCGATGCCCGCGACCTCGTCGAGTGTCACGAGCGGGATCCCCAGCCCGCGGGCCAGGCTCGCGCTCGCCTCGGAGGTCGCGACGCCGCGCACCGCGAAGCCCTTGGCGACGCGCGCGCCGAGCGCGCGCACGAAGCGCTCCGCGGCGCGTCCGGTGCCGAGCCCGACGACGTGGCCCGGTGCGATCTGCCGGAGCGCGTACTCCTCGAGGGTCACGCGGGGCTCGCGCCGCCGCGCAGCCCGCTCGCGGCGGCCGCATCGACCAGCCAGCGCACGTCGCGCGCCTCGCGCAGGCGCTGCGCCGGGAACTGCTCCGGGTTCCACGTGCCCTCGAGCACCTCGCGCAGCGCGCGGATCTTGGAATCACCCTCGACCAGCACGAGCACGCGGCGCGCGCGCAGGAGGAGCGGAAAGGTCATCGTGATGCGCCGCGCGAGCCCCGGCGCCTCGTTCGGCACGACCCAGCGCCGCGACTCCGACAGCGCGGAGCTGTGCGGAAAGAGCGAGGCTGTGTGGCCGTCGGCGCCGAGGCCGAGGATGACGAGGTCGAGCGACGGCGGCGGCCCGCCCGGCTCGGCGCCGAGCACGCGCCCGATCTCGGCTTCGTAGTCGCGCGCTACGACGTCGAGATTCGGGACCTCGGTGTCGACGCGGTGCACGTGGACCGGATCGATGCCGGCGGGCTCGAGCAAGGTCTCGCGCGCCATCCGGTAGTTCGACTCGGGGTGCTCGGGCGGAACGGCGCGCTCGTCGCCGAGGAAGATCTCGGCGCGCGACCAGTCGATTTTTTTGTCCGCGGCGAGCTGGCGGTGCAGACGCCGCGGGGTGTCGCCGCCCGAGAGCGCGACGCAGAAGCGGGCGCGCTCGCGCACCGCCTCGCGCGCGGCCTCGGCGAACTCGCTCGCCCCGACCCGCGCGATCTCCTCGGCGTCGCGGAGACGGCGCACCGTCGAGGTCATCCGCAGAGCGTCTTCCCCGGCTCGTGCCAGCCTCCGAAGGGCGCCGCGAGCGCATCGGCCGAAGCGGGCCCCCACGAGCCCGGCTCGTACTCCTCGACCCTCGGCGGCGACTTCAGTACCGGATCGACGACCGCCCAGGCGTTCTCGACCTCGTCCTCCCGCGCGAAGAGCATCGGATCGCCCATCATCGCGTCGCTCAGCAGCCGGTCATAGGCGTCGATCATGCCGCGGCGATCGCGGCAGGCGTAGAGCTCGACGAAGTCCCCGGCCCCGGGCGGGACGTCGCCGTTGGCGCGGATCTGCGCGCCGATCGCGATCTCGACGTCGGGGCCGAGTCGGAAGCGGAAGTGGTTCGGCGCTCCCTCGCTGAACTCGAAGCCGGAGAAGACGCGCTGCGGCGGGCGCCGCAGCCGCACGAGCACCTCGGTGGCCGTCGTGGCGAGGCGCTTGCCCGCCCGGATCAGGAAGGGCACGCCCGCCCAGCGCCAGTTCTCGATGTGCAGACGCACGGCCGCGTAGGTCTCGACCTGCGAGTCCTTCGCAACGCCCGGCTCGTCGCGGTAGCCGCGGAACTGGCCGCGAACGAGGTTGCCGCGCTCGATCGGATGGATCGCGCGCAGGAGCTTCGCCTTCTCGTCGCGCAGGCCCTCCGGATCGGGGCCGACCGGCGGCTCGAGCGTCAGCAGCGCCATCGTCTGGAGCAGGTGGTTCTGCACGACGTCGCGCAGCGCGCCGGTCTCCTCGTAGAACTTGCCGCGTCCCTCGACGCCGAAGCTCTCGGCCATCGTGATCTGGACGCTCTCGACGTAGTGCTGGTTCCACAGCGGCTCGAGGAAGGAGTTCGCGAAGCGGAAGTGCATCAGGTTGGCGACGGCCGTCTTGCCGAGATAGTGGTCGATCCGGAAGATCGAGCGCTCGCCGAAGACGGTGTGGAGGATGCGGTTCAGCTCGCGCGCGGAGCGCAGATCGCGGCCGAAGGGCTTCTCCAGCACGACGCGCCCACCCTGGGAGCAGCCCGTGCGCCCGAGACCGCCGATCACCGTGCCGAACGCGCTCGGCGGGATCGCGAGGTAGTAGGTCGGGTGCTTCGCCGCGCCGAGCGCCGCGCGGATCGCGGCGAAGGTCGAGTCGTCGTTGTAGTCGCCGCCGACGTAGCTGAGCCGCTGCATCAGCTTCTCGAAGGTGGCCGGGTCGACGCCGCCGCCGTGCGTGTCGATGCTCTCCTTCGCGCGCGCGTGGATCTTTCCGACGTCGAAGGGCTCGCGCCCGACCGTCACGACCGGCGTCTCGAGGCGGCCGCGCTTCACCATCGCGTGGAGCGACGGGAAGATCTTCTTGAAGGCGAGGTCGCCCGTCGCCCCGAAGATCACGAGCGCATCCGACGTGAGCTGTGCCATCCGGCCTCGCCTCCCGTCTTCTACTTCGACTTCTCGACGTGCCCGCCGAACTCGGAGCGCAGCGCCGAGAGCAGTCGGTTCCCGAAATTCCCGGCGCCGCGCGACGTGAAGCGCTCGTAGAGCGCCGACGTCAGCACGTGCATCGGCACGCCGGTATCGATCGCGGCCTGGATCGTCCAGCGGCCCTCGCCCGAATCGGAGACGCGGCCCTCGAAGCCCGCGAGCTTCGGATCCTTGCGCAGCGCGCTCGCCGAGAGATCGAGCAGCCACGATCCGATCACGCTGCCGCGCCGCCAGAGCTCCGCGATCTCCGGCAGGTCGAGCTCGTACTGGTAGTGCTCCGGGTGCTCGAGCGGGGTCGTCTCGGCATCGGCGCCGGCCTGCGCGGCCTTGCCCGCGTCGGCGTGGCGCAGCAGGTCGAAGCCCTCGGCGTAGGCCGCCATCAGCCCGTACTCGATCCCGTTGTGGACCATCTTCACGAAGTGGCCCGCGCCGGTCGGACCGCAGTGCAGGAAGCCGCGCTCGCCGCCCCGCAGCGCGCCGTCGCGCCCCGGTGTACGCGGCGTCTCGTGCGGGTCGGGCGCGAGCGCCTCGAAGATCGGCTCGAGCCGCGCCACGACCTCCTTCTCGCCGCCGATCATCATGCAGTAGCCGCGCTCGAGCCCCCAGACGCCGCCGCTCGTGCCGACGTCGACGTAGTGGAGGCCGCGCGCTTCGAGCTTCTTCGCGCGCACGAGATCGTCGTGGTAGCGCGAGTTGCCGCCGTCGATCAGCACGTCGCCCTTCTCGCAGAGCGGCGCGAAGCGGTCGATCGTCTCGTCGACCAGGGCGGCCGGAACCATCAGCCAGAGCGCGCGCGGCCGCGACAGCTTCTCGACGAACTCGCGCGGCGACGTCGCGCCGACGGCGCCCTCCTTCGCGAGCTTGTCGACGGCCTCGCGCGAGACGTCGTACACGACGCAGGTGTGACCGCCGCGCACGAGTCGGCGCACCATGTTCGCGCCCATGCGCCCGAGCCCGATCATGCCGATCTGCATGCGACACCTCGTGCGCCGGCGCCGTCGGGCGGCGCCGACGCCTCGACGGTAGCTGGATGGCGAAGCCGCAGCCGCCGCGCGAGCGCGGACTACTCCGCCCTGCGCCCCGCCTCGAAGAGGAACCAGAGGCGTCGCTCGGCCTCGTCGATCCAGACCTCGATCAGGCTGGTCGTCGCGACGTCGTTGTGCTCCTCGCAGACGGCGTGCGCCTCGCGCAGGCGCGTCGCGAGCTGCTGGTGGTCGTCGCGCAGCTCGGCCAGCATGTCCTGCGGCGTCACGTAGTCGGCGTCGTTGTCGAGCACGCGCTGCAGCCGCCCGATCTGTCCGATCGAGCGCAAGGTCGTGCCGCCGAGCTTGCGCACGCGCTCCGCGATCGGGTCCGTCGTCGCGTAGATCTGATCGGCGTGCTCGTCGAGGAGCAGGTGGTAGTCGCGGAAGTGCGGGCCCGAGACGTGCCAGTGGAAGTTCTTCGTCTTGAGATACAGCGCGAAGTAGTCCGCGAGCAGCAGGTTCAGCGCCGCGGAGATGTCCTTCGTCGCCTGGGCGCCGAGGTCACTCGGGGTCTGGAGGGAGGCCTTGCGGCGCGACTTCGCGTCGGAGTTCTTCATCTCGTCTTCTCCTTCTGTGGATCTCGAGGCGACGGCAGGCCGGGTCGAGCGCAACCGACGTGCCTGCACCTGCGCCGTCTCCGTCGAGAGCATTGCAGCCGTGCCGACTCCGCGCCCGGGTTTCGGTGCGGCGCCACCGCGCCGGCACCGGCGGGTGGGTTGCGCCTGGCACGGGCCTTGCGATGTTGAGCCGATCGGATGAACCCGACTGTCGAGACCCTGGCGGCCGCGTTCGCTGCGGTCGACCAGCCTCAGCTCCTGGCGGCGCGCCAGATGCAGGCCCTCTCGTTCGCGGTCCACATTCCGCTCGTCTGCTTCGGGATGGCGTTCCCCACGCTCGTGCTGTTCGCGGAGTGGCGCTGGCTGCGGACCGGCGATCCGCTCTATCGCGCGCTCGCCATGCGCTGGTCGAAGGTGATGCTCGCGCTGTTCGCGGTCGGCGTGGTCACGGGCACGATCCTGAGCTTCGAGCTCGGGCTCCTGTGGCCGGGCTTCATGGCCGCCTTCGGCGATGTCTTCGGACTGGCCTTCGCGCTCGAGGGCTTCTCGTTCTTCGCCGAGGCGATCTTCATCGCGATCTACGTGTACGGGTGGAGGCGTCTCGCGCCGTGGAGTCACTTCCTCTCGGGAATCCCGGTGGCGCTGGCGGGGGTCGCGGGCTCCTTCTTCGTGATCGCGGTCGACGCATGGATGCAGCATCCGAGCGGATTCGCGCTGCGCGATGGCCGCGCCGTCGACGTCGCGCCGTGGTCTGCGTTGTTCGCCGACCCGTTCCTCTGGCACCTCTGGGCGCACATGTACTTCGCCGCATACGTCGTCGCGGGCTTCCTCGTCGCGAGCGCATACGCATGGAGCGTCCTGCGCGGCAACGCGGGCCGCTACGAGCGGATCGCCCTCGGCATCGCGCTCGCGGCGGCGACCCTGGCGTCGCCGCTGCAGCTCCTGATCGGGGACTGGGCAGCGCGCGACGTGGCGCGACACCAACCCGTGAAGCTCGCCGCGATGGAAGGGCTCGCGACGACCACGCGAGGAGCGCCGCTGCATCTGCTCGGCTGGTACGACGGCCGCGAAGTCGTGTACGGGATCGCGATCCCGCGCATGCTGTCCCTTCTCGCGTTCCACGACCCCGATGCTCCGGTCGCGGGGCTCGAGACCGTACCGCCCGCCGAACGCCCGCCCGTGAACGGGGTTCGCTTCGCGTTCCAGACGATGGTGGGCATCGGCTCGCTGCTCGCGCTGCTGAGTGGCGTCTTTCTCTGGGCTCGCGTCCGCACCGGCCGGATGCCGGCGTCGCGCTGGTTCCTGCGCGCCCTCGTCGCGGCGGGGCCGCTCTCGGTGGTCGCGCTGATCGCCGGCTGGGTCGCGACCGAGGTCGGGCGCCAGCCCTGGGTCGTCTACGAGATCATGCGCACATCGGAAGCGGTGACCGGCGCGCCCGGAATTCCGATCGGATTCGCGACACTGTCTGCTGTCTATGCGGCGCTCGCCGTCGCGGTCGCGTGGATGCTGCGTCGGCTCGCGCGCACGCCGCTCGATCCGGAGGCGCGCCGTGCTCGCTGAGCTGCCCGCCATCCTGATGCTCGTCGGACTCGCCGCCTATGCGGTGCTCGCGGGAGCGGACTTCGGTGCGGGCTTCTGGATGCTCTTCGCGCGCCGTCGACGCGCCAGCCTGCAAGCCACGCGCGATCACGCGCGCCACGCGATGGGGCCGGTCTGGGAGGCGAACCACGTCTGGCTGATCTTCGTGCTCGTCGTCTGCTGGACGGCGTATCCGACGGCCTTCGCCTCGATCCTGTCGACGCTGTCGATCCCGATGTTCGTCGCAGCGGTCGGCATCATCCTGCGCGGAGCCTCGTATGCGCTGCGCGCCGAGCTCGACCTCGCGCCCGGACGGCGGTCGATCGAGAACGTCTTCGCGCTCTCGTCGATCCTGACTCCATTCGCGCTCGGTGTCGTCATCGGCGCGATCGCCTCCGGGCGCGTGCCCGTCGGCAACGCGCAGGGCGATCCGATCGCGAGCTGGCTCCAGCCGACCTCGCTGCTGGTCGGCGCGCTCTTCGTCGCCACGTCGAGCGATCTGGCCGCGGTCTATCTCGCCGCCGACGCTTGCCGCCTGGACG
>Ga0335069_10010512_pt1 | contig 13111 bp, 13 predicted proteins | sample Lox_Sample_11_FD_206714 | JGI IMG/M metagenome (GOLD analysis project Ga0335069, IMG submission 206714) | Soil microbial communities from Loxahatchee National Wildlife Refuge, Florida, United States - Lox_Sample_1.1 | ecosystem: Environmental > Terrestrial > Soil > Wetlands | place: USA... | reverse complement strand
GAGACCGGAGGCCACAAGGGGATCCGCCTGCTCAAGGACCTCGACTCGGACATCGCCGGCCGCGACGTGATCATCGTCGAGGACGTCGTCGACACCGGCCTGACGATGCACTACCTCTGCAAGACCTTCCGCCTGCGGGATCCCGCCTCGCTCGCGATCGTGACCCTGCTCGACCGCCCGTACCGTCGCCTCGTCGACGACCTCCCGGTGCGCTACGTCGGCTTCACCGTGCCGGACGAGCTGTTCGTGGGGTACGGCTTCGACCTCGACGAGCGCTTCCGCAGCCTGCCCGACCTGCACGTCCTGAAGCACGCCGGCGAGAAGTAGAGCCACGGCGGACGCCAAAGTCGCCCAAATTTAGGCTAGACTAACTTTTATGATGGCCACGCGCCCCGAGACGGTGGCGCGGGTCGGAGGAGCAGGCGAGCGCATCCTCCGCGGACACCGCCGTTTCGCGCTGCTGCCGTTCCTCGGGCCCGCGTTCATCGCCTGTGTCGCCTACATCGACCCGGGCAACTTCGCGACGAACATCGCCGCGGGGTCGAAGTACGGCTACACGCTGCTGTGGGTGATCGTCGCCTCGAACCTGATGGCGATGCTGATCCAGACGCTGTCGGCGAAGCTCGGGATCGCGACCGGCCGGAACCTGCCCGAGGTCTGCCGCGACCGGTTCTCCCACCGCACGACGATCGGCCTCTGGATCCAGGCGGAGCTGATCGCGATGGCGACCGACCTCGCGGAGTTCCTCGGCGCCGCGCTCGGGTTCAACCTGCTGCTCGGGATCGGCCTCTTTCCGGCGGCGGTGCTCACGGGGATCGCTGCGTTCGGGATCCTCTGGCTCCAGCGGTTCGGCTTCCGGCCCCTGGAGGCGACGATCGCGGTGATCGTCGGGGTGATCGGCGGCTGCTACGTCGCCGAGCTGTTCATGGCGAAGCCGCCGCTCGGCCCCGTGCTCCACGGCGCGCTCGTGCCGCAGTTCTCGGGCCAGGAGTCGGTGCTGCTGGCGGTCGGGATCCTCGGCGCGACGGTGATGCCGCACGTGATCTACCTCCACTCGGCGCTCCTGCAGGACCGGATCCTCCCGGAGAGCGACGAGCAGGCGAAGCGCCTCTACCGCTTCACCCGGATCGACGTCATGATCGCGATGTCGATCGCCGGGCTGATCAACATGGCGATGCTGATCATGGCCGCGACCACCTTCCACGACGAGGGGCTCACGAACATCGCCTCGATCCAGACGGCCTACCAGACGCTGATCCCGATCCTGGGCTCGGCGGCGGCGACGATCTTCGCGCTCGCGCTCGTCTGCTCCGGCCTCTCGAGCTCCGCCGTCGGCACGCTCTCGGGCCAGATCATCATGCAGGGCTTCACCGGCTGGCAGATCCCGATCTGGGTGCGGCGGCTTGTGACGATGGCACCCGCGTTCATCGTGATCGCGCTCGGGCTCAACCCGACACGGACGCTCGTGCTGAGCCAGGTGATCCTCTCGTTCGGAATCCCGTTCGCGCTGATCCCGCTCGTCGTGTTCACGAGCCGCCGCGACATCATGGGCGTGCTGCGAAACCACCGCTCGACCACCGTCGCCGCGAGCGTCGTCGCCGGCGTGATCGTCTCGCTGAACCTGTTCCTGATCGCGCAGACGTTCGGGCTCTAGCGCCTGGAACCCGAGTCGGGTTCGAGCACGCGCGGCGCATGGCCCGATGAGTAGACGGCGTTGCGGGCTATCAGGCCGTCTCGACAGTTGATCACGTCGATTCCGTCCCACTCGAGGCGCCGTCCGTCCGCAGCGGTCGCCCGAGCCGTCCATTCCGCCACGCCCGTATCCGTGGCGAGATAGAGCCCGTGCTCCTCGAAGCCGAGATCGGGCCAGCGCTCGTGGATTCCCGCAACGTGCGCCCGAACGGCCGCTGCGCCCTCCACGCGCTCGGCAGCCGTCACGTTGTGAAACACGATGTCGTCGCTGACGACGGCCATGATCGCGTCCACGTCGTGGCCGAACCAGCCCGCTCGGTAGCTTTCGAGGAGGCGCCTGACGTCGGTTTCGGACATGACAGAGGTGGACTTTAGGGCAGGTAGCCCATCGGGTCGACCGGGACCCCGTTCACGCGCACCTCGAAGTGGAGGTGCGGCCCGGTCGAGAAGCCCGTCGAGCCGATCAGGCCGATCTCCTGGCCCTGGGTCACCTGCTGGCCGACCGAGACCTCGAGCTTCGACTGGTGCCCGTAGGCCGTGGCGATCCCGCCGCCGTGGTCGATCACGGTCAGGTTGCCGTAGCCGCCCATCCAGCCGGCGTAGACGACGTTGCCCGAGGCGGCCGCGTGGATCGGCGTGCCCATCGAGGCGCCGATGTCGATCCCCGGGTGGAGCTTGCCCCACCGCATCCCGAATGGGCTCGTGATCGGGCCGGCCACCGGCCAGATCAGCCCCGCCTCTGACGGAGAGTCCGCCGTCCCGCCAGGGGTGCCCGGGTCGGCAGCGTTGATCTGCGCCTCGATCGCGGCGCTCGAGGCCGCGAGCAGGTTCGCCTCGGTGACGTACCTGTCCTCGGCGCTCTTGACGGCCGCGAGCGCCTGCTGCTTGCTCGCCCGCGCGCCCTGGAGGCTCTGCTGCTTCCCGAGCAGCCGCTCCTGCACGCCCTTCTCCGCGTACGTCCGGTACGCGACGGTCTGGTACTCGGCGCTCACGCGGTTGCGCAGGCTCGCCGTCTGATCGCGCGCCACCCGCGCCCGGTCGCGGGCCTGGGCCACCGCCCTCGCGATCGCCTTGTCCTGGTTGCCGATCTGTCCGAGATAGTCGAGCTGCTGGACCATGTCGGTGAAGCTCTTCGAGGAGAGGAGCACGTCGATCGTGGTGGGGTCGTCGGACTCGTAGATCGCGACGACACGCCTGTCGAGGCGGGTGAGGGCAGCGTCGTACTGGCGGCGGAGGAACATCACCCGCCGGGTCTCGAGGTTGAACAGCGCGGTGAGCTTCGCCAGCCGCGCCTTGTGGAGAGCGAGATCGCGCTCGAGCACCGAGAGGCGCGCGGAGACGTCGCGGACGCTGCCCTCCAGCGCGCCGATCTGCGCCGAGACCCCCTCGATCTGCGTGTTCAGCTTCGCCTCCTGGGACTTGGCGGCAGCGAGCTTCGCCTGCGTGTCGGCGAGCTCGGCGTCGATCTGCGCCTTCTTGCCGTGGATGTCCCCGGCCGCGGCCGGGGCGGCGAGGCAGAGAATCGCGAGCAGCGTCAGGAGCGCCTTACGGCCCATCGGGGGCGTGTTCGCCGCCCGTCGGCTCTTCCCTCCCGGCGTCGACGGCACGCAGGGCCTCCGCCGCGCTCCGGCGCAACGGCCCGACCAGCGCGCGGTAGTCCTCGTCCGAGACCTTGCCGGTGCGATGGTCGAACTCGAGCTCGCGCAGCGCCTGCAGCGCCCGGTCGCGCTCCTCGGCGAGCGCGAGCCGGCGCAGCTCGTCCTCCCCGGGCGTCTCGAGCGCGTCGTCGGCTGCGCCCGGCTCGCGCAGGAAGGGCCGTGCCACGAACAGCACGAGACCGACGGCGAGCAGCGCCGCGAGAGCGAGGGCGAGCGTCACGCGCGGACGGCGGCGCCGGCGGTGCCGTACCGCTCGGCGAGGCGGCGCTCCTCGCGCGCGTCGGGCCAGAGCGCGATCACGGAGCCGAGCACGAACACGAAGCCGGCGAGCCAGATCAGGTTCACCGCCGGCTTGACGAGCACCTTGAAGTAGACCGAGCCGTCCGCGTCGATCTGGTCGGCGATCACGTACAGATCCTCGCCGGTGGCCCAGTTGGGGCGGATCGCGACCTCGTTCGAGGTCTGCTGCTCGACCGGGTAGAAGTTCTTGCCCGGGTCGAGGGTGCCGAGCGAGTGCTTCCCGCGCGAGACCGCGAGCAGCGCGCGCGACTCGGTCGAGTTGGGGCCCTGCTTCGTCTGGAAGGAGCGGTACGCGAGCGTGTAGCCGGCAACCGTCATCGACTGGCCCCGCTGCAGCTTCTGCTCGCGCACGGTCTGGTAGAGGCTGGAGCCGGCGATCCCGACCGCGAGCAGGACGATCGCCGCGTGGACGACGTAGCCGCCGTAGCGGCGCCGGTTCCTGGCGACGAGCCCGCCGAAGGCGACGACCCACGAGCCGCCGGTCAGCGCGTGCCGCGCACGCGTGCCGCGCACGAACTCGAGCCCGATCGAGGCGGCCACGAACGCGGCGAAGGTGTAGGTGATCAGCCCGATCTTCGAGGAGCCGCCGCCGAATGCGATCACCACGACTCCCGCGGCGACGGCGATCCCGAGCGGCCAGAGGAACGTCCGCTCGAGCGAGCGCAGCGAGGCGCGCCGCCACGGGACGAGCGGCCCGATCCCCATCAGGAGCAGCAGCGGCAGCCCGAAGGAGCGCAGGAAGAAGTTGTAGTAGGGCTTGCTGACCGTGATCGCCGTCCCGCGCACCGCCTCGGAGAGGATCGGGAACGTGACGCCCCAGAGGATCGTGAGCGTCAGCGCCACGAGTAGCAGGTTGTTGTAGAGAAAGGTCGCCTCGCGGGAGACGAGCGACTCGAGCTTCGTCTTCGAGCGCAGCAGCGGCAGGCGCCAGAAGACGAGCGTGAGCGAAAACGCGACGACGACGCCGATGAAGCCGAGGAACCACGGCCCGATCGAGCTCTGCGTGAACGAGTGGATCGAGTTGATCACGCCGGAGCGCGTCAGGAACGTGCCGAAGAGCGAGAGCCCGAAGGCCAGGATCACGAGCAGCATGTTCCAGACGCGCAGCATCCCGCGCTTCTCCTGGATCATCACCGAGTGGAGGAACGCGGTCGCGGCGAGCCACGGCATCAGCGCCGCGTTCTCGACCGGGTCCCACGCGTAGTAGCCGCCCCAGCCGACCTCGACGTAGGCCCAGTGCGAGCCGAGCAGCTGGCCGATCCCCAGGAACATCCAGGCCGCAAGCGTCCAGCGGCGTGTGGCGACGATCCAGCGCTCGTCGGTACGGCCGGAGAGCAGCGCTCCCATCCCGAACGCCCACGGGATCGTGAGCCCGACGTAGCCGAGGTAGAGCATCGGCGGGTGGGCCAGCATGTACGGGTTCTGGAGGCTCGGGTTGAGGCCGGCGCCGTCCGCGGGGGCGACCTGGGTGCCGAACGGGCTCGCGACGAAGACGAGCATGAACGCGAAGAAGCACGCGACCCCGCCGAGCACCGGCGTCACCCAGGCGAGCAGCTCGCGCGTGGCGCGCCGGTCGAGCAGCACCGCCGCCGCCGAGAAGCCGGTGAGGATCAGGAGCCACAGCAGGAGCGAGCCCTCCTGCCCGCCCCAGAACGCCGAGAGCCGGTAGGCGAGCGGCAGCTTGAGCGCCGAGTGGTTCGCGACGTAGACGAAGGAGAAGTCGCGCCGTGCGAACGCCGCCCAGAGCACGCCCGCTGCCACCGCGGTCGAGATGAACGCAGCGAGCAGCGCGTTCTGGGCCGAGCGCGCGAGGCGACGGCGGCGGGCGGCGGCCGCGTAGGCGCCCGCGGCGAGCGCGTAGACGACGAGCCCGAACGTGAGGACGAGGGCCGCGCGGCCGAGCTCAGCCAACTAGCTCTTCTTCGGCGTGTACTTCGACGGGCACTTGGTCACGAGCGTGCCCGGCACGGCCACGAACGTCCCGTTCCGGAGCGTCCCGTCCACGACGATGTGGGAGCCGACCTTGAACAGGTCGGGCACCGAGCCCGTGTAGACGACTGCGGCCGCGGCGGCGCTCTTGCCGTTGATGTCCTTGACGCGGAAGTGGAGCCCGCCCTGGTGGGCATCGCCTGTGAGCGGCCCGACCACGGCGCCCGCGAGCGAGACACGGCCCGTGTGGCCGGCGAGGGTGCTCGGGCTGAGCGACGGCGTCCCGCCTCCGGCGATCGAGGTGTAGAGGAGGAAGACGGCGAGCACACCCGCGACCGAGAGCGCGATCACGAGGCGCGCGGGGCTACGCTTGCGGGCCACGCGGGGATTCTACCGCGGCCGGAGCTAGGACTCTCGTGAGGGTGCGGGAGCGCGCCGCGGCGGAATGCGGTAGCCGTGGTCGTGGCAGAGCGAGCCCGGGGCGTCCTCGGTCAGTGCGTCGCAGTAGCCCTTGCCGTAGGCCGCCCGCATGAACGCGGCGACGACCTCGAGGCTCCACTCCCCCACCTCGCCCGCCTCGCGCCAGAGGTCGGTGAGGCGGAGATCGATGTCGAGCTCGAGCAGTTCGATCCGGCTCGGACGCTTTCCCATGTCGAAAAGGGTAAGAACAGGATCGGACGGAGCATGCGCTAGCTTCCACGCATGGCAGCGATCCGCTTCGGCCCGGGCGGCCTTCCCTCGCGCGAGAGCCCCGAGGAGGCCGTAGCGCTCCTCGCCGGCCGCGGGTTCACCGCGGCGGAGATCGACCTTGGGGGCGGCTTCTGGATGGACTACGAGTGGGCCGAGCGCCTCGGCGAGCTGGCCCGCGACGCGGGGATCACGCTCTCGCTGCACGCGCCGCTCGCCGGCTTCATGGGCCACGCCGACCTCGGCAAGAAGTACAACATGGCGACCGGGATGCTCGACCACTCCGCGGGGATCGCAGCGGCGTGCGGTGCGGCGCCTGTCGTCTTCCATCCGGGCTTCCTGCTCGGGCGGACGCGCGAGGAGACGATCTCGGCCGTGGTCGACCAGCTCGGCCGCCTGCGCGAGCGGCTCGAGCCGAAGGGCCGCGCCGTCCCCTTCGGCGTCGAGGTGATGGGCCGCGTACGCGACTTCGGCTCCCTCGACGACGTGCTGGCGATCTCCGCGGCGCTCGCCTGGGTTCGACCCGTGCCCGACTTCGCGCACATGCACGCGACCTCGGACGGCGCCTTCACCTCGGTCGAGCCGTTCGCCGAGGCGCTCGAGGCGATCGACGCGGTGCAGGAGCCGGGCACACCGTTCCACATCCACTTCTCGGACATCGCCTTCGCGAACCGGAACGAGACGAAGCACCTGCCCTACGGCGAGGGCACGCTGCGCGCCGAGCCGCTGCGGGACGCGCTGGCTCGGTTCGAGCGGCCGGCGACGGTGATCTCGGAGTCGCCGGACGAGGAGTCGACTCAGGCGATCGGCAGGGTACTCGGGCTCGAGCCGCCGGCGACCTCGGCGAGCCGCGCCTCGTAGGGCGCCGCCTCGTCGTCGCGGCCGCGCTCGTGCAGGAACTCTGCGAGCGCCTGGATGCACTCGCGCTCGACCTTGACGTAGTCGACCTCCCCGATCACCTCGACGGCGTCGCGGAGGAGCTTCTCGGCCTCGTCGTACCGTCGCTGTGCCGCGCGGACCAGGCCGAGGGCCGTCCGAGTGGAGGCCTGGGAGGCAACGTCCTGCGGGCCGACGGTCTCTATGGCCGCGAGCGCGAACCGCTCCGCCTCGTCGACCCTTCCCTGCTCGAGCAGCACCTGCGCCAGCTGGCGCTGGCTCTCGCAGAGGCTGCCTCGATCCTCGAGCGAGCTGAGGAGCTTGATCGTCTCCCGATAGAGGCGCTCGGCCCGGACGAGCTCGCCCTCGCGCCAGCGCACCCGCGCGAGCGAGTTCGTGGCGCGCGCGTACGGGAGCCGGGTGCCGGTCTCGGCGAACAGCCCGCGCGACTCCTCGAACAGCCTCGCCGCCTCGCCGAAGTCGCCGTCCGAGGCCGCGAGGTCACCCTGCGCGCCCCGCGCCCAGGCCCGAGCCACGATGCTGCCCGACTCGTCGGCGAGCGCGGCGCCCCGCTCGATCAGCGGCCGCGCCGTGGCGAGATCGCCGCCGCTCGTGAGGCTGAGCCTGCCCAGCTCGGTGGCGGCCCTGCTCTCGAGGTCCGGGCGGCCCGCCCCCTCGGCCGCCTCCTGCGCGAACCGGTAGTAGCGCTCGGCCTCCTCCGTGTCGCCGCGCCAGCGGGCGATCGTCGCCTGCAGGTCGAACGCGCCGAAGCGGGCCTCGTCGTCGTCGTCCGGGACGACTGCGAGAGCCCTCTCGGCGAGCACGGCGGCGTTCTCGGCGTCGCCGTTCCTGAGCAACGTGGACTCCGCAAGGCCGATCAGGGCCCAGGCCTCGATCCGCCGGTCTCCGGCCTGGGCCGCGTCGGTGCAGATCTCCTCCATCTCGGCGTAGGTCGACGGGAAGTCGGAGAGCTTCCAGGCGGCACGCGCCGCGTTGTAGCGCCGCTCGAGGGACGGCTCGAGCTCGACGGAGCGGAGCAGGAGCTTGCGCGCAGAGGCGTTGGCCTCGCGGGCGAGCGCGCGCCGGCCGGCCGACTCGAGCACGGCGGCGGTCTCGCTCGCGAGATCGGCCGGCGGGGCGCCGTCCAGCTCGGTGAGCATGCGGCAGGCCTGGTCGAGGTGGTACCCGCGAATCTCGGTCAGCTCCTCGCCGACGCGGCCGTGCAGCCACGCGGCGAAGCGGCGGTGCAGGTCGGCGCGCGACGACTTCGCGAGCCCGGAGTAGGCGACCTCCTTGATCAGCACGTGCTTGAAGCGAAACGCCTCCTCACCCGTGATCGACGAGCGCTGCTCCCGGATGATGAAGTCGCGGAGCAGCAGGTCGTCGAGCAGCGCGGGCACGTCGGGCTCGTCGGGAAGCAGCTCGCGGATCGAGTTCGCCCAGAAGGTGCGGCCGATCACCGCGGCCCGCTGGAGCAGCAGCTTCTCGTCGGGCTCGAGGTGGTCGATGCGGGCGGCGATCAGCGCCTGGAGCGTGTCCGGGATCCGGCTGGACAGGTCGTCGCCGTCGTCCTGCATCAGCATCCGGATCGTCTCCTCGACGAAGAGCGGGTTGCCCTCGGTCTTCTCGAGCACGGCCTCCAGCACGTCTGCCGGCAGCTCGTGCTCGGCGAGCAGCGCCGCTGCGAGCTCCTCGCTCTCGGCAGACAGCAGCGGCTCGAGCTCGATCGCCGTGGCGCGCAGCTTCCCCCCGCCCCAGCCCGGGCGGAGGTCGAGCAGCTCGGGCCGCGCGAGGCAGAGGAGCAGGAGCGGCGCCGAGCGCACCCACGCGGCGACGTGCTCGATCAGCTCCAGCAGCGGCTCCTCGGCCCAGTGGATGTCCTCGAACACGAGCACGAGCGGCTGCGTCTGGGCCATCTGCTCGGCCCATTCGCGCACGGCCCAGGCGATCTCCTGCTGGCTCCGCTCCCCGCCGACCGCCTCGAGCACGCCCGTCGCGAGCGCGAGCAGGTCGGCGACGGCCTCGTCCTCGCACGACTCGCGGAGCTTCTCGAAGGCCTCCTCGGCGGGGTCGTCGTCGGCGATACCGACCGCGGTCTTGACCATCTCGGCGAGCGGCCAGTAGGTGATCCCCTCGCCGTAGGGCAGGCAGCGCCCGTTCAGCACGGTCGCGCCGTCGAGCCCGGCGGCAAACTCCCGAGCGAGCCGGCTCTTGCCGATCCCCGCCTCGCCGTAGATCGTGAACAGGTGCGCGCGCCGGTCCCGGCTCGCTCGGTCGAACGTCAGCTCGAGCAGGTCGAGCTCGGACTCACGGCCGACGAGCGGCGCCCTGAGGCTCCTCGGCGGCACGGCCTGGTTGATCTCACCGAGCACGCGCCAGGCCTCCACCGTCTCGAGGCCGCGCAGCTGCAGCGGGCCGACGGGCTCGGCCTCGATGCGGCCCGTGGTGAGGCGGAGCGCGGCGGGACCGACGAGGATGTCGCCGGGCGCGGCCGCCTGCTGCAAGCGTGCGGCGAGGTTCACCGCCTCGCCGGTCGCGAAGGTCGAGTCGCCGGTCTCGGCGACGACCTCGCCCGCCTCGACGCCGATCCTCGCCTCGAGGCCGAGGTCGTGGACCGCGCACAGGATCGCGAGCGAGGCGCGCACCGCCCGCTCAGCGTCGTCCTCGTGCGCCTGCGGGATCCCGAAGGCTGCCATCACCGCGTCCCCCGCGAACTTCTCGACGATCCCGCCGTGCATGGTCACGCAGTGCTCGACCTGGTCGAAGAACCGGTTGATCCGGAGCCGGACGACCTCGGGGTCCGTGCGCGCGACCTCGGCCGTCGAGTCGACGAGGTCCACGAAGAGCACGGAGGCCAGCTTCCGCTCCACCCATGCAATTGTATTTATCGCGACAAGGGCTACGCCGGCCCCCGAACCGGGATCGGCCGAGTAGCATCAGCCCTGTGCTGGATCCCAAGGTCTTCAAGGCGTACGACGTGCGCGGCCTCTACCCCTCGGAGCTCGACGAGGAGGGCGCCTACGCCATCGGCGGCGCCTATGTCGAGCAGTTCGAGCCGCGGCAGATCGCGGTTGGCCGCGACATGCGGATCTCGGCGCCGTCGATCGCGAAGGCCGCGATCGAGGGGGCGTTGGCGGCCGGAGCGAACGTGCTCGACCTCGGCATGGTCGGGACCGAGATGCTCTATTTCGCGGTGGGCGAGCTCGGCCTCGACGGCGGGATCGAGGTGACCGCCTCGCACAACCCCAAGCAGTACATCGGGATGAAGATCGTCCGCCGGGGCGCGCTCCCGGTCGGCGGAGACTCGGGACTCCTGGACGTGCGCGACCGGGCCGTGGCCGGGGGTCAGGCACCCGGACCTGTCTCGCCGGGGCAGGTCGACCCGTACGACATCTGGCCCGCGTATCTCGAGCGCGTGCTCTCGTTCGTCGACCTCGCCGCCCTGAAGCCGCTGAAGGTCGTGGTCGACGCCGCAAACGGGATGGGCGGCGTGATGCTCGAGCCCGTGCTCGAGCAGCTGACGATCGAGGCGGTGCGCTGCAACTTCGAGCCCGACGGCACCTTCCCCAACCACGAGCCGAACCCGCTCCTCCCCGAGAACCGCGAGTTCATCGTCCGCAAGACCACCGAGGAGCACGCCGACCTCGGCGTCGCCTTCGACGGGGACGCCGACCGCTGCCTCTTCGTCGACGACACCGGCGAGTTCGTGCCGGGCGACTTCGTCACCGCCCTCTTCGCCGAGGCCATCCTCGAGAAGGAGCCCGGCGCGAAGATCATCTACGACGTGCGCGCGAGCTGGGCCGTGCCCGAGACGATCGAGCGCGCCGGCGGCGTCCCGCTCGTGAACCGCGTCGGCCACGCCTTCATCAAGCACCGCATGCGCAAGGAGGGCGCGGTGTTCGGCGGCGAGGTCTCGGGCCACTACTACTTCCGCGACTTCTCGCAGGCCGACTCCGGCGTGATCCCGTTCCTGATGATGCTCGAGGTGATCTCGAAGGCCGATCGGCCGCTCTCCGAGCTCCTCAGGCCCTTCCGCGAGACTTACTTCATCACGGGGGAGCTCAACACGCCCGTCGCGGACGTGCCGCTGAAGCTGCAGGAGCTGAAGGAGCGCTTCGGCCCCGAGGGCAAGGTCTCTCACCTCGACGGGCTCTCGGTCGACGCGGCCGACTGGCACATGAACGTCCGTCCCTCGAACACCGAGCCGCTGCTTCGCCTCAACCTCGAGGCCCGCTCGCAGGAGCTGATGGAGCGGAAGCGCGACGAGGTGCTCGCGGTGATCCGGGAGTGAGGCTCGAGCTCGGGCGGGAGACCGATCGCAGGCCGCCGTTCAAGTACTCGGCGCTCACACGGGTCGGCTTCTCGGACACGGACGCCCAGGGCGTCGTCTACTACGGCCGGTATCTGCCGTACTTCGACCTCGCCCGGGTGGAGTACCACAGGCACCTCGGCCTGCTGCTGGGCGGCGGCGCGGCAGAGTACGTGATGCGGGCCGTCCAGGTCGAGTACCACGCGCCGGCGCGGTTCGACGACACGATCGAGGTGTTCGTCCGCGCCGCTCGGATCGGCCGCACGAGCGCGACGTTCGAGCACGCCGCCTACCTGTACGAGGACGACCGCCTGATGGTGACCGCGCACCAGACCGTCGTGCTCGTCGACCTCGAGACACGGACGGCCTGTCCGATCCCGGAGAGCTACCGCGCCGCCGTCCGCGCCTTCGAGGGCGAGGACCTCGAAGAGTGAGACGCCCTGTTCCAGCTCCTTTGCTCGCGCGTTCCTCGGGCGTCGCTGGCGGTGCGGGGCCGGAGGTCACAGTGTGAGTAACACGGGGCCGGAGAGCACCGTGCCGCCAGCGGCGCCAGGCGGCTGCGGGGCCGGGCTTCGCCCGGCGGGAGCGGCCGCCGGCGAGGGGCGCGCGTGAGCGTCGAGGAGATCGTGGCCGCGGGAGGCGACGCCGACGACGTCCTCCGCGCGGTGGTGGCCGAGCTCGTCGAGGACGGCTGCGCCTGGGCCGGGATCTGGTTCGTCGAGGGCCAGCGGCTCGAGCTCGGGCCCGAGGCCGGCGTACCGGACGAAGCCCACCGCGTCCGCGTCCCGATCGAGTTCCGCGACGAGCGCGTCGGCGAGCTCGGCGTGGACGGAGCGCCGGAGCCCGCGCTCGCCGAGCGGGTCGCGGCCCTGATCTCGCCCTACGTGCTGCTCGGCTGGGACACCGGCGGCGAGGCCTGGGCACCCTGAGGGCGGCGCGCCCCGGCGAGTCCTCGTCGCCTGGGCGCGGCCGCAACCTCGGGCTCGCCCCCTCCCCCTACACACGTTGTAGTCACCCTGGCGCGAAGCGCTATCCCTCGTTTTGGCTACCCCGCCCGTTCGAGGGATAACCCCTCGTTCGAGGGATGTCGTCAGCGCGACCGGCCGCGGCGGGCGCGGACGGTCAGGGCGGCGGCGAGCCAGAGCGCGAGCAGCGCCGGCGCGAGCACGACGAGAAGCGGCTCGAGCGATCGCCCGCCTCCCTTCGGCCCGGTATCGGCAACGACGGCCTGGGCGGTCTTCGCAACCGCCGCGGGCTTGCCGGGCAGCGCCGCGCTGGGCCGCCGCACGACCGGGCGAGAGGCCGCCCGCGCCGCCTGAGACGGGATGGCTGCGAGCATCGCGCGCCGGATGTCGTCCTCGGCCGAGCTGTAGATGCGCACGTCTTCAGGGAGGTGCGCGAGCGCGGCCTGATAGCAGGCGACCGGATAGTCGGACCGCAGGCGGCCCGTGGACCAGTCGGTCGTGACGCTCTTCCAACACGGTGCCTGGGCGTGCGCGCTCGAGGCTCCGGCCACCGCGAACACGACGGCGACCACGGCAAGGCCGTTCCGGCTGCGACGCATGGTGACAACCACCCCCCGGTGGAACTACCTGTCAGGCCAAAATGCGAGCCGGATCTAAGAACAAGCTAATAACTCGTTCGAGGGACACATCCTTTT
>Ga0335069_10010510_pt1 | contig 13112 bp, 12 predicted proteins | sample Lox_Sample_11_FD_206714 | JGI IMG/M metagenome (GOLD analysis project Ga0335069, IMG submission 206714) | Soil microbial communities from Loxahatchee National Wildlife Refuge, Florida, United States - Lox_Sample_1.1 | ecosystem: Environmental > Terrestrial > Soil > Wetlands | place: USA... | reverse complement strand
GAGGCAGGCGCGCGGTACAAGTATGCAGAGTGATTCCCGGATACATGACAACCTTCCGCACACGGCGCATGGCGATCCACGTTCGTCGAGACAGGAACCACAGTGTGCTCTAGTCAGGTGCGGTTTCCCTAAGGCACTCTGCTGACATGAGCGCAGGAGGAACGCGGCTGACCAGTGGTGCGATGCGTAGTCCGTCGTGCCGGCCCTCGACTAAGTTCTTTCACCTTGAGCACCTCCGCCGTCTGCGAGGATCCGAGCAGGTGGCGGCGGTCTGCTACCGAATTCGCAAAAGTGGCGTCGAGTTTCTGCTCGTGGAAACGCGCGGCGGCCGCTGGACGTTTCCCAAAGGCAGCGCCGAACCCGGATTGACCCACGCGCAAGCCGCGGCACTAGAAGCTTTCGAAGAAGCTGGAGTTCACGGCAGGATGGAAGAAGCCGCCTTTGCACAGTATGTGCGCTTCAAGGGAGAAGCAAGGGTCGAAGTTGTGGTCAATATGCATTTGTGCGAAGTGCTGGGGCTCGATCTCCCGCAGGAATTAGAACGGAATCCAACCTGGTTTACTCCGGAGAGAGCGAAGAAGAAACTGCTCGCCGATCGGAATGCCGAGCATGGGTTCGAACTCGATCGGGTGTTGAATCTGGCGCTGGCCCGCATTCGAAAACTGCATGACGTCTAGATAACTTCGCGTTGCTCTGCAGGTCGGCCAACTCTCATACTACTGGGCTTCCTGAGCTACTGCCTGATTTACTGCACCTGTATCCAAGAATTCCGTCAGATCGGCGTGTCCGGCCAGGGTCTCGCGCGTCGCGCCATCCACGAGAATCTTCACCCGGGTAACACCGGGGACATTCACCGCCAGCGTCTGAACCAGCGAGTTGACGGTGAGTTGCTCGGTGAGGACACCGGATCGGTGCTGGTCCGCGAAGGCGGCATTGAAGTCGATGACCGCGGCTCCGGGATCGATCAGGTAAACGCTGCGCAGGTCGGCGGCAGGAGCGATCGGGTGAGGCGAATCGGTCTGCTGGTAGATGCGCAGCAGTTCGCGCAGCAGTTCCTCGGCCCGTTGCTGGCGTCCGCTTGGAAGAGGAATCTGCGCAGCCTGGGTGCGAAGTCCGCCCGCGGCGTCATCGGCCACGTAGAGTGTGACGGTTTCGGTGGGACCGGAAGCAGGTGGAGCGACGGGACGGGTATCGCCGGCCAGGCGCTGCATCTCAACGTCGGAGCGGCGCATGTGGCGCAGGTATAGACCCATCGACAACACGATCACCAGCATGACAGCCACACTGATCAGAAGGTGGCGCGGGATCATGGCTGGGCTCCCAGGCGATCGCGCAACGTGGAGAGTCCGTCGGCAATGGCGGCAGCGGCCTTCTGCTGGTAGTTGGCTGAGGGTAAGTCCGAGATTCCGTTCGGACCCGGAGCAAGCTCCACGGCAATCGCCGGGATAATGAGATTGTTGAGCGGGCGCAGGGAGGCAGAATACAGGCGAGCAGAGAGTTCGTGTTTTTGCATCGCACCGACGATGCCCGCGGCGACGCTCTGGCTCATCGGCAGGGAAGCCGTCTGCGCAGAATCCCACGGCTGGAACGGACCCTTGCCAGGGACTGCCGATGGAAGCATCGCGGTGTACACATGCATGCCGGTGCCTTGCGAACCGGCGTGCAGGCTTATGCAGAGGGCTGCACCGGAAGCGTTGGCGGCTCCGGCGCGCTGGTCGAGTGTGAGGGTGTCGTCCCCTTCCCGCAAGAGGATAACGGCGTATCCCTGCTGTTCGAGTTCGTGACGGAGCAGACGGGCAAATCCCAAGGTCACGGTCTTTTCGGCCAGAGTGTCGGTAAGTGCCGCTCCACGTTCGGCGCCACCATGCGAAGCATCAATGACGATGAGAATCCGTCGCGGAGCCACGCCCGTAGCCGATGGAGTTCCCTCAGCTGGTCCTTGTGTGGACGAGGCGGGTGCCTGCTCGGCCCCGGAAGAAGGAGCATTAGCGGCCGAGGCGGCAGCAATCGTGATGGTGCGTCCGCCGTTAGAGAAACTGGCCATCAAGGGGATGGTTGCAGCAACGGACAGCTCGGCGGAGCCGTTGCTCTCGGAGAATGCCATTTGCGTAATCGCGGCATTGTTGAAGGTTAGGGATTGGCGACCGGGCGGCACCAGGGGCTCGCGCATAAAGACCATCCGTAGCTTGCCTGGTTCGGTTGCAATCGTCGGATTCACCGGCGCGCTGAAGTTCAGCAGCAAATGCGGCGGGTTGCCGTTATCCAGTTGTGCGCTGACCTGTGTCGTGACATCGCCAATGAACAGCCTCCGTGCGGCGTCACGGAAAGAGACTGGATTGCCCAGGAACTGGGGCAGGAGGGTGCTCAAGGAACTGATCGGCACCAGGCCGCGCGAACTCTCCATGAGGAAAGGGGCAGGAAGGTCGAGATCGCGTCCGCGGATTCGGCATCGTGTCCGCCCGGCAACGAACTCGCTGTCGACGTTGTTGTAGCGGAGCTTCCAGCGAGCCCCGGCCGCATTGGAGGTCACCCGCCCCAAAGGCTCGAGCAATTCAAGAAGGCCCACATACTCACGGCTCCCACGATCGATGACCGGCAACGTATAGGTGGCGACCGAAGAATAGATCGAGATGCGCTTCTCCTCGCCCGATGGGGCTGCGGCCAGGCCGAGCAAGGCCAGGGTCACGGCAAGGAGTTTCGTTTTCGCGGCGGAGTGCACCTGACGTTACGCTAACTCTTTGCTCCGGAGTTGCGCTAGAGGAATTGTTGGCAAACAGTTCGTCCCCGGCTTCTCGGCCAACCCTGAGGACAGGAACGAGGAACGATCGCTTATTCCATGGAGTAGATGGTCAATCCGCTGAGCAGCTTAGGGTAAAAATCCGTGGACTTCTGCGGCAGGACTTCGCCGGCCAAGGCGATGTCGCGAATCTGCTCCATGCGTACCGGATTCATGAGGAAGGCGGCTTGCGCCTGTTCACTCCGGACCTGTGCGAGTGCGTCGGCTGCGTCGCGGTAGTAGGCGACGTTCTGGAGATTTCGGATCGCTTCCTCCGAGATCTTCAGGACACCCTCCAGCAGGCATTTGTGCAATTGCACAACGTCGAGCGACTGCTGGCGCAGGGATAAGCCGGCGAAACGAGCCGTGCCGATCGCCTTCGGGGTATGCATGAGGAATGCGCGATCGGCAGTCACGGTGAGCAGTGCCGTGCCGGCGTGTCCGGCTTCGCGGAGGATGGCTGCCGCTCGATCGGCGGTCAGGGCCGGATCGACTTCTTCGACGTTGAAGAACTGACGCGCTCCAGCCTGAAGTGTTGCAGAAGAAAAAGACGGTAAACCATACACAATACGGTGCGTAGGCAGCACAAAAAGGCTCGGGCTCTCCATGTTGAAGAAAGTCATCATCATGGAGTCATGGGGAGCCAGACCAGTTTCCGGACTCGCCGCCCGCCGCTCATTACGGTAATTGAGGCCGGTTTCGTAGCGATGATGGCCATCGGCAATGATCAGTTTCTTGCTCTGCATTTCGGATTGGACCGCGGAAATCACAGCCGGGTCTGAGACTCGCCAGAGGCGATGGATGACCCCGTATTCATCCGTTACCTCAATATCGGCGGGCGCGTCGGACCGGAGGAGCCGGTCGATCTCACTACCGCTGTAGAGCATGAAAATCTGCTCAAAATGAGTTTGAGTAGCGCGCAGAAGGTCCAGGCGGTCGGCTTTGGGCTTGGAGTGGGTGAGTTCGTGCCGGAAGATCACGCCGGCTGAGTAATCCTCAAGCCGCCCTAATCCGATATAACCTTCGCGCTCGATCGGCGTCTTAGAACTGGGGCCGGAAAAGGTCTGGCAATAGCGATACAGCGAAGGTTGGGCGTCCTGGCGCAAAACTCCGGACCGACGCCAGTCACCAAAGGTCGCGGCAGCACGGGTATAGACGTTGTTTACGGGGCCATCACCAGGCTCGTGCTTTCCCAGGATGATGCGCACCAGGTTGTTGGGATGAAACGCGTAGTAGCGTTCCTGCATCTCCGGTGTGATCTTGTCGTAGGGCTGTGTAATGACCTGGGTAATGGGCACGCGGTTGAGGTCATAGCGCCAGGCTCGAAATGGAGCGATGATGGCCATAAGGAGTCGCAAAATTGTAACAGGCGCTCGGTACGATCATGGCGCGCTTGATTTCTTCTCTTAGCCGCAGTGTCTGGCGCGATGCGAAGGGCGGGCCTTAACGCTGGCGTGCGGGAGAAAGCCCGCCGGACAGGCCAAACGACGCGGGTTCTGGTTGCACGACCAGCGGGAACCCCGCCCTATTTTTTGAAAGTGGAACAGGGAAAAATCGGGAGCCAGGAATCCCGGAGTATGCTAGTATCCGGGTCAGAAACGGTTTCTGGCCCGCCCGAAGGGATGCGGGTCGACTGGATCCCTAACGGCAGTCCGAACCTGTGATTGTGTGGGGAATATGTTGTACGCAAAAGGGTGGCTGGCTCGGGTTTTCGTTGTGGTGGTGACGGCATCGCTGGGTGTCCTACCTCTTCTCGCCCAGAATTCGACCGAAGACGTTCATATTCAACCCCGGACGCAACCTCCTCCCAAAGAGCTCGAAATCGATCCTGCACTGAAGACCCATACCAAGCCGCTGCGGGTCGATGTCGAAATGGTTCTGGTTCCGGTGACGATCACCGATCCCATGAACCGGCTTGTCACTGGCCTGGACCGTGAGAATTTCAATCTCTTCGAGGGCAAAGAACAGCAGGAAATCAGGACGTTTTCCAGCGAAGACGCGCCCGTCTCGCTGGGTGTGATTTTTGATATGAGCGGCAGCATGAACAGCAAGATTGAGCGTGCCCGCGAAGCCGTGATCGAATTCTTCAAGACAGCCAACCCGCAAGACGAGTTCTTCATGATTACGTTCGCCGACAAGCCGGAGGAAATCTCCGATTTCACGACCTCGGTGGAGGATATCCAGGGACGGCTGGTCTATACAGTTCCCAAAGGACGGACTGCGTTGCTGGACGCGATCTATCTGGGCGTGAGCAAGATGCGCCAGGCCCGCTATCCGAAGAAGGCGCTGCTTATCATTTCTGATGGCGGCGACAACCACAGCCGTTACACGGAAGGTGAAATCCGGTCAGTGGTCAAAGAAGCCGATGTGCTGATCTACGCCATAGGCATCTACGATCACTACTTCCCAACCGACGAGGAGCGGCTGGGGCCAACCCTGCTCAGCGATATCACGGAACTGACAGGGGGACGGGCGTTTACGATTGATAACCCGAATGACCTCGCGGACGTGTCCACGAAAATTGGTATTGAGTTGCGCAACCAATACGTGCTCGGATACCGTCCAAAGAACCCAGTGCGCGACGGCAAGTGGCGTAAAATAAAGGTTAAGTTGATTCCGCCAAAAGGATTGCCACCGCTGCGGGTTTATGCGAAGACGGGTTACTATGCTCCGACGGAATAGACGCCTGCTCCTCTTTGTCATCCTTTGCAGCATTGTTCCGCTATTCGCCCAATCGAGCGGGACAGTTCCGGAGCGAAAAACTACCGATAACCAACCTGCCAGCACGGAGTTAACGGCCAATCCTCAAGCATCCACGAATGGCCAGGCGCCAGCGGCCTCTCCCTCGGCCTCCAATGCGCAGTCGACATCTGGATCTCAGGCCTCCGGGGCCTCGGGACAGACTGGTTATCAGGGATCCGGCCAGATGCCCGAGACCGACAGCGGCGTCTTCGTCTTCCGCAAGCAGGTCGAGGAAGTCGTTCTGCACGCCACGGTTCTGGACGACAAGCAACGGTTCGTGACCAATCTCGATCGGGGCGCGTTTACCGTTTACGAAGACGGCCGGCCGCAAACGATCACGTCGTTTCGGCACGAGGATATACCTGTCGCCATGGGCATCGTAGTGGATAATTCCGGGTCGATGCGCGAGAAGCGGCAAAAAGTGAACGCGGCAGCGCTGAATCTGGTCCGGGCCAGCAATCCAAGCGATGAAGTGTTCGTGGTGAATTTCAACGACGAGTACTACCTAGACCAGGATTTCACGGCTAACATCAACAAGCTCAAGGAAGCGATGGAGAAGATCGAGGCGCGCGGCGGGACAGCGCTCTATGACGCTGTCGTGGCGTCAACGGACTGGCTCAAACGTGCCAAACTCGAGAAAAAGGTGATCTTTGTCGTCACCGACGGCGAGGACAACGCCAGTACGGAATCGCTGGAACAGACGATTCGCCGCCTGCAGGCTGAGAACGGGCCGACCGTGTATGCCATCGGGATCCTGGGGGAAGAGGACCACCCGAAGCGCGCTCGCCGGGCCCTGCAGGAGATTGCGGAACGCACCGGAGGAATCGCATTCTTTCCCAAGACGCTCGATGAAGTGGATGCGATCAGCCGCTCGGTTGCTCACGATATCCGCAACCAGTACACCATCGGGTACAAGCCGAGCACGCCGAAAAACCAGGGCGGATACCGCACGGTCAAGGTGGATGCGAAGTCTCGCGGCTATGGGAAGCTGATCGTCCGCACGAAGAGCGGATATTACGCCGGTGGCGAGACGGCCTCGATCACGCATTGACGCTTCGCCTCACGCTTTCATACTCTGTAGTGTGCCTTCAACCACCTCGAACCATCGCCTCCGCGTCAGCGACGACATCACTCAATTGGTAGGCGAGACCCCGATGCTGCAGCTCAAGCGGCTCGTCCCCGCTGGGGCGGGCGACGTGTTTGCCAAACTCGAGTACTTGAACCCGGGCGGCAGCCTGAAAGATCGCGCGGCAATCGGGCTCATCCGGCAAGCGGAACGGGAAGGGAAGCTGCAGCCGGGCGGGACGATTGTCGAGGCCACGGCTGGAAATACCGGAATAGGCTTGGCGTTGATCGGGGTCAATCGCGGGTACAAAGTGAGGCTGTTCATCCCGGAGAAGTTTTCGGAAGAAAAGGCCATGATCATGCGGGCCCTCGGCGCCGAGGTGATCCGCACTCCGGAAGCCGAGGGCATGCAGGGAGCAATTCAACGCGCCCGGGATCTGGCGGCGAGCGTCCCCAATGCATTTGTGACTGCGCAGTTTGAGAATCCTGCCAACCCTGACTACCACTACGAGACCACCGCACGCGAGATCTTTGATCAGATGGAGGGTCGCATCGATGCCATTGCGATCGGCGCCGGCACCGCGGGGACGTTCACGGGAGTTGCACGCTACCTGAAGGAACGCCTGCCGAAGGTGCATTGCGCAGCGGTTGAAACGCAAGGCTCGGTACTGGGTGGGGGACAAGCCGGAAAACACAAGGTCGAAGGCATCGGGAACAGTTTCATCCCGAAGAATTTCGACCCGGCGGTTTGCGATGAGGTCATTGCGGTCAATGACGAGCAGGCCTTCGCCATGGTGAAGGATCTTGCAGCTCGCGAAGGCGTGCTGGGCGGGTCGAGCGCAGGATGTAACGTGGTTGCCGCTCTGCGGTTGGCCCAGAGACTCGGAGCGGGAAAGCGGGTTGTCACCATGATCCCAGACTCGGCCGAGCGGTATTTGTCGAAGAAGATTTTTGAGGGTGGGGTGTGAAAGAAGCTTCTAACTCTTGGCTCCTAGCTTTTAGCTAACCCCCAAACTGCCCGCTATGATATGCAGCCCGTGCTTGCCTGACCTGGATGCGCGAACACACTTCCAATAGTGCTTTGCGGAGAACCATGTGAAATCTGACAAGAGAAACGGAACACCAGGGTTTTCTACGCGCGCCATCCACGTTGGCCAGGAAGCCGATCCTGCCACCGGGGCAGTCAGCGTGCCGATCTACGCGACGTCCACATATGTTCAGGAAGAGATCGGCAAACACAAAGGATACGAATACGCACGCGTTTCGAATCCGACGCGCGACCGGCTGGAGACAAATCTGGCGGCTCTGGAGGGCGGAGTCGGGGCGAAGGTGTTTGCCAGCGGCATGGCGGCGATCAACGCCGTCGCGAGCCTGCTGAAGGCTGGCGATCACGTGGTCGCGGGACACAATCTCTACGGCGGAACGCCCCGGCTGTTTAACACCGTTCTCAGCAACTTCGGGATGGAATTCAGTTATGTACAGACCTCCGAGGTGGCGCACGTCGAGCGCGCTCTGCGTCAGAACACGCGCCTCGTGTTTCTGGAGACTCCGACCAACCCATTAATGGAGCTGTGCGACGTTCGCGCGATCAGCGAACTTTGTCATTCTCATGGGATCGAAGTCGTGGTCGATAACACCTTCATGTCGCCGTATTTCCAGCGGCCCATCGAACTCGGTGCCGACATGGTTGTGCATTCGACCACGAAATTTCTGAATGGCCACAGCGACGGCCTTGGTGGTGTCGTCGTCTGCACAAAGAAAGAGCAGGTGGAGAAGCTGGCGTACCTGCAAAAAGCCGCGGGTGCCATCCTCTCGCCGTTTGAGTGCTGGCTGATCCTGCGCGGTGTGAAAACCCTCGCCGTGCGCATGAGACAGCACGATCGCAACGGCCGCAAGGTCGCGGAATTCCTGTCGCAGCACGAGAAGGTGAAGAAAGTCTTCTATCCTGGCCTGCCCGATCATCCGCAGCATGAACTTGCCAAGCGCCAGATGTCCGGCTTTGGCGCCATGATCTCCTTTGAGACCGGCTCTCTGGCCAATGCCAACAGGATGTTGCGCAAGGTGCGCGTTTGTTCGCTGGGAGAATCGCTAGGCGGAGTCGAAACCCTGATCTCCCATCCCGCGACGATGACTCACGCCGCTGTTGGCGAAGAAGGGCGCCGGAGGATCGGAATTACTGATGGGCTGGTCAGGATCTCGGTGGGGATCGAGGATGCGGAGGATATCCTCGCCGATCTCGACCAGGCGCTGGGCGCAATCTAGCGGACTTCATACAGGATGATGAATTCTCAGACTTCTCGTGAATGGAATGCCGCCGAATATCACCGATTGTCCGCGCCGCAGTACGGATGGGGCCAGCGCGTCCTGAGCGAACTGCCTCTTCGTGGAGACGAGCGTGTGCTCGACGCCGGATGCGGATCCGGCAGGTTGACTGAGCCCCTATTGCGGAGTCTCCCCCGGGGCTACGTTGTAGGAGTGGACATCTCATGCAACATGGTGGCGCACGCGCAGCAGATGTTGCGCGGGGAGTTTGGGGCGCGCTCACACTTCGTTGCCGCTGATCTGCTGGCACTTCCGTTCCACGAGGTGTTCGACGGGATCTTCAGCACCGCTTCGTTTCATTGGGTTCTGGATCACGACGCCTTGTTCGGCAATTTACGAAACGCGCTTCGTCCCGGGGGATGGCTGCACGCGCAGTGCGGCGGCGGGCCCAATCTGGCACGCTTGCGTCAGCGGGTTCGGGAATTGGGGCAGACGCCGGCATTTTCGAAATGGCTCGGTGATTTCGCGGAACCGTGGCACTTCTCGAACGACGATGCGGCAAAGTCCCGCCTGCGCTCCGCCGGGTTCCACGAGATTGCCACATCTCTCGAATGTTCTCCGGTGTGTCTGTCATCCAACGAACAATTCCAAGACTATCTCCGCACCTTCATACTCCATCGTCATCTCGAGCAGTTGCCGGCAGGGGATATGCGGCGGCTCTTCACGTCGACGCTCGCCGAAATCTCCTCAGCGGACGACCCACCGTGGATCCTCGACTATTGGCGCCTGAACCTGCGTGCGCGCAGACCGGAGTAAGTGGTTCGAAATCAATGCGCCAATTGGATGAGTCCAGCGGTTCGAGTTACCGAAGTAACAGGCGCTGCACTCCCAGTACCTTTGCCTGCGGGCGGGCATCAGCGAAACTTTCCCAGACTTCTTGTGTTCATGTAAACGAAGGCGGGAAGCCTCAGGAGACGGACAGATGCGACGAAGCGGATGGATGATTGGGTTCTTAGTACTGGCGGGAGCGATAGCACTGGCGCAGGACAATGCAGCGACATCGAGTGATCTGGCGAAGGATCGTCAAGACCGACGTCAGGATCGCAAAGACCTGCGTCAGGACAGGCGCGATCGGAACCAGGACGCGCGAGATGCGGTAAAGGATCAGAAGGATGTTAATCAGGACAGGCGTGACCTGCATCAGGACCGCGTTGATCGCAACCAGAATCAGCGTGTTGTCAACCAGGACCGCCACGAACTGAATCAGGATCGCAAGGAACTTGCCACCGACAAGAAGACCGGCAACACGGGCGATCTGGCTGGCGACCGTGCTGCCATCCGTAACGACAAGCGGAATCTGGCGGGCGCACGCGTGAACCGGAATGCTGCGCAACGTGACGTGAACAAAGACCGCCGCGACCTGCATCAGGATCGACATGACCGCAACGCCGATCTCCGCGATGTGAAACACGACCAGAAGGACATCCGGCACGACAAGAAAGACCTGCGGCACGACCGTCGCGATATTCACCGCGACAAACAGGGAAAGTAACTCACCCTTGCAAGAACAGGCAGGCGGCGCGGAGCGGAGACGATGCGTCGCCTGCTTTCTTTTTCACCCTTCGGGCAAGGTCTTCTGAGCCAGGAACTGCCCACCTGCCTTAATCCAGGGCCGCGTTCTCCTTCGCTGCACAGGTCAGTAGGACTTCACCTTGAATGTGAAATTTACCTTCTTCGTTTCGTTTCCCGTGATGGTCACCTCCGCGGTCTGGGTGCCGTAGTCCTCATGCCAAGCGGTAAGCGTGTATCTGCCGGGAGGCAGGTTAGGAAGTGTGAAACTGCCGTCACTCTTGCTCACGCTGTAATGATTTGTTTTCAACACAACCAGGTAAGCGCGCATCCAGGGGTGAACGTTGCACTTCACCGGGATGAATTCTTCTTTGTCGTATTTTTCAGTGATGGGCCGCGCGCCGGGCGGTTGTGACTTGTTCCACTCACGATTCGCCTTTGCCTGCGGATGGACATTGTGTGAGGTCTGGTCGTTGTTGACCACATCCAGTTGCTGTCCAGTGTGCACCACCAATACGTGAGGAATGTATTGGCATCCTTTCTGCTCGAGCGTGACGGCTTGAGTGGGTACTTGACCTTCATCAGGCGCTCCGGCCGATATGTACACGACGACGTTGGCCAGGGCATTGTTCGGTCCGGTGACCACGGTTTCGGCTGTGACTGGCGTGGCATGTTCGTTCGCACACACCGGTTCCTGTGACATGTCGATTGCCTTTGGTTTGGCTGGCGTACCCGCATAGGTCGCATTGCCGCTGACCGTTCCGCCAAATATCAGGCTCGGATAGAGCAGCAGCGCAATCACTGCTACAGGCATTTGCGTGGTTCGCATGGAAAGCTTCCCTCCTGGAATCAAGAACTCATGCGCGTCGAGCGGCAAGCACTAGGCTACAGGTGAACAAGGCTGCGCTGCAAAGCTGTGGTCACCGCTTGCGCTCGATCGCTCACATTCGGACGAGCGAGAACCCTGCTGACGTGACTGTTCACCGTTCTGTGATGCCAGGCTTAGAGGCGATATCCCCCCAGGGAGCGGAATCACATGCTCTTGGTTACACTCCTATCTGCCAGTGGCGGCGGTTCCTTTGGTGAGGATCTCAGCCGGTGGATACTGTATGTTGGATACAATAGAAGCCCAGAGCAGCAACACCAGAGCTCGCAACGATTCGCGCGGTCCTCGTCCGCGCCCAGGGGAGACAATTTGACCAACCGGAAGAATCGGATCCATGTCATCGATTCGCACACGGCCGGTGAGCCAACGCGCGTGATCCTCTCCGGAATACCGGACCTGGGGAGCGGAACGATGGCGGAGAGGCTGCGGGTCTTCCGGGAAAAGTATGACGGTTTTCGCTCTGCGGTGGTCAACGAACCGCGCGGCTCCGACGCTATCGTTGGCGCCTTGCTGTGCAAGCCCACCAATCCTGATGCGGTCGCAGGCGTGATCTTCTTCAACAATGTCGGCTACCTCGGGATGTGCGGTCACGGCACGATGGGAGTCATCGCCACACTTGCCTATAAGGGCTGCATAGGACTCGGTGTTCACCGGATCGAAACGCCCGCAGGTGAAGTCACAGCAGAACTGCATTCCAGCGGTGCGGTGACCGTGCACAACGTCGCCAGCTACCGGTTGGCCGGGAATGTCGAGATTCAGGTTCCCGAACATGGCCGCGTGATCGGGGACATCGCATGGGGCGGCAATTGGTTCTTTCTCGTGGAGGTCCATCCGCATGAACTCTCGCTTGCGAACCTGGAGGCCTTGACGGAGTACACGTGGGCGATCCGCACGACGCTGCATAGAGAGGGGATCGCGGGCGCGGACGGGCGTGAAATCGACCACATCGAATTGCTGGGCCCAGCGCAGAATCCACACAACAACAAGCGCAACTTCGTCCTTTGTCCCGGAAGGGCCTACGATCGCTCGCCATGTGGAACGGGAACAAGCGCCAAGATGGCGTGCCTGTACGCCGACGGCAAATTGAAACCCGGCGAGATCTGGCGCCAGGAAAGCATCGTGAACACGGTGTTTGAAGGCAGCATTCGCGTGGAAGACGAAACGGTCCTTCCCAGTATCAAAGGATCGGCGTGGGTGAACGCTGAGGCAGATCTGATCCTGGATCCGTGCGATCCCCTCTGTTGGGGCATCCGCGGTCAGGCCGGAACCGAACACGAGCCATTGCCCTGACCATGGCTTCGGGATTCGACATCGTGATCGTGGGCGCCGGCATTGTGGGTGCGGCGTGTGCGGCGGAGTTGGCACGCGAAGGCATGCGTATTGCGGTCGTTGATCGCGACATCATCGGCGGCGGCGCCACGGCCGCGGGGATGGGCCACATCGTCGTCATGGACGATTCCGAAGCACAATTCGCCCTCACTCGCTATTCGCGGCGTCTCTGGCGCGACCTCCACTCCGGTTTGCCTCCTCAGGCGGAATATGAGACTCCGGGAACGATTTGGGTCGCCGCGGACGAGAGCGAGATGCAGGAAGTGCGGCGCAAGCATGAGTACTACGCGTCGCGCGGTGTGGCGGCGGAGATTCTCGACAGCAAAATGCTGGCCGAAGCCGAACCCAATTTGCGGCCAGGCCTGGCGGGAGGTCTACTTGTGCCCGACGACGCGGTGGTTTACCCACCCGTGGTGGCTCGATTCCTGCTGGAGAGAGAGCGCGGCGTGAGCGTTATTGCCGGCAGCGCGGTACGCGCGATCA
>Ga0335069_10010509_pt1 | contig 13112 bp, 10 predicted proteins | sample Lox_Sample_11_FD_206714 | JGI IMG/M metagenome (GOLD analysis project Ga0335069, IMG submission 206714) | Soil microbial communities from Loxahatchee National Wildlife Refuge, Florida, United States - Lox_Sample_1.1 | ecosystem: Environmental > Terrestrial > Soil > Wetlands | place: USA... | reverse complement strand
TTGTGCGCTGGCTGCCCTGATGGCGGCTCAGATCCTCGCTGCGTTTGTTTGGCGGCGATCTTTTGGCCTCACGGCGTTCAGCGATATCCTCCAGTGCGTTTTGCTGTTATCAGGGACTTTGGCGTTCATTCCACTAGCCGGTCGGTCTCACGGTCGGACCCGTCTGTTTTGGATATTGATTGTTGGCGGCCTATCGTTGTGGATGTCTTATCAGCTGTGGTGGACCTATTATGAAGTGATCCTGCGTCGTGATGTTCCGGACCTATCCGCATGGGACGCCGTGCTGTTTCTCCACATCGTACCCTGGACCGCGGCATTAGCCTTGCGCCCTCAGGTTCAGAGGGATGAATATTCAGCGCGCGTCGGGCGCCTCGACTTCGCACTGCTGCTCACGTGGTGGTTTTATTCGTACGTACTGATTGTGATGCCATGGCAGTACGTGGTCGCAAATATCGCGAGATACAACCGCAATTTGAATGACCTGTATAGCGTGGAGAAATTTGTTCTCCTGCTCGGGTTGCTGGCGTGCTGGTTAACGACCAAAGGTGAGTGGCGAAGACTATATCGATCATTGTTCTGGATGACGAGTTTTTATTCGGCTGGATCAACGCTGGCGAATTGGGCAATCCAGAGAAATACGTATTACAGCGGCAGTTTGTACGATGTCCCGATCGTCACCGCAATGGCAAGCCTCAGCTGGATTGGTCTTCGGACCAGGCTCCACTTGCCCCAATCGGAAGCGCAAGAGACCTCGACGGTTTACGGCGTCTGGGTAGCGCGTTGCGGCATGATCGCCGTGTTCTCATTGGCCTGGTTCGCGGTATGGGCGATTTCGGATTCGGAAACGCCGGTGAGAATACGTTCGTTCCGCTTGTCGCTTACATTCCTGGCAGCATTAGGAATGGGCGTGATGGTACTCGTCCGGCAGCAACTTCTGGATCGGGAACTCGTCCGCTTGTTACAGCGGTCGCGGGAAGCATTCGACAATTTGAACCGATTACAGGCGCAGATTCTACAATCCGAGAAGCTGGCGTCGGTCGGACAACTTGTCGGCGGGGCCGCGCACGAATTGAATAATCCCATTACTGCGATGTTGGGGTATTCCGACCTCTTATTGAGTACGGCGCTGACGAGCGAGCAACGGCCTTTGGCGGAGAGAATTGGACTTAGCGTTCGACGCACGAAGTCTCTCGTGGCGAGCCTGATCAGCTTTGCCCGACAGACGAAAACAGCTAAAACCGTTCTGGATTTGAACACTCTCGCACGAACAGCGGTGAAACTGTCGGAGCCCCAGTGGCAGGCATTGGAGATTGATGTCAAGACCGAATTCGATACCGGGCTGCCGAAAGTGCTGGGCGATTCGAACCAATTGCTTCAGGTCTGCCTTCAGATGTTGGGAAACGGCTTACACGTGTTGGTCGAACAGGGCAGGCGGGCGTTAACCGTGAGCACAAAGTCGACAGGCGCTGTGTGCCTGCTGCAGATTACGACGGAATCAATTCCGGGTGAGTACAAGGCGCCAAAAAAAGAGGACTGCGGCTTAGGATTGGCGGCTTGTGAAGGAATCTTGCGGGAGCACCAGGGCCAGATCTCGCAACTGTTGCGGGAGGACGGCTCGCTGTTACTGTGTGTGGAGTTGCCGGCCGCGCAAGCTACACCGGCCAAAGCCAAAGACGCTATGATTCCGGTGCTTTGGCAATCTCGACCGTACGCTTGAGTTGTCCGCAAGCGGCAAAGATGTCGCGACCGCGGGGGCGCCGGATGAATGTCGGAATCCCGGCCTTCGTCAACGTACTCTGAAAATCAAGAACTTGCTCCTGCGCAGGTGTAGAGAACTGAATTCCCGGCCCGGGATTGAGCGCAATCAGGTTGACCTTAGCGCTAATTCCGCGCAATAGATTCACAACGTCGTGCGAATTCGCCGGCGAGTCGTTCACCCCACTCAACAGAACGTATTCAAACGTGATCCGCTCACGGTTACGAAGTGGAAAGTCGCGCGCCGCAGAGATTAGATTTTCGATGTTCCACTTCCGGTTGATAGGCATGAGCTGTGTGCGGAGATCGTCGTTCGAGGCATTGAGTGAAATCGCGAGCTTGGGCCGGATCGCTTCTCTCCCAAAATCCATGATTCTGGGGACGATGCCAGCTGTGGAAACAGTCATGCGAGATTCGGGGATGCCGACTTCTTGTACCAGAAGGCGGGCTGCTTTCATGAAGTTATCGTAGTTAAGAAAAGGCTCTCCCATGCCCATAAATACGATGTTGATGCGATCCTGGGGTGGGGAAACATTCTGATCTCGGAGTACTGCAGAGACTTGCCCGACGATTTCGCCCGCGTTCAGATTGCGTTTTACGCCCAGCAGGGCAGTCAAGCAGAACTGGCAGTCAACCGCGCAGCCAACCTGGCTGGAGATACAGATGGTAGCGCGATCCCATGGTCGTGAGGGATTTCCCGAGAGAGTTTCCCCTGCTTCCGATCCATCTCCAGCTTCCCCGTCGTCGCCTTCGGGCATCCACACGGTTTCTACCGTTTGACCATCTGCAAACCTGATCAGATACCGAACAGTGCCGTCCTGGGACTGGAATTTCCTTTCGATCTGGGGCATGCCCACGGAGAGTCCCATGTCGATAAGCTGGGAACGAAGCCTGCGGGGAATGGTCGAGATCTCATCGACGGAGTTCAGACGCTGACGATAAACAGCTTCCGCGAGTTGACTCGCACGGTAGGCTGGTTCGCCAGCAGCCTGCATCAAAGAGATAAGGTCCGGACGGTCCATACCGGTCAGCGTCTTATCGGGTTCAGGATTCACCGCTGGTATTCCCTTGTTGGACTGGCGGTCAGGTACGGGCCGCAAGAAGCCAATCAACCTATTGATTATAAAGGAATAAACTAATTTCGGCCCTGTCCATGGGGCTGTGTAACAATATTAGAGGTCCTTCTATCAGCACGTCTACGCCTGGGGTTTCTGGACGTCTTTCATAAGCAGGAAAGCAATCATGCCAAAAGAAGTACGTAACATTCGTCGTCAAAAGTTGTCGAACGGGCTCACGGTGATCACGGAGCAGATGCAGCATATTCGGTCAGCATCGATCGGGATTTGGCTGCAGACCGGGTCGCGGGATGAAGATGCGGAGTGGAACGGCATTTCCCATTTCATCGAGCATATGGTTTTCAAGGGAACGAAGCACCGGACGGCGGAAGAAATCGCCCGCCAGGTCGATTCAATCGGCGGAAACATGGATGCATTCACGGCAAAGGAGTGCATCTGCTTCAACGTAAAGGTGCTGGACGAGCATGTACCTACCGCCCTGGATATCTTGAGTGACTTGGTTCTCAATCCGGTGTTTGATGCGCAGGATATTGCCCGCGAACGCGGGGTGATCATGGAAGAGATCAAGATGGACGAGGACAATCCGGATTACCTCGTTCACGAGATCTTTACGCAGAATTTCTGGAAAGATCATCCGCTGGGAAAACCGATTCTGGGGACGAAGGAGACGGTAAAGCGGTTTGAGCGGGACGCCGTGCTGGATGCCTATACGCATCGCTTTGCTCCTGGCAACATCATCGTCTCTGCCGCAGGCAATCTTGATCATGAGCGGTTTGTAGAGCTGGTGAGGGCACAATTCGAACACATGCAGCCCAACTCGAATGGCTTTCATTCGAGTGCACCGAAAACCTTCTCGCGGATAATTCTGCGAAATAAGAAGGCCCTGGAGCAGGTGCAGTTGTGTATCGGAGTGCCGGCGCATCCGATCGCGCACGAGAAGCGCCATGCCGGATACATTCTTAATACGTTGCTTGGCGGCGGCATGAGTTCTCGGCTTTTTCAAAATATTCGCGAGCGCCAGGGTCTGGCATATTCGATTTATAGCGATCTGAATCCTTACCGTGATACCGGATGTCTTGCGGTTTATGCGGGAACGTCGCTGGCTTCGGCGTCGAAGGTTGTTCAGTCGGTAGTCCAGGAATTTCGAAAAATGAAGACCGAGGTGGTGCCAGAAGAGGAGTTGCGACGCGCGAAAGCCCAGCTGAAAGGAAGTCTCATGTTGTCGCTGGAGTCGAGTACTTCGCGCATGTCGAATCTCGCCCGACAAGAAATGTACTTCGACCGGTTCTATGATCTTGATGAACTCATCGAAAGAATTGAAGCTGTGACTGTTGAAGATTTGACGCATTTAGCCAACGAATTCTTCAAGCCCGAATCGGTTGCGGTAACGGTTCTAGGAAACCTGAATGGTTTGAAGCTTACGCGAGAACAGTTGGCCTGCTAGATCTGTCCCATTGCATCGAAGCTTGTGCAAAACGGCGTCGCAATATTCTCATGGCGACCGGGTATGCATGCCCACTCACGTATCCGGCGCAGTCCCAAGGATAGTGTCCGATTATTCAACTTAGGATATGGCCGAAAAGGAAAGAGTCGCCGTTTCAGGAATTGGTTTTTAGCCAATCAGAGCGATACTAGGCAGGACTGGTGGCAGGCTAAATATGTTTGATGACCCAACTCCACAGCCCCCGATTCGGGATGACCGTCGCGTGACGGAAGTGGGGCAATCGCAAGAGCCAGAACAAAAGCGTTTGATGGTGGCGGCCCTTGTGTTATTGGTGGCATGTCTGGGAATCGTCTTGTATCGCGACCGGGATTTCTGGTTCCCGGATGCGGGACAAGATGTCGCTCATCAGACACTTCAAGGTCCGCCAAACGCATCTGCGAATAGAGTCGCTATCCCCGGAAAGCAAGATTTGTCGGAAGCAAAAAAGGTCGTCACTCGCAGGAAGGCAGCCGGGCAACCGGAAGCGGCCCTGGCGAAGTCAGAGCAAATCGCGGATTCAGTCCCTCCACTGACGGTTACGCGCACCGTATTGCCACCGCTCGAAGTAGAAGTAGTGGCGGGGAACGCGCATCGAACGCTGCGTCCGGAAAGCAATTCGCTGAGAGTTGATCTGCAGCCCGACGAAGATGGCGAGTCGAAGCCGAGCGCTCCGCAGAAACAGATTCCGACATCGATAACGACCAATGCTGCCGAGCGCACTCCAATCTCGGAAGACACCTCTGCCGTGGTCACCCAGACAGTTCAGCCCGGGTATCCATTGCTGGCTCGGCAGATGAAGGTGCAAGGATCGGTGATTCTGCAGGCATTGATTGGGCGCGACGGACTGATCCAAAACATTCATGTCGTCAGCGGCCCGCCTATTCTCGCAACGGCAGCTCAGGAAGCCGTAAAGCAGTGGCACTTCAAACCGCACTATGAAGGCTCAGAGGCGGTTGAGACCCAAGCCAAGATTACGGTGAATTTCATCATCTCGACGAACTAAAGTGGATTCGAGCCATACTCGAGTGGGTGGTCCTCAAATCTGAGCAAAAAATAACGAGCGTCCTGAACTCTCGCGAGTCCAAGACGCCCGGGCAGCCCTCCCCCAGAACTGCTCACCAATGAAAATACGGCGGTTGCAGAATGCTGCCTATGGCACGATCGGGCTATGCATCCCACGAAAGTGCTATTTGGGTAATTGATTGAAGATAATGCTTTTATGGCCGCCTGCAATCATGCGGCAGGGCCACCCCTTCTTGAAGTCCCTGTGAATTTTGCCGATGACTGCATTCGGTGGGCCTTGTCCGGAGGGCGGGCATGTCTTCTATTCATGAGCCTGAAGTTTGGCGCAGCATACTTGAAAGCCTTCCCAGCGGTTTGTGCGTTCTGGACCTACAAAAGAAGATCGTTCTATGGAGTGACGGGGCGGAACGCATCACTGGGCATCTTCGTCACGAGGTAGTTGGCCGCTCGTGCGTTTCGGAACCACTGCTGCATTGTGATCAGCCGGGGTGCGAATTTTGTTCGGAGGAATGTCCACTGGCGCAAGCCATGAAATCGTCGCACCGGATCGAACGGAAGGCACTGCTGCACCACAAAGCGGGACACGAGATTCCTGTCCGCAGTCGCGCGGTACCCGTTCATAACGAGCACGGATCGATCATTGGGGCGGTAGAAACTTTTGAGGAAGACAAGCAGGTGAACGATCCTGAGGCTCGCGAGTCGATATCACGATCGGAAGTTGATCCCGTCACATTCGCAGCACGCCGCGAAGCTGTGGAGTCGCATCTGGCTCGGGCTTTGACGCGATTTCGCGAAGGCCAGATCTCGTTTGGGATTCTGATTCTGAAGATCGAACAGTTGGCACATTTCCGATCGCGACTTGGAGCGGAAGCCGCGTCTTCGTTCTTACGACTTGTCGCTCGAACTCTAGAGGGCGCGATGTGGACAGCGGAGGTGATTGGCAGATGGGCCGAGGATCAATTTATCGTGCTGCTGCCGGGTTGTGGAGAAGATGCGATTCGTTCCACGCGAGAGCGTGTACGCCGCACGATTGCGGGGCAGGGCATCGAGTGGTGGGGAGAACGGCATTCTCTACCGGTGTCGATCGGAGAAGCGACGATCCAGACGGGCGATAACGTGGAGATGCTGCTGGATCGGGCGCAAGTTTCTCTCAATACGGCATCGGCGTGGCTTGCGGGGCGATGTTCGGCCGATCAGGATTCTAAGAAAGTGGATTCGTCAGGGAGTCACTAATGTTTGCCATCATCGGCATTCTCGTTGTTTTTGGGTGCGTGGTTGGAGGCTACCTCATGGAACACGGCAACCTGCGGGTTCTGATACAGCCTGCGGAGTTGCTGATCATCGGCGGGGCAGCGTCTGGAACTGTTTTGGTTGCGAATCCGCTCCACATAATCAAGAAGATCGTCGGAGGTATCGGGGCCGTCTTCAAAGGATCACAGTTCAACAAGCAGACTTACATCAACACACTAAAAATGATGTATGAACTTCTGAACAAAGCCCGGAAAGACGGGCTCATGGTGCTGGAAGGCGATGTGGAGGAACCGGAGAAAAGCCCGATCTTTTCGAAGAACCCGACTTTCGTCAAGAATCATCACGTCCGTGACTTTGTGTGCGATTCCTTACGGATGGCGATCACGGGTGTGGATGCATTGGAACTGGATCAGATGCTCGATTTGGACCTGGAAGTGCATCATCAGGATGAATCCCAACCAACAAGTGCGCTGAGCACAATGGCGGACTCGTTGCCGGGGCTGGGAATCGTGGCGGCAGTACTTGGCGTGGTTATCACAATGGGCGCATTAGGAGGTCCCCCCGAAGAGATCGGACATAAGGTTGCAGCCGCATTGGTGGGGACTTTCTTGGGCATTCTGCTGTGCTACGGATTGGTTGGACCGATTGCGGCCAACATGGCAAAAGCCGCAGACGAGGAGCACGCTTTCTTGTACGTGATGCGAGTGTTGATGATTTCGTTTTTGAAAGGTACAGCCCCGATCATGGCTGTAGAAGTAGCGCGGCGGGCAGTGCCGGGACACGTTCGTCCTTCGTTCAAGGAACTGGAGCAAGCCTGTCGTGGCGGAGGAGCAGCGGCAGCGACTAACGCTGCGGCCGCTGGAGCGACAAGCTAGGGGTCGAGGGCAATGGAAAAAGGCGCGCCAGTCATCATTGTGAAGAAGAAGGTTGGCCACGGAGGCCATCACGGCGGAGCCTGGAAGGTCGCGTATGCAGATTTCGTGACAGCAATGATGGCGTTGTTTATTGTGCTTTGGTTGATGAACAGCAGCAAACAGGTTCAAGAAGCGGTAGGAGGATACTTCAAGGATCCCACGGGCACTTCGAAGAAGGTCGGCTCGAACATGATCGGTGCGGGTGAGAATTTTGTACTTTCTCGCGACGACATGCCGAAGTTGAAAGAGCAATTGCAGAAAGCCATGAAGCAGATGACCGACTTCGAAAGACTGAAGAGTCACATAGAGATGACGGTCACGGCTGAAGGATTGCGCATCGAATTGTCGGAGTCGGCGAGCGGTACGTTTTTTGATAGTGGTAGCGCGGCTTTGAATTCCGATGGCTCTGCTCTTCTTGAGACATTGGCGCAAGAGCTTGGGCAATTGCCGAACAAGCTCTCGATCGAGGGACACACAGATTCCCAGCCATATGCACCCTCAGCTGCGTATGGCAATTGGGAACTCTCGGCAGATCGTGCAAATGCCGCTCGGCGCGTGATGCAAGCCCACGGAATCCGCGGGGATCAGATCACCCAGGTGAGAGGATTCGCCGACCAGAGACTACGCAAGCCGAATGACCCCCTCGATCCGGCGAATCGGCGCATTTCGGTTATTGTTCAATACATCCTCAAGAATGACGATGAGGAAGGCACTCCGCAGAAGCCGCCACAGAAATCGGGCGAGAACCACTCGCCGTCAGCGTCCGAGTAAGACGAGATATTCTGGCCGTGCGTTTGACCCGCCGCCGAAGCTGTGCCACACTGCTTCGCTAGCTGGGTCATGAATTGCAGACGTCTAACATCGGCCCGCTTTCTTTCGGGAATCGTTTGTCTCTTCGCGTTTTTTCGCGCGACCGCCTTCAATGCATGGGGACAACGTGCGGGTTTGAACGATCCCAGTCATATCAATCAAGTCACCCTCTCCTATAACACCGCTCCTGGCACAGGAATTGTCATCATTCGGGTTTGGGCGGAGCGGAAGAGTGAACCTCTGGCCCGTCAGGCGCTGTTGAGACTCATCAGTTCGGAGACTCACTCCGGGGTTTACCAGACAACAGAGGACAATGCACAAGGCGTTTTCACGGACGTGGCGCTGGGTTCCTACGAAGTAGAAGCGAGCGCGGTCGGGTATATCGGCGAGCATGCAGAGTTGACGGTTTTGAACGCGTTGAGTCCAGTTGAGATTGATCTGGTCTTGCAGCGCGATCCTGATGCAATTCACCTTGATGTTGCCGATACGGTGATGACTCCCAAGGCAAGAAAAGACGCGAAGCGGGCGATCTCGATGATGAACTCGGGCAACCTCAAGGGTGCGCAGCACGAACTCGACGATGCATTCGCAATGTCGCCCGCAAGTCCTGATCTGAATTTCCTGTTGGGGTACCTGTATTTTCAGAAGAAGGACTTTGCCATGGCGCAAACGTATCTCGAAACGGCTGCAAGCCTCAACCCTCAAGATGCGCAGGCACTAACATTACTCGGCCGGACAAGTCTAGAACAGAAAGATTATGAATCGGCCCGATCCACACTGGAACGGGCGATTATTGTGGACAGTGAAAATTGGCTGCCACACGATCTACTCGCGGACGCTTATCTCCACCAAAAGAATTTCGATAAAGCGCAAGCGGAGGCGGGAGTTGCCATCGCGAAAGGCAAGAGTGCGAGCAAGACCGATATCAGCCCGGCACAGCTGATACTGGGCGAATCACTTATCGGAGTTGGGAACTATGAAGAGGGCGTCCAAGCCCTCGAATCGTTTTTGGAGCAGTCTCCGCAGCATCCTTTGGCTGGAGAGGTGCGAGCCTTGATCGCTCAGATTGAGGAACGTGCTTCGCATCAAACGGCAGAAAACTCTGCAGGATTCGACGCAAACTTTTCCGGAATCGATCCACTAGCGACAGTCAGCGCACCGGTATTGTCAGTCAAATCATGGCAGCCTCCGGGAGTGGATGACGTGAAGCCGAGAGTGGCGACCAATACGCCGTGTCCGGAGCCTCACGTCATGGAAGAATCCGGAAAACGGGTCCAGGAATTTGTCGACGATGTTTCGCGTTTTGCAGCCGTTGAAGATTTATTCCATCAGGCATTGGACATATATGGGATTCCAATTCGCACTGAAAATCGTAAATACAATTACGTTGCGTCGATAACGGAGTCAGTCCCAGGCTTAATCGCCGTAGATGAGTATCGCGCTGAGAAGCTGACGGCTAAAGGCTATCCCGATCAAATTGCCAGCACCGGGTTCGCGGCGCTCGCACTGGTGTTTCATCCCCACATGCGGGATAACTTTGAAATCACATGCGAGGGGCTAGGTGACTGGCGAGGCCATGCGAGCTGGCTGGTCCACTTTCGACAGCGCGCCGACCGTCCCAGCCGTATGCAAAGTTACAACCTCGGAAGCAAGACCTACGCAGTCGGACTTAAGGGCCGCGCCTGGATTACGGCGGACAAGTTTCAAATCGTGCGAATTGAGGCTGACATGGTCAGCCCCATGCCGCAGATTCAACTATTAAGCGAGCATCAAGCAGTTGAATACGGCCCGGTGCCGTTTCCGAGTAAAAAAACCACACTGTGGCTTCCCAAAAGCGCGGAGATTTACTTCGACTTCCGGAAGCACCGTTACTATCGGCGGCACAGTTACGATCACTATATGCTGTATTCGGTGGATTCAGAAGAGAAGCGGAAAGAGCCTACGGGAGTCTCTTCCCAAAAAGGTGTCAGCTAGCCGTCGTTTTCTGGTGTCTTTCATTTCTTAATTTCTTTCCAAATACCGCTGTAGAGGCGGCCCGGGTGCAATGAACCGCTAGAAGCGGAAAGACAGACCTACCGTTGGCATGGCGGTGTGCGTCACAGAATTGGTCGCCAGACCTCCGAATCCGAAGTTGGGTGTGCTGTAGACGAGGCCGCGATATTCCACCCGAAGAGCAATCGCTTTCGTCAAGGCATAGTTTGCGCCCGCGCCATAGACAAACGCGCCTTTGGCCTGGGAACTTGCTCCGGAGATCGAATTGAATTGGTTCCCGTTGGGAGTGAACAGCAGCGCACCGCCCCCTACGAGGAGATAGGGGCTGATTCGTGAACTCGGGTGAGACGGAAAATTTAGAATCATGGTTCCAGTGAACTGATGAATTCCTGACTGAATGCGGAAGGCGTCCGAGGAGAGCAGATATTTTTGCATATCCTGACTGTAGCCGTACGCTGCTTCAGCGGAAAGCCAGCGATTGAGGTGATAGCGATAGGTCCCAAGGAAGCCACCACTCTCGGTCGCGCTGTACACGATTGCATTCCCGTTTGTATCCTTCGTGAACAGGCCAGTTCCCTGAATACTGATTTCGGAACGGTTTTCCTGGGCTAATGCGGAGAGCGACAGCAGGAGAATAGTGCTGATCACAAACGCCACGACTTTTTGCATTGCGAACGCTCCTTGGTCCCTTATTGGCATGGATTGACTTGCCGCCACAGCTTCCGTCCAGACACCTCCGCGCACACGCGTGCACCCAGAGCCATAATGTGTTCCTTTGGTGCGAGTAAGTAGTGAAAGGACGATCGAGCAGTGGGATGCGATGAAATCTTGCGATCGTTGCACGCGGAACTTAGAGTTGCGTAAACGAGAGGTAAAGTTTTTTGTGTTTCTGAGAAGCAGCTTGTCGTAATGAGGAGCTCAGGAGCTTTTCCAGCGCCGCACTCGACGGAGTGCGAGAGTGACGCGGGAGGAATTCATGTTTTCTTTCAAGCCGATCGGATTCGTGCGAAGCCCGTACCAGGAGACGAAGCAGATACCGAAGGGTCTTGGTGCATACCACGATGCGGAAGGCACGATCGAGATTCTGCCTGAGTTCGAATTGGGGCTGACCGACATCGAAGGCTTTTCTCACTTGATGATCATCTGGGTGTTTGATCGGAGTGAAGGGTATGAACTTGTTGGTAAGCCTCCGTCGGACGAGCGTCCGCACGGAGTATTTGCGACCCGGTCTCCACGCCGCCCAAGTCCCATCGGTCTCACTACCGTCGAATTGCTCGGCAGGGAAGGACGGTTTCTACGCGTGCGTGGAATCGACATGCTCGACGGAACACCTGTTCTTGATGTGAAGCCCTATCTCTCGAGTATTCCGACAGAGAAGTTACGACGTGGCTGGCTCGCGGAAGCGGAAGAGCGAGCAAAGCGGTCTAGCTGAAAAGATGTCGCCATCTGTTATCGGCGAGGCGAAAACTTTTCCACAGGGCGGGATACTGTTTTCGCTCGGCACTTCGTGGTTTGTGAGTTTTCCACACCTCCTATCACGAAAAGCATTGACTGCCAACTCTATAGAACGATACGATTCGGCGAAGTCACCAAGAAAGTTAATAACGGAGTGTGGGAATGCACCGTTCCGCTTTTCGCGGTTTGGTAAGTTGTGTGCTCGCGGTTCTGTTCCCAGTCGCACTTTTTGCGGCCGATTCCACTCCGGCGATGCTCTACACGAACGGCGCGGCGTGGATCAACGGTGCCCATGTACCTCATCCCAGCCTGGCAATTTTCAGTGGTGACCTGCTACAAACTCGTTACGACTCCCTGGTGGACATCAGGCAGCCGGGTTCAACTGTTGCGGTATTGGGAGATTCCCTGGTCAAATTCGGAGGCAACTCTGTCGAGATCGATCATGGTGGCGTAAGCGTTTCGACAGCGAAACAGCTAGCTACCACGGTAGGGGACATCACGGTGACGCCGGCCTCAGAAGGATGGACAGAATTCACCGTAGTTGATGTAGATGGAACGGTGAAGATCCTGGCGAAGAGGGGCGATCTGACACTGAGCGACGGAAAACAAACCGTCACGTTGGCTGAAGGGCAACAGACTACACGCCACGATACGCCCGCTGACAACCCCGACAATGGCAGCAAAGGAAAGAAGAAAAGCCCGAAGCAGCAGTCGGCAGCGCCGCCAGCAGCTAAGGGTGGGCATCTGAACGCTCCGCTAGCAATAGGTCTGGCTGGAGGTGCGGTAATTGGGCTTACCGCTTGGGTTCTATTGAAAGACAGCAATCCCACAAGTCCCTCGAAGCCGAATTAGAGGAACTGCCTCGCTGGAAACCAACATTAGGACTAGTGAATCCGGTAGTGCGCGACAAAACCAATCCGTAACTCATCCAACTTCTGATACAGACGCTAATTCCTCGTCCTCCGTCTCGACTGGTCTGCGCTTACGAGAGCGTTGGAGGAGCGGTGGCGCGCTGCCTATCGCGCAGAAGACGTAGAACAGGGCAGCATTGGCTGGAATCTGCAGATTGAAATCAACGAAGCTGTGGACCAGTATTCCCAGCACTCCGAGAGCACACGCAAGCGTGACCGCGCTGCTCACATCGCTCGTCCATTTATGGGCCTTGCGGCGAACCTGTCGGAAGAGAATAAAGAGGAACCATGCCATTACGGAAAAACCAAGAATTCCCATTTCGGCGAGGAGTTGCAGGTAATCGTTGTGAGCTTCATTGACGAAGAAATTCGTGTAGAAGCTCCGGAATTGTGGATAAACAACTGGGAAAGTGCCTAGGCCCCAGCCGAGCACCGGCCTGTG
>Ga0335069_10010508_pt1 | contig 13113 bp, 12 predicted proteins | sample Lox_Sample_11_FD_206714 | JGI IMG/M metagenome (GOLD analysis project Ga0335069, IMG submission 206714) | Soil microbial communities from Loxahatchee National Wildlife Refuge, Florida, United States - Lox_Sample_1.1 | ecosystem: Environmental > Terrestrial > Soil > Wetlands | place: USA... | reverse complement strand
ACGATCAAGGCCGCGTTCAACACGGTCTTCACCGAGGTCTACAAGAACACGGACGCGGTGATCAGCGGCAAGAGCGCGCTCGGCGCCAACCGGAACAACGGCAACGACATCGTCCCCTCGTTCCCGGAGTCGCTGCTCGGCAAGGTGCGGCAGCTCCCGGGCGTGGCCGAGGCCGAGGGCGGGATCGACGACCAGTCGCGGCTCGTCGGCCGCAACGGAAAGGTGATCGCCGCCGGCATGGGCGGGCCGGGGCTCGCGTTCAGCGTCAACCCGGCGAGCGACCAGCGCTTCAACCCCCTCGTGCTCACGAGCGGCCGCTGGCCGAGCGCACCGCGGGAGATCGCGATCGACAAGGCGACCGCCGACGCGCACCACTACGCCGCCGGCGACACGATCGGCGTGATCGCACGCGGGCCGGTCGAGACGTTCCGGATCGTCGGCCTCGTCAAGTTCGGAGGCCTCAACTCGATCGGCGGCGCGACGCTCTCGATCTTCGACCTGCCGACGGCGCAGCGCCTGTTCCACAAGCAGGGGAAGCTCGACTCGATCGGCGTCGCCGCGAAGCCGAACGTGACGCCGCAGGAGCTCGTGAAGGAGATCCAGCCGATCCTGCCGCCGACGGCGCAGGTGAAGACCGGCCAGGCGGAGGCCAAGCAGGCGTCGAAGGACACGAGCGAGTTCCTCAACATCCTCCAGGACTTCCTGCTCGCATTCGGAGGTGTGGCGCTGTTCGTCGGCGCCTTCGTGATCGCGAACACCCTCTCGATCACGATCGCCCAGCGCACCCGCGAGCTCGCGACGCTGCGGACGCTCGGCGCCACCCGGCGTCAGGTGCGGCTCTCCGTGCTGATCGAGGCGTTCGTCATCGGCCTCCTCGCGTCGGTGACCGGCCTCTTCCTCGGGCTCGGGCTCGCGAAGGGGCTCAACGCGCTCTTCTCCAGCCTCGGGATCGACCTGCCGCAGACGGGGACGGTGTTCGCGTCTCGCACGATCGTCGTCTCACTCGTCCTCGGCACGGTGGTGACGCTCGTCGCCGCGCTCCGGCCGGCGATGCGCGCGACGCGCGTGCCGCCGATCGCCGCGGTGCGCGAGGGCGCGGTGCTGCCGCAGTCGCGGTTCGCGCGGTTCGGCCCGTACGTCGCCGCTGCGACGATCGCCGGCGCCGTGGCGCTGATGCTGATCGGGCTGTTCGTGCACGGACTGTCGACGAAGGAGCGGCTGATCTCGATCGGGGTCGGCGCCGCCGCGGTGTTCCTCGGCGTCGCGATGCTCGCGCCGACGCTCGTCCCGCCGCTCGCGCGCGTGCTCGGCTGGCCCGCGTCGCGCTTCGGCGGCGCTGCGGGGAAGCTCGCGCGCGGCAACTCGATCCGGAACCCAGCGCGGACCGCGTCCACCGCGTCGGCGTTGATGATCGGGCTCGCGCTCGTCACGGTCGTCTCGGTGCTCGCGGCGGGCCTCAAGTCGACGTTCGAGAGCGCCGTCAACAAGGTGTTCAACGCCGACTACGCGCTCACGTCGCAGGACGGGTTCACGCCGCTCGCGATCGCGCCGGCGAACAAGCTGAAGACCGTTCCGGGCGTCCTCGTCGTCTCCGGGGTCCGTGCCGGCGAGGGCCGCGCCTTCGGCGGCCGCGTCAGCATCACCGGCGTCGCGCCCGACATCTCGAAGGTGGTCACGGTGAACTGGCAGGACGGAAGCCAGCAGACCCCGTCGCAGCTCGGGTCGAGCGGCGCCTTCGTCTCGAAGGCGTACGCAAAGGCCCAGCATCTCCGTGTCGGCTCGCCGGTCGACGTCCTCCTGCTGACCGGGCAGACGATGCACCTCACCCTGCGCGGCATCTACGCGCCGCCGAAGGGCGGCTCGCCGTACGGCGACATCACCATCTCCGCCAAGCGGTTCGACCGCGAGTTCGCGAACCCGCAGAACGTCTATGCCTTCGTGAAGATGAAAGGCGGCGTCACCACGGCGAACACGGCGCGCCTCAACGCCGCGCTGGCGACGTTCCCGGACGCCAAGATCCAGACCGAGACGCAGTTCAAGAAGAACCAGGAGCGCGGGATCGACCTGCTCCTGAACCTCCTGTTCGTGCTGCTCTCGCTGTCGATCATCATCAGCCTGTTCGGGATCGTGAACACGCTCGTGCTGACGGTCTTCGAGCGGACGCGCGAGCTCGGCATGCTGCGGGCGATCGGCATGACGCGGCGGCAGGTCCGGAGCATGATCCGTCACGAGGCGGTGATCGTCGCGCTCCTCGGCGCCGCGCTCGGCATCCCGCTCGGGATCGCGCTGGCGCTGATGGTCGGCAAGGCGATCTCCTACCCGGCGTTCACGATCCCGTGGGGAACGCTCGTCGTCTTCGTCATCGCCGCGATCCTCGCCGGCCTCGTCGCCGCGATCTTCCCGGCGCGCCGGGCGGGCAGGCTGAACGTGCTCGAGGCGCTCCAGTACGAGTAGGGAGGGTCCGGCGGGATAGCAGACCCTCCCGGGTCAGGCGAAGCTGCGCGGCGCGCGCGTGACCGGGTAGCCGGCCCAGACGAGGCGGACGATCTCCCCCGCGCCGTCGCGCTCGATCCGCAGCCGCTCGCCCTGCTCCGGGCCGGAGACCGTGCGCCACGTGTCCTCGCTCTCGCGCTCGAGCATGGACGACGGCTTCCACTCCGGGATGCCGATGAAGCGCGCCTCGAGCTTTCCCTCGCGCCGGCGGATGACCATCTGGCTCCCCTCGAGCCACCAGGTGCCGAGCAGCGGCGCGACGTCGTCGGGCGGCGGCTCCTCGACGCGCCACGGCGCCGGCGGCACCGGCCAGGCGGCGACGGTCCGGTCGACGAGGTTGAGGACGAGCCGCTCGACGTCGGCGGTGCTCGAGTTCGTCAGCGCCGCCGCGCCGATCCTGTCCTCCGGCGAGACGAGCACGCCGGCGATGAAGCCCGGCATCGCGCCGCCGTGCCCGGCGAGGATCCGCTCGCCGTCGCGGTTCAGGCTGAGCCCGAGCCCGTAGCCGCGCGTCCAGCGAAGGTGGTCGTCGATCGTCTGGACGGTCCGCATCTCCTCGACGCTCGCGCGGGCGAGCACCGACTCGTCGGGATCGGCGATGAACGCGGCCCAGCGGCAGAGGTCGCGGACGGTCCCCCACGCCTGCCCGGCCGAGATCCAGCCGCCCGTCTCGACGTCCGCCTCGACGGCGACGCCCTCGACGTACTCGTGGACGTAATACCCCGTCGCGGCGGGCGGCTCCGACGCGAAGCCCGTGCGGCTCAGGCCGAGCGGCTCGAGCAGGTGCCGCGCGACGTACTCGGCGTACGGCTCTCCCGACGCGCGCTCGACGACGACGCCGAGCAGCGCGAACGCGAGGTTCGAGTAGTGGAACCGCGCGCCGGGCGGCAGCACGAGCTCTGCCTCGGCGAGCGTCGCGACGAGCTCCTCCGCGGGGGCGAAGCGGCGCGACAGCCACCCGTCGTCCTGCGTCTCGCGCTGGATTCCCGACGTGTGCGAGAGCAGGCGGCGCAGCGTCGGCCGGTGCGCGGCGCCCTCGACGTGCCGGTCGAGCGTGTCCTCGAGATCGAGCCTGCCGGCGTCCCGCAGCTGCATCACCGCCGCCGCGGTGAACGTCTTCGTGATCGAGCCGAGCCGGTACTGCGTGTCCGGCGTCGCCTCGACGCCCGCTCCAGCGTCGGCGGCGCCGACCGCGGTCTCCCAGACCGTCTCGCCGTCGCGAACGACGGCGGCGGCGACGCTCGGCAGCCGCTTGTCGCGCTGCTCGCGGCGGACGAGCAGGTCGAGCTCGGCGGCGAGTGCCTCAGGCAGGGACACGCGCGGCTCCGAGCGCTTGCGGCACGAGGTCGGCGGCGCGGTCGACGTCCTCGTCCGAGATGCCGAGGTGCGTCACCGCGCGCAGGATCGTCGGGTGGACGGTGTCGGAGAGGCGGACGCCTGCGCCGGCGAGCCTCCGCGACGCCTCTGCCGGCGTCAGCCCGAGCGGGCCGACGTCGAGGAAGACGAAGTTCGTCTCGACCTGCTCCGGGTCGACCGCGAGACCGGCCGCCGCCCACGCCTCGCCGAGCCTGCGCGCGCGCGCGTGGTCATCGGCGATCCGGTCGACGTTGTGGTCGAGCGCGTAGACGCCGGCCGCCGCGACGATCCCCGCCTGCCGCATCGCGCCGCCGAAGAGATGCTTCGCCCGCCTTGCAGCGACCATCAGCTCGGCCGACCCCGCGACGAGAGCCCCGAGCGGGCAGCCGAGCCCCTTCGAGAGGCAGAGCGTCACCGTGTCGACGCGGCGGCCGATCTCCGCCGCGGGGACGCCGAGCGCGATCGCCGCATTGATCACGCGTGCTCCATCCAGATGCACGCGCAGGTCGAGCTCGCGCGCCGTCGCCACGACGGCGTCGATCTCCTCGAGCGTCCATACCCGGCCGCCGGACGAGTTGTGCGTGTTCTCGATGGAGACGAGCTTCGTGATCGGCATGTGCCCGCTCGACCAGTCGCGGATCGCCGCGCGGATCTGCTCCGGCGCGATCTTCCCGTGGTGACCCGGGAGCCCGCGCATGACGAGGCCGCTGAAGACGGCGGGGCCGCCCTGCTCGTAGAGGAACACGTGCGAGTTCTCCTCGGCGAGCACCTCGTCGCCGGGCCGCGTCAGGATCCGGAGCGCGATCTGGTTCGCCATCGTCGCCGTCGGGACGAAGACCGCCTCCTCCCGGCCGAGGAAGCCGGCGGCGCGGCGCTCCAGCTCGAGCACCGTCGGGTCCTCGCGCTCCTGCTCGTCGCCGACGGCCGCGGAGGCGATCGCCTCGCGCATCGCCGGCGTCGGCTGCGTCATCGTGTCGCTGCGGAGGTCGATCACTGCCCGGACGCTACCGGAGCGACACGGTGCGAGGATTGGACGATGCGCTACGGGCTCCAGCTCCGCACCCTCGACGCGTTCGCCGACCCGCGGGAGACGGTGCGCGTCGCGACCGCCGCCGAGGAGGCGGGCTGGGAGGCGCTCCTCGTCTGGGACCATCTCGCGTGGGCGTCGTCGGGCGCGCCGTCGGCCGATCCCTGGGTGACGCTCGGCGCGTGCGCGGCGGCGACGTCGCGGCTCCTGCTCGGGACGGCGGTGACGCCGCTGCCGCGGCGCCGGCCGCACGTGGTCGCGGCGCAGCTGGCGACGCTCTCGCTCGCGAGCGGCGGTCGCATCGTCTTCGGCGCGGGGCTCGGCGGGCCGCGCGCCGAGTACGAGGCGTTCGGCGAGGACGCGGACGAGCGGGTGCGGGCAGCGATGCTCGACGAGGGGCTCGGGGTCGTCGCGGCGCTGCTGAGCGGCGCACGCGTCGACCACCACGGTGAGCGCTACGTCGTCGACGGCGTCGCGCTCGGGCCTGTTCCGGTGCGGCCGATCCCGTTCTGGATCGGGGCGCGATCGCCGCGCGCGCTGCGGCGCGCCGCGCGCTGGCAGGGCTGGCTCGCCGACGGCTCGGACGGCGAGCGGAACCGCTACTCGCCGGCCGAGACGGCGGAGCGGGTGGCGGCGCTCCGCGCGGCCGGCGCCGGCGCGGACTTCGACGTGTGCTTCATCGGCTACGCGGCGCAGGCGGATCTCGCGGCGTACGCCGCCGCCGGCGTGACCTGGTGGATCGAGAATCTGCGCGGCGACGTCGCGAGCGTCCTCGACCGGGTTCGGTCGGGCCCGCCCGGCGAGACGCTACCGTGACCTCGTGGACCTGACGCTCCTCGAGGAGACGCTCGCCGGACACGGCGAGCCGGGCTACCGCGCCGGCCAGGTGTGGGAGTGGACGGCGCGCGGCGCGGCCGGCTACGACGCGATGACGAACCTCCCGCGCGCGCTCCGCGAGGAGCTCGACGCCGCCGTGCCGTTCTCGACGCTCACGGTGGAGACCGAGCGCGAGGCGCGCGACGGCACCGTGAAGACGCTCTTCCGCACGCTCGACGGCCACCCGGTCGAGGCGGTGCTCATGCGCTACCGCGACGGCCGCCGCTCGCTCTGCCTCTCGTCCCAGTCCGGCTGCCCGCTCACGTGCACGTTCTGCGCGACGGGGCGGATGGCGTTCGGCCGGAACCTCACGGCGTCGGAGATCCTCGACCAGGCGCTCCACTTCCGTCGCGTCGAGGAGGTCGACCACGCCGTGTTCATGGGCATGGGCGAGCCGATGCTCAACCTCGACGAGGTGCATGCGGCGGCACGGCGCCTGCCCGACCTCGGGATCACGCATCGCCGCACGACGATCTCGACCGTCGGCTGGCTGCCGGGATTGAAGCGGTTCGTCGACGAGGTGGACGAGCCGATCCGGCTCGCGCTGTCGCTCCACGCGGCGGACGGCGCGCTGCGCTCGAGGTTGATGCCGGTGAACGACCGCTATCCGCTCGCCGACGTCCTCGCCGAGTGCCGCCGCTACGTCGCGCTCCGGCGCCGGCGCGTCTACGTCGAGTACGTGATGCTCGCCGGCGTGAACGACGCGCCGGCGCAGGCGCGCGAGCTGGCCGGCCTGCTCGGCCGCGACGAGTTCAAGGTGAACCTCATCCCGTACAACCCGACTGGGATGTACGACGGCTCGTCCCGCGAGCGCATCGCCGCGTTCAAGGCCGAGCTCGACCGCGCGCGCGTCCCCGCAACCGTCCGCCTCACGCGCGGCCGCGACATCGAGGCGGCCTGCGGCCAGCTCGCGACGGCGCCGAAGCGCGGGGGGCGCGCCACCGTCCCGGCATGAGCGTCCGGGCGACCTTCGTCGATCCTGGACCCGCGCTGTAGAGTCGGGGTATGTGGGACGTCCTCGAGTGGCACAACGGGACGCTGAGCGTGGCGTGGTGGGCGATGCTGCTGATCATCCTCGTGCTGATCGCGCTCGTCGGCGCGCTCGGCCGAAGCAAGTAACGCGCTACCCTCGACGTATGTCGCTTTCTCCGCGAGCGCGCCGGATCGTCCTCGCGTCGGCGGTCGCCGTGAACGTCGTCGGGACGATCGTCGCGCGGCGGCGGGGGTACATGGTCGGCGGGAACACGATCGTGCGCTGCCGGCAGGGCCACCTGTTCACGACGATCTGGATTCCCGGCGCTTCGTTGAAGTCGGTCCGCCTCGGCTGGTGGCGCATCCAGCGCTGCCCGGTCGGCGGGCACTGGTCGGTCGTCGTTCCCGTGAAGGAGTCCGGCCTCGGCCGGCGCGAGCGGCGGATCGCGCACGAGACCCGGGACGTGCGCATCCCCTAGCGCGGGCCCGGCGCGGACTTCCACGCCGGAAGCCCGAACAGGTCACTGCGCGCGAGCTCTGGATGGTCGCGGAGGAACGCGTCGGCGTCCGGCGCCGCGCTCCGGCCGACGGCGTCGGCGAGCGCGTCGGCCCATCGCGCGGTCAGCGCGTCGTCGTAGCGGTCCGCTGCGTCGAGCGCGTCGCAGTTGGCGCGTGTCCGCTCGACGATCATCCGCCGGCCCTCGTCGCGGCCGTGACGCCGGAGGAGGACGAAGGAGACGCGAAGGTGCTCCTCGTGGCTGATGCTCCGTCCGAGCGCGCAGGCGCACCACGCATCGGTCAGCGCGACATCGTCGTCGTTCATGCCGAGGCGACCACGGCCTCGCGCGGGCCGAGCTCGAGGGTTCCGGCGAACCGCTCGCCGTCGCGCTCGCGCCGCGTCCCGACCACGATCGCGCCCGCGTTGCCGCCGATCCGCGCCGCCGTCCCGCCGAGGTTCAGGGCGACGAGCGCGCCGCCCTCGCGCCGGAACGCCCACACGCCCGCCGGCGCCTCGACCGGCTCGTACGCGCCGGTGAGCAATCCGCGGTGCCGCCGTAGCGCGATCAGGTCACGCGCCAGCGAGAGAATCGAGCCCGGATCGTCGAGCTGCGCCGCCACGTTGCGCGACCGGTCGCCGAACGGGAGCCACGGCTCGACGCCGGGCGCGGTGAAGCCTGCGCCGTCGACGTCGTCCCACACCATCGGCGTGCGGCTCGGATCGCGGCCCGCCATGTCGCGCACGCGCTCCGGCGGCACGGGCACGGCCTCCATCCCGATCTCGTCGCCCTGGTAGAGGATGCATGCCCCGCGCAGCGACAGAAGGGCGACGAGCGCGCAGCGGATCGCATCCTCGTCGCCGTCGCACCAGCGCGTCGCGAAGCGCGGGTCGTCGTGGCTCGACGCGTGCCACACGGGACACGCGCCCGGCGGGAGCAGCCGCTCCGTGTCGGCGACGACCGCGGCGAGCACCTCCGCGCCGAACGGGGCGTGCAGGAACGCGAAGTTCATGCAGAGCTGCAGTCCGTCGCCGTTCTCGTAGTACGGCACGAGCTCGCCGAGCTCCTGGACGTACGTCTCACCGAGCAGGAGCCCCTCCGGCTCGACCTCGCCCGCGATCCGGCGCCAGCGGCGATGGATCTCGACCGCGTCCGGCAGCCCGATGCTGTACTTCGGCCATTGCCCGACACGCGCCCAGGCCGGCGACTCCGTCGGCCGCGCCGGCGGGTTGTCGCGCAGCTCGCGGTCGAAGACGAGCGCGTGCGCGACGTCGATCCGGAAGCCGGCGACGCCGCGCTCGAGCCAGAAGCGGAGGATGTCGTCGAACGCGGCGCGGACGTCCTCGTTCCACCAGTCGAGGTCGGGCTGCTGGGGGAGGAAGTTGTGCAGGTAGTACTGCCCGCTCCCCGGGTCGAGCGTCCACGCGTCGCCGCCGAACGCCGCCTTCCAGTTGTTCGGCGGCGAGCCGTCGGGCCTCGGGTCGCGCCATACGTACCAGGCACGTTTCGCGGGGTCGTGGAACCACGGATGCGCGTCGCTTGTGTGGTTCGGGACGAGATCGAGCATGACGCGGAGGTCACGGCGCCCCGCCTCGACGATCAGCCGCTCGAGATCGGCGAGGGTCCCGAAGTCCGGGTGCACGTCGAGGTAGTCGGCGCAGTCGTAGCCCCAGTCCGCGTTCGGCGACGGGAACGTAGGGCTGAGCCACACCGCATCGACGCCGAGCCGCTCGAGGTGGTCGAGGCGGCCCGTCAGCCCCGGCAGGTCGCCGATCCCGTCGCCGTTCGAGTCGGCGAACGAGCGCACGTAGGCGTGGTAGATCACGCCCCGCTCCCACCACGGCGCGGCCATCGCGAGCAGGCTAGACGGGGCGCCTCAGCGCGCGCCGGTTGTCCCAGCCGTGGACGACCGCCGCGACGAGCAGCGTGACGTCGCCGAGCAGGACCGCGACGTCGGCGAGGTTGAACGCGTAGTCGCCGCCGACGAGCGGATCCGGCACGCCCGCCTGCCAGACGAGCGCGGAGACGAGCATCGCGATCGCACCGCCGGCGGCGACGCCGCCGCCGAGCGCGGCCGCGCTGGAGCGGATGCGCGGCACGATCGCCAGTACGAGCGCGGCGAGCGCCGCCATCAGCACGAGCGCGCCGGCGGAACGCGGGTGGTGGTACGGCGACGGCGTCGCCGCCTCCTGCGCGAGCACGATGGCGGTCACGACGAGCGCCGCCGCGGCGGCGAGCACCCGACGCGCACGCGTGCTCATGGCACCACGGCGTCCGGCTGCGGATGCTCGGCGAACCCGTACTTCACGACCGGGTTCTTCGCCGCCCGTACCTCGTCGAGCCGGCGCACCGGCCGGTGGTGCGGCGCCTCCTTCAGCAGCTCCGGCGACTCCGCCGCCTCGCGCGCGATCGCGAGCATCGCGTCGCAGAAAGCGTCGAGCGTCTCCTTCGTCTCCGTCTCCGTCGGCTCGATCATCAGCGCCTCGGGGACGATCAGCGGGAAATACACCGTCGGCGGGTGGAAGCCGTAGTCCATCAGCCGCTTCGCGACGTCGAGCGCTGTCGCCCCGTGCTCGCGCTTCAGCTCGCGGGCCGACAGGACGAACTCGTGCATGCAGAGACGGTCGAACGGGAGCTCGTACGCGCCCTTCAGCCGCGCGAGCACGTAGTTCGCGTTCAGCACCGCCGTCTCGGACATCTCGCGCAGGCGCGGGCCGTACATGCGCATGTACGCGTACGAGCGGACGAAGACCCCGAACGGCCCCGTGAACCCGCGCACCTTGCCGATCGTCTTCGGGCGGTCGTAGTCGAGCCCGAACGTGCCGTCGTCACGGTGGATCACCGCCGGGACCGGCAGGAACGGCTCGAGGATCCCGCGCACCGCGATCGGCCCGCCGCCGGGGCCGCCGCCGCCGTGCGGCTGCGAGAAGGTCTTGTGCAGGTTGATGTGCACGACGTCGAAGCCCATGTCACCCGGGCGCGAGATCCCGCAGACCGCATTGAGATTCGCGCCGTCGTAGTACATGAGCGCGCCGGCGCCGTGGAAGATCCGCTCGATCTCCTCGATGTTCTCGTCGAAGAGGCCGAGCGTCGATGGGTTCGTCAGCATCAGCGCGGCCGTCGTCTCGTCGACCTTCGACCGGAGATCCTCGATATCGATGTTGCCGCGCGCATCCGTCTGCACGTGCGTCAGCTCGAAGCCGGCCATCGTCACGGAGGCGGGGTTCGTCCCGTGCGCCGTGTCCGGGATCACGACCTTGCGGCGCTGCGCGGACTCTCCCTTGTCCTCGAAGTAGGCGCGGACGAGCATCAGGCCGGTCAGCTCGCCCTGCGAGCCCGCCGCGGGCTGGAGCGAGACCGCGTCGAGGCCCGTGACCTCGCGGAGAATCTCCTGGAGCCGCCACTCGAGCTCGAGCGCGCCCTGCGCCGCCTCCTCCTCCTGGTGCGGATGGAGGTTGGCGAAGCCGGGGAGCGTCACGAGGCGCTCGTTGACCCGCGGGTTGTACTTCATCGTGCACGAGCCGAGCGGGTAGAAGCCCGTGTCGACCCCGAAGTTGCGGGTCGACAGCTCGGTGAAGTGCCGGATCAGCTCGAACTCGGGAACCTCCGGCAGGCGGGGAGGGTCGGTGCGGCGAAGCGCGGCGGGCACCTCGGCCTCGGGGAGGCCGTCGGGACGCGGGATCGCCGACGCGCGCCGGCCCGGCTGCGACTTCTCGTAGATCAGCTTCACCGCGTCACCTCCGCGAGGACGTCGGCGAGGCGGTCGATCTCCGCCGGCGTTCGCTTCTCCGTGACGGCGACGAGGAGGACGTCGTCCATCCCGGGGTAGTCGCGACCGAGCGCGTAGCCCGGGTGCACGCCGTGCTCGCGCGCGTCGCGGACGACGTCCCGTGCGCTCCGTCCGACGCGGACGGCAAACTCCTTGAACGTTGCCTGTCTTGGAAACAGCAGCTCGAGCCCGGCGCGCTCCTGGAGGCGCTGCTCGGCGTACGCCGAGAGCGACAGGCAGGTCTCCCCCACGTCGCGCAGTCCCTGCGGGCCGAGCCACGTGAGATGGACGAGGCCGGCGAGCGCCAGCAGCGTCTGGTTCGTCGTGATGTTCGAGGTGGCCTTCTCGCGACGGATGTGCTGCTCGCGCGTCTGCAGGGTGAGGACATAGCCGCGCTCACCCGCGGTGTCTACCGTCTCGCCGACGATCCGTCCCGGCATGCGCCGGATGTATTCCTGGCGTGCCGCGAGGAACCCATAGTGCGGGCCGCCGTACGAGGGGAAGTTCCCCGCCGCTTGCCCCTCGCCGAGCGCGATCGCGCACCCGTAGCGGCCGGGCGCCTCGAGCACGCCGAGCGACAGCGGGTCGACGTGGGCGATCGAGAGCGCCTCCGCGTCGTTTGCCGCGGCGGCGAGGTCCGGCGCCGGCTCGAGGCAGCCGAAGAAGTTCGGCTGCTGGAAGATCACGGCGGCGGCGCCCTCCGCGGCCCGCCGGAGTTCGTCCGGATCGGTCGTCCCGTCGCGGTGCGGCACCTCGACGACGTCGAGCCCGAACCCCGGCGCGTACGTCTTCACGACCTGGCGGACCTGCGGATTCGTCGCCTCGGTGACGACCACCGTCGTGCGGTCGGTTGCGTGCCGTGCGATGTAGCACGCGTCCGCGGTCACCGTCTCGCCGTCGTATCCGGATGCGTTCGAGACGTCCATCCCGGTGAGCTCGCAGATCGCCGTCTGGTACTCGAAGATCGACTGCAGCACGCCCTGGCTCATCTCGGGCTGGTACGGCGTGTACGCGGTGAGGAACTCGCCGCGCTGGAGGACGGCGTCGACGACGGCCGGCACGTAGTGGTCGTAGACGCCGGCGCCGAGGAAGGACAGCTCGCGCGTGGTGTCGATGTTGCGCGCCGCCAGCTCGCCGAGGTGAGCCGACAGCTCCTGCTCGGAGAGGGCCGGCTCGAGGTCGAGCTCGCGTCCGAACCGCACGCCGTCCGGGATGTCGCGGAACAGCTCCTCCACCGACGAGACGCCGATAGTGCGGAGCATCTCCGCCTTGTCGGCCTCCGTGAGCGCCAGGTACGGGTGCGTCACTGCTCGGCCAGCACCTGCTTGTAGGCCGCGACGTCCAGCAGCGCGTCCACCTCCGACGGATCCGAGAGCCTGATGCGGATCAGCCAGCCGGCGCCGTATGGATCCTCGTTCACCGTTTCCGGGGCGTCCACGACCTGCTGGTTGACCTCGATCACCTCGCCCGAGAGCGGCGCGATCAGGTCGGAGACCGCCTTCACGGACTCGACCTCGCCGTACGAGGAATCCTTCGTCACGGTCGCGCCGGCCGCGGGCGGCTCGTAGTGCACGAGCTCGCCGAGCGAGTCGGCCGCGAACCACGTCACGCCGAGCACGGCCTCGCCGTCCTCGATGCGAGCCCAGTCGTGCTCGGGGTGGTACTTCAAATCGTCGGGGTACGTCTCCGCTGCGGCCACTCAGTCCTCCCTGTGGTAGATCGGCTTCTTCACGACCCGCGCGGCACGGGCCTTGCCGCGCACGTCGATCGTCAACTCCGTCCCCTCCGCGGCCGCGGCCGCCGGGACGTAGCCCATTCCGATGCCGACGTCGAGCATCGGGGAGTGCGATCCGGAGGTGACCTCGCCGCCGCCCTCGATCGGCATTCCCTGCCGCGGGATCGCGCGCTCCTCCATGACGAACGGCACGAGCTTCCGCGCCGGCCCCCGCTCCTTGACGCGGCGGAGCTCGTCGACACCGGTGAACTCCTTTGCGAGCGCACACGCCCAGCCGAGGCCCGCCGAGAGCGCGTCCGTGTCGGGTGTGATGTCGTTCCCGTGCAGCGGGTAGCACATCTCGAGACGCAGGGTGTCGCGCGCGCCGAGCCCACACGGAACGATGCCG
>Ga0335069_10010506_pt1 | contig 13118 bp, 12 predicted proteins | sample Lox_Sample_11_FD_206714 | JGI IMG/M metagenome (GOLD analysis project Ga0335069, IMG submission 206714) | Soil microbial communities from Loxahatchee National Wildlife Refuge, Florida, United States - Lox_Sample_1.1 | ecosystem: Environmental > Terrestrial > Soil > Wetlands | place: USA... | reverse complement strand
GAGGAAGAGCGCCGCCTCATGTACGTCGCGATCACGCGCGCGAGGAAGCGCCTGTACCTCAGCTTCTCGCAGACGCGCATGCTGCACGGGCAGACGCGCTACCACATCAAGAGCCGCTTCCTCGACGAGCTGCCCGAGTCGGCGCTGAAGTGGATCACGCCGAAGAACCAGGGCTTCGGCTCCGGCTACGTGCGCGACTACCAGAGCGCGTGGGCGCGCGGCTCCGGGCTCGGCTCGATCGTCGGCGCCGGTCGCGTCGAGCCGCGTGCGGCAGCGCCGGCGGCCGCGTCGCACGGCCTTCGGTCGGGGCAGGGCGTGTTCCACAACAAGTTCGGCGAGGGCGTGATCGTGACGCTCGAGGGCAGCGGCGACGACGCGCGCGCGCAGGTCAACTTCGGCCGCCACGGGCTCAAGTGGCTGGCACTTTCCGTCGCGAAGCTGACACCCGTCGAGTGAGGCGCGCGCTGCGCGCGCCGAAGGCAGGCTAACCCGCTGTTCCCGCCGGCCGGTTGCGCCTACGCTGCGCGCAGCGCCTTCGCGTGCAACCGGGGAACCGTCGCATGGCCCGCCTTCCGTACTTCGATGTCGCCGATGTTCCCGCGCCGCTCGGCGACGTGATCCGTTCCCGTCCCCGGCTCAACCTCTACCGCGTGCTGCCGCATGCGCCCGAGGCTGCGCTCGGCTTCCTCGCGCTCGGTCGGGCCATTCTGACGCAGACGAGCCTCGATCCGGGCCTGCGCGAGATCGCGATCCTGCGCGTGGGCGCGTTGTGCGCGGCGTCGTACGAGATCCACCAGCATCGCCGCGTGGCCGCCCGGGTGGGCCTGGGTGACACGCAGATCGAGGCGGTGCTCGACCTCGCCGGGCGCGACGGGCTCGACGCGCGCCAGCGGCTCGTGGCGGAGTACACCGACGCAGTCGTGAAGCAGGTGAAGGCGCCCGCGACCCTGACCGATCGCGTGAGGAGCGAGCTCGGCGACAAGGCGTGGCTCGAGCTGCTGATGACGATCGGGTATTACGGACTCGTGTCGCGCGTGCTCGAGAACGTGGAGGTCGACATCGAGGACGGCAACCCGCTCGAGGACACGGAGTGGCGCCGTGGCTGAGCCGAGCGCCGCGGGCGCCGCTCCCGATCCTGGCCGCCAGTTGCATGCAACAGCGCTCGGCCACGCGCGCGGCGCATCCGGTCGCCTCGCCGGCCGGCGCATCCTCGTCGTGGGTGCGGGCCAGCGACGCACGGTCGACGATCCGCCCCCGATCGGCAACGGTCGCGCGATGGCCGTGCTGTTCGCGCGCGAAGGCGCCGCCGTGGCGTGCGCCGACCGCGACGAGGATTCGGCGCGTGAGACCGCGCGGCTGGCCGCGCAAGGCGGCGGACGTGCCATCGCCCTTGCGGTCGATGCCGCGCAACCGGAACAGATCGCCCGCATGACGGCGGAGGCTTTTGCGGCGCTGGGCGGCCTCGACGGCCTCGTCGTCAACGTCGGCATCGCCAACCGCAACCGCTTCGGCCACGAGACCGCCGCCGACTGGGATGCGGTGCAGAACGTCAACCTGCGCGCGCACATGCTCTGCGCGCAGGAGGCCGCGCGCTGCATGGCGCCCGGCGCCGCGATCGTCTTCATTTCGTCGACTGCGTCGATCTCGCCCGCGAGCGGACTGCCTGCCTACGAGACGTCGAAGGCGGCGCTCGCGGCGCTGGCGCGCGCCGTCGCGTTCGCCGGACAGCCGCAGGGGCTGCGCGCGAACGTCGTCGCGCCGGGGCTCATCGACACGCCGATGGGCCGCGACGCGTCGCGTGCGCGGCCGTCGCGTGCGGCGCGGCCGCTGCCGTTCGGCCGTCAGGGCACCGCATGGGAGGTCGCGCACGCGGCGCTGTTCCTCGTCTCGGCCGAATCGTCGTACGTGAACGGGCAGGTGCTTATCGTCGACGGCGGTCTCTCGATCGGCGCGGTGCGCGCCGATTGAGCACGCCTGCTAGGCCGGCACGGCGCCCCGTGCTCTGCGCGACAGCGCGGGTTCGGCCAACAGCGCCGCCGCCGCGCAGCAGTGCGCGGCGCGACAGCTGCATCGTCAGACCCCGACCTCGTCGAGCTCGCGATAGGCGTCGCGCAGCCACATCTTGAGGCGCTGGCGATCCATCAGGCCGAGCCCGCTCGCTTCCCGGTCGGACATCTTCGCCTCGGCGAAGCTGCTGCTGCCGCTGTCGATCCGGTTGATCACGCCCTCGTGCAGCTTCTTGATCGTCACCACCCGCGCGCCGAGGGCCTGCGCGCGTGCCTGCTCGCCCGACTGCTCGAGCAGGCCGAAATCGTTGCCGCGCACCTGGTTGCGCACGAGCACGTAGTTGAGCCCGGTGCCGAAGCGATCGAGCAGCTTCTTCAGCAGGTCGACAGAGTCCTTGCCGGCGTCCATCACGTGCCAGTAGTGCAGCGCGATGCCCAGTTCGTCGACGAGGTTGACGACGCCCGCGTCGTCCATCCACTTGACGAGCGGATCGTGGGTCTGCGCCGCGAGGTCGACCAGCACGCGCCGGCCGGGCACGTCGACGGCGGATTCGACGATCGAGTCGAGCGACTCGACACGGTCGACCAGCACCGGCGCCGCGTGCTCGCGATAGAAGCGCAGCAACGCGCCGTGGGATCGATCCGTGTCGTAGCCGATGAACGGCAGGCCGCGGTCGATCATGTACTGCGCGACGACGCGCGCGACGAGCGACTTGCCGACCCCGCCCTTTTCGCCGCCGATCAGGTGGATGCGTGTTTCCATCCGCGGCGATTATCGAGGCAAGGTCGGCGCTGGCGGCCACGGTCCGCCGCAGACGTGGCGAGCTTGCGTCACGCCGGCACGCAGTGCCGTCAGCCGCGGCCCACGAACGGCATGTTCGTGGCCATGATCGTCATGAACAGCACGTTCGCGTCGAGCGGCAGGTTGGCCATGTGCACGACCGCGTTCGCCACATGCTCGACGTTCATCGTCGGCTCGGGGCGCACGCTGCCGTCGGCCTGCGGCACTCCGCGCGCCATGCGCTCGGTCATCTCGCTCGCCGCGTTGCCGATGTCGATCTGCCCGCACGCGATGCCGTGCGGCCGGCCGTCGAGCGCGGTCGCCTTCGTGAGGCCGGTGACCGCATGCTTGGTCGCCGTGTACGGCGAACTGAACGGACGTGGCGCATGCGCCGAGATGGATCCGTTGTTGATGATGCGGCCGCCCTTCGGATCCTGCCGCTTCATCAACTTGAACGCCTGCTGCGTGCAGAGGAACACGCCGGTGAGGTTGATGTCGACGACCGATTGCCACTGCGCGACCGTCAGCTCCTCGAGCGGGATCGCGGGCGCGCCCATGCCGGCGTTGTTGAACAGCACGTCGAGACGGCCGAAAGCGCGCTCCGTGGCTTCGAAGAGCGCCTCCACCGATGGGGCGCTCGTCGCGTCGGTGGGGACGGGCAACGCGTTCGCACCGAGCTCGCCGGCGCGCGCCTGCGTCTCGCGCAGCGCGTCCTCGCGCCGTCCGGCGAGCACGACGTGGTAGCCGGCCTTCAGCAGCGCGAGCGCGCTGGCGCGACCGATGCCGCTGCCTGCGCCGGTGACCATCGCGACCTTCATGGCGTTCTCCTGGTTGTCTCCACGCCGCGAGTGTGCGTCAGGTGCCCGTGGTCGGCGTCGTGAGCGTGGTCGGCCGGTCGGCGGCGTCCCCGTCGTCGGGCCGGAAGCAGTCGGCGAACGTGAACCACAGCGAGGCGTAGAACACGGTCGAGAACACGAGCGAGGCCGGCATCGCCACGAGCGGCACGAGGTCGGGACGACCCAGCAGGGCGAACAGCAGGTTGGCAAGCAGCGCGAACGTGGCGAGGACGCCGAACCAGGCGAGGCTGTAGACGACGAACGCGCCCTTGTTGCGCCAGACCGCAATGGTCGAGAAGAAGAGCGACTTCGCCGTGGCAAGGCCGCCCCAATGCACGAGCGCGGGCGCGTGCCAGAACGGGATCGAGAGCAGCCCCAGCAGCCCGAAGCGGAGCAGGACGCCGAAGCGCAGGCTCGGATCGGCGAGCTTCGCAGCCACCGCCTCCGGCGAGCTGTTGGCCTGCGCCTCGACCAGCGCGTCGAAGGCGCCGCCATCCAGCACGTCGCTGAGCCACAGGATCAGCCACGTGGCGGCGGCGTAGGCGATGCCGAGGCGCACGAGCGCGACGAGTCGCGGCCGACCCGCGCGCAGCGGCTCGATGAAGGCATGGGGCAGCGGAAACCGGCCGGCCAGCACGCGACGCGTGGCAACCATGAAGCCGAGCGAGCCGAGCGGCAGCAGCGCGAGGAGCAGCGCGGAGCCCACGAACGGGATCTGCATCAGCGCGAACACCGCGAACAGGAACGAGGCGAACAGACCGGCGAAGCCCATCGGCTGGCGCATGAAGATGGCGAAGCCCTGGCGGACCCACAGGGCGCCCTGGCGGGCCGGCACGAGCTGGAGCTTCATCGAGAGGAGAGGGCGTCTTCGACGCGGCTGGTGCGCGGCGTTTCAGCGATTGTGGTGCCAGGGCGCTTCCCGGCGCTCGCGCAGGACGCGCTCGAAGTGCGTCGGGTCGTGCGCCGTGAGCACCGCTGCCTCGCGCGGCAGGTGCAGGTCCCACAGGCGCGAGGTCCAAAAGCGCAGTGCGGCCTGGCGCATCAGTGCGGGGAGCAGGCGCAGCTCGTTCGATTCGAGCCGCCGCTCGGCGTCGTAGGCCACGACGAAGGCGCGGGCGCGCTCCTCGGCGAGCCGGCCGCTGTCGAGGTCGATGCACCAGTCGTTGAGGCACACGGCGATGTCGAAGAGCCACGTGTCGACGCCGGCGAAGTACAGATCGAAGAGGCCCGTGAGGCGATCGCCCTCAAACATCACGTTGTCGCGGAACAGGTCCGCGTGGATCGGCCCGCGCGGCAGCGCCGCATAGGCTGGCGAAGCGGCCACGCGCTGCTGGTAGGCGAGCTCGTCCTGCAGCAACGCCGCGCGCGCCGGGTCGAGGTGAGGCAGGACGACCGGCACGGTCTGCGCGATCCAATCGAGCCCGCGCAGGTGCGGCTGGCGCGGCGCGAAGTCGGCCGCCGCGAGGTGCAGCCGCGCGAGCACCGTCCCGACCTTCGCCGCGTCGGCCTCGTCGGGTGCGAGCCGGTGCGCGCCGGGCAGGCGGTTCACCACGGCGGCGGGCTTGCCCTTCAGCGTGTGCAGCAGCACGCCGGCGGCATCGGCTTGCGGATCGGGTACCGGGATGCCGCGCGCCGCGAGGTGCTTCATGAGGTGCAGGTAGAAGGGAAGCTCGTCGCGGCCGAGCCGCTCGAACAGCGTCAGCACCCAGGCGCCGGCGGTCGTGTCGACGAAATAGTTGGTGTTCTCGATGCCTCCGCGTGTGGCCTCGAGGCGCTCGAGGCTCCCGATCGACAGTCGGTCGACGAGCGCTGCGGCTTCCTCGAACGTGACCTCGGTGTAGACCGCCATCGGCGCGGATTCGACGGCCCTAGAAATCGAGCACGCGCCAGACGCGCTGGCCCGTCGCGCCGCGTGAGGTGTTGGCCCCGGGCGAGAGGTCGCGCGAGCCGTCGCCGGTGATGATCTCGTAGCTCGTCGTCTTGCCGCCGACCTTGGACGTGACGACGATCTTCTGCGGCACGTTGCGCACGCGCAGCTCGTCGATGCGCGTGTTGTCGTCCTGCACGACGATGTGGCGCACCGCCGGCTCGCCCTTCTCCGGCGGCTCGTCGAGCGGCACGCCGGACGCCGCGCCCGCGACCGCATGCGGTGCCGACGCGGCGTCGGCCGATGCCGCCGGAGCGCCGGGCGTCGCGCGGTCGGTGGCGGCTGCGTTGCGCATCGCGCCCGAAGGCGCGACGAGCTGCGGCGGCGGCGGTGCGTCCGCCGCACGTGCCGTCGACAGCGCCGCGATGCACGACAAGGCGCCGATACCGACGAGGGCGATGCGCATGCGGCCATTCTAGGGACCGCCACCGGCACGCGGTGAGGCTTCCTCCACAATCGACGCATGGCCGACAAGACCCTGCTGCTCGTCGACGGCTCGAGCTACCTCTATCGCGCGTACCACGCGCTCCCCGACCTCCGAAACCCGAGCGGGTTCCCGATCGGCGCCATGCACGGCGTCGTGCGCATGATGCAGAAGCTGCGCGACGACTATCCGGCCCTGCACGGCGCGTGCGTCTTCGACGACAAGGGCAAGACCTTCCGCGACGACTGGTACCCCGAGTACAAGGCGACGCGCACGGCGATGCCCGACGACCTCGCGGTGCAGATCGAGCCGATCATCGAAGCGGTGAAGCTGCTCGGCTGGCCGGTGCTGATCGTGCCCGGCATCGAGGCCGACGACGCGATCGGCACGATCTCGTGCATGGCCGCCAAAGGCGGCTTCGACGTCGTCATCTCCACCGGCGACAAGGACCTCGCGCAGCTCGTGAACGAGCGTGTCACGCTCATCAACACGATGAGCAACGAAAGGCTCGACGTCGCCGGCGTGCGCGAGAAGTTCGGCGTCGCGCCCGAGCAGATCGTCGACTACCTCGCGCTGATCGGCGACTCCGTGGACAACATTCCGGGCGTCGACAAGGTCGGCCCGAAGACGGCCGCGAAGTGGATCGCCGAGCACGGCTCGCTCGAGGGCGTGATGGCTGCGGCGGCGGGCATGAAGGGCGTCGTCGGCGAGAACCTGAGGAAGGCACTCGACTGGCTGCCGCAGGGCCGGCGTCTGCTGACGGTGCAGACCGAATGCGACCTGAGCGGCCACGTGATGGGCTGGCCCGAATTCGACGCCCTCGCCCTGCGCGACGTGGACGTGCCGAAGATGCTCGACTTCTATGAGCGCTATGGCTTCAAGGCGCTGAAGCGCGAGCTCGAGCAGACCTCCCGCGCCGCGCGCGCGAAGGCAGCGCCGACGGGCCTCGCGGCGCCCGAGGCGGCGGTGCCCGCCGAGGCGATTGCGACGCGCTACGAGACGATCACGACGCTCGACGCGCTCGATGCATGGCTCGCGCGGCTCGTGGCTGCGCCGCTGGTCGCGCTCGACACCGAGACCGATGGGCTCGATCCGATCCGGGCGACGCTCATCGGGCTGTCGTTCTCGATTGCGGCCGGCGAGGCCGCGTACGTGCCGCTGCGCCACGCGTACGCGGGCGCGCCCGACCAGCTCGACGCCGTCGCGGTGCTCGCGCGCCTCAAGCCGTGGCTTGAGGATCCGTCGGCGCCGAAGGTCGGCTGGAACACGAAGTTCGACCGGCACGTGCTCGCGCGCGAGGGCGTCGAGGTGCAGGGCTACCTGCACGACACCCTGCTCGAGAGCTACGTGATCGAGGCGCACCGGCCGCACAGCCTCGAGAGCCTCGCCTTCCGGCACCTCGGCCGCACCGCGACGACCTACGAGGCGGTGGTGGGGAAGGGCGCGAGCGCGATCCCGTTCGCCCAGGTGGAGGTGGCGCGCGCCAGCGCCTATGCGTGCGAGGACGCCGAGATGGCGCTGCACGTGCACCAGGCGCTCTGGCCCATGCTCGAGCGTTCGCCGGGCCTCGTCGGCGTGTACCGCGACATCGAGATGCCGATCGCCGGCGTGCTCGCGCGCATCGAGCGCAACGGCGTGCGCGTCGACACCGAGCTGCTCAAGGCGCAGAGCCAGGAGCTCGAGAAGCGGTTGATGGCGCTCGAAGCCGACGTGCACGCGCTCGCCGGTCAGCCGTTCAACCTCGGCAGCCCGAAGCAGATCGGCGAGATCTTCTTCGGCAAGCTCGGCATGCCGGTGAAGCGCAAGACGGCGAGCGGCGCGCCGTCGACCGACGAGGACGTGCTGCAGGAGCTCGCCGCCGACTTCCCGGTCGCCGCGCGCCTGCTGGAGCATCGCGCGCTCTCGAAGCTGAAGGGCACCTACACCGACAAGCTGCCGCTGATGGTGAACCCCGACACGGGCCGCGTGCACACCACCTATGCGCAGGCCGTGGCGGTGACGGGGCGGCTCTCGAGCAACGACCCGAACCTGCAGAACATCCCGATCCGCACGCCCGAAGGCCGCCGCGTGCGCGAGGCCTTCATCGCGGAGCCGGGGCATGCGATCCTGTCCGCGGACTATTCGCAGATCGAGCTGCGGATCATGGCGCACATCTCCGGTGACGCAGGCCTGCTGCGCGCGTTCTCCGAAGGCATCGACGTGCACCGCGCGACCGCGAGCGAGGTGTTCGGGACCCCGGTCGACGCGGTCTCGAACGAGCAGCGGCGCTACGCGAAGGTGATCAACTTCGGGCTCATCTACGGCATGAGCTCGTTCGGGCTCGCCACCAACCTCGGCATCGAGCGCGGCGCCGCCGCTGCCTACATCGAGCGCTACTTCGCGCGCTACCCGGGCGTGAAGCGCTACATGGACGAGACGCGCGGGCGCGCACGCGAGACTGGCTATGTCGAGACGCTGTTCGGCCGCCGCGTGTGGCTCGTCGACATCAACGCCGGCGGTGGTCCCCGCCGTGCCGCGGCCGAGCGCCAGGCGATCAACGCGCCCATGCAGGGCACCGCCGCCGATCTCGTGAAGCTCGCGATGATCGCGGTGCAGGGCGCCCTCGACCGCGAGCGCCTTGCGACGCGCATGATCCTGCAGGTGCACGACGAGCTCGTGTTCGAGGTGCCCGACGCGGAACTCGAGTGGGCCCGCCGCGAGATCCCGCGCATCATGTCCGGTGTCGCGACGCTGAAGGTCCCGCTGCTCGCGGAAGTCGGCGTCGGGCGCAACTGGGACGAGGCGCACTGACCTTTCGCCGCACCGACCCCTCGTTTGCGCGTTCGGGCCCGGCTGCCGGCGGGCGCCTTCGATGGCGTCCCGAACCCGCCTGAACGGCGCACTCGATTCCGGCCTTCTCGTCGGGCGTCCGCTGCGCGGCCGACTTCCCCGCCCTCCGCTGCGAAGCTGGCCGCCAATACGCCTTCGCAGCCACCCGCCCGCACCCCGCAGCACCGAGCGCGCTGACGAGCGCGATGCATCCCACGGGCTCAACGGCCCGAGCGCGGCGCCCTGTCGGCGCGCCGTCTGCGCTGGCTGGGCCGCACTCGGGTCGGCAGCGAGCGCGCGTGTGCTGCACGACCGCCATGCCGATCGCGACCCTCGTACTTGCAGGGGAATCGCCTAGGGCAAGCCCCGAGGCATGGGCCAGGGGCGTGCCGTATGGTGGGCGACCCCGCAGGAGGCCACCCATCGACGCAGCCGTGTCCGCAGCGCCGCCCTTGCTCGACGTCAGCGACGTCACCGTGCGCTTCGGCGGCATCACCGCTCTCGACAAGGTCTCGTTCTCGGTCGAGCGCGGCCGCATCGTCGGCCTCATCGGGCCGAACGGCGCCGGCAAGACCACGCTCTTCAACTGCCTGTCGCGTCTCTACTCGTTCAGCGAGGGCGCGATCCGGTTCGAAGGCAAGCCGCTCACCGACACGCCGGCGCATGGCATCGCCTCGCTCGGCATCGGCCGCACGTTCCAGAACCTCGCGCTCTTCCGGACCATGAGCGTGCGCGAGAACGTGCTGGTCGGGGGGCATTGCCGCACCGCGAGCGGCTATCTCGCGAACGCGCTGCGGCTGCCGAGCGTGCGGCGCGAAGAGGCCACGCTCTCCGCGCATGCCGCGCACCTGCTGCGCCTGCTCGAGCTCGAGCCGGTGCGCGAGGTTCGCGTCATGGACCTGCCGTTCGGCACGCAGAAGCGCGTGGAGCTCGCGCGCGCGCTCGCAAGCCGGCCGACGCTGCTGCTGCTCGACGAGCCTGCGGGAGGCCTGAACCACGAGGAGGTCGAGGCGCTGATGGAACTGCTGCGTCGCGTCCGCGCCGAGCTCGACCTCACGATGCTGCTCGTCGAGCATCACATGAACATGGTGATGCGCGTGTCCGATCAAGTGGTCGCGCTCGACTTCGGCAAGAAGATCGCCGACGGCACGCCGGCCGAGGTGCAGCGCAATCCCGACGTGATTCGCGCCTACCTGGGGACCGAGGCATGAGCGCCGTGCTCGGCAGCGAGCGGCGCATCGACGCACCGAAGCCCGCGCGCGACACGATGCCGCTGCTCGCGGTGCGCGGGCTGGTGGCGCACTACGGGCCGACGCAGGTGCTGCACGGGCTCGACTTCGAGGTCGCCACCGGCGGCATCACCACGATCCTCGGCGCCAACGGGGCCGGCAAGACAACGACGTTGCGAGCCGTCTGCAACATGGTGCGCTCGAGCGGCGAAGTCGTGCTCGGCGGCGAGCGCATCGACGTGCTCGCGACGGAAGCGATCGTGCGCCGCGGCGTCGCGCACGTGCCCGACGGGCGCGGCACCTTCCTGCACCTGAGCGTGGAGGAGAACCTGCGGCTCGGCGCTTATTCACGCAAGGACCGCGGCGACATCGAGCCCGACTTCGAGCGCGTCTACGGCTACTTCCCGAGGCTGAAGGAACGGCACCGCCAGCAGGCCGGCACGCTCTCCGGCGGCGAGCAGCAGATGCTGGCCGTCTCGCGCGCGCTCATGCTGCGGCCGCGGCTGCTGCTGCTCGACGAGCCCTCGTTCGGCCTCGCCCCGCTGATCGTGCAGCACCTCTTCGACATCCTGCGCACGATCAATGCGGAGGCGGGGATCGGGATGCTGCTGGTGGAGCAGAACGCGGCGATGGCGCTCAAGGTCGCGCAGCAGGCCTACCTGCTCGAGACCGGTCGCGTCGTGATGTCGGGCCCCGCCGACGTCATCCGCAGCGACGAGACGGTGCGGCGCTCGTACCTCGGCTACTGAGCGACGGCAGCGAGGCACCGGCGATGAACGCGCTCCTGCACCAGGTGCTCTCAGGTCTCGCCAGCGGTGGCATCTACGCGAGCGTGGGGCTCGCGCTGGTGATGATCTACCAGGCCACGCACCTCGTGAACTTCGCGCAGGGCGAGCTCGCCATGTTCGCGACCTACCTTGCCTGGACGCTGATGCAGGCCGGCGTGCCGTACTGGGGTGCGTTCGCGATCACGGTCGCGTGCGCGTTCGTGGCCGGCGTCGCGATCGAGCGCATCATCGTGCGGCCCGTCGAGAACGCGCCCATCCTCGCGGTCGTGATCGTGTTCATCGCGCTGCTCGTCATCTTCAACAGCCTGGCGGGGTGGATCTGGACCTACACGATCAAGCCGTTCCCGAGCCCGTTCCCGTCCCAGCCGCTGTTCGGCAATTCGTACGTCTCGTCGCACGAGTTGGGCTCGATGGCGATCACGCTCGCAGTGCTGCTGCTGCTGTTCGTGTTCTTCCGCTACACGCCGCTCGGCCTCGCCATGCGCGCGGCGGCGCAGAACCCCGAGTCGAGCCGCCTCGTCGGCATCCGCGTCGGCTGGATGCTCGCGCTCGGCTGGGGGCTCGCGGCCGCCATCGGCGCGATCGCCGGGATGATGGTCGCGCCGACCGTGTTCCTCGAACCGAACATGATGGGCGGCATCCTGCTCTATGCGTTCGCCGGCGCGCTGCTCGGCGGCATCGACAGCCCCGGCGGCGCGGTGCTCGGCGGCTTCATCGTCGGCGTGCTCGAGAACGTGGTCGGCGCTTACGTGGGCACCGAGCTCAAGCTGACCGTCGCGCTCGTGGTGATCGTCGGCGTGCTGGTCGTGCGGCCCTCGGGCCTGTTCGGGCGCGTGCACGTGACGCGCGTGTGAGGAGCCGATGAGCGCCGTCCCGCCCCTCACGTCCGCACCGGCCGCGACCGTCGCCGAGCCGGTCGCTGCGCCGACCCCGGTCGTGGCCGCGGCCGCCGTCGAGGTTGCGCCGGCACAGCCGCCCCGCCGGCTCGAACGCCGCCACATCGTGGCCGTGGTGGTGCTGCTGGCGCTCGCCTGCGCGCTGCCCTTCTTCATCCCGAACTACCGCACGTTCCAGCTGACGCTTGCGCTCGCCTACGCCATCGCGCTGCTCGGTCTCAACATGCTGACCGGCTACAACGGCCAGATCTCGCTGGGCCACGGCGCGTTCTTCGCGATCGGTGCGTACACGGCGGCGATCCTCATGGACAAGGCCGACTGGCCGTACTGGGCGACGATCCCCGTCGCGGGAGTGGTGTGTCTCGTCGCCGGCTTCCTGTTCGGCTTGCCGGCCCTGCGCCTCGAAGGTCTCTATCTGGCGGTCGCGACGCTGGCGCTTGCCTATGCGATGCCGCAGATCCTGAAGCACAAGGCGATCGAGCAGTGGACCGGCGGCGTGCAAGGCATCGTGATCGTCAAGCCCGACCCGCCATGGGGGTTGCCGATCTCGCAGGACCAGTGGCTCTACTTCTTCGTGCTGCTCTGGGTGGTCGTGCTGTTCGTGGTGGGCTGGAACTTGCTGCGCGGGCGCGTCGGACGGGCCATGGTGGCGATCCGCGACCAGCCGATCGCCGCCAAGGCCATGGGCATCGACACCGCCATAGTGAAGTCGATGAGCTTCGGCGTGTCGGCGCTCTTCACCGGCGTTGCCGGCGCGCTGAACGCGATCGCGGTCCAGTTCGTGGCGCCCGACTCCTTCCAGCCCTTCCTGTCGATCTCGCTGCTGGTGGGCATCGTGATCGGCGGCCTTGCCTCGATCTCGGGCGCGTTCTACGGCGCGCTCTTCATCCAGTTCGTCCCCAACCTGGCCGACCAGCTCTCGAAGGCGGCCCCGTGGGCGCTCTACGGCGTGTTCCTGCTGGCGTTCATGTATGCGATGCCGTTCGGCGTGGCCGGCTTCGTGCAGCGCGTGGCGGCCCGGTTCCGGCGCCGTCCGCGCGGACCTGCGTAGCAGCGGGCGATCCTTCGCCGCCCCTACTCGTTGTCCTGTTCTTTCGTCCGATGGAGGCTCGATGATGAAACCCCTGACCCTTCGATCCCTGCGCTGGCTCGTCGCCGGCATGTCCGCCCTGACCGCCGTGGCCATGGCCCCGCTCGTGCATGCGCAGGCGGCCAAATACGGCCCCGGCGCGTCCGCCACCGAGATCAAGCTCGGTCAGACGATGCCGTACAGCGGCCCCGCGTCGGCCTACGGCACGATCGGAAAGCTGCACCAGGCCTACTTCAAGATGATCAACGACAACGGCGGCATCAACGGCCGCAAGATCACGTTGATCAGCCTCGACGACGGCTACAGCCCGCCGAAGACCGTCGAGCAGGTGCG